>Ga0070686_100000402_pt1 | contig 27116 bp, 22 predicted proteins | sample KBSS23LmetaG_FD_65654 | JGI IMG/M metagenome (GOLD analysis project Ga0070686, IMG submission 65654) | Switchgrass rhizosphere microbial communities from Kellogg Biological Station, Michigan, USA - KBS S2-3L metaG | ecosystem: Host-associated > Plants > Roots > Rhizosphere ... | reverse complement strand
GCGGCCGCGCGATCATCCCGGCAAACATCAATCACCTCGAGCTCGAACCGATGATCATCGGCCGCAACTTCCTGGTGAAGATCAACGCCAACATCGGCAACTCCGCCGTATCGTCGTCGATCGAGGAGGAAGTCGAGAAGCTGCGCTGGGCGACGCTATGGGGCGCCGACACGGTGATGGATCTGTCGACCGGCAAGAACATCCACGAGACGCGCGAGTGGATCATCCGCAACTCGGCGGTGCCGATCGGCACGGTGCCGATCTACCAGGCGCTCGAGAAGGTCGGCGGTCGGCCCGAGGACCTCACCTGGGAGATCTACCGGGACACGCTCATCGAGCAGTGCGAACAGGGCGTCGACTACTTCACCGTGCATGCCGGCGTGCTGCTCCGCTATATCCCGATGACCGCGCGGCGCGTCACCGGGATCGTGTCGCGCGGCGGCTCGATCATGGCGAAGTGGTGCCTGGCCCACCATCACGAGAATTTCACCTACACCCACTTCCGCGAGATCTGCGAGATCATGCGCGCCTACGACGTCTCGTTCTCGCTCGGCGACGGCCTGCGCCCGGGATCGATCGCCGACGCCAACGACGAGGCGCAGTTCGCCGAACTGCAGACCCAGGGCGAGCTGAATCGGATTGCGTGGGAGCACGACGTCCAGGTGATGAACGAAGGTCCGGGCCATATCCCCATGCATCTCATCAAAGAGAACATGGAGAAGCAGCTCGAGTGGTGCCAGGAGGCGCCGTTCTATACGCTCGGCCCGCTCACCACCGACATCGCCCCCGGCTACGACCACATCACCTCGGCGATCGGCGCCGCGATGATCGGCTGGTACGGCACGGCGATGCTCTGCTACGTGACGCCGAAAGAGCACCTCGGGCTGCCCAACCGCGACGACGTGAAGGCGGGGGTGATCGCCTACAAGATCGCCGCGCACGCCGCCGATCTCGCCAAGGGCCATCCGCGCGCGCGCGAATGGGACGATGCGTTGTCGAAGGCGCGATTCGAGTTCCGCTGGGAGGACCAGTTCAACCTGGCGCTCGATCCGGTGACCGCCCGCGCCTACCACGACGAAACGCTCCCGGCCGACGGCGCCAAGGTGGCGCATTTCTGCTCGATGTGCGGCCCGAAGTTCTGCTCGATGGAGCTCACCCAGCAGGTTCGCGACTACGCGGCCGCCGGGATGAAAGAGATGTCGGTCGAGTTTCGCAAGAAGGGCGAGATCTACGTAGAACCGACCACCGCGATTCCATAAAGAGGAGTCCGCATGCGCTTCGTCATCGCCGTTCTATCCGCGGTCTGTCTGTCGGCGGTGGTCTCGACGGCGATGCCCGAGCCGACGCCGGATGCCGGGCGCGTGTCGCTCGCCGCCCGCAGCGACGGCGACGCGTGCGAGCGGCTATCATCGCTCGCGGTTCCGAACGCGACGATCACCCTCGCCCGGGTTGTCGATGGCGCAGTGCCGCCCGACATTGCCGTCGGCGAATCGCGCGCCGCGCGCGCGCTTCCCGCGTTCTGCCGCGTCGCCGCGACGCTGCGCCCGAGCGCCGACTCCGACATCAAGATCGAAGTGTGGCTGCCAGTGGCCGGCTGGAACGGCAAGTACGAAGCCGTCGGCAACGGCGCGTTCAACGGCACCATCGCCTACCCGGCGATGGCGGCGGCACTGGCCCGCGGCTACGCCACCAGCTCCACGGATACCGGCCACACGGGCAACACCGCCAGCTTCGCAGCAGGTCATCCCGAAAAAGTGATCGACTTCGGGTGGCGCGCAGTTCACGAGATGACCGTCGCGGCCAAGCAGATCGTGAATCGTTATTACGGTTCGCCGCTCAAGCACGCCTACTGGAACGGCTGCTCCGCCGGCGGGCGACAGGCGCTGAAAGAGGCGCAGCGGTTCCCGGCCGATTTCGACGGCATCATCGCCGGCTCGCCCGGTCTCGACTGGACGGGACGAGCGACACAGGCAGTCCGCATCGCGAAGGCGCTCGAAGATCCCGAGGCGCGCCTCACCGCCGCGCAGGCGCAGCTCGTGCACCGTGCGGCGCTCGGCGCGTGCGACGCGAACGACGGCCTCACGGACGGCGTGATCGACGATCCAGCGCAGTGCCGGTTCGATCCCACGACGCTCGAATGCAAGGGCGCCGGCCACGACGGCGCCTGCCTGACGCCGGCGCAGGTCGCGACCGTACGCTCGATCTACGCGCCGATCGCCAACGCCGCAACCGGCCGCCCGATCACCGGCCTGTTTCCCGGGAGCGAGCTCGGATGGACCGACCGCGGCTGGTCGGCGTCGGCGCGCGCCACCGGCCTCGAGCTGTTCCGCTACCTGGTGTTCTCGGATCCGACGTGGCAGCTGTCGGCGTTCAAGGGCGAGCCGGACGCGGCGCGCGCCGAGGAGATGGATCGCGACACCATCAACGCGCTCGATCCCGATCTGCGTCCGTTCCTCGATCGCGGCGGAAAGCTGATCCAGTACCACGGCTGGAGCGATCCGCAAATCTCGCCGGGCGCCAGCACGCAGTACTTCGCGCGCGTCGTCGACACCTCCGGCGGCGCGGCCAAGGTCGATCGCGGCTACCGGTTGTTCATGGCGCCAGGCATGGCGCACTGCGGCGGCGGCGAGGGCCCGAACACGTTCGACATGTTGTTCGCGCTGGAGCAGTGGGTGGAGTACCGCGAACCGCCCGATCGGATCATCGCCTCACATGCGACCGACGGCCGCGTCGATCGCACGCGGCCGCTCTGTCCGTATCCGCAGGTGGCGGTGTACCGAGGGCAGGGCAGCACGGACGCGGCCGGGAATTTCGCGTGTCGCGGCCGATCGTAGTGTCCGCCTTCGGACGTGTCCGGCTGAAGCCGCACACTACGAAGAAATTGAAGCTTACGGCCGCTCGGTGACCGGAACGATCTGAATGATCGTCGGGAAGCGATCCGGCTGGGCGCCGCGCTTCGGGTTCGGATAACCCTGCGACACGTCGGACTGAAAATCCTTGATCGTCACGCCCGGCGGAAACGCCATCGTCTCTTCCCGATAGCGGCCGACGTCGAACTCGTGCGTCGCGGGCACGTCGTAGACGAGCTCGCCTTTCTGTTTCAGCATCGTGCGGTAATAGGCGACCAATTCGACGAACGACGACGCCGATCCGAAGATGTAGTAGCGCTGGCCGCGGCCGGCGTCGTAGGACGCAATGAACTGTGCGCCGGGAAAGATCGGTACGCCGAGGTTGGCTTCCGTCGGCGCGACTTCGGCCGCTGCGGTGGCGGCGGTTGTTGGTGCCGGCGCCGGCGCGGGCGCCACCGGCTGCGCCGGCCGGACCGGCGTCCCCGGACGCGGGAACGGCTGCGGCTGCTGGAGCCCCGCGGCGAGGACGTCTCCGCCGGGAGACGAAAGGACGGCGCAGAGCATAATGAGCGCGGCGAACATGGAGGCGCGGAGAAGGTGACTTTTTCTCTGCGTCTTCGCGCCGGTGTGGCTAATCTGCCTCTGACGGCGTCCGAGCCGCCATGTCCTGCTCTGGTACATACCGTTGATTATAGACCTCCAGAATTTCTGCCGAGCCGAACAGGCGTGGTTGATCGACACGGTCGAGACGCTGGTTCGCCTCGAGTCGCCGACCACTGACAAAGCGGCCGTCGATCGCTGCGGCGCGGAACTGGCGTCGCGGCTCGGCGCGATCGGCGGCCGCGTCACCAGGCTGACCCGGAGCGAACGCGGCGACCATCTGCTCGCCGAATTCGGCTGCGGCGCGTCGCAGATTCTCCTTCTCGGCCACTTCGACACGGTCTGGCCGGTCGGTCAGCTCGAGCGGATGCCGCTCCGCCACCAGGCTGGCAAGCTGCATGGGCCGGGAATCTTCGACATGAAAGCGGGCATCGCGATCGCCATGCTGGCGACCCGCGCGCTGCTCGAGACCGGCGTGCAGCTGTCGCGGCGAATCGTGATGCTGTGGACCGCCGACGAAGAGATCGGCAGCGAATCGTCGCGCAGCGCGATCGAGGAGGAGGCGCGGCGGAGCGACGCCGTGCTCGTCCTCGAACCGTCCCTGCCAGGCGGGGCGCTGAAGACCTCGCGCAAGGGTTGCGGCGGATACGAGGTGATCGTCAAGGGCGTCTCGGCGCATGCCGGCATCGAGCCGCAGAAGGGCGCCAGCGCCGTCCACGAGCTCGCGCACCAGATTCTGCACATCGATGCACTCCAGGATCTCGCGCGCGGCATCAGCGTCAACGTCGTCCAGGTGTCGGGTGGCCTGCGCTCGAACGTAATCCCGGACGAAGCGCGCGCCGTGGTCGACGTCCGGGTGCCGACGGCCGACGCCGCGGCGGCCGTGTCAGCGGCGTTTGCCAACCTTCAGCCGGCCGACGCGCGGACGACGGTGACCGCGATCGGCGGCATCGACCGGCCGCCGCTGGAACGCACCGAGGCGGTGGCGCGTCTGTACGGACATGCGCGGGAGGTCGCCCGAGAACTCGGCGTCGACCTCGAGGAAGGCGGCACGGGTGGCGGCTCCGACGGGAATTTCACCGCCGCGCTGGGGGTTCCTACGCTCGATGGACTCGGCGCGGTTGGCGACGGCGCGCACGCGCTTCACGAGCATGTCGACGTCGACGCGCTGCCAGTCCGGGCCGCTTTGCTGGCAGGACTGCTCACGCGGCTGTAAGCTGATAGCTGAGGGTTGAGCCCTCTATTCCTATGTCCAATACCATCAAGACGGCGATGCTGCTCGGCCTGATGAGTGCCCTGCTCATGGGCATCGGCCAGATGCTCGGCGGCGGCCAGGGGATGATCGCCGGGTTTTTCTTCGCCGTGGTCATGAACTTCGGCTCGTACTGGTTCTCCGACAAGATCGTCCTGCGCATGTACAACGCCCAGGAGGTCGGTCCGGGCCACCGGCTCTATTCAACGGTCGCGCGGCTGGCGCAGCGTGCAGGGCTGCCGATGCCGCGCTGCTACGTGATCCCGGAGCTGTCGCCGAACGCGTTTGCCACCGGCCGCAACCCGGAGCACGCCGCCGTGGCGGCGACCGAGGGCATCCTTCGCATCCTGAGCGACGACGAGCTCGAAGGCGTGCTGGCCCACGAGCTCGCGCACGTGAAGCACCGCGACATCCTGATCAGCTCGATCGCGGCGACCCTGGCGGCCGCGATCATGATGATCGCCCGCTTCGCGATGTTCTTCGGCGGGAGCCGGGACGACCGCGAAGGCAGCAACCCGGTCGCGCTGTTGGCGACCATCATCCTTGCCCCGATCGCGGCGATGCTCATCCAGGCTGCGATCTCGCGGTCGCGCGAGTACGACGCCGATGCCGGCGGCGCGGCGATCGCCGGCGGCGCGAACGGTTTGGTAAGTGCGCTCCGCAAGATCGAGTCAGCCTCCCGTCAGGTGCCGCTCGACGCGAACCCGGCTACGGCGCACATGTTCATCGTGAAGCCGTTCAGCGCGCAGGCCTTGCTCGGCTTGTTCAGCACTCATCCACCAACAGATAAGCGGATCCAGGCCCTGCTCAAGCAGGGCTGACCGGTCCGGCGCGCAACTTCGCGCCGGCGCTCAAACTGTGGCCGTCCAGCCACGCTTGAGCGCTGGCGTACCTCTTGCTGCCTCCGTCCATGTGGAGGCAGAACGGTGCACGTAGACGACCTCGACATCTCCCCAAGCAAGATCGGCGAAACCGCACAACGGATCGTTGACAGGGCCATCGAGGAAGCTCGTCGTCGCGAGCACGCCCTGCTAACAAACGAACATATTTTTCTCGCCTTCGCTCAGGTTGAGTGGGACATGTTCGCCGAGGTGATGCGCGACATCGAGCTGAACCCGCACACCATCCTCCAGGCCATCGAAGAACACCTGCACATGATGCCGTCCTTTGCCGGACGGGAACTGCGCGTGTCGCCGGCGACAAAGCTCGTCTTCAAACTGGCGCTGCACCATGCGAGCCGCGCCGGCCGGCAGACGATCGAGGCGGCCGACCTGTTCTCGGCGGTTTTCGAGGAAACGCAAGGTGTGGCTGTCTCGATCCTGCGCCGTCATGGCGTCGAGCCGGAGGTTCTCGTGTCCCGACTGAACACCCGCATGCGCGACATGGAGTTGCGCGAGGAGCGGTTGAAGAAGCGGTTCGAACTGCCACCTTTCCTGAAGCACTTTGCGACCAATCTCAATCTGCTTGCCCGCCAGGACAAGCTGCCGCCGGTGTTCGGACGCGACAAAGAGATTCAGCAGGTCCTCGAGATCCTCTGCCATCGCGAGCGCGCCAACTCGGTGATGCTGATCGGCGAGCCCGGCGTCGGCAAGACGGCGATTGCCGAGGGCCTGGCGCGGCGGATCGAGTTCGAACCGGACAGCGTGCCGGTGCGGCTGCGCGACTGCCAGGTGGTGAACCTGCAGATGAACACCATGGTCGCCGGCACGATGCTGCGCGGCATGTTCGAGGATCGGATCCAGAACGTGATCCGCGAACTCAAGGAGCGGCCCAACCTGATCCTGTTCGTCGACGAAGCGCACACGATGGTCGGCGCCGGCTCGGCGCTCGGCGCGCCGTCGGACGCCGCGAACATCTTCAAGTCGGTGCTGGCGCGCGGCGAGATCCGGATGATCGCGGCGACGACGCTGAGCGAGTACAAGGAGTACATCCAGGAAGACGAGGCGCTGGCCCGCCGCTTCCGCTGCGTCACCGTCTGCGAGCCGACGATCGAGGAAACGCGCCGCATTCTCTACAACCTGCGGCCGCGGCTGGAGCGCAACTATTCGGTGCGGCTGCTCGACGAAGCGATCGAAACCGCACTCGACCTGTCGCCGCGCTACATGCGGCACCTCCACCTGCCGGACAAGGTGATTGGCTGGCTCGACACCGCGGCGGTGCGGGCCGAGATCGATCGCCGCTGGGAAGTGAAGAAGGACGACATCGTCTCGGTGATCTCGCACGCGGCGCAGATCCCCGAAGACATGGTCTTCCGCGACGTCACCGACCGCTTCAAGGACATCGAGGAGCGGCTGCAGACGCGCGTCATCGGTCAGAAGAAGGCAGTCGACGCGGTGGCGCGGCGTCTCGTGCTCAACAAAGGGCCGCTCAAGGACGGCTTCGATCGCCCGGACGGCGTGCTGCTGTTCCTCGGGCCGACCGGCGTCGGCAAGACGGAGCTGGCCAAGGCGGTCGCCGAATTCCTATTCGGCGACGACAAGAAGATGATCCGCGTCGACATGTCCGAGTACCAGGACGGGTCGGTGTCGGTCGACAAACTGATCGGCATGCCGCGCGGCATCGTCGGCAGCGAGCGCGGCGGTGTGCTCACGAACCAGCTGAAGGACAACCCGTATTGCGTCGTCCTGCTCGACGAGGTCGAGAAGGCGAGCCCGAACACGCTGAACCTCTTCCTCCAGGCGTTCGACGAAGGCTGGATGACCGACGGTCGCGGCAAGCGCGTCTACCTGTCCGACGCCGTGATCATCATGACCTCGAACATCGGCGCCGAGAACTTCCGCAAGCTGACCAGCCCGCTCGGATATCTGAACCGCGAAGTCGGGATCGAGCAGGTCCAGGGCGAAGTGATGCGTGAGCTCGAGCGCCGCTTCCCGCCGGAGTTCCGCAACCGCATCGACGAAGTGGTGCTGTTCAACCCGCTCACGCACGACGAGGTCCGCCACATCGCCAAGACCTATCTGAAGCAGGTGACGTTGACGCTCGCCAAGTCGGGCAAGACGATCGCGATCAGCGACGAGGCGATCGAGCTGGTCGTGACCAAGGGCTACAGCATGGCCTTCGGCGCCCGCTTCCTGAAGCGCTTCATCGACGAGCACATCAAGCTGCCGATCAGCGCTCGCTGGAAGGACGGCTCGCACTTCGACGTCAGCGCCAAGGACGGCGCGATCGTCGTCGAGCCGTCGGTGAAGAACATCACGTCGCCGGAGGCCGCGCTCGAATACGGCGACGTCGCGTAGAAAGACTGCCGAAGCGCGAAGGCTTTAGCCGAGCGGCCGATCGCTCGCCTGAAGGCTTCGCGCTCCACCTACCACGCGAACCCAACCTGCTCCGGTTCTGTCGGCTTTTCTTCGTGCGGCTCCCGTTCACGTCGGCTGACGCCGTAGCGGTTCTGCAGCACACGAATCATCCCCTGCACCTGCTTTCGATACTCCTCCGGCGCGTACTTCTTCTCGTATAGCTTCTCGTAGCGCGGCAGCCACGACGGGAATTCCCGCTCGAGGAATTTCATGAAGTGCGCGCGCGTGCCGTCCTCGAGGAACATCACGTTGCAGCCGACGAACTTCGCGCCGTGGTCGGCGATGGCCTTGACGGTCCGTTCGAGCTTGGCGCGCGATGACGAGAAGCCGGGGACGATGGGGTTCATCAACACACCCGCGTACACGCCGGCGTCGACCAGCTCGCGAACGGCGCGAAGGCGCTGCAGTGGGTGCGCGGTGCCCGGTTCGAGCAGTTCCCAGGCGTGCTCGTCGACCGTCGGCACACTCATGTACACCGTGCAGCTGGCGACTTTCGATAGAGCGAGCAGCAGATCCTTGTCGCGCACGACCATCGGACCCTTCGTGATGAGGCCCATCGGGTTGCGGCGCCGCAGCAGTGCCTCGATCGATCGCCGCGTCAGCTTGTAGTGCCCTTCGATCGGCTGATAGCAGTCGGTGGCCGTGCCGACCGCGATGTATTCCCCGATCCACGAGGCGCGGTCGAGCTCGCGCGAGAGCATCTCGGCGAAGTTCTTCTTGACGAGGATCACCGACGCGAACTCGTCGTCGGCGTTCATCTCGAACTGCACGTGGTAGCGGCGCGCGTAGCAGTAATGGCAGCCGTGCGTGCAGCCGCGGTACGGGTTGAGCGTCCACTCGAACGGCATCCCCTTGACGCGGTTCAACGCCGAGCGGCAGGTGATCTCCTGGTAGCGCGCCTGATCGGCGCGGCGCTCGGCTTCGGTGAGCGCCGCGGTGCCGCCGGCGCGTACGACGTTGGCGACGTCGCGCGTCGTCGGCTTCCGGGTACCGACGTCAAAAAGCAGGGGAAACGAGGACATTCGCCTTTGCTTCGCCAGCCGATCATGCTGGCGCGCAAAGGCGATGTCAAGCGCCGTGCGGACGGCGGCTAGCGGGGTTTCGTGGTCGGCTTGTGACGCGTCGCCGTCGACTTCTTCGTGGATTTCTTGGCTGTGCTGCTCTTCTTTGTTCCACTCTTCGATGCCGGTGCGGCGTGCTTCTTCGTCGTGCGCTTCTGCGTCGATCCGTTCGCCTTGCCGGTTGTTGCGGTGGCGCCGGACGACACGCGCGTTGAGTGCTTCTGGCGATGCCGTACCTTCGTCGTCGTCGCCGCCTCGGCGGCCGTCGCCGCGGTGAATGCCGCCAGCACCGCTACGAGCAGCATCCTCATCGTCTTCCGCACCATTCGTCCCCCCTCCGTCGCGGTACGATACTTCACGCCGACAATTTTTTGTTATGGCTTTTTTTCCAAATACCGATGCCGCCGTGCGCGACGCGATCTATGCGTCGGTGGTTGAGCATGGCGCCGCGCCGCTGCCGGACGAGATCGCGCTGACCACCGGCCTCGAAGTCGCCGAAGTCAGCGGCGCGGTGCAGCGGCTCGTCGACGGGCACGTCATCGTCCTTCAGCCCGGCACCAGTGTCATCGCTTGGGCGCCGCCGTTTTCGCTCGTGGCCACGCCGTTCCGTTCATGTGTCGACGGCGCGTCGTGGTTCGCGCCCTGCGCGTGGGACGCATTCGGCATTCTCGCGGCGCTCAGGAAGGACGGCACGATCGAGGCGCGCTGCGCATGGTCTGGCGTGCCGCTGGCGTGCGGCGTGCGCGGTGGGCGCGCCTTCGGCGACGCGGTGGTGCATCTGCTCGTGCCGGCGGCGCATTTCTGGGACGACATCTTCTTCACTTGAGCGAACATCCTGCTCTTCCGGTCGGAAGAGGAAGTCGATCGCTGGTGCGCGGCGCGAAGCGTCGTCCGCGGCGCGGTCATGACGCTGCCGCAGGCGTGGGATCTCTCGCAGAAGTGGTACGGCAACCGCCTCGCCGCCGATTTCCGGCGCCCGACGAAAGACGAGGCGCGGACGATCTTCACTCGTGTCGGCCTCGTCGGTCCGTTCTGGGAGTTGTAAACGGATCGCGCTACAACAAATACGCGAGGGCGAAGCCGATCTGCGCGACGAACATCATGCGGTACATGTGCGCCCACGAGACGTGGTTGGCTTCGACGGCGAGTTCTTCCGGCCGCCGCAGCATCAGGTACAAGACATAGATGCCATAGGCGGTCATGACCGCGCCGAGCAGCTGCAGCAGCAGGAAGTTGCCGGTGAGCACGTGCAGCGCCGCGCCGGCGTTGATCATCAGGAACGGGATCACGAATGACGGCGAGATCATCCACGCGGCGCGGCGCACGCCGTACTGGATCGGCAGCGTCCGGCAGCCGCCGCGGCGATCGCCTTCCATATCGGCGAAGTCTTTCGTCGTCGTCGCGCCGAGCAGGAAGAGCCCGAAGATCGCGCCGATGTACCACGGCTCGACGCCGGCGATCGTCTTCACCGACGACCATCCCGCCACCTTCAGCAGCGTACCGCGCGGGATGGCGATCGTGACGTTTGCCCAGATGCCGAGCCGCTTGGTCCGGAAGGGCGGCACTGAATACAGGTAGGTGCAGACGACGGCGACGGCGACGAGCCAGAAGCATTCGTGGCGACCGCCGGGGGCAACCAGCCAGGCGAGCACGAGCGCGATCGCGTACGTGATGTTGGTGAACCACCACACCTGGGGGATCGTGAGCCGGCCGCTGGGCAGCGGCCGCGTGGGCTTGTTCACCCGATCGATGTCGAGATCGTAAATCTGGTTGAGCGCGTTGTTCCCCGCGTTGAGCAGCGCCGCCATCGCCGATCCGAGCAGCGGGGGAATCAGCAGGCCTGCGGCCCACGGTTCACGCGGCGCGGCGCCGATCGCGGTGAGCGCCCCCGAAACGAATCCGAGCGCCGGCGCCACGAGGGTAAAGGGGCGCGCCAGGTCGACATACGCGCGGAGGGTTCGGCGTTCGGCATTCGGTGTTCGGAGTTCGGTGCTCACGGGTTCGGGGTTCGGGGTTCGGGGTTCGGGGTTCGGGGTTCGGGTTCTCTGGTTCTCTGGTTCTCTGGTTCTCTGGTTCTTGGTTCTTGGTTCGCGTCAGGTTCTCATCCGAGCCAGAGCGCGACGGCGGCGGCGACGCTCGTGTTGATGAAGTTCAACAGGTCGTTGTTCAGGATACCGGGCCCTTCGAGCGTGGCGCCGAGGGCGCTTTCGACGACGGCGCCGGCGGTTGCGGCGACGACGACGGTGATGATCGCCGACGCTGGAATCAGCGCGGCGGCCACGCCGACCGCGGCGAGTCCGAACGCGGCGATCATACCCGCTGCGGTTCCTTCCAGCGACATCGCGCCAGGCGTCCCGGGCGTGACGCGGCGGAACGACGTGATAAGGAACGTCGATCGTCCCCAGGCCTTGCCGATCTCGCTCGCGACCGTATCGCTGCCGCCGGCAGCAAGCGAGGCAACGACCGCGAGCAGTGCGGAGGCTCCATAGGGGCTCGTCGCCACGGCAACCGCCGCCGCAGCGGCGACGCCGCAATTGGCGATGGCGTTGCCGGCACCGCGGCGGCCGCCGCGCTCCTCGGCGATGCCCAGCACGATCTTGCGCTGCAGGCCGAGGCGCGAGGTGATCGAGGCGGCGAGAAATGTGACGAACAGCAGGATCCACGCGCCGGCGCCGCCGCCCGCGTAAATCAACAGGCCGACGCAGAACCCGGCAAGCGCGCCAGAGCGGGAGACCGTTTTCGCACGGTAGCCGACAAACGCTGTGGCCGCGTTGACCAGCACACCCCAAGGAACCGCGGCGAGCACCGCCTGCCGGGACGCCTGCCACGCCGCGACGTCGACCAGGCTGGCGAGCCAGAGCACCGCCGCCGCCGTTGCCGGCACTGAAATGTTGTCGTCAAGGCGAACCGGAATCGTCTCGACGAAGGCGGCGGCGATCGCGGCGGCGAGCGGCGCCAGGATCGTGAAGGCGAGAGGCGGCGGCGGCACGATCGCCGGACGCACCCACCACGCGAATGCGATGCCGCCCAGCGTGCCGCAGACGATGAACGCCGTCGTGCCGCCGATGGTTTTGTCCGGATTCCAGGGTAGTTGGGGCGATCGGGTGGCGCGGCCGATCAGCGTCGCGAAGCCGTCGCCGAACGCCAGAATCGCCCACGCCGCGGCCACGATGTCGAGCCGCGATGGGAACAGCAGGACGAGCAGGAGGACGGCGAGCGGGTAGAGCAGGATGCCGAGCGGAAACCCGCGCGCTTCGTCAACCGGACGATAGAGCCGTCGGCCTCCGACGCGCGGCAGCGCGAGCGCGTTGAAGACGAGCGCGAAGGCGGCGAGCGCCGCCGCCTGCCACCACGTCAGGATGCGCAGCAGCAGCGCGAACAGGCCGGATCCGATGTGGACCCATTGCCGCGCACGCTCAGAGTGCATGGCCGAGCGATTCGAGCGTGCGGCGGATGCCGTCGGCGAGCGGCGTGATCGTGTAACCGAGCTCGCGGACGGCGCTGCTGCTGTCGAGCGACCAGTCGTGGCGGAAGATGTCGACTGCCCCGCGCGTGACGAGCGGCGTTCCGCCGAACAGCGTGACCCGCAGCTCCTCCGCCGCACCGAGCGCGACCGCGACCGGGAACGGGATCCGCAGCGGCGGCCTGCGGCCGGTCAGCTCCCGCACGAGCTCGAAGAGCCGCGCTTGCGGCGCGTTTTCACCGCCGAGCGCGTAGCGGCCGCCACTGGTTCCATGCTCGAGCGCGGCACAGTGTCCGGCGGCGACGTCGTCGACAAACGCGAACGACCATCGGTTCTCGGGACCGATCACGCCGGGCAGCCGGCGGTGGAGGTGATCGTCAATCAGGCGGCCGACGAGATTGCCTTCGGTGAACGAGCCGGGACCATAGACCACGCCAGGGTAGACGCGCGTCAGCGGCACGCCGTCGGCAACAGCCTGGTCGGCGACGCGATCGGCGGCGAGCTTCGTGCGCTGGTAGTCGTTCGCCGCCATCGGTTCGTTGCGGCCGCGCGGCGGCAGCGCGACGAACGACGACGTGTACAGCAGGCGCGGAATGTGATGCGCCTTGGCGATCGCGATCGCGTTCTGCAGCCCGCCGACATTGACGTCGTCGAAGTCGGCGTGGCGGCGGCGCCAGATGCTGACCAGCGCCGCGGAATGACACAGGGCGTCGCAGCCGGCGGCGGCGCGGTCGAACGCGTCGCGGTCGCGCACGTCGCCGTCGACGAGCCGGCCGGGCAGCCCGCTCGCGGTCGCGCTGCGCGCGAACACCACCACCTCATGGCCGCGGGCCGCGAGCGCGCGCACGACGGCGCGGCCGAGATATCCGGTGCCGCCGGTGACCAGCACCGTCATTGCGGCTCGCTGCGCCAGAACGCGAGCAGGTCGTCGAGCGTCTGCTCGATGGGAATCGTCGGCGCCCAGCCGAGCTCGTCGCGCAGCCGGCCGGGATCGCCGACGAGCAGCGGCGTGTCGTTCGGGCGGTATCGCGCGGCGTCCACCTTCACAGCGATCGGCACGTGCGCGCGCGCCAGCAGCATGTCGAGCAATTCGCGAATCAGCAGCGCGCGGCCCGAGCAGACATTGTAGGGACGGCCGGGTTGACCACGCTCGAGAATCAACTGGTAGGCGCGGACCGTGTCGCGCACGTCGGTGAGATCGCGGCGCGCCTCGAGGTTGCCGACCGAGATTTCCGGCGCCCACGTGCCGCGCTCGATGTCGGCGATGCGCCGGGCGAAGCCCGAGGCGGCGAAATGCGGATCCTGCCGCGGACCGACGTGATTGAAGGGGCGGGCGAGCGCCACCGATACGGTGCCGTTCGTCCGCTGCGCCAGCATCTCCTGCGCGAGCTTGCTGACGCCGTACGGACTGTTCGGCACCAGCGGATGCGATTCCCTCAGCGGCTCGGCGGCGCTGGCGTAGACCAGCGCCGAACTGGGCACGAGCACGCGGGCACTGACCTCGGCGTCCTGAAGCGCGTCGAGCAAATGGTGCGTGCCGCGCACGTTGACCGCGAAGGTCGACTCGGTGTCGTCCCAGGCGCGGCCGACATGCGCCGCGCCGGCGCAGTGGTACACGGTGGCCGGGCGCAGCCGCGCGATCGCCGCGGCGACCGCAGCGCGGTCGAGCAGATCGATCGCATCCCACGTGGTCCCCGGCACCTCGCGCGGCCGCCGTCCGCCGGGCCGGTGCCACGCGACGATCTCGCGACCGCCGCCGCTCAACAGGTCGAGCAGATGGCCGCCGGCAAACCCTGCCGCGCCGGTGACCAGAATCGCGCTCACGTCTTTGCGCCCGGGCGTTAGCGAGGGACGCCGCTGAGCGCGCCGTTGAACGGCGAGAAGTTGCCGAGGCCGGCCAGCGTGAACGACATGAAGAAGCGGTGATCCGAGGGGATGACTGCCAGCGAATTGGTGCCGCCGTAGCCGAGATAGTTGAACGTCGAGTACTCGATGGCGAGGCCGCAGCACTGCGCGTTGTAGAAGCCGGTCAGCCGCTGCGCCGTGATGCCGCCGTGCAGCACATCGTAGCCGACGTTGTAATTCAGCCCGTACTTGTTGTCGCGCGTGCGCAGGTTCGTCGCGGCGGTGATCGTGTGATCGAGATTGTTCGGATCGTTGAATTGCGGCAGCTGGGCGATGAAGGCGCGCTTGCTCCAGCCGAGCGACGCCTGGACGCTCGGGGTCGAGTAACCGGCCTGCGCCGAAATCGTGCGCAGCTCGAGATACCGGCTGTCGAACTCGGCGTTCATCGTCGCGTTCAGCGTGGTGGTCGGCATCGCCCGAACCGACAGCGCGATCGGCGAAAAGTGCGACTGTTCGTTGCCGCTCAGCAGGCTGGTTTGATACTGCCGGTCGTAGAGAGACTGCCGTGCGTCCGAGTAGTAGGTCTGCGTCACCGACACGTCGACGATTTCGCGCGCCGTCGCCGGTTGGCCCGGCACCAGCGAACGCTTGGCGTAGAAGCGGTTGTTGAGCCCGTAGTTGTACTGCACGCCGGTGACGAAATTATCGATTCCATCGCTTTGCACGATCCGCGGGAACTCATCGATGGTCGACGTTTTCGATACCGTCAGCACCGGTTCGATCGTGTGCTTGAACTTCTCGGCGTAACCGTTCCCCGGCGTGTCCCAGACACGGTTGAACACCGGCCCGACGATCTGCGCCTGGTACACGAATACCGGACGATTCAACCCCTGGTCGATCACCACGGCAGGGTTGGTGGGCAGCCCGTTGTCGTCGAGTGCATAGGTCCGCGTGTAATAGGTCTGGTGCCACGTGATCGTGTTGTTGACGGTGAACCACTGCCAGCGCTTGAACGGATATCTGATCACCGGCGCGAGGTCGAACCGGCTCAGGCCGAAGTCGGTGGTGACGTCGTGGGTTTCGTTCGTGGTTGAATCGGTCACCGACCCGCGCGACTCGCGGATGAAACGCGCGGCGTCGGTTGTCACCGAGAAGTACGCCGGCGTCCCCTCGATCGGCCGCTCGTTGCGCGAGAACGTGACCCGCGGCCAGCTGCCCGACAGAGACGACGTCGTCGAGGTATTGAAATACTCCGATCGAATCGCCGTCGCGTTCAGCGTGTAACTGGTCCACGCACCGACGACGTTGCCGCCGTAGGAACGCTGGTTGCGGGTGATGTCGTAGATGTTCGTATTGAAAGCCTGCGATGCGGTGATGCTCGAGAAGTAGTTGGCGTTGGCGCTGGCGCGGAGGTTGAACGGCAACAGCTGGTTCGCGTTGCCGCGGATTTCGTAGGAGCGGCTCCCCGGCTGCACTCTCTCGCTACCGTCGGGCTGCACGTAGCTGGCGTCGTGGTTGTCGTCGACGTGCGCGCGCAGGTTGCCGTCGGTGCCCATGCCGTAGTTGTAGCGGTACTCGCTGCCGTAGCCCTGCCCGGTCTTCGAAAACCAGTCGTGCGTGAAGGTGGCGTCCTGGCTGCGATCGATCGCCCAGAAGAACGCGTTGTGCAGCGATTGGCCGCGCAGCGTCGACGCGCCATAGGTTGGAATCAGGAAGCCGGTCGCACGATCCTCGCGCTTGGTCGGGTAGTACATGACCGGCAGGTAGAACATCGGCACGCCCTTGACGTTCATCACCATGTTGGTCAGCACGGTGTAGTGATCGACGTTCAGGATCACGGTGCCGGCGTGCAGATCCCACCGCGGCGTCGGCTGCGCGCAGGTCGAGAAGCCGCCGTTGGTGATCTTGTATTTCTTGGGACCGATCTTCTCGACTTTCTCGCCGAAAAAGATGATCACGTTCTCCTGGCCGACGATCGGCGGCGGCGCGATGCCGGCGGTCGGCCGCAGCGGCTGCGGCTTCACCGTCGCCATCCCCCAAGCGTTGTAGAACGTGCCGAGATTGTCCTTGGTGTTGAACTCGGCGCGCTCGGCTGAGATCCGATTGGCGCCCTGCGTCAGCAGCACGTTGCCGGTGGCGACGGCCTTGTCCGTCCCCATGTAGACCCACACATCGTCGGCGTAGACTTTCGACAACCCCTGCGGATCGCGGTCCATCTCGACGTGGCCGATGAAATGCCAGTCCTTCTGATCGTTGGTCGCTTCGCGCCGATCGCTCGCGGTCGTTTCCGCGACCGAGGGCGATGGCGACGGCGGTGCCGGTACGGCGGGCGCGCGCGGCGGCTGGCCGGCATCGGACCGGACCGCGAACGCGATCACCATCAGGACACAGAGACTGCGAAGCACGTGCATTCCGGCTTGCCGGGGAAGGCCTTCGAAGCGTATCACGACCGGTTGATGAGCTTCAGCACGTCGCCGAGCAGGAAAATCGATCCGGCAACGACGATGTCCGGCGAGGCGCGCCACGCACGATCGAGCGCGGCGGCGGCGCCCGACTCGACATCGATCGGAAGCGCCGGCGACAGCTCTCGCGCGATAGCGGCGATCGTTTCTGGTTCGGTCGAGCGCGGGGTCGATGCCGCGGTCGCGACCAGCCGGCTCGCTTCGGGCAGGAGCACCTCGAGCATCTCACGCACGTGTTTGTCGCGCATTGCCGCGAACACCAGTGGCCGCGGACCGCGGCCGTCGACTTTCAGGTAAGACGCGAGCGCCGCCGCGCCGGCCGGATTGTGCGCGGCGTCGAGGAGCAGCTCGCGTCCATCGGGAAGACGGCGCCGATCGAGGCGCCCCGGCCATCGCGGTTCGGCAAGTCCGGCAGCGATCGCCTCCCGCGGTGCCGCGATGCCGCGGGCGTTCGCGGTCTCCAGGAGCCGGACGGCGACGCCGGCGTTGACCCGCTGGTGCGCACCGGCAAGACCGACGGCGAACCCGTCGGCGTCGCATGCCGTGGCGCGAACGATCTCGGCGCCGCGCTCGATCGCGATTGCCTCGACCGCACCGGCCGCTTCAGGGGCGAGCGGGCCGACCACGACCGGGACGCCGCGCTTGATGATGCCGGCCTTTTCGATCGCGATGTCGCGCAGCGAATGACCCAGGTACTTTTCGTGATCGAACGCGATCGAGGTGATCGCCGTCGCAACTGGCGTCACCACGTTGGTCGCGTCGAGGCGGCCGCCGAGGCCGACTTCGAGCACGGCCACTTCGACGTGTGCTCGACGGAACAGCTCGAACGCGACCGCGGTCGTCACTTCGAAGAACGTCGGCTGGACGTCGAGGATGCCGCGCGCGCGCAGCGATTCGATCGTCGCCCGCACATCGGCGACGGCGGCGATGAGGGCGCCCTGCGACACCGGCTCGCCAGCGATCGTGAACCGCTCGGCGAGATCGACGAGGTGCGGCGATGTGTAGCGCGCCGTGCGGTGGCCGGCAGCGCGCAGCGCCGCGTCGGCCATCGCCGTCACCGATCCTTTACCGTTGGTTCCGGCGACGTGGATCGATCGGAATGTCCGATCCGGATGGCCGAGCGCGGCGACGATGGCCGAAATGTTCTGCAGCCCGAACTTGATGCCGAACTGCTCGAGCGAGAAGAGGTACGCGAGCGGATCCACTCAGCAATGGGCTAGGCTTGCGCCGGCTGGGACTCGACGGCGGCGACCGGCTCGGGCTCGGGCTCGGGTGCCTTGACGGCGCCCATGAAGCGGAGCGCGTTGGCGATCACCTGTTTCAGCTCGCGGCGATCGACGACGAGATCGATCATCCCTTTCTCGAGGAGGAACTCGCTGCGCTGAAAGCCCTCGGGCAGCTTCTGGCGAATGGTCTGCTCGATCACGCGCGGGCCGGCGAACCCGATCTGCGCCTTCGGCTCGGCGATGTTCAAGTCGCCGAGCATCGCGAAGCTGGCGGTCACGCCGCCGGTGGTCGGATCGGTGAGAACGGCGATGTAGGGCAGCCGCGCCCGATCGAGCCGCGCCAGCGCGCCGGAGATTTTCGCCATCTGCATCAGCGACAGCGCCCCTTCCATCATCCGCGCGCCGCCCGAGCAGCAGACGATCACGATCGGCAGCCGCTCGTCGATTGCCCGCTCGATCGCGCGGGTAATCTTCTCGCCGACGACCACGCCCATGCTGCCGCCGATGAAGCCGTATTCCATCGAGCCGACGACCACCGGCAGCCCGTCGATCGTCCCCGACGCCGAGATGATCGCGTCCTTCAGCCCGGTGCCCTCGATGCCGGCCTTCAGCCGCGACTTGTACGGTTTGGTGTCGGTGAAGGCGAGCGGATCGGTGGAGACGAGATCGCGATCGTGCTCGACCCAGTCGCCGTCGAACAGCATCCGCAGCCGCTCGGTGGCGTTGATCCGGAAGTGATGGCTGCACTTCGGACAGACGTTCATGTTGCCGGCGAGGTCTTTGTTGTAGATCGCCTGCTGGCAGCCGGGGCACTTCACCCACAGACCTTCGGGGACCCGGCTCGCCTTCTCCTTCGCCGGCGTGACGATCGGCTTCTTCGCCTTCTTGAACCACGCCATCGGGTGAACATTATCAGGGCTGATGGCTGATGGCTAATGGCAATGGTCGATGGGGCCATGACCATCACCATAGCCATCACCCATAGCCCTCAGCCCTCAGCCCTCAGCCATTGACAGGTTACTTTGTCCTCGGCACGTAGTAGCGCGTGCCGGGGCCCATCGCCCGGATCTGCTTGATCAGATCGTCGAGCGCTTCGTCGCTGGCGTCCGAATCGAACTGCGACGTCTCCACCACCAGCAGCGGCGTCGTGGTGTAGTGGAAGAAAAAATGGTGGTACGCCTCGTTCAGCTCCTTCAGGTACGCATCGTCCGGCTGGAAGGCGACTGTTTCCGCGTCGAGCCGGCGGCTGTGGACGCGGCGCAGCAGGACGTCGGTCGGCGCCTGTAGATAGACGACGAGATCCGGCTGCGGCACGTCGCGCGCCAGCAGTTCGTAGAGCCGCTGATAGATGAACAGCTCGTTGTCGTCGAGGTTGAGGTAGGCGAAGATCTTGTCCTTGTCGAACACGTAGTCGCAGATCGTCGTCTGGCTGAAAAGATCCGCTTGCTGCAGCGTCGTCTGTTGACGATGGCGATTGAGGAGATAGAAGAGCTGCGCTTGCAGCGCGGCGCCGGGGCGATCGGCGTAGAAGTCGCCGAGGAACGGGTTGTCCGATTCTTCCAGCACGACGGTCGCGTCGAGCCGCGTGCCGAGACGCTCCGCCAGAGCGGTTTTCCCCGCGCCGATCGGACCTTCTATCGCGATGTAGCGGAACGCCAATGCGGGGCGAATGATATCATCGCGCCGTGAGGATCGACCGCCTGGAGCTGCGTCTCATCAAGCTCCCGCTCGTCCACTTTTTCGAAACCAGCTTCGGCCGCATCGACGACAAACATTTCATCCTCGTGCGCGTCGACGGCGACGGCGTCACCGGCTTCGGTGAATGCGTCGCCGAGGTCGATCCGTACTACAGCGCCGAGACCAACGACACCTGCTGGCACATCATCACCGCGTTCATCGCGCCGCGCGTGCTCGGCGCCGAATTCGCGCATCCGCGCGAGATCTTCGCGGCGCTGAAAGCGATTCGCGGCCACAACATGGCGAAGGCGGCAGTGGAGATGGCGGCCTGGGATCTCTACGCGAAGCAGCGCGACGAGCCGTTGTCGCGGACGCTCGGTGGCGCGCGCGATCGAATCGAGTCCGGCGTCTCTGTCGGTATTCAGCTGTCGCTCGACGATCTTGTTGCCAAGGTCGAACGCGAGCTCGCCGCCGGCTACCGCCGGATCAAGATCAAGGTCAAGCCGGGCTGGGATGTGGAGGCGGTGCGGACGCTGCGCCACCGCTTCGGCAACATCCCGCTGATGGTCGACGCCAACGCGGCCTACACGATCAAGGATGCCGATCATCTCGCCGCGCTCGATGCCTTCGACCTGATGATGATCGAGCAGCCGCTCGATTACGACGACGTCGCCGACCATGCGGCGCTGCAGCGCCGGCTGCGCACGCCGATCTGCCTCGACGAATCGATCAAGACCGTCGGCATCGCCCGCGAAGCCATCGCCGCCGGCGCATGCCGCATCATCAACATCAAGCCGGGACGCGTCGGCGGCTTCGCCGAATCGATCCGCCTCCACGATCTGTGCGCGGCGCAGCAGATTCCGGTGTGGCACGGCGGGATGCTCGAATCGGGAATCGGCCGTGCCGCGAACATTCACTTGTCAACGCTGCCGAACTTCACGCTGCCGGGCGACATCGCCGCGAGCCGGCGCTACTTCGATCCGGATCTGATTGAACCGCCGATCGCAGTCGCCGCCGACGGCACGATCGCCGTGCCGACCGCGCCCGGCATTGGCGTGACCATCCGCGAGGATCGCATCGACGCGGCCACGCTGAAGCAGACAGTTCTCGAGGCGGTCCGCGCATGAGGCTCGGGGCTCGGGGTTTGGGGCTTCGGGCGTGCGGCGTGCGGCTTGCGGCTTGCGGCTTGTGGCTTGCGGCTTCGCATGGTTGCGCCTCCGCCCCGCCGGCGCCAGTCGTGACGAAACCGGTCGGCCCCACCTTCGAGCAGAAGATGGCGGCGATTCTGCGGCTCGAAGATCAGCGTATGCTGCGCGATCCCGCGCCGCCGCCGGCGCCGCCGCCTCCTGCCGTCGCGCCGGCGCGCGGGCGTCGCCCCGCTGCAGCACCAGCGCCGCCGCCGCCACCGCCGCCACCCGATCTCGTTCGCATGCTCGCCGACGAGGAGCCGCGGGTCCGCCGCCGTGCGGCGCTCGCCATCGGACACGTCGGCCTTGGCGACGGCGTGCAGCCGCTGGTGGCTTTGCTCGCTGACGCGGATGCGGAAGTGCGTCAGATGGCGGCGTTCGCGCTCGGGCTGATTGGCGATGCGCGTGCGCGCGATCGCCTGGTCGCGGCGCTCGCGGATCCGTCGCCGCTCGTGCAGGGCAGTGCGGCCGAGGCGCTCGGCCTGATTGGCGATGCCGGCGCCGCCGATGCGATCGGCCGCTTCGTCGCGCAGGGCATTCAGTCCGCCGGCGCACAGCCGCCGCCGCCCGAAGACGATGCGCGCCGGGACACGCCGGCCGCCGCTGCGCGGCTCGGCATCTTCGCGCTGGTGCGCCTGAAGGCTTACGGACCGCTGTCGGCCGCCGTCCTCGACGGCAGCGCGCAGCCGCGAGTGCGCTGGTGGCCGGTGGCGTTTGCGCTGCAGCGCCTCGAGGATCGACGCGCGCTGCCGGCACTGCTCACGCTCGCCAAGGAGGCGAACCCCTACACGCGCGCCTTCGCCGTGAAAGGGCTCGGCGCGCTCAAGGACCCGTCGGCGCTGCCCGTGCTGATGCCGCTCCTGACGAGCGGCGATCGCAATGTGTTGATCGAAACCGTACGGGCGCTGGGGCGAATAGCCGATCGATCAGCGGCAGAGCCGCTGCTGAAGATCGTCCGCGACGCGACGGCCGATCCGTTGGTTCGCCTCGAGGCGGTCGGCGCGCTCGGCGGCATCCAGGCGCCGGACGTCCCCGAGACGCTGCTCGACGTGCTCGCCGATCCGAGTCCGCCGATTCGCGCCGCCGCCCTCCGTTCGATCGCGACCGCCGATCCCGAGAACTTCGTCACGGTGCTGTCGGGCCTCGATCCCGACCCGCACTGGAGCGTGCGCGCGACGCTGGCCACGGTGCTCGGCACGATGAGCGCCGAGACCGCGAGCGCGCGGCTGCAGCCGCTCCTCGACGACACCGACCAGCGCGTGATCCCGGCGGCGCTCGGCGCGCTCGTCAAGATCAAGGCGCCGAATGCCGCCGCCGTTCTCCTCGACAAGCTGAAGGCCGACGACTTCGCCGTGCGCGCCGCGGCCGCGACCGGCATCGGCGAACTGAAGCCGTCGAACGGTGCCGCGGCACTGGCCGAGGCCTATCGCCTTGGCCAGCGCGATCCCACTTACACGGCGCGCGCCGCGGCGCTCGGGGCGTTGCAGCAATACGGCGCGCAGGCGGCGCTGCCGGTCCTGAACACCGCGCTCGCCGACAAGGATTGGGCGGTCCGGGTTCGCGCCGCCGACATCATCAGGCAACTCGATCCGAACGGCGCCGGCGCCACCGTCGACGCCGCGATTCGTCCGGCGCCGACGACGCTTGCGGCGGACGTGTATACGGCGCAGCGCCTCGTCTCGCCGACGGTCACGATCCAGGCGTTCCTCGAAACCGATCGCGGCTTGATTCACATCGAGCTGGCGATGAACGAAGCGCCGCTGACCGTCGAGAACTTCGTGACGCTGGCGCGCAAAGGCTTTTTCAACGGCCTGAGCTTTCACCGCGTCGTCGGCGACTTCGTGATCCAGGACGGCGACCCGCGCGGCGACAGTGAAGGCGGGCCGGGCTACTCGATCCGCGATGAGCTCAACCAGCTGCCGTACCTGCGCGGCGCCGTCGGCATGGCGCTCGACCCGTGGCGCGACACCGGCGGCAGCCAGTACTTCATCACCCATTCGCCGCAGCCGCACCTCGATGCGAAGTACACCGTCTTCGGCCGCGTCGTCGCCGGCATGGAGGTCGTCGACAAGATTCAGCAGTGGGACGTGATTCGGAGCGTCAAGATTTGGGATGGCGTCACGATGTCGCCGTAAGAGCAATTGCCGATTGCTGCAATCAACGTTCAATCAAAATTGAAAAGGGGGCCGCGGTGGCCCCCTTTTTTTCACGGGAGAGGTCGGCTATTACCGTTTCTTGCCGGCCTTCTTCTTCCCGCCCTTGGCTTTCTTCGCCATTGTCTGTTATCCCCCCCTTCATGTGGGATTAACTGCGAGAGCGCTCCCTCGCATCGCTCATGGCTGCCGCCTGGCACGCTCACCGGATGCTTGGCACTCGTCGCGTCGGGGCACCTCCCGATACGTCTCGGAAGGGCGAGCTCGAAGGGTCACCGTCGAGCTTCACTAGGGATGGTCGTGAGTTGACCATCCTCATACCAGATGTAGATTCTAAACTCCGTATCGGCAGTGTCAAGCACAAATCGATCAAAATTGTCAAAAAAAGATCACAACGCGTGCACGCGATCGCGTGTGCATGCGCGATCGCGTGCTCGATCGTGATCTGATGCGCGCGCGTGCGCGCGTTCTACATGCTGGTGCGGAGTTGTTGCTTCTCGCCGTGGCGTTCGATGGCGAGCGCGATGAGACGATCGATCAAGTGCGGGTAGTCGAGGCCGCTCGCGGCCCACATTTGCGCGTACATGCTGATCGTCGTGAAGCCGGGAAGCGTGTTCAGCTCGTTCAGGTAGATGACGCCGCTGTCGCCGGCGACGAGAAAATCGACGCGGGCGAGGCCCGAGCAGTCGATCGCCTTGTAGCCTTCGATCGCAAGCCGGCGGATGTCGGTGGTCTGCACCTCGGTGAGCTGCGCCGGAATCACCGATCGTGAGTTCTCGTCGATGTATTTCGACTCGTAGTCGTAGAACTCGCGCGACGGGATGATCTCGCCCGGCACCGACGCCTCCGGCTCGTCGTTGCCGAGGACCGCGACCTCGATCTCGCGCGCCTCCGGGACGGCGGCCTCGACGACGATCTTGCGATCGAACTCGGCCGCGAGCTTGATCGCCGTGCGCAGCTCGGCGACGTGCTTCGCCTTCGAGATGCCGACGCTCGACCCGAGGTTGGCCGGCTTGACGAACACCGGGAAGCCGAGATGGTTGACGACCTGCTGCAGCACGCGCCGTTCGTCGCGCTGCCAGTCGCGCTTCATCACCACGTCGTAGTCGCAGATCGGCAACCCCTTGGCGGCGAGCGCGAGCTTCATCGCCGCTTTGTCCATGCCGACCGCGGACGCGAGGACGCCGGCGCCGACGTAGGGGACGTTAGCGAGCTCGAGGAGACCCTGGACCGTTCCGTCCTCGCCGTACGGACCGTGCAGCACCGGAAAGACGACGTCGAGGGCGAGGCCGGAGACGGCGCCGTCGCTGACGGTCATGAGCGTGTCGCCGCCCGGCTGCGCGATCAGGTGAGCCTCGCGCGCGCGCCGCTCGGAGTTGCCGATCGCGCCCTTGATCACGTCGGCCGCCTTCATCGTCTTTGGCGGTTCGGGCGGCAAGGTCCAGCGCCCGTCCTTTTCGATCTTGATCGGGACCGCGTCGTAGCGCTCTGGGTCGAGGTTCTTGAACACGGACGCCGCCGAGGCGAGCGAGACCTCGTGTTCACCGGAGCGGCCGCCGTAGATCACGCCGACCCGTAATTTTTTCATTCGAATAAACTTAGCACGTGTCTTTCGGGTTTCAGGTGACACACACCGACGGCGCCGCACGACGCGGGCGAATGACCACAGCGCATGGTGACGTCGACACGCCGGCGTTCATGCCGGTCGGCACACAGGGCGCGGTGAAAGCGGTGACCCACCGCGATCTCGAATCGGCCGGCGCGGACATCCTGCTGAGCAACACCTATCACTTGTATCTGCGGCCCGGCGACGATCTGATCGCGCGGCGCGGCGGCCTCCACAAATTTATCGGCTGGAGCAAGCCGATTCTCACCGACAGCGGCGGCTACCAGGTGTTCAGCATGGCGAGCCGCCGGACGATCGACGAGCAGGGCGCACACTTCCGCTCGCATCTCGACGGCTCGGCGCACCTGCTCACGCCGGAGAAGGCGACCGATATCCAGGCGCAGCTCGGATCCGACATCGCGATGGTGCTCGACGAATGCCTCGCGCACCCGGCCACGACCGACGGCCGCGATATCGCCCGCGCCTCGATGGAACGGACGCTTCGCTGGGCGTGCCGCGCGCGCGATCGCTTGCTCTCCCTGCGCGATGGCCTCGTGCCCGGCGTCGTCGTCAGCAACCCAGGCCAGGCGCAGTTCGGCATCGTGCAGGGCAGCCTGTTTCCGGATCTGCGCGAGGAGAGCGCGCGGCACACGGTCGACATCGGCTTCGAGGCGTACGCCATCGGCGGGCTGAGCGTCGGCGAACCGGCCGACGTGATGTACGAGATGGTGGCGCGGACGACGCCCCATCTTCCCGCCGATCGGCCTCGGTATCTGATGGGCACCGGCACGCCGGAGGACCTGGTCGAGTCGGTCGCGCGCGGCATCGATCTCTTCGACTGCGTGCTGCCGACGCGCAACGCGCGCAACGGCCAGCTCTTCACGAGCGAGGGGAAGCTCAACATCCGGAACGCGCGGTACGCGGAAGACGATCGGCCCCCCGATCCGGCGTGCGGCTGCTACACCTGCCGGACCTGCTCGCGTGCATATTTGAGACATCTGTACGTCGTCAACGAGATCAACGCGGCAACCCTTAACACGTTGCATAACCTCAACTTTTACCTTGACACAATGCGGCGGATCAGAGACGCTATTGTGTTCCGGCGGTTCGAAAATTTCAGGGTCGCGTTCCTCGAGAGTTTGTCCCGCCAGCCCCTCGATTCATGATGATGTTCGCTGCTCCCGTGTTTGCCATGGGCATGACGGCCGATGGCGCGAGTCCGCTCCTGCAGCTCGTGCCGTTCGCGCTGATCCTCGGCATCTTCTACTTCATCATCCTGCTGCCGGCGAAGCGTAAGCAGCAGAAGGTGCAGGAGTTCCTCGATAGCCTCAAGGTGAACGACCGCGTCATCACGACGAGCGGGATCCACGGCCAGATCACGAAAATCGACGAGCAGGTCATCCAGCTGGAAATCGCCGACAATCCGAAAGTCCGGATCAAGGTCTCGCGCGCCGCCATTGGCGGCCTGCAGGGCCAGCCGCCGGTCGTCGAGCCCGCGAATACATAAGGAAGTACTGTCATGTCCAACCTTCGTTGGAAGGTCGTCACGATCATCGCCGTCTTCGTCATCTTCTTCGGCGTCGGCGTCTATCCGTTGATCGCGCAGCGCTACGGCATCCACCAGCCGTCATGGCTGGTCGACAAGGCGCTGAAGCTGGGGCTCGATCTCAAGGGTGGCGTCCACCTGGTGCTGCGGGTTCAGACTGAGGACGCGCTGCGGCTCGTCACCGACCAGGAAACCGAGCGGCTGCGCGACGAGCTGAAGACGAAGAACATCCCGTTCACGAAGCTCGAGGCGCCCGACGCGACGCACATCCGCGTCGAGGGGATTCCGCCGGCGCAGGACGCGGCGTTCCGCCAGGTCGCCAACGATACGTCGGCCAACTTCGAGCGCGGCTCGGGCGCGAACGGCACGTATACGTTCACGATGCGGCCGAACATCCAGGTGAACCTTCGGGACGAGGCGGTGATCCAGGCGCGGCAGACGATCGAGCGCCGCGTCAACGAGCTCGGCGTCACCGAGCCGAGCATCGCCCAGCAGGGCGCCAACGGCGACCAGATTCTCGTCCAGCTGCCTGGCGTCACCGACGTCGAGCGCGCCAAGGAGATCATCCGCTCGACCGGCCTTCTCGAGCTGAAGATCGTCGAGCAGGGGCCGTCGCCGACGCGCGAAGGCTTGATGACCAACGGCCAGGTGCCCGAAGGGATGGAGATCGTCCCGGGCGCATCGAGCGGCGCCGGCGCTGCCGGCGACACGGTGTTCTACCTGGTGAAGAAAGTCGCGGCGGTCAGCGGTAAGGATCTGCGCAACGCGCGGCCGGTGCCCGACGAGAACAACCAGCCGGCGGTGAGCTTCACGTTGAGCAGCGACGGCGGACGCAAGTTCGGCAAGGTGACGTCGGAGAACATCAACCGCCAGCTGGCGATCATCCTCGACGG
>Ga0070686_100000401_pt1 | contig 27147 bp, 21 predicted proteins | sample KBSS23LmetaG_FD_65654 | JGI IMG/M metagenome (GOLD analysis project Ga0070686, IMG submission 65654) | Switchgrass rhizosphere microbial communities from Kellogg Biological Station, Michigan, USA - KBS S2-3L metaG | ecosystem: Host-associated > Plants > Roots > Rhizosphere ... | reverse complement strand
TCCGGGTTGTGCGCGACCGCGCGCCGGACGGCGTCGTCCAGCGTCAGCGGCAGCGGCGATGGTGAATCCTGCGCCGACGCGGTGCCGGCGAGGGCTACCGCGGCCGCCAGGAGAAGCGTGCGAACAATCATGACGCCTCCGCGAGGTCAGGGATCCGCACCGGCCGGACGTCGCGCTCGGGCGCGACGGCGTGGGTACGGGCCAACAGGACGTAAATCGACGGCACCACGAACAGCGTGAACACCGTGCCGATCACCATGCCGCTCACGAGCATGATGCCGATGCTGTTGCGCGCGCCGGCGCCGGGACCGGTCGCGAGCACCAGCGGAAAGTGACCGACGACGGTCGCTGCCGTGGTCATCAGGATCGGCCGCAGCCGCGTCGCCGCGGCGTCGATCACCGCGGCCAGCTTGGTCTGCCCCGTCTCCTGCAGGTGGTTGGCGAACTGCACGATCAGGATGCCGTTCTTCGACACCAGCCCGACCAGCGTGATCAGTCCGACCTGGCTGTAGATGTTCAGCGTCGTCAGCCCGAGGAACGAGAACAGCAGCGCGCCGGCGACGGCGAGCGGCACCGAGCCGGCGAGGACGATGAACGGATCGCGGAAGCTCTCGAACTGCGCCGCGAGCACCAGATAGATCAGAATCGCCGACAGCACGAAGGTGCCGAGGAACTTGCCGCCTTCGGTGCGCAGCTGCCGCGATTCGCCGGCATAGTCGATGTTGAACCCCTGCGGGAGAATCCTGCGCGCCTCGTCTTCGAGCAGGCGCAGCGCCTGATCGAGCGGCACCGGCGGCGGGATCACCCCCTGGATGCGCACGGCGTTCAGCTGCTGGAATTTCTTCAGCTCACGCGGTTCGGTCGTCGTCTTGAGGCTCGCAAACGTCGACAGCGCAACCAGCCGATCGTGCGAACCGGTGATGTAGATCTGCTCGAGCTGATCGGGCGTGAGCCGATCGGCGCGCGCCACCTGCGGGATCACCTTGTAGCTGCGCCCCTGGATGCTGAAGCGGTTGACGTAGTTGGCGCCGAGCAGCGTCGACAGATCGCGGCTCGCCTGGCTCAAGTCCACGCCCTGCGATCGCAGCTTGTCGCGATCGAACACCACCTCGGTTTGCGGCTGATCGAACTTGAGATCGGCATCGGCATAGATGAAGAGACCGCTCGCGAATGCCTTCTTCACCAGCTGCTGCGCCAGGTCGCTCAGTTCCCTCGGCTCGGCCGCCGACGCGATCACGAGATCGACCGGGAAGTTGCCGCCGCCGGGCAGCGCCGGTGGCGCCTGCGGAATCACCCGGACACCGGCAATCTTCGACAGCGGTCCCATCGACTCCATCAGCAGCTGCTGCGTCGTCTTGGTGCGCTGGCTCCACGGCTTGGTGACCATCCCGCCGAAGCCGCCGTTCGGGAGGGTGATCTGGAAGATGCTGCCGTGCTCGGGCATCGCGTGATAGACGTCGTAGATCTGGTCGGTGAACAGCCGCGTCTGGTCGAGCGTGGCGTTCGGCGACCCCTGGACGAACCCGAAGAAGAAACCCTGGTCTTCGCTCGGCGCCAGCTCGCGCTGCGAGAACAGGTAGAACGGGACGGTGAGGAGGGCGATGATGATCCACAGCGTGAGGACCACCGGCCGATAGCGCAGCGTCGCCGTCAGCGCGCGTGTGTAGCCGTGCCGGACGCGCTCGAAGCGCCGGTTGATCCACCCGGCAAAGCCGCGCTCGGCATCGCCGGCGCGCAGCAGCTTCGCGCCCATCATCGGCGACAGCGTCAGCGCGACAATGCCGGAGACGATCACCGCCCCGGCGAGCGTGAACGCGAACTCGCGGAACAGCGATCCGGTCAGGCCGCCCTGGATGCCGACCGGCGCATAGACCGCCGCCAGCGTAATCGTCATCGCGATGATCGGCCCGACCAGCTCGCGCGCCGCGTCGATCGCCGCGCGCTGCGGCGACTTCCCTTCCTGCAGGTGACGCTCCACGTTCTCGACCATCACGATCGCATCGTCGACGACGAGCCCGACCGACAGCACGATGGCCAGCAGCGTCAGCAGGTTCACCGTGAAGCCGGCGACCAGCATCAGGAACACGGCGCCGACCAGCGAGATCGGGATCGCCACGATCGGGATCAGCACCGAGCGGAACGAACCGAGGAACAGGAAGATCACGACGATGACGATCACCAGCGTCTCGGTGAGCGTCCGCAGCACCTCGTTGATCGCGTCGTGGATGTACTCGGTCGAGTCGTAGGGCACACCGACCTTCATCCCGGCCGGCAGCTGGCCGCGAATCTGCGGAATCGCCTCGCGCACCTGGGCGACGACGTCGAGGACGTTCGCGGTCGGCAGCACCCAGACGCCCATGAAGGTCGCCGACTCGCCGTTGAAGCGGACGTCCTGCTCGTAGTTCTCGGCGCCGAGCACGACGTCGGCGACGTCGCCGAGGCGGACGACGACGCCGCCCTGCTCCTTGACGACCAGCTGACGGAATTCCTCGGCAGTCCGAAGATCGGTATTCGCGACCAGGTTCACCGAAACCATCGAGCCCTTGGTCTGGCCGAGCGCCGAGAGATAGTTGTTGCGCGCCAGCGCATCGCGCACCGCCGACGGCGCGATGCCGTGCGCTGCCATGCGCTCGGGCTTCAGCCAGATGCGCATCGCGAAGGTCCGCGCGCCGAGGATGTCGGCGCGCTGCACGCCGGCGATCGCGCTCAGCTTCGGCTGGACCACCCTGGTGAGGTAGTCGGTGATCTGGTTCGGATCGAGATCGGTCGACGAGAAGCCGAGATAGATCGCCGCGAACTGGTTGTCGGCGGTCTGCAGATCGATGATCGGCGCTTCGGCCTCCGGCGGCAGATCGTTGCGGACCTGGGCCACCTTGGCCTGAATCTGCGTCAGCGCCGCGTTGGTGTCGTAGTTCAACTTCAGGTGGACGGTGATCGTGCTCAGGCCCTGCGCACTCGACGACTCGACGTAGTCGATGCCGTCGGCGCTGGCGATCACCCGCTCGAGCGGCGTGGTGATGAAGCCGCGCACCAGGTCGGCGTTGGCGCCGATGTAGGCGGTGGTCACGTTGACCACCGCGATGTCGCTGCGCGGGTACTGCCGCACGCTCAGCGCCCGGATCGACTGCAGCCCGGCGATGAGGATGACGAGACTGACGACGACGGCCAGCACCGGCCGTTTCACGAACAGATCGGTGAATCTCATCAGCTGTTCTCGAGCTTTGGCGCCGCGTTGTTCGACGGGCGCACCTTGTTGTTGATCTGCACGGCCGCGCCGTTGCGCAGCTTGAACACGCCGGAGGTGACGACCTCGTCGCCGGCCTTCAACCCGGAGAGAATCGCAATCTGATCGCCGCGCGCCGGGCCGAGCTTGACGAACTGCTGGCGCACGCCGCGGTACGACTTGCCGTTCGGGTCCTGCCAGTCGCCGACCACGAACACCGAGTTGCCGTACGGCGCGTAGCTGATCGCCGACGCGGGTACCGAGACGATCGTCGCCGTCGCGCCGACCAGCACCTCGGCCTGCACGAACATGCCCGGACGCAGCTTGCCGTCGCTGTTGGCCAGCGTCGCCTGGACCTGCACGTTGCGGGTCGCCTCGTCGACCACCGAATCAATCGCGGTGATGCGTCCGCTGAACTCGACGCCGGCGAGATCGCCGGCGGTCACTTTCACCGTGCGGCCGGCTTTCACCTGCGCCATCGCCTGCTGCGGCACGGCGAAATTGACGTAGATCGGGCTCAGCGACTGCAGCGTGACGAGCGCGTCGCCGGCCGAGAGGTACTGACCGAGGTTGACGCGGCGGATGCCGAGCACCCCTGCGAACGGCGCGCGAATCGTCTTCCGCTCGATCGTGGCGCGGATCTCGCCGACGTGCGCCTCGCTCTGGCGTTGATCCGCGGTCGCGCGATCGAACTCGGCGCGCGAGACGACGTTTTCGTTCAACAGCCCCTGCATGCGCTCGAAGTTGACCCGCGCGAGCTCGCGCTGCGCGTCGGCGGCGGCCAGCTGCGCCTGTTCCTGTCGCGTGTCGAGCAGCGCCAGCACCTCGCCCTCGCGCACCCACTGCCCGGCTTCGAAGCCGATGCGATCGACGGTGCCCGGCAAATCGGCGCTGATCGTCACGCCCTGCACTGCCGCCACCGATCCGATCGCCGACAACGTCTCCGGCCACTGCTCCTGCACCGCGGTGATCGTCGTCACCGCCTCCGGCGGCGGCTGGAACGAAGCGGCCTGGCCGATCGCGGTTTGAATCTGCCTGAACTTCACGAACCCCAGCGCGCCGACGATCAGCGCGGTCGTGAGCAACATGACGAGCATTCGTTTGACCATATGTGTCCTTCTACCGGCCGGTCGGTCGCCGGACGATGACCTCTCGGGTACTAGACGCGCGACGCCGGACCGAATCGACAAATACGTCTGACTTCCCATTCGCTAGGACGCGCATCGCTCATTACTTTCGTCTCGCTATGACGCGCAAACAATCCGGCAGGTGCCGCACGCGCAGCTCCGCCGCACGCGCGACGCGGCCGCGGGCCGATCTGCCGAACGCGATCTGCGACTTTTGGACGATGCCTGGCGAACGCGGATTGCCCGATAATGGGACCGTGGAATCAGAGCACGCCGACTGCACGTCCAGAGCCGCGCTTCCCGCCGAAGCGTCGTCGTCAGACCCCGAAGTACTGCGCGCCGCGCTGCTGCGCGAGCACGACGCGCGTCGGCGCGCCGACTGCCTCGCGACCATGCAGGCGGAAGTCGTGCAGCTCGCTGTCGACCTGCTGGTACGCGAGCCGGACATCGAAGGCTTCTTCGGCAGCCTGACCAAGACGATGGTCGAGGACACCGGCAGCGAAGGCTGCGCGGTCTGGCTGCTCGACGACCAACGGACGCGCTGCGACCTGTGGATGGCCTACGCCGACGATCGTCTCTACACGCGCGGCGGCGGCGATCTCGACGCCAAGAAGCTTCCCTACGAGAGCTTCGCCCGCCACTTGATGGCGTTCACCGACGGCTGGACGCAGACGATCGAGTACGTCGAGGACGATCCACGATTGCCGGACGAAGTGCGCGCGCTGCATCGCACCAAGGCCGTCAAGGGCATGATGGTGACGCCGCTGGTGCTCGGCGCGACCACCCTCGGCTGGATCAAGCTGTCGTACCAGACAGTGCCCGACTGCGCCGACGCGCAATGGTGGCGCGTCGTCCTGATCGAGGCGATCGCGCGCCAGGCGGCGCTGGCGCTGCATCACAACCGCGTCGTCGAACGCAGCCGGATCGAGGAGCGCCGCAAGGCAACGCTCGAAGAGCGCAACCGGCTGGCCCGCGACATCCACGACAACCTCGCGCAGGGATTCGGCGCCATCCTCATGCAGTTGCAGGCGGCGCAGCGTGAGGCGGCAGCGGCGCCGGCCGGCGTGGTCAGCAAGCTGAACACCGCCATCGACCTCGCCCGCACGCACATGGTCGAAGCGCGGCGCTCGGTAGGAACGCTGCGGCCGAACATCGGCAGCGACGAAGAGATGACGGTCGCGCTCAAGCGAATCGCCGACCGCGCCCAGCTGACCACCTCGACGCCGATCGAGACGCGGTTCGACGCGCTGCCGCGCTACGGCGACATCGTCGAGCGCGAGATCATCGGCATCGCGCAGGAAGCGCTCACCAACGCCGTGCGCCACGCCCGGGCCGGCCGCATCACCGTGCAGGCCTCGACGATCCGCTCGCTCGGATTACGCCTGTCGGTCGCCGACAACGGCCGCGGCATTGCGCGCGACGGCGCCTCGGCGGGATTCGGGCTGACGAGCATGCAGGAGCGGGCGGCGCGCATCGGCGCGTCGCTGACCATCGTCACCGCGCCGCGCAGTGGCACCGAGGTGGTGCTGGCCTGGGAGCCCTCGTCGCTCCCGACGCAGGTCCATGTTGCCAGCTGACCCGTCGACCGTGCTGCTCGTCGACGATCACGCGCTGCTGCGGACCGGCGTCGCCAACATCATCAACCAGGAAGCCGACCTGCGCGTCGTCGCCGAAGCCGGCAACGGTCTCGAAGCGGTCCAGGCCTTCGAGCGGCATCGTCCCGACGTGACCGTGCTCGACCTGCGCATGCCGGTGATGGAGGGCGTCGAGGCGGTGCGGCAGATTCGCGAGATCGATCCGCGGGCGCGGGTGATCGTGCTGACGACCTACGACACCGACGACGAGATCGCGCGGGCGCTCAAAGCCGGCGCGAAGGCTTACGTCCTGAAAGACATCTCGGCGGACGATCTGATCGGCTGCATCCGCGACGTCCTGAGCGGAAAGACGTACCTTGCGCCGGCCGCGGCCGCGAAGCTCGCCGAGGGGGTCACCCGCGTGCAACTGACGCCGCGCGAAATCGCGGCGCTGCGGCTCATGGCCGACGGCAAAGCGAACAAGGAGATCGCCACGGCCCTCTCGATCAGCGAGCGAACGGTGAAGACCCATCTCGGCCATCTCTTCGAAAAGCTCGGCGTCACCAGCCGCACGGAAGCTGTCAAGGTCGCGACCCGCCGCGGCCTCGTTCGTCTCGAATAGGCCGAACGCCGGGCTGGAAGCGGCATCGCCGGCTCAACGATAATACGGGCAGAGCGTAACGATGGCTCCGATCGACCCGGCGGTCGCCCGGACCGCGGCCTTTCTCGAGCGCGCGGCGTCCCTGCACGCGCAGTATCGTGCCGGCGAAATACAGGTCCGCGTCCCGGCCGCGCTGGGCGACGCCACCCGACCGCTCGAAGACCTGGTCAGCGAGCATCTGCCGGCTTCGCACGCCGCGCTCCAGGCGGCGGCGCGCGGGCTCTTCTTTTCGCTTCCAGTCGCCTTCGACGCATCGGAGTCGATCGGGCCGTACCTCGCCGTCGTGGATCGCGATCCGTCCGGCGAACCGTACCGCTTCCTCGACATGGGCGCGCTCATCGCGACGCAGGCGTTCGGTGAAAACGATCCGGCAGCCATCCGCGCGATCCTCGAGGCGCTGCCGTTCGTCGTCTCGCGCTACGCGCACTCGGAATACCAGACGGTGCTGTCGCTGCGGATGAAAGCGGCGCTCAACGCCGTCGCGCCGGCCGGCACGCCGCGGCACTTCGTCGTCAACACCGGCGCCGAAGCGGTCGAGAACGCGATCAAATCGGTGCTGCTCAACCGCGTCAAGACCTCCGATCACGAGGGCGGCAGCTTCATCGTGTCGTTCGAAGGGGCCTTTCACGGCCGCACGCTGGGCAGCCTGGCGGTGACGCACCGCAAGAAGGCGCGGCTCGGCTTTCCGACCTTCGACTGGCCGCACATCTCGTTCCCGGTCGAGAACCTGCGCTCGCCGAAGGAGACGGCGCGGCGCGAAGAGCGCAGCCTCAAACAACTCTGGGATCTGCTCGTCTCCGGTCAGCTCCCGCACGCCGACAAGAGCAAGGACACCTATCGCCGCGAGATCGACGCGCTGGACGACTTCGTGGCGCGGCCGTCGCCCGGCGCCGACGACGTGGCGGCGTTCGTCAGCACGCAGCGGGCGCAGCTGACCAGCGATGTCCTCCGCCGTGCACGGCGCGTCGCCGCGGTCCTGGTCGAACCGATCCAGGGCGAAGGCGGCGTGCGGATGGCGAGCGCGCGCTTCATGCGCAAGCTGCGCCTGCTGACGCGGATCTACGACGTGCCGCTGGTGTTCGACGAAGTGCAGACCGGCTGGGGGATGACCGGCCGTCTCTGGGCGCATGAGCTCTTCGATCTGCCGTCGCCGCCCGACGTCGTCACGTGGGCGAAGAAGGCGCAGAACGGCGTCCTGTTCGTCAGCGAGGAGCTCGCGACCTTCTTCCAGGAAGAAAAGAAGTTCAACACGACTTGGGAGGGAGACTCGACCGGCATGGTGCGGCTGCTGGCGATGCTCGACAAGCTCGATCTCGAAGAGGTGCGGCGCACCGGCGTGCATGCGCGGAGCGGTCTCGAGGCGCTCGCCCGCGAGTACAAGGAGATCCTCCGCGACGTGCGCGGCGCCGGCGTGATGCTGGCGTTCGACGTGGTGCGCGCCGATCTTCGCGACGCCCTGCTCGATCGCGCGTTCCGGCGCGGTCTCCTGCTCCTCGCCGCGGGCGAACGCGGTGTCCGGCTCTACCCGCGCTACGACACCGTAGCCGCGGCGATCGACGAAGCGCTCTCGCTGTTGCGCCTGGCGCTCGAGGATCTCGTGCCCGGGCGGCTGCCGGCCGACCCGCCGCCGGCGCCGAAGATTCGCGTCGGCACGCTCGAGATCCCGCTCGACACGCTCGAGGTGATCGATCTCACGCCGGCCAACTTCGAGAGCTACAAACAACAGATCGCGATCGTCGAACAGGAGCGCTACGGAAGCGGCGTCCCGTACCCCGCCGATCTGCGCCGCAGCGGACCGCGGCCGCTGCTCCAGTTCCCGCTCGAGATCCTCGAGACGACGATGTCGAATGCGCGCGCGATTGGCGTCGCGCTCCGCGACCGCGTGTCGGCGCGGCTCGTCGGCTACGCGCTCGGCAGCGCGCTCGAGAACCACGACGAGGAAGGCGTCAGCTCCGACCCGCACTTCGGCGAGAACAACGTCTTCTACCTGCAGGCGATGGCCACGCTGCCGATGGTGCAGAACGACGTGGCCGTCGAGAATCTGCTGCTCGACACGCTGCGCGATCGCATGCTCGCCGCAGGGTTCGAATACCTGTCGACGCTCATCGAGGAACGGATCCGCGAGACCGCACCCACCTGGCTGCGCCGCGCCGTCACGCTCGATCGCATCGACAACTACCTGCGCAGCGGCGTGACGTTCGCGTACCTGCAGACCTCGCTGCAGCCGTCCCCTGAGCTCGAACACGCCGGCGCGCCGGTCAGTCGTTGACGCAACGTCTTCGTAGCGCGAAGCCTTCAGGCGAGCGCTGATCGCTCGGCTAAAGCCGTCGCGCTCCGGGTGTGCAAACGACGGAAATCGCCGGCGACGTGCGGGATTGTGATCCAGGCGCGCGCCGCCGCGCGAAAGAGCACGGAATGCGGCCCAAATCGGCACGCCCGGTGGCATGCAACTTGACCTTCCGGATGGCGTGAACTTCATCATCCTCCTGACGGTCCTGGGCGCCGTGGGTTATCGCGTCTCGTCGCCGGCCGAGCGCGAACGGGCGCTGCAGTACCTCCGACACCTCCTGGCTGCGTGCAAAACGGTGATGCTCGAGCGGCGTGAAGGGCTCCACGAATTCCGCCTCGCAGTCCGCGCGCGCACCTCGCGGCCTGTGGTGACGCCGGCGCTCGTTGCGATCTGGGTCGCCGTTTTCGTCGGCCTGCTCTTCGGCGCCGCACCGACGAGCGACGCTGATGCGCTCCTCGGCTGGGGCGCCAGCCTCGGCACGCGGACGACGCACGGCGAGTGGTGGCGGCTGGTGACGGCGACGTTCGTGCACACCGGCGTGCTGCAGCTCGCGATCAACCTGGCCGTGCTCGTGCAGATCGGTTTGCTGCTCGAGCGGCTCACCGGCCGCTCGGTGATCGCCGCCGTTTACCTGTCGGGCGGCATCATGACCGGCATCGCGAACCTGTCGTCGCAACCGGTCGCCGTCACCGCATCGGCGTCCGGCCCGATTGCGGCGCTCTACGGCGTGACCGCCGCGCTGCTCCTGACGCAGTACGGCCCCGACCTGATGACGCGCCAGCGGCGGCTACCGAAACGATTCGGTCAATTCGCTGTCGCCGAGCTCGAGCCCGAGCCCGAATCCGAAGCCGGTCTCAGGATTCCGCTGCTCGAAGTGAAGGCGATCGCGATCAGCGGCGGCGTGTTCCTCCTCTATACGGCGATCGTCTCGCCGGCTGCGCTGTGGGGGTTCGCCGTCGGCCTCGGCTACGGCGCGATGCTGGCGCCGCTGGGCGGCGATCGGCCGCCGACGCCGCGCCGCGTCGCCACGTCGGCGGCGATCATGACGGCGATTGCCGCGATGTTCGCGCTGCCGCTGCGCAACATCGCCGACGTGAAGCCGGAAATCGCCCGCGTGATCGCCGCCGAGGAACACACGGCCAAGGCGTACCAGGCGGCGCTCGACGCGTTCAAGAAAGGACGCGCGACCGTCGAAGCGCTTGCCGGCGTGGCCGGTGCCAACGTCGGCGAGCTGCAGGAGGTGGACGCACGCCTCGCCGCGCTCGAGCACGTGCCGCCGGAATACGACCACCTGGTACGTGACGCCCGCGACTATCTGCGCATGCGCAGCGAGGCCTGGCGGCTGCGCGCCGACGCCGTGCGGCGCATGAACGTCTCGTCCACGCGCTCGGCCGACGAGCAGCCGAGCGGGCCCCGGCGTATCCAGGCCGAAGCGCGATACCGATCGAACATGGTCGCGATGGGACGTGCCGAGACCGCCGAGCGCGCGTCGATGATGGTGTTCGAGCGTCTCCGCGCGCCGGCGCCAGAGTCGCAGCCCTGAATCGCAAGATGACGCGGCGCCGACGTAGCGCAGGCCTCTAGGTTAGAGCCCGTTTCAAAATTACCGTAGCGCAGCCCTTCAGGGCTGCCCGCGGCCGTTTTGCAGGCCTGAAGGCCTGCGCTACAAAAAGGCCTCTCGTAATTTTGAAACGCACTCTTAGGCCTGCCCAACGCCGCAGGGCGCCCCTGAAGCGCTGCGCTACGTGAATTCGGCGCTACGCCGCCATCGCGACCTGGAACGTCGCCGTGTAGCCGGACGTGACCGAGCCGACGGGCGTCACCAGCTCGGAGGCGAGGCTGTCCGAGAAGATCCCGTCCGCCGCGTTGGCCGTCGGGTTGACGCCGCGCGACGCGTCGACGCCGCTCGCGTAGACGGCGCCGTTGGCCGCTTCGGCGAACGTCTGCGTGACCTTGCGCGACACCCCGCCGCACCGATCAGCGTCATGGCTTCACGTCTACCAATTTTTCTGCGATGCACTGGTGTCCTCATGGATCGCGACGGTCCGGCTGAAGCCGGACACTGCCGGAACGACTCGTTGTTCGATCGCGAATACGAATCGATGCTACCGGCCGCGTGTCACAGAAGTGTTGGCGTCGGTTGACATGAACGTGGCACGAATGACGCCGCGCCTCCGCATCTTCCCGACAAGTCGGGACCGCGGATGCCGCCGGGACCGTCGAGTGTGGCAAACCCGTGGCACGCGGTTGAAAAGAGTGCGCCGCGGTGCCGTGCGTCGTGCCGCGCCCGCATAATGGCGGCATGGGCGCGACAGAGCCGATGCCCGCCGTCCGCTGGTATCGCAGCTTCTACTTCCGCATCGGCTTCGTCTTCGTGGTCTTCGTGGTCGCGGTAGTGATCGCGCAGAACACGCTGTTCACGGTGCTGATGTCGCGCTCGGCCGGCCCGGCTTTTCCCGGCCGGCCGCCGAACAACGTCGCGGCGATCCTCGCCGCGGACGTCGCGTCGGCGCTCTCGGCCGATCCGCATCTCGACGTCGACGATTACCTGCGCACGGAATACGGGGGCTCGCGGCCGATGTTCGTGCTGATGAAGAATGGCCGCGTCGCCTCGAACGGCGCCGGCCACCTGCCTGAGGGCGTCCGTGTGTCGGTCGAGGCGGCGCTGAACGGCCGCGCCTTCGGTCCGGCCACCGAGCCGCGCATCGAAGGTCCGCCGTCGGTGACCGCACCCATTCAGGTGAACCGCGAGCTGCGCGGCATGGTCATCCTGCCGCCGATGCCGCCGGGCAGCCCGATCGTCCGCGATCTCACGCGGATTCTGTCGCTGCCGGGCACCATCATCCTGATCATCGGCACCACGATCGCCGCGGCGCTGATCTTCGCGCCGGCGCGCCGCAAGCTGCGCGGCCTCGAACGCGCCACCGAGCGGCTCGGATCGGGCGATCTGTCGGCGCGCGCCCCCGAGATTGGCGGCGACGAGATCGCGCGGGTGGCGGCCGCGTTCAACCGCATGGCCGATGATCTGACCGCGCGCAGCGAGGCGCTGCAGACGGCTGATCGGCTGCGCCGGCAGATGCTGGCCGATGTCTCGCACGAGCTGAAGACGCCGCTCACCGCGATGCGCGGGTATCTCGAAACGCTGCGGATGGCCGGCGTCGAGCTCGATGCGCCGACGCGCGATCGCTACTTCGCAACGATCGAGCGCGAGACGCTGCGGCTCGATCGCATCGTCCAGGATCTGCTCGACCTGGCGCGCCTCGAGAACGACTGCGGTGCGCTCGACGTGCGGCTGTTCTCCGCCCGCCGGCTCTTCGAGCAGGTCGCGCGGCGGCACGAGCGCGAGGCACAGGTGCGCGGCATCACGATCGCCATCACAGTCGCCGACGCCGCCGACCAGGTGCTCGCCGATCCGGAGCGGCTCGAACAGGTGATCGAGAACCTCACCGCGAACGCGTTGCGCCACACGCCCTCGGGCGGGTGCGTGCGGCTGGTGGCGTTCGTCGTCGAGTCAACGGTGGTGCTGCGCGTCGAGGATCCAGGCGAAGGGATTGCGGCCGACCATCTGCCGTTCGTGTTCGAGCGCTTCTACAAGGTCGACGCGGCGCGCGCCAGCGGGACGGCGCGCAGCGGCCTGGGCCTGTCGATCGCGAAGGCGATCGTCGACCGGCACCGCGGCACGATCGGCGTCGCCAGCCGCCCGGGGCGAACGGTCTTCACCGTCACCCTGCCGCATCATCTCGAGCAGACGATTCAGTCGGCGTCGACGAACTTGTAGCCGACGCCCCACGCGGTCAGGATCATTTCCGGATCCTGGGCGTCGCGCTCCACCTTGCGCCGCAGCCGGCTGATCACCGTATCCACGGTCCGCTCGGTGACGTAGACATCGTCGCTCCATACCTTGGAGAGCAGCGCCGCGCGGCTGAACACGATCCCCGGCCGCGAGGCGAGCAGGTACAGCAGATCGAATTCCTGCTTCGTCAGATCGACCGGCGAGCCGCGGACGACCGCCTGGCGCCGGTCCGAGTCGAGCGCGACGAAGCGCGACTGCACACGCTTCGATCCATTGGCAGGCTCGGCGCGCCCGGTGCGGCGCAGGATCGCGCCGACCCGCGCGAGCAGTTCCCGGATCCCGAACGGCTTCGCCAGGTAGTCGTCGGCGCCGCTCTCGAGGCCGAGGACCTTGTCCGACTCGGTGTCGCGCGCGGTGAGCATCAGGATCGGTGTCGAGACGTTCGCGCCCTGGCCGCGGACGGCGCGGCACAGGGTGATGCCATCGAGGCCCGGCAGCATGAGGTCGAGCATGACCAGGTCGTAGCGCTCGGCGCGAAGGCGCTCGAGCGCCGCCGCACCGTCGCCGATCTCGTCGACGGCAAAGCCGGCCAGGGAGAGGTGGAGGCGAAGCAACTCGCGGATCGGCGCCTCGTCTTCGACGATCAGCACCCGCCGGCGCGAGGTTGCCGGCGACGGATCTGTAGCGGTCACGTTGTCTCCTGCGCCAGACACGTTGAACTCAGACGAGGACGGCCGCGGCGTGGCGAATGTCACGACTGCGCCATATTCCTGTCACCTTTCGTGCGTCCAATGGACATGAACGCGGGGTGGGCTGCAAGGCCAGCGCCAGCCCCGGCTCCGCGATAAAGGACGTATGCCGTCGAAATTCGCCAGCCTTCCGATCCCCGTCGCCGCTGCGGCCCTGTTGTCCGCCGCCGTTCCGGCGCGCGCGCAGCCGGCCGCGGCCCGCGACCCGTTGCATCTGCTGAACGGATCGGTATCCACGCTCGTCGAGACCGTGTCGCGCAGCGTCGTCCAGGTGCTCGTCACCAGCTACGGGCCGGTGCAGCAAAGCGACCGCATGGACACCGACCTCGTCATCGGCCGCCAGCGCAGCATGGGATCGGGCGTGGTCGTCGACGCCGGCGGATACATCATGACCAACGCGCACGTGGTCGCCAACGCGCGCCGCGTCGAAGTGGTCGTGTCCGCGCCGGCGGACGAGGACGCGGCCGGCGCGCGGTTGACGCCGCACGGCCGCCGCGTCGAGGCGTCGATCGTCGGCATCGCGCGCGAGCTCGATCTCGCCCTGCTGAAGATCGATCCCGCGGCGTCACCGTCGCCGCTGCCGCTCGCCGACTACGACGCGCTGCGCCAGGGGCAGCTGGTGTTTGCCTTCGGCAGCCCCGAAGGACTGCGCAACTCGGTGACGATGGGCGTGGTCAGCGCGGTGGCCCGGCAACCGGACGTCGACAACCCGCTGGTCTACGTGCAGACCGACGCGCCGATCAATCACGGCAACAGCGGCGGGCCGCTCGTCGACGTCGACGGCCGCATCGTCGGCATCAACACCTTCATCCTCTCCGACACCGGCGGCAGCCAGGGCCTCGGCTTCGCGATCCCGAGCGCGCTCGTCGCAATGGCCTATCCGAAACTGCGCCGCTACGGTCACCTGCATCGCGGTGAGATCGGGATCCTGCTGCAGACGATCACGCCGACGCTGGCTGCCGGCCTCGATCTGCCGCAGGAGTGGGGCGCGATGATCTCCGACGTGCAGCCGGGAAGTCCCGCCGCGCAGGCCGGCCTGCGCATCCAGGACATCGTCGTCGCGGTCGACGGCGAGCCGATCACCAATGTGCCCCGCCTCGGCTTCCATCTCTTCACGCGCAGCGCCGGCGACGTCGTCCGCTTCACCGTCAAGCGGCCCGACGGCAACTTCACCACCGACGTCACGGTGCTCGAGCGCGCCCACGACTTCGATCGCCTCACCGATCACATCGATCCGCAGCGCAGCCTGGTGCCGCCGCTCGGCATTCTCGCCGTCGATTTCACCGTCGAAACGGCGGCGATGACGACAGCCATGCGCACGCCGTCGGGCGTCATCGTCGTCGGGCGGACGCCGGACACCGCCGATGCCGCAGACACCGGGCTCGCCGCCGGCGACACGATTTACGCGATGAACGGCATACCGATCGCGTCGGTGTCCGACCTGCGCGCGCGGACCACTGCTCTGCCCGCCCACGCGCCGGTGGTTCTGCAGATCGAACGCAACGGGCAGATACTGTTTCTCGCCTTCGAAGTGGATTGAAGACGACGTCGTCACGACGACCGCGTAGCGCAGGCCTTCAGGCCTGCCGGCGACCCGGGCACCCTCTAACCCAAGAGCGCGTTTCAAAATGACCGGAGCGCAGCCCTTCAGGCTGCCCGCGGCGCCGTTTTGCCGGCCTAAAGGCCTGCGCTACAAAAGGCCTACGAATCGCGCTTGAGGGCGGCTCGCTCACCGCGTCGGGCGGGCGCGCGAAGCTTCCTTGACGGCGTGAACGAGGCGGTCGAGATCGTACGGCTTACCGACGATCTCGAACACCGGCTGGCCGACGCTCAACGACTCCACGTGCTTCGCGTTGATGCTCGTGACCACGAATTGCCGGTTGCGCAGCCCGTCCATGCGGGAGATGTGTTGAAAGAGCGCCCAGTTCGCGTCATAGGGCGGTGCGATGTCGTAGACGATCACCTGCGGGTCGTGCTGGCGAATGAATGCGTCGAGGTCGACGGCGCCCTCGCGGATCTGGTGTGTGAGGACGCTGACCGTGACGATGCCGGCAGGCTCGAAGGCGCGGCGGACCAGATCGACCAGGTCGGGCGACGTGTTGAAGATGGCGGCGACGAGCGGATCGCGCGGCGACGATGGGGGGTTCGGCATGCACGGGTTCCGGGACGAGGGATTCTAACGTGACACGAGCGCACAGCAAGGCAGCGGGGGACGGCCCAGCGTTAATGCCGCGTGCTGCCGGCCAGAACGTAGGCGTCGTGTGTCGTCTTCTCGAGGACATGTGCCGACACGAGCGCATCGAGCAGCGCGTCGCACAACTGCGAATCGAGCGACCAGAGGCGCTGCGCCTGCCCTTTCGTGAGGTGCAGCCCGGGCATCTCGGAGAATTCCGACTGGATGCGGTGCATCCACACGCTGATTACTTTTTCGTCGATCATGAGTGATCCTCTTGTCCTCACGGCGACGGGCAGATGTCGTGCCGCCGATGGCGTGTGATCGGCGGGGCGCTGCGATGTGCCGCGCGTCGTGTACCCATACACAACACTGAGCACCACACCCGGCCGTCCGCTCGCCACGCGGTGCCGAACCTCAGCATCAGCATCGGAACGGCGCGCCGATACGGCGCGTCGCGCGTCAGGCGTTCGACGCCAGCTCGCGAAGCTTGCGCGTGCGATGGCGATACTCGAACGTGCCGCATGCCGGGCACATATAGGTGTCCCACTGCTCCGGCTGGCGGTGGCTCACGCCGCCAAGATGACTGTGCTCGTACGCCAACGGACCATCGCACGACGGACAACGCAGCGCCGGCGGCGGCGCCGGCGGAGTCGTCGTCGTGCAGCGGAAGTGCAGCTTCGAGTTGGCGACGCGCTTCCGCGGCGTGCCGCTGGTGGGCGGCGGCACGGCAACCTTCGCGGGATCGCTCGCCGGGAGCGTGACGACATTGCCGGCGGCGGCGAGACGGCACAACTCCGACACCAACGCGTCGGGCGTCACCGGTTTGATCAAAATGCTGGTCGCGCCGGCGCGCAGGATCCGATCGACCTCGCGTTCCGCGGCATCGGCGGCGAGGGCGAGGATCGGCACCGTTCGCGTCAGCCAATCGCGGCGGAGGATTTCACACAACGCGGGACCGTTGACGAGCGGCAGCCGGCTCTCCATCACGATCACGGATGGCCGCCGCACCAGCGCCTCGACCAGCGCCTCGCGCCCGTCGGCGGCCTCGATCGCGTCGCAGCCGAGGGGACGCAGCAGGCCAACGTACTGGCGCCGCACCTCGGGATCCGGTTCGACGATCAGCACGCGGGCGGGATTACTGGTGGACACTGCCGACCCGTGTTCCATGTGAAGGTGTCTGCCGAGCAACGCACCACCGCAGCCCCCGCTCTCCTGTTCAAGATGCCCGTAGTGACGGTGACGCGGTGCGTCACCGGCGGGTCGCGTGCACTCGCGCTATTGAATCCACTGCGGCGCCGGATCCTCGAAGCCGCGCCGCCGGCGCCAGGTGCGACACGCCGCCGCGAGCAGCGCGTCCGGCAGAAATGGTTTCACCAGCACCTCGTCGGCGCCGGCGCCTTCAGCGCGCGCGATCTCGGAGGGCCGCGCGGCGCCGGTGACGACCACGATCGCCGCCGCGCGCGTCAATCGTTCACGCCGCAGGTACGTGCACAGCGTGTAGCCGTCGATGCGGCGCAGCCGCGTCTCGGTGAGAACCACGTCGGGCTGCCTGCACACCGCCTTGCCGAGGGCCTCGGCGCCATCTTCAGCTTCGAAGATCGTGCCGGCGACACCAGTGAACAGCGTGCGATACAGCATTCGCGTATCCGGATCGCCGTCGACGATCAGGATTGACGGAAGCGGTGCGCGACGCCGCGAGAAATCGGCAGCAGTCTGAATCACCTGAGCATCTCTGGGTACGCGGCGCCTGCCTCCAGGCTGCCGAGGGATCGATCTCACTCTGCCCTGTGGCCGCGCCGGCGGCTATTGGGAGATCGCGAGCGAACTCTAGGGAGTACGCGAAGATCAGCCGGGCGGCTGCGATTCAGCGTCCCGACGGTAGACGCGGAATTGGTAGCGGCCGCACGTGCGGCACTCGTACTCATTCCATCGCGCGCTGGCCGCGTCTCCGGCGGCCACGCTGCGCGTGACCGTCCGGCGATAGGTCAGCGGACACGCACAGGTCGGGCAGAACACCACCGGCGACACACTCGGACTGTCGACAAGGTCCGGAGGCTCCTGGGCAGACCGCATCGGCTGGAGCATTGCGCTCAACCGGTGCAACCAGCTATCAGGAACGGCCCCATGATGATTAGGGAAAACACTTAGAGCACACCAAAACCACGTAGCGCAGCCCCTTTAGAGTGGGTTTCAAATTGCGAGAGGCCTTTGTAGCGCAGGCCTTCAGGCCTGCAAGACGGCCGCGGGCAGCCCTGAAGGGCTGCGCTACGGTAATTCTGAAACGGCGACACGAAATTCTTACGGCACGCGCTCAGGTGTCGTGCAGCCAGCCGTGATGGACCGCGTAGCGGACGATGTCGACCCGGCCGCGGAGATCGAGTTTCCGCATCGCGTTGGCTTTGTGCACTTCGATCGTCTTGACGCTCAACGCCAGCTGCTGCGCGATCTCCTTGTTCGAGTAGCCGATGGCGATCAGCCTGAGGACTTCGCCTTCGCGATCGCTGATTTGCACATGGCTCGCGACCTCGGTATGTCGGGCGAGGAACGCGCCGGTGACGCGGTCGGTCAGCGCGGCGTCGAGATAGCGTCGCCCCTCCGTCACCGCGCGGATCGCCGCCAGCAGCTCCGTCGATGCACTTTGCTTCAGGATGTAGGCGCGCGCCCCGGCGGCGATCAGCGCCTGCACGTAGCCCTCGTCGCTGTAGCGGCTGAGGGTGACAACGGCCACGTTGGGCGCGACGCTCACGATCTCGCGGGCCGCTTCCAGGCCGTTCAACTCGGGCATCGAGATGTCGAGCACGACGACCGTCGGCTGCAGCGCGTGGGCGCGTTCGACAGCGTCGCGGCCGGTGCCGACCTCGCCGACCACTTCCATGTCCTTCTGGCTGTCGATCAGGAGTTTCAGCCCGTGACGGACGATTGCGTGATCGTCGGCGAGCAGCACGCGGATCACGGCGTCGCTCTGCTGAAGTGCCGGCGGGTTATCGCGGCCGTATCCGGGACTCAAGGCCGAGCGGGAGCGCAGTTGCGTTCTCACAGCGCTCGTCGTATGCCTCCAGGTAGACCCGCACGCGCCGCACGACGGCGTCGGCACGCAGCACCTGCTGGCGCGATGTCACGAGTCGCGCCTCGGATCGGTTGACGACGGCCCGGCCGCTGGCAATCGACCTCGAGATCGCGGGACGATGGGCGGTTGGGGGCACGGTCGGCTCCTTCAAGGCCATCGCTGCTACGGAACCATCGCACACCCGCGGGCGGCTACGGAATCAGGAAAAACCCGTACCGCCGGCGTGCGGGTGCTCAGGGCTTGTTCATCTCCGAGAGCGGCTGTCGCTGCATGACGAGCTGCCGGACGGCGGAGGCGGCGTCGTGGCTCGAGCGCAGATGGTCAGCCTTCGTCATCAGCAGCTGTCCCTCTTCGAGCGCGCGGATGGCATTCCACAGCGAATCCTCGGTGCCCTCGGCAATAGCGGCCAGCAGGCTCGCGATCGAGTAGGCGTGGCCGGTATGGCAGCGGAACTTCGTGCGCGTGCCCTCTTTCAGCTCGAGCAGCACATCGTGGCACTCGGGGCAGGCGAACTTCGACGGCTTGCCAATCCGCTCGAGCCCGGCGTCGATCGCGTTGTGTTCCATGGCGATTTTCACCTCGACCTTCAGGAGCTCCGGCGCTTCGGCGACCGCCGGTTGGACCGCCCCCGACGTCAGCTGGATCAACATCGGCGCAATGTCGGCCAGCGGCAGCACGTAGTCGACGGCGACATGATCCATCGCGTGCTGAGGCATGGACGCAAACAGCGCTTCGAGCGGGTCCTGGACGATGGCGCAGCCACCGAGCTGCTTGATGGCCCACAGCCCGTCGGTGCCATCGTCGAGGCTGCCGGTCAGGATCACACCGATCGCGGCCGGACCATAAACCTGAGCCGCCGAACGGAACAGCGGATCGATGGCCGGCCGGAATCGGTTCTCGCGCGGGCCTTTGGTCACGCGGGCGAGCCCCGGTTCGATCACCAGGTGGAAATCGGGCGGCGCGATGTAGATATGGCCCGGCTGCAGCCGCTCGCCGTTGACCGCGTTGCTGGCGTGGAGTTGGCCGGCTCGGCTGAGAATCGCGTCGAGGACGCCGGGCGATTGCGGCGAGGTGTGGAGGACGATGGCGATCGGCGCGGGAAAATCTTCGGGCAGTTGAGCGACGATCGTCCGCAGAGCCTCGATGCCTCCCGCCGACGCGCCGATCGCGACCAGATGTTTCGAGCGCGTCACATAGTCCTACTCTATATACTACGCGCGTCGTGCAGGAACCATGGCGGAATTGATGATCGAGTCGGCAACCGAGTCGCGGCCCCACGATCCGGTCCTGCTCGTCGTCGGCATCGGCGCTTCGGCGGGCGGGATCAAAGCACTCAAAGAATTCTTCTCGCGCGTGCCGCCGCATAACGGCATCGCCTACGTCGTCATCCTGCATCTCTCCCCCGATTACGACAGCAAGCTCGCAGAAGTACTGCAGACCACCGCGCTGATGGCGGTGACGCAGGTGACGGCGCCGACGACGATCGTTCCCGATCACGTCTACGTCGTGCCGCCCAACAAGAGCCTCGAGATCGCCGACGGCACGCTGATCGTCTCGGAGATCACCCGGCCGGAACAGCGCCGGTCGCCGGTCGACGTGTTCTTCCGCGCGCTGGCCGATTCGCACGGCAGCCGCTCGGTGTGCATCGTGCTGTCGGGTACCGGTCCCAACGGATCGGCGGGACTGAAGCGGATCAAGGAGCACGGCGGCCTGGTGATCGCCCAGGATCCGAACGAAGCCGAGTACACCGACATGCCGCGCAACGCGATCGCGACTGGGCTGGTCGATCTGGTGCTGCCGGTCGGCGACATGCCGCCGAAGATCACCGCCTATCTCGACCAGGTGCAGCGCGAGGGGTCGAGCTCGTCCGAGACCGACTCGAGCGAGGATCCCGCGTCGCTGCGCGAGCTGCTGACGCTGCTGCATGTCCGCACCGGCCACGACTTCTCGAACTACAAGCGGGCAACGCTCTTGCGCCGCATTGAACGGCGGATGACGCTGCGTTCGACGCCGACGCTGGCGCAATACGCGCGCCTGATGCGGCAGTCGCCCGACGAAGGCGTGCTGCTGATGAAGGAACTGCTCATCAGCGTCACCAACTTCTTCCGCGATCCGATCGCCTGGACGGCGCTCGAGCAGCGCATCATCCCGCGGCTGTTCCACAACAAGAGCAACGTCGACCAGGTGCGGGTGTGGGTGCCGGGCTGCGCCACCGGCGAGGAGGCTTATTCGATCGCGATGCTGCTCGCCGAATACACGGCGATCTCGCTCGACCAGCCGCCGGTCCAGGTCTTCGCCACCGATCTCGACGAGCGCGCGATCGCGACCGCCCGCGACGGGCTCTACACCGAGGCCGATGTCGCCGACGTCTCCGAGGAACGGCTGCAGCGCTTCTTCCACCGCGGTACTGACGGCTATCGAATCAAGCGCGAGCTGCGCGAGATCGTCCTGTTCGCGCACCACAACCTGCTCAAGGACCCGCCGTTCTCACATCTCGATCTGATCTCGTGCCGCAACCTGCTGATCTACCTCAATCACTCGATTCAGGAACGGGTGGTCGAGACCTTTCACTTCGCGCTGCGGCCGGGCGGCTTCCTGTTCCTCGGCACCTCGGAATCGCCCGACGGCGCCAACGAACTGTTCCTGCGCTTCGACAGCGCGGCCCACGTCTACGAGAGCCGCACGGTCCCCAGCCGCCTGGCGATTCCGCTCGCCGACGTGCCGATCACCGTTCCCAAGCTGCCGGCGCGCACGCCCGAGCCGCGGCCGCCGGAAAAGATTTCGCCGGCCGATCTCCACCAGCGGCTGCTCGAGCAGTACGCGCCGCCGTCGGCGATCGTCACCGAGGACCGCAGCGTCGTGCACCTGTCCGATCGCGTCGGCCGCTACATGCAGGTGCGCGGCGGCGAACCGTCGCGCGACCTGCTGACGCTGGTCCGGCCGGAGCTGCGGCCCGACCTGCGCACGGCGCTGCATCAGGCCGCCAAGGCGCGGGCGACGATCGAGGTCCGCAACGTGCTGGTCCCGCTCGAGGACGGCAACCACCGCGTCAACATCTCGGTGCGTCCGGTCCTGCGCGACGGCGATCCGGCGCGCGGTTTCTTCCTGGTGGTCTTCGCCGAGGGCGCGCCGCTCAGCGACGCGGCCGAACCGGCGGTGACCCTGAACAGTCCCGCCGAGCCGCTCACCGTGCAGCTTGAAGAGGAGCTGGCCCGCGTGCGCGGGCAGCTGAGCAGCACCATCGAGCAGTACGAAACCCAGGTCGAGGAAGCGAAGGCCGCCAACGAAGAACTGCAGGCGATGAACGAGGAGCTCCGCTCCGCCGCCGAGGAGCTCGAAACGAGCAAAGAGGAGCTGCAGTCGGTCAACGAGGAGCTGACCACCGTCAACCAGGAGCTGAAGATCAAGATCGAAGAGCTCGGGCTGACCAACAACGACTTCCAGAATTTCATCACCGCCACCGATATCGGCACGATCTTCATCGATCGGGCGATGCGGGTGAAGTTCTCGACGCCGCGCGCCCGCTCGGTGTTCAACCTGCTCGACAGCGATATCGGCCGGCCGCTCACCGATATCACCAGCCGGCTCCACTACGACGGCATCTTTCGCGACGTCAAGGCGGTGCTCGATCGACTGCAGACGATCGAGCGCGAGGTCGAGAGCGTTGATCGCAAATGGCACCTGATGCGGCTGCTGCCGTATCGCACTGCCGACAACCACATCGACGGCGTGGTCATCACCTTCCGGGACATCGCCGACCGGCGCGCCGCCGAAACGCGCGTGCGGGAGAGCGAAGAGCGGCTGCGGCTGCTGATCGACAGCGCGCTCGACTATGCGATCTTCACCCTGACCGAGACCGGCATCGTCGATTCATGGAATCCGGGCGCCGAGCGGATGTTCGGCTACTCCGCCGACGAAATCATCGGCAAGAGCGGCGAAGTACTGTTCACACCCGAGGATCGGGCCGCCGGCGCGTTCGAGCGCGAGCTCGGTGAGGCGCGGAAGAATGGCCGCGCCGCCGACGAGCGCTACCACATGCGCAAGAACGGCACGCGCTTTTTCGTCAGCGGCGTCACCCGCCGTCTCGGCACCGGCGGCATCGGCTTCGCCAAGATCGCGCGCGATCTCACCGCCCAGCGTGAAGCCGCCGACGCGCTGGAGGGCGCGCACAACGAGCTCGAAGTCCGCGTCCAGACGCGCACCGCCGAGCTCGAGCACGAGATACGCAGCCACGCCACCGCCAAGGAAGCGGTCACCAACCTGCTGCACCGGATCGTCAACGCGCAGGAAGACGAGCGCCGGCGGATCGCCCGCGACCTGCACGATCATTTCGGCCAGCAGCTTACTGCCCTCCGGCTCGCGCTCGAACGCCACCAGGCGAAAGGCGCAATTGACGGCGACGGCGACGTCGAGGAGGCATTGGCGCTGACCCGGCAAATCGGGAAGGACGTCGATTTCCTCGCCTGGGAGCTGCGCCCGGCGGCGCTCGACGAGCTCGGCCTCGTGGCTGCCCTGCCGCGCTTCGCCACCGAATGGTCGGCGCACGTCGGCATCCCGGCCGAAGTACATCTCCGCGGCTTCGAAGGCGGCCAGCTCACGTCGAGTACCGAGCTGGCGTTCTATCGCATCGCCCAGGAGGCGTTGAACAATATTGCCAAGCACGCGCACGCCAGCCGGGTCGACGTGCTGCTCTCCGCCGTCAACGGCGAGGTGGTCATGGTGATCGAGGACGACGGCGTCGGCTTCGAGGTCGCCGACGCCGAACGCGACGGCCGCGGCCTCGGTCTCGCCGGCATGCAGGAGCGGGCCGCACTCGCCGGCGCCCGCCTGCACGTCGAGTCGACGACCGGAAAGGGCACGTCGGTGTTCGTCCGCTGCGGCGGCGCTCCCCCGCGCTGACGGACACGGCGAGCTGAGCGGGCGCCGGAGATCATGATTCGAATTCTGCTTGCGGAGGATCACGAGACTGTTCGCGAAGGCCTGCGCCTGCTCGTCAACGCGCAGCCGGACATGCGAGTGGTTGCCGAGGTCGGCGACGGCCGCGCCGCTGTCGACGCCGTCGCCGCGTTGCAGCCCGACGTCGTCGTCCTGGATCTCTCGATGCCGTCCATGGGCGGGCTGTCGGCCGCGCGGGCCATGAAGAGCGCCGGGGCATCGGCCGCCATCGTCGCGCTCACCCGCCACGACGACGACGCCTACGTGCACGAACTGCTCGCCGCCGGCGCCTCGGGCTACGTGCTCAAGCAGAGCGCGTCGGCCGAACTCCTGCGCGCGATCCGGATCGCCGCCGAAGGCGGCCGGTATCTCGACCCGGCCCTGCCGCCGGCAGATGCGTCGCACGATCCGCGGCGCCGCGCGACGACGCCGCGGGCCACCGATCGCGAAATCGAGGTGCTGCGGCTGATCGCCGCCGGCCACAGCAATCGCGACATCGCTGCCGCCTTGAACATCAGCGTCAAGACGGTAGAGGTGCACAAGGCGAACGCGATGCGGAAGCTGGCCCTGAAGGGCCGGACCGACGTCGTCCGCTATGCCGTGATCAACGGCTGGCTGGACGAATCGTAACCGGCACACGCCGGCGCAGACGGTTTCGAAACGCGCAGACTTCGCAGACTATTGTTCCGACCGCGTGCGAAAAAAGCGTTGGCCGCGCGGACAATTCCACGCACCGTTGCGAGTCTGTGCAGTCGCAGCCGGTGTGTGACGCGTGTCAGGCCGTTGCCGCGCGTGTGGCATCGGTGTTGCCTCTGAATGTCTCCATGCGACACAAGAGCGACCACCGACCTGGCGCCGTGCCGATGATTCGTACCGTCGAGGGCAGCCTCACCTACACGATTGTTCCCGCCGGCGCGCGTCGCGGCGAAGAACTCGTGATCCGGTGCGACGACGAAGGCGAGGTCTGGATCTCGATCCAGCCGGCGCAGCGCAACCCGCGGTAAGCGACGCGACGAAATTGTCGCCGCCGGCCGCGCTGCGAACCGGACATCGCGGACATTAGTCTCGTCCGGGGCAGACTTTCGGCACCGCGGCGGCCGAAAAGGCGGGCCACAGATTTGCTGTTGTCCTGCTCGTGACTTATCTCTTTACACGGACGGCCGCGCAAGGCCTGCAGGCTTTCGTCCCCGTCGCCGTCCTGATTCTCTGGCTTCGACACACCGGGCGGCGGTCGCTGCTGACAGCGGCCGCTGCCGGCATCGCCGCCGCGATTCCCGCCACTGTGGCCGCGGGCGCGCTGTTCTCGCGCGCGCAGCAGCAGGCGCGCTGGGAGGCGGCGCTCGCGACGATCACCTTCTCGCTTGCCGCCGCCTTCTGCGCGGTGGTCTTCACGGATCGGCACGAGGCGGCGCAGGGCGACGATCCGGCGTCGTCCAGGCTCGCCTGGATCACCGTCGCCATCGCGACGACCCTCGCCATCACACGTCAGACAATGGAAATCTTCACGGTGCTGTCGGCAACCGGGTTCGACCTGCGGCCCGAAGGTCCGGCGGTGATGACGCTGGCCGGGGTGCTCGCCGCGATCGTCGTGAGCACCGCCTGCGTCGCGATCGGCAGCCGCCTCGACGGCCGGCTGGCGCGCGTCGCGATCCGCACGTTTGCGATCGGGTTCGCACTGCAGGTCGCCTTCTACGGCCTGCACGAGGCCGCGGAAGCGCATCTGCTGCCGGCGAGCGCCGAGCTGCATGCCGCGACCGAACCGTACGGACCCGACAGCGAGTTCGGACAACGGTTGAATTACGCGCTGCTGCTGATCGCGGCGACCGCGGCGGCACTCGCGTGGATGCAGCAGCGGTTCTCGCGCGTGCTCGTGACGGCGATGGCGCCGGCCGCGCTCGCCGTTTCGATTGTGCCGATGGTCGCCTTCCGCACGGCGGCGGCGCCGGCGCCGGAAACGACTGTCGTGCCGACCCGTTCGGCGGCGCTGCCGGCGCACGGCAGCGCGGTGGCCGCCTTCTCCGCCCCGCCGCACCTGATCTTCCGCCACACGCACATCGACGACGACTACGGCAAGCTGGGCATCGCGCTGCTCGACGCGCCCGACGGTCCGCGCGCCGCCGCCGATCTGTCGTGCGAGCGCGTGTCGTTTGCGGTCGATCGCGGCATCTGCCTGTCGGCGGATCGCGGCGTCGAGAACACCTATCGCGCGGTGCTGTTCGACCAACGGTACAGGGCGTTCGCGACGCTGCCGCTCGACGGATCGCCGAGCCGCACGCGCATGTCGGCGAACGGACGTCTCGGCGCGGCGACGGTGTTCCTCTCCGGCGCCGGCCAGCAGCACGGCTACGCCGCGTCGACCTTCTCGACCCGGACGATCCTGATCGACATGATCGCCGGCCGCGTCATCGCCGAGCTCGAGCAGTTCACCGCGTTCCGCGACGGCAAGCGGTTCCAGGCGAAGGATTTCAATTACTGGGGCGTGACGTTTGCGCCGGACGGCAACACCTTCTACGCGACGCTGCAGACGGCCGGCACCGCATATCTCGTGCGCGGCGACATCGCCAGGAAGCAGTTCACGGTGCTGCGCAGCGGCGTCGAGTGCCCGTCGTTGTCGCCGGACGGACGCACCATCGTGTTCAAGAAGAAGGTCGACGCCCGTCCGGATGGCTGGCGCTTCTACGCGCTCGACGTCGCGACGATGGAGGAGCGTCCGACGGCGGCGACCAGCTTCGTCGACGACCAGGCGGAGTGGCTCGACAACGAGCACGTCCTCTACGCGATGCCGCACCTCGGCTCGGCCGACGTCTACGCCGCACGCACCGACGGCTCAGAACGCTCGCGCCTGTTCATGCACGACGCGCAGTCGCCGATCGTCGTGCGGTGATTGGGGATTTCACCGCCCACTCATTCCCCATCGGCCATCCACCAGCCACCCCAATCCCCAATCCCCAATCCCCAATCCCCTTTTCAGCGTTCGAGCGCCAGCGCCGCGGGGAACAACACGTTGTTCTCGAGGTGGACGTGGCGGTGCAGGTCGGCCTCGAAGCGCGCCAGCTCCGCGAGGCACACCGCGTAGGTGGTGCAGCCGTCGGCCGGCGGAGTGTAGTTGTCGGTCAGCTCGCGGATCGTCCGCAGGTCCTCGGCGGCGGCGCGATGCTCGCGCTCCATCATCAGGATCGGGTTCTCGACGGTGCCGAACGGGCTCGGCCGGCGCTCGCATGATTCGTCGCGCGCGGCGAGCTCGCAGATGTACGGAAACAGCACCTGCTCTTCCTTGATCATGTGCTGCTCGAGATCGCGCGCATCAGTGCCTCCAGGAAACGTGCCTCTGAGGTCATTGGTCGCACTGTAGAACGCGTGTGCGCGGGCGCCTATGACCGGCGTCATACGCCCACGGGGTTCGGCGTTCGGGGTTCGGCGTTCGGGGTTCTTGGGTTCTAGGTTCGGGGTTCTAGGGTTCTAGGTTCTGGGGTTCTAGGTTCTGGGGTTCTAGGTTCTGGGTTGGGGTTCTGGGTTCTCTTGTAGCGCAGGCCTTCAGGCCTGCCTACGCCA
>Ga0070686_100000398_pt1 | contig 27472 bp, 25 predicted proteins | sample KBSS23LmetaG_FD_65654 | JGI IMG/M metagenome (GOLD analysis project Ga0070686, IMG submission 65654) | Switchgrass rhizosphere microbial communities from Kellogg Biological Station, Michigan, USA - KBS S2-3L metaG | ecosystem: Host-associated > Plants > Roots > Rhizosphere ... | reverse complement strand
CTCACCCGTTTGCCACTCTACTCATGGATTGCTCCACTTTCGCGTTCGACTTGCATGTGTTAGGCACGCCGCCAGCGTTGATTCTGAGCCAGGATCAAACTCTCATGTTAAATTCGTCGGTTGCTCTTGCGAGCAACGCAACTGTTTAACGCGAGGCCGATTGGCTCTGCGTTGTTCAATCCGTTATGTCTATTCGTGGTCGCCGCCAGTCGCCTTCGCACGGACTGACAACTCCAGTCGACCGCTTGATGCGACGCCACGCGCTGACTCTCTGTCTCCTGCCCTTGCGGGCAGATGACGGGCTTGTGTGTGCTTGCACGCACTATCTAGTTTTCAAAGAACCGACCGTCTGTGCGCCCGTGGCGCCCAGCCCCCTCGAACCTCTACCGGCTGTCTCGCCGACCGCGTTCAGGGGAACCTTCTGAGGTTACTAGCGCCACCCTGCCTTGTCAACCCCCTTTTCGCGGCCTTGCGAATTTATTTTTCGCAGCGCCACGGTCGAGCTGTGAGTTCGGCTGAGTGTCGTTCGGGTCGCTTGAGGAACGCTGCTGAAGGTGCCGGCAGACTTCCGAAGACAAAAAAATTTGCTGGGCTTCGGGCCTCAGCAAACTCTCGCTGCCCATGCAGCGGGTGTCGCGCTCCGAACGTTCAGTGAGTATTACGTACGGTCACAGGTTCGTCAAGTGAGCCGTATCACGTGGTTCTGCTTCGATCCCTTTCGCACCACGAACAACTCGCCGGCGATCGCCTGCGCGCGCGTCAACCGCGTCTGCGGATCGGCGACCCGCCGGTTGTTCACGTAGATTCCGCCCGATTGCACGAGGCGCCGCGCCTCGCCTTTCGACGGCGCCAGCTGCACACGCGCGACGAGATCGACGATGCCGATCCCGTCGCCGCCGAGCGCGTCAGCCGGCATTTCCGTCGACGGCACATCGTCGAAGACGGCGAGCACGTCGGCGACGCTCAGCGTCGTGATGTCCTCGCCAAATAGCAGGCTCGATGCGTGCTCGGCCCGCTCGACCTGCGCCGCGCCGTGCACCACCGTCGTCACCTCGCGCGCGAGGACCCGCTGGGCCTCGCGTTGCTCGGGCGCGCGCTCGGTCGCCCGGTCGAGCGCGTCGATGCGATCGCGATCGAGGAAGGTGAAATATTTCAGATACGCGATCACGTCGCGGTCGTCGGTGTTCAGCCAGAATTGGTAGAACTTGAATGGCGACGTGCGCGCCGCGTCGAGCCACACCGTGCCCGCTTCGGTCTTGCCGAATTTCGTTCCGGCCGCCGTCGTCAGCAACGGCCAGACGAGGCCGTGCGCTTTCGTCGCGCGCAGCTTGCGAATGAGATCGATACCGGCGGTGATGTTGCCCCACTGATCGGTACCGCCCATCTGCAGCACGCAGCCGTAGCGATCGAACAGCTCGAGAAAATCGCGCGCCTGCAGCAGCAGGTAGCTGAACTCGGTGTACGAGATGCCTTCTTCGCTCTCCAGCCGGCGGTTCACCGATTCCTTCTGCAGCATGTAATTCACGGTGAAATATTTGCCGGTGTCGCGGAGAAAACCGAGCAGGTCGAACGACGCCAGCCAATCGGCGTTGTTGACGATCCGCGCCGGGTTGCCGGCCCGATCGAAGTCGAGAAAGCGCTCGAGCTGCCGCCGGATGCCGGCGACGTTGGCGTCGATCTGCTCGCGCGACAACAACTGCCGCTCAACCGTCTTGCCGCTCGGATCGCCAATCATTCCCGTGCCGCCGCCGACGATCGCGATCGGCGCGTGACCGAAGCGCTGCAGCCGCGCCAGACCCATGATGGTGAGCAGCGTGCCGACATGAAGGCTCGACGCGGTCGGATCGAAGCCGATGTAGGCGGTGACGCGTTCGCGGGCGAGGAGTTCAGGCAGCCCTTCGGTGTGCTCGGAGACGAGCCCGCGCCATCGGAATTCGTCGAACACGTCCGACATGGCCGGTAGCGTAGCACGCGCGCGCCAGAGCGGCGGCGTCGCGCTGGATCGCGCGGCTGCCGTTTACTATATAGAGCGATGCTGGTGACGCGCCGCGCCCTGCTGAAGACGCTTGCGGCCGGCGGTCTCGGCTTCGTCGGCGCTCCCGCCGCCTACGGCTTCTTCTACGAGCGTCACGAGCTCAGCGTGACTCGGGCGACGCTGCCGGTGAACGGTCTGCCGCCGGCACTCGCCGGCCTGCGCATTGGCCTGATCACCGATACCCATCGCAGTCGGTGGGTGTCGCACGACGACATCGACCGGGCCGCGCGCGCGTTGCTCGCTCAGCATCCCGATCTCGTCGTTCTCGGCGGCGACTACGTAACCTGGGGAGATCGCCAGTACGTCGGCCCATCGGCTGATGCGCTCGGTTCGCTGACTGCGCCGCACGGCGTGTTCGCCATCCTCGGCAACCACGACGACGATCACGACATGCCGCTGGCGCTGCGCCGCCAGGGCATCCAGGTTTTGCGAGACGCGCGCACGCGGTTGATGATCCGCGGCGAGCGAGTCGATCTGGTCGGCATCAGATTCTGGACCAAGAAGCAAAGCGACATCGCCGATCTGCTTCGTCAGACGGCGCCGACGACGGTGTTGCTTGCCCACGATCCGCGCCGGATCACGGAGGCGGCGGCGCTGAATGTCCCGCTCGTGCTGTCGGGCCACACCCATGGCGGCCAGGTGGTATTGCCAGGCCTGGGCGCGGTTGCGGCGCGGAAGTTCCCGATTGCCGCCGGAACACTCCGCCGCGATCAGACGACGATGTTCGTGAGCCGAGGCGTGGGAACGATCTACGTTCCGGTGCGGATCGAGTGTCCGCCGGAAGTCGCCGTGCTTACGCTGCAGCCTGCTTGAACCCGCCAAAGACCGCGTGCCCGGCGTCCAGCCACAGACAATCGACCGCGGGAAAGCCGGCGTGGCGCAGCCACATCAGGTGGTGCAAGAGCGCCGACGGCTGATCCGCCGGATCGGGATAACGGAAGTGATTCCAGCGCTCGTCGTGAAAGCGCTGCAGCAGCGGCGGTGCGCCGAGCGCATCGGCTTGCGCGTGAGCCGACGCGTCCCACCGGTCGGCCGCTACCGACGTGGCCACAGGATGCTGCGGCGCGACGAGATCGGCGATCAGCAATGCGCCGCCTGGCGAAATCCGGTCGGCGGCGGCCTTGTAGAGATACTGCTTCTTCGCGTCATTCAGATGGTGCAGGCAGAGCGACGCGACCACGACATCGACGCCGAACAGGCGGTCCCACCAGTCGAGCGAGGCCAGATCGAATGCCGCGATCCGCGCGCGGTCGCCGAACGGCTGCAGCCGCGCTGCCGCCTCGCGCCGCATCGACGCGGAGCCGTCGAGCGCCGTCAGCGTTGCGTGCCGGAAGTGCGTCAGCAGCGCGGCGGCGAAGAGGCCCTCGCCGGATCCGAGCTCGAGAATCTTGATCGCGCGATCGCGATCGAACGGCGCGGCCGCGAGCAGAACCGCGTTGATGTCGTCGCGGCGTGGCACCGCGACTGGCGCGATCGCGCGAAACGTCGCCGAGTCGTCTTCGGTCCAGCCGGTCATGACGCCACGCCGGGAAGAAACCGGCGGCCGGCAACCTGCCATCGGCCGTCGAGCACGATCCTGATCGCTTCAGGGTAGATGCGGTGTTCCTGCAGGAGCACGCGCGCCGACAGCGTATCGATGGTGTCGTCGGGCAGCACCGGAACGGCTGCCTGTAAGACGATCGGTCCGCCGTCGAGCTCTGATGTGACGAGATGCACGGTCGCGCCGGTGACCTGCACGCCATATTCGAGCGCCTGGCGTTGCGCCTCGAGGCCGGGAAAGGCCGGCAGCAGCGACGGGTGAATGTTCAGGATCCGGTTCGGGAACGCGTCGAGCAGCGGTTGACCGACCAGGCGCATGAAGCCTGCGAGGCAGACGAGCGACACGCGACGGGCGAGCAAGAGATCGGCGAGCGCGCTGTCGTACGCGTCACGATCGGCGTAATCGCGCGGGCGGATCGACACCGCCTCGATGCCGGCGTCGCGCGCCCGCTGCAGTCCCGGCGCGTCGCCACGATTTGAAATCACCACCGCGATCGACGCTGAAAGCTCGCCCGCGGAAATCGCGTCGATGATCGACTGCAGATTGCTCCCCCGCCCCGAAATCAGCACCCCCAGCCGGGGTCGGGAACCGTTTTTTCCTTCCACAGAGGGTCGGGAACCGTTTTGACGATCAACAGAGGGTCGGGAATCGTTTTCAGCAGTCGTCATTTGTGTGCAAAGCCAACGTCGCGCTGGCCACGCGTTTGCGATCCCCATATGGCCATGCCACGAAGACGCCGCACCGGAATCGCCGGAATCCCGCATCACGTGATCAACCGCGCCTCGCGCCGCGCAGTCATCTTCGGCGGCGACGACGACTACCGGATGTTTGAGGTGCTCCTGCGCGCCGCGACCGAGAAATTCGGCATGCGTCTGCTCGATTTCGCGTTGATGCCGAACCATTTTCATCTGATCACGTGGCCAGAACAGGACTTACAGTTATCCCGCTTCATGAAGTGGCTCACCGGAACGCAAACACAACAGTGGCACGCGGCGCATCGCACGACTGGGACCGGGCCGCTCTATCAGGGACGGTTCAAGGCGATCCCTGTCCAGTCGGACCATCACTTCTGGACCGTCGCTCGATATGTCCAGCGGAATCCGGTCCGCGCGCAGTTGGTCCGGAGGATTGAAGAATGGCGATGGTCGAGCGCGTGGCACCGTTGCAATAACTGCGATTCCTTTCTGTCCGAGTGGCCGGTTCCTATCCCGTCCAACTGGCTGGCGATCGCGAACGACCCGTTACCCGACGAGGACCTCGCGGGAATCCGCAAGGCGGTCGCGCTGAACTGGCCGTACGGCGACGCTGAATGGACGCGCGAGATGGCCGAGCGTTTCGCGTTGCGCCGGGCACTCCGCTTCCCCGGCCGTCCACGTCGAGACACGCCCCAGGTTCCGCTCGCCTTCGGACTTAGTTAACGGCAGCTCGGCGTCGCCAGACGTTTCCGACGCCGACGCTGAAACGGTTCCCGACCCTCTGTGAATAAATCGACCTACTGCGAAACGGTTCCCGACCCCCTGTGGAAAAGTCGCGCGACCGCGAAACGGTTCCCGACCCCTCCCTCAGCCTCAGACGTAGCGGACGGTGCGGTTGCCGGCGACCACCGCGCCGAGGCGGAAGGGTGCGGCGGCGGACGCCAGGCTTGTCACGTGCTCGGCGTGCCGAACGTCGCAGACGATCACGAGGCCGACGCCCATGTTGAACGCCCGGAACATCTCCTCGCGCGCGATCGTGCCGCGCTCCTCGAGCAGGCGGAAAATCGCCGGCACGCGCCACGACTGAAGATCGACCTCGGCGGCGCAGCCATCCGGCAGTATCCGCGGCAGATTCTCGGTGATGCCGCCGCCGGTGATGTGAGCCAACCCTTTCACGAGACCGTGTTCAATCAGCGGGCGCACGACAGGCAGGTACGAAGGGTGCGGCGCCAGCAGCGCGTCGCCGACCGTCGTCCCAAGTTCGTCGACGAAGGTCTCCGGCTTCCATCCGGCAACGTCGAAAAACACGCGCCGCGCCAGCGAATAGCCGTTGGTGTGCAGGCCGACGGACGGCAGGCCGATCAGGATGTCGCCCGCGACAATCGCACGGCCGTCGATGACGTCCGCCTTCTCGACCACGCCGACGATGAAGCCGGCGATGTCGTATTCGCCGTCGCCATAGAATCCCGGCATCTCGGCCGTCTCGCCGCCAATCAGCGCGCACCCATTCTCGCGGCACGCGCGCGCCACGCCGCTGATCACCTGCTCGGCGACCGCCGGAGCGAGGCGGCCAGTGGCCAGGTAGTCGAGGAAAAACAGCGGCTCTGCGCCCTGGACGAGGATGTCGTTGACGCAGTGATTGACGAGGTCGGCGCCGACCGTATCGTGGCGGCCGGTCATGAACGCCACCTTCAACTTCGTGCCGACGCCGTCAGCGCTCGAGACCAGCACCGGCTCACGATAGCGGTCGCGATCGAGTGTGAAGAGGCCGCCGAACGAACCGATTTCGGAGAGGACCGCCGGCGTGAACGTGGAACGGGCGAGCGAGCGGATGCGGCGAACGGTTTCATTGCCGGCATCGATGTCGACGCCAGACGCCTTGTAGTCCACGCCTAGAAGTCCAGTTTGCCGATGATCGTCTGCATCAGCGCCCGCCGCGGCGACGTGTTCGGCGATTCCCAGTACGTGCGGCGGGCCAGCGCGAAGAAGCGCTCCTTGTCGAGATCTTCTTCGAGCATGTCGAAGCCTTCGGCGAGGAGCGCGAGCGTGCCGTCGCGATCCGATGCCTTCTCGAGCTGCGTCAGCATTATCGGCGTATTGCGGAGCGCGACTGTCGCCAGCGCCAGAGCAACCGGCGCGCGCGTCGGATCTTTCGACGGGATGCCAACGCTGGCGAGCGCCTCCGCCGCTTCCGCATGACCGGAGACCGCCAGCGTCCCGAGACCCGACGCCGCGCCGCGCAGGAGCTCCTGGAATCCTTCGTTCTTGTCTGCGAACTTCAGCACCTCGACGAGGTAGCCGACATGCGATTCACAGTTGACCCCGAGCAGGCAGATTGCGGCGGCGATCGACGGCTGCGTGGGTTTGGGCGCGGTCCGCTGCAGCGCGGCGAGCGTTTCGAGGGCGCGCTTGTCGCCGATTTTCCCCAGCGCCAGCGCCGCATCGTCCTGAAGCGGACCATCGAGCTTGGCGACGCCGGTGATGGAATCGATCGCGTACTGGGCCTTGTAGTCACCGAGCGCTTCGATCACGGCGCCGCGAAAGAAGTCCTCGCCGCGCGACACCTGCGCGGTGAGCGCCTGCCGCACGCGCTGGTCGGCACCCAGAGCGGCGAGCGCGCGGACGAGGGCCGGCCGCACGAACTCACCCTGCTCCTTGTCGAGCGCGGTGAGGAACTGCGGAATGGTCGACGGATCAGGGTTGTGCTCGAAGAAGCTGTAGCCGACCGTACGAAGCCGATCGTTCGGACTGGCCAATGATTCGCGCATTGCGTCCTTCGTGCGCGGGTCGTTGAAGCCGGTCAGCAGCACGAGTGCGCGGTAACGGACGTAGCCGTCAGCGTGATCGGCGACGGCCTGCAGCAAGGCCGGCACGGCCTGCGCGCTCGCGGTGCGCCGCACCACGCGCGACGCATTCGTCCGCGTCGTGTAGTCGAGGCTCCCGAGCTTGTCGATTGCTGCCTGCAGTTGGGCGGCGGTCGTGTTCTGCGGCGCCGGCGGTTCCTGGGCGCGCGCGTCGCGCGCGACGAGGCCACAGAGAAGAGAACAGAGGACGCAGAGAGCTGCCGTCCGTGTCATGGCGCTCATCCGGCTACGACTTCACCCTTTTCAGTCTTGTCGAGTTTGAGGGCGAGCTGCAGATACCGGGCTTCATCGCGCGGGAACGGCACCGGATACACGCCGGTGTAGCAGGACGTGCAGTAGGACGCGCGCGCGCCGTCGACGGCGCTGAGCAGGCCGCCGAGGCTCAGATACTGAACGCTGTCCGCCTCGATGAAATCGCGAATCTCGTCGAGGGTATGGGTGGCGGCAATCAGGTCGGTGCGGCGCGGCGTATCGACGCCGTAGAAGCACGGCGAGATCGTCGGCGGACAACTGATCCGCACGTGCACTTCGCGGGCGCCCGCGGCGCGGACCATGCGGACGATCTTGCGGCTGGTCGTGCCGCGCACGATCGAGTCGTCGACCAGGACGACCCGTCTCCCGTCGAGGATGCTGCGCACCGGGTTCAATTTCACCTTGACCCCGAAGTGCCGGATCGACTGCTGCGGCTGAATGAACGTGCGGCCGACGTAGTGATTGCGGATCAGCCCCATGCGCAGCGGCACGCCCGAGGCTTCGGCGTAGCCCATGGCCGCGCAGACGCCGGAATCGGGGACCGGCACGACGACGTCGGCGCCGACCGGCTGTTCGCGCGCGAGCACGCGGCCCAGCTCGGTGCGGACTTCGTTGACGCTGCGGCCGAACACGTAGCTGTCCGGCCGTGCAAAATAGACGTGCTCGAAGATGCAATGCGCCAGCGGCGCCGGCGGGAACGGCTTGATCGAACGCAGACCGTCGGCGCTGACGACCAGCACCTCGCCCGGTTCGACGTCCCGGACGTAGGTCGCGCCAATCAGATCCATCGCGCACGTCTCCGACGCGACGACATACGCATCGTCGAGCCGGCCGAGCGCGAGCGGACGGAACCCGTGCGGATCGCGGACGGCAATCAACCGGTCGCGGGTCAGGATCACCAGCGAGAAGGCGCCCTGCACCTGCGACACCGACTCGACGATCGCCTCTTCGACGCCGCCGGCTTTCGACCGCGCGTAGAGGTGCGCGATCACTTCGGTGTCGCTGCTCGACTGGAAAATCGATCCCTGCTGCACCAGCTCTTCGCGCAGCTCGCGGGCGTTGACCAGGTTGCCGTTGTGGCCGATGGCAATCTGCCCGTGCGCGCAGTCGATCAGGATTGGCTGCGCGTTGGCAAGCTTGCTCTCGCCGGCAGTCGAGTAGCGGACGTGGCCGACGGCGAGGCGGCCGCGCAGCTGCGCCAGCGTGCCGCCGTCGAACACGTCGGCGACGTATCCCATCTCGCGAGCCAGCCGCACCTGTTCGCCGTCAGATGCGGCGATACCGGCGCTCTCCTGGCCGCGGTGCTGCAGCGCGTACAGACCGAGGTAGGTCATGTTGGCCGCTTCGGGATGTCCGAAGATGCCGAAGACGCCGCACTCGTCCTTGAATTTATCGAGCATGGGATTCAGGCTACCCGCTTGGCAAAGTATTGATCGATTGCAGTGGACCACACGCGTTCCGTCGCGTCGAGCGATGCGTCGATGGCCGCGGCGCCGCCCACCGAGATCCGCAGACGATTGCCGCCGGTTTCGCCGATCACGCGCGCCGGAACGCCCGCCGCAGCGGCGCGCTCGAGTAGTTCCGTCACCACATCGGGAGCGATCGACACGATCGCACGCGACGCCGACTCGCCGAAGAGCGCCGCCGCGGCATTGATCGCCGGATCGCGCGCGACGGTCACCGCGTCGAGCGACAGTTCGGCGCCGGTGCCGCCGGTATCGAAGCAGCACTCAGCGACCGCGACGGCAATGCCTCCGTCGGAACAGTCGTGCGCCGACCGGATCAGGCGCTCGGCGGCGAGCGTCACGAGCAGCGACTGCAACGCACGCTCGGCGAGAAGATCGAGCGCCGGCGGCGCACCACGCACGAGCCCGTGCACCGTCTTCAGATACTCGCTGCCGCCGAGCTCACCAGCGCCTGGTGCGCCGAGCAGCAGGATGAGATCGCCGCTCTCCTTGAACTGACGACTGACGACTCGATCGGCATGTTCGAGCAGGCCGACGACGCCGATGGTCGGCGTCGGGTAAATCGCATTGCCGTCGGTTTCGTTATACAGGCTCACGTTGCCGCCGGTGATCGGGACACCGAGCGTGCGGCATGCGGCGCCGATGCCTTCGACGGCGCGCGCGAACTGCCACATGATCGCCGGACGTTCAGGGTTGCCGAAGTTCAGGCAATTGGTCGCGCCCAGCGGTTTGGCGCCGGCGCAGGCGACGTTACGCGCCGCTTCGGCGACCGCGAGCATCGCGCCGCGATAGGGATCGAGATAGCAGTAGCGGCCGTTCCCGTCCACCGACATCGCCAGCGCGCGATCGGTCCCCTTGATGCGCACCACGCCGGCGCCGTAGCCCGGCATGTTGATCGTGTTAGTGCGGACCATGTGGTCGTACTGGCGATAAATCCATTTCTTGCTGGCAATCGTCGGCGATCCAAGCAGCGCGAGAAGAGCGGCCGCGTGATCGCTCGCCTGCAAGGCTCGCGCTCCTTCCGAGCCTCGCGCTCCTTCGGGACGGACGGCGAGCCGTTCAGGCGAGCCCAGCGCCTCGAGATCGAGTTGCTGCACTTCGCGCAGATAGGCCGGCTCTTCCATCGGCCGCTGATACACCGGCGCTTCGTCGGTCAACGCACGGTTGGGAATTTCGGCGACCACGGACCCGCGCTCCTTGACGCGCAGCATGCCGTCGGTGGTCACTTCGCCGATGTGCACCGCGTGCAGGTCCCATTTGTCGAAGATCCGCTCGACTTCCGCCTCGCGGCCGCGCTTGACGACGAGCAGCATCCGCTCCTGCGACTCCGACAGCATGATTTCGTACGGCGTCATGCCGCTCTCGCGCTGCGGCACGAGCGATACATCGATCTCGACGCCGGCACCGCCGCGCGAGCCCATCTCGGTCGTCGAGCAGGTGAGACCGGCGGCGCCCATGTCCTGGATGCCGACGAGCGCATCGGTCTGCATCACCTCGAGGCATGCTTCGAGAAGCAGCTTCTCCATGAACGGATCGCCGACCTGCACGGCTGGCCGCTTCTCCGCCGATTTCTCGTCGAACTCGGCCGACGCCATCGTCGCGCCGTGGATACCGTCGCGGCCGGTCTTGGCGCCGACGTAGTAGACCGAGTTGCCGGTGCCCGACGCGACGCCCTTGATGATGTCCGACGCTCTGGCGATGCCGAGGCAGAAGACATTGACGAGCGGGTTCCCGGCATACGACGGCTCGAACACGATTTCGCCGCCGACAGTCGGAATGCCGATGCTGTTGCCATAGCCGGCGATTCCGGCGACGACGCCTTCGAGCAGCCGCCGCGTGGCCGGCGTCTCGAGCGATCCGAAACGCAACGAGTTGAGCAGCGCGATCGGCCGGGCACCCATCGTGAAGATGTCGCGGATGATCCCGCCGACGCCGGTCGCCGCACCCTGATACGGTTCGATGAACGACGGGTGATTGTGCGATTCGATCTTGAACACGGCGGCGAGGCCATCGCCGATGTCGACCGCGCCGGCATTCTCACCCGGTCCCTGCAGGACCTGCGGCCCCTCGGTCGGCAGCGTCCGAAGGTGAACACGCGAGCTCTTGTAGCTGCAGTGCTCGGACCACATCACGGAGAAAATTCCGAGCTCGGTGAGGTTCGGTTCGCGGCCCATGAACGCGACGATCCGCTCGTACTCGTCGCGCTTAAGGCCGTGTCGTTCGAGAACCTTTACATCAATCATCGCCATCGTCTGAACTACAGCGTCGCGCTACACGCGGGCAAACACGCTCACGATCGATTCGAAGATCGCGCGGCCGTCGACGCCGCCCAGCAGCGCCTCGCAGGCACGTTCCGGGTGCGGCATCATGCCGACGACGTTGCGCCGGTCGTTGCACAGGCCGGCGATCGCGTGCACCGATCCGTTCGGGTTCCACGCCTCATCGATCCGGCCGCCGGGATCGGTGTAGCGCAGGATCACCTGCCGGTTGTTCTCGATCGTCTCGAGCGTCTCGGGCGGTGCGAAATAGTTACCCTCGCCGTGACCGATCGGAATCTGCAGCACCTGTCCCGGCTTGGCCGCCGCGGTGAACGGCGTATCGGTCTGCTCGACGCGCACGTGGACGTGCTCGCAGCGGTACTTCAAGCCGCGGTTGCGCAGCATCGCGCCCGGCAGCAGGCCCGACTCGAGCAGGATTTGAAACCCGTTGCAAATGCCGAGCACCGGGCCGCCGCGATCGGCGAACGCCCGCACCGCCGGCATGATCGGCGAGAAGCGCGCCATCGCGCCGGTCCGGAGGTAGTCGCCGTGCGCAAAACCACCGGGCAGGATCAGGACGTCGGCGCCCTTCACATCGGTGTCCTTGTGCCAGAGATACTCGGCCTCCTGGCCAAAGACATCCCTCGCCGCATGGAACGCGTCCTCGTCGCAGTTGCTGCCCGGGAAGACAACGATCCCGAATCGCATCTCAGCTCCTTGCCCTGGTCATCTGAACGCGCATGCCTAGTCGACTTCGATCCGGTAGCTCTCGATCACCGGGTTCGCGAGCACCTTGTCGGCAACCTCCGCCGCCAGCCGCCGCGCGGTGCCGGCTTCGTCGGTTGCGAGATCGAGCTCGAAATATTTTCCCTGCCGCACGTCGCCGACGTTCGAATAGCCGAGCGAGTGCAGCGCCTCGGCAATCGTCCGACCCTGCGGATCGAACACCGACGGCTTCAGCGTGACGAACACCCGTGCGCGCATGCGATTAAGCCCTCACCGGATGAAAGACGCGGTCGAAGATGCGGTCGACATGGCGCAGCTGCTCGTCGAGGTCGAAGGCGCGCTCGAGCTCGGCCGGCGCGAGGACGCGCGTCACGTCCGGATCGGCGAGCAGCAGCGCCTTGAAGTCGCGATGCTCGTCGAAGGATCGCATCGCGTTGCGCTGCACCCACTCGTAGGCCTGCTCGCGCGAGACGCCTTTCCTGGCCAGCTCGAGCAGCACCGTACCCGAGAACACCACGCCGCGCGAGCGATTCAGGTTCTCGAGCATCCGGTCGGGGTGGACGACCATGCCCTGGACGATTCTCGTGAACCGCCGCAGCATGTGGTCGAGCGCGATGAAGCCGTCGGGCAGGATCACTCGTTCGACCGACGAATGCGAGATGTCGCGCTCGTGCCAGAGCGCGACGTTCTCGATGGCGGCGTGGGCGTTGCCGCGCAGCAGCCGCGCCATGCCGACGATCTGTTCGCAGCCGATAGGGTTGCGCTTGTGCGGCATCGCCGACGAGCCCTTCTGGCCTTTCGCGAACGGCTCCTCGACCTCGCCAATCTCGGTTTTCTGCAGCCCGCGGATCTCGAGCGCGAATTTCTCCAGCGACGCCGCCGTAATCGCCAGCGTCGTCAACAGTTCGGCGTGACGATCGCGCTGAATCACCTGCGACGCGACCGGCGCCGGCGCGAGCCCCAGACGGCGGCAGACGTCTTCCTCGATCTCGGGCGGCAGGTGCGCGAAGGTGCCGACGGCGCCGGATAGTTTCCCGACGCTGACCACGGCGCGGGCGCGGCGAACGCGTTCGATGGCGCGCTGCAGTTCGGCGTACCACAACGCGAGCTTCAGACCGAAGGTCATCGGCTCGGCGTGGACCCCGTGGGTGCGGCCGATCATCGGCGTCCGTCGGAATTCGATCGCCCGATCGCGAACCGCGTCGGCAAGCGCGTCGAGGTCCTTCAGGATGAGGTCGCAGGCCTCGCGCATCTGCAGGGCCTGCGCGGTGTCGATGACGTCGGACGAGGTCATCCCGAAGTGCAGCCACCGCGCCGACGGCCCGACGTGCTCGGCGACCGCGGTCGTAAAGGCGATGACGTCGTGCTGGGTCGTGCGTTCGATCTCTTCGATCCGCGCGATGTCGAAGGCGCCGCGTTCGCGGATGTCGCGCGCCGCCTCGGGCGGCACGATCCCGGCCGCCGCCATCGCGTCGGCGGCAGCGCTCTCAACCAGCAGCCACGTCTCGTAACGGTGCTGGTCGCTCCAGATCCGCCCCATTTCGGGGTGTGTATATCGCGCTATCAATCCAGGTCGAGCCGTTCAGCCGGAATCTTCAGGCCGTTGACGTTGCCGAGCACCGTCGCCGCGAGCGAACCATTGCGGAACAAATCGGCGGCCACCCGCTGGACATCGTCAGAAGTGACGCGCTCGATTCCCTGCAGCGTCTCGTCGAGTCCGAACTGCCGATCGAAGTAGATCTCCTGCCGCGCGAGGTGCGACATCCGGCTCGCCGTGTTTTCGAGGCTGAGCATCAGGCTGCCCTTGAGATGATCCTTCGACCGCTGCAGCTCCGCTTCGGGAACCGGCGTGTTCTTCACCGCGCGCAGTTCGTCGACGCACAGATCGATCACTTCGCCGACGGCCTCGTTGGCGCAGCCGGCGTAGATCGTGAAGGAACCGGCGTCGCGATAGGCGCTCAGGCCGCTGAACACGGCATACGCCAACCCGCGCTTTTCGCGGACGTTCTGAAACAGCCGCGAGCTCATCGATCCGCCGAGCAGCGTGTTCAGCACGTAGCTCGAATAGCGATCGTCGTGATTCTGCGGATAGCTGCCGACGCCGAGGCAGACATGGCTCTGCTCGAGCTCTTTGTTGCGCACGAGAATCTTCGGCACCACGCGCGGCGCCTCATCGCGAACCGACTCGCCGGGCTCGACGAGCGATCCGAATTTCTCGTCGACGAGCTCGCGGACGCGCTCGTGCTCGAGGTTCCCGACGGCCGACACGATCAGGTTCTTCGCCGTGTAGGCGTTGCGGAAGTACTCACGCAGCAGATCGCTGTTCAGCGCCTCGACAGTTTCCTTCGTCCCGAGAATCGGGCGGCCAAGCGGATGGTTCTCCCAGAATCCCTGGGTGAACAGCTCATGGACGAGGTCGTCCGGCGTGTCCTCGACCATCTTGATTTCTTCGAGCACGACCTTCTTCTCGCGCTCGATGTCGTCGGGGCTGAACGCCGGGTTGCGGACGATGTCGGACAGGATGTCGATGGCGAGCGGGAGATGCTCGTCAAGGACCTTGATGTAATAGCTCGCGTATTCCTTGGCCGTAAACGCGTCGAGCTGGCCGCCGATCGAGTCGATCGCCTGCGCGATGTCCTCGGCCGTCCGCGTGCCGGTGCCCTTGAACAGCATGTGCTCGACGAAGTGGGCGATGCCGCCGCGCTCGGCCGTTTCGTGACGCGACCCGCGCGTCAGCCACACGCCGATGCTGATCGAGCGGACCTGCGTCATCCGCTCCGTGAGGATACGAAGTCCGTTATCGAGAACGTCTCTGACGATCGGAGTGTTCTGCACTGGTTGAGCGTTGCAACCTATTGAGCGAGAAGGAATTACGCGCTAGAATCGACATTATAACATGTGTGTGGCGCGGCAATGGTGAGCGGTCTCGATCTGATCGAACAGGAGCGTGAGGCGCTCGAATCGGCACTGGCCGAGCTGGGGTACCCGCGCTTCCACGCGGGACAGATCTTCCGGTGGATCTATCGTCGCGGCGTGACCAACGCCGAGGACATGACCGATCTCCCGCGCGAGCTTCGCGCCGTGCTCGCCGCGCGTTTCCAGCTCACGACCCCGACGCTCGTTCAGCGCGAGCGATCGATCGACGGCACCGAGAAATTCGTGCTGCGCCTGGCCGACGGCCGAACCATCGAGTCCGTGTTCATCCCCGACACGCCGGCGATGACCTTTTGCATCTCGACGCAGGTCGGCTGCGCGATGGCCTGCAGCTTCTGCCTGACCGGCAAGATGGGCCTCGTCCGTAACCTCACCGCCGGTGAAATCGTCGGCCAGGTTCGTGTACTCGTCGACGCGCTCGCGATGCGCGACACCGCGTTCAACATCGTGTTGATGGGAATGGGCGAACCGCTCCACAACTACGACGAGACGATGAAGGCGCTGAGGATTCTCGCCGATGGGCAGGGGTTCAACCTGCCGCCGCGCCGGGTGACGCTCTCGACCGTCGGCCTGCTCCCTGCGCTCGAGCGGCTGGCGAACGAAGAGGTAATGCCGAACCTCGCTATCTCGCTCCATGCGCCCACCGATGCGCAGCGCGGCGCGCTCGTCCCAATCAACCGGAAATACGGCGTCGCCGAGATCATCGCCGCTTGCAAGCGATTCCCGCTGAAAAAGCGCAGCCGGATCACCTTTGAGTACGTGCTGCTCGCCGGGGTCAACGATTCGGCCGACGACGCGCGGCGGCTCGCCCGCCTGCTCGTCGGGATGAAGGCAAAAGTCAACGTGATCCCGCTCAACGCCGCGGCCGGTATTCCCTACGAGCGGCCGTCCGACGAAGCCATCGATCGCTTCGCGCGGACGCTCGCCGAGCACGGGATCACGGTCTCGGTGCGGAAAAGCCGTGGGCGCGACATCCGCGCCGCGTGCGGCCAGCTGATCGTCGAGGGACAGAAGAAGTCAGCCGGCCAGCAGCTCGCCGTGATCATGTGAGACGACGCGGACGTCGACCCACGCGTTGCGCGGACAGCCCGGCGGAATCCGCAGCTTCAGATAATTTCCGGTCACGACCAGCGATCCATCCTCGAGCGTGAGGGCGCGGTGCGTCGTTCCGATCTGCGCGTCGCGGAAGCGCTGCGCGAGCCGCTGTCCTATCTCGCGCACGCGTCGTGCGCGCTCGCGGATCGCTGCTCCTGGCGGGCGGCCGCCGAAGGTCGACGCGACCGTTCCGGGACGATCGGAGTACGGGAACACATGGACGTGCGTCAGCGGTGAGCGTTCGAGGTAGCCCGCCAGCGCGTCGACGTCGTCGTCTGTTTCGCCCGGAAAGCCGACGATGACATCGGTGCCGATTGCTGCACACGGTATCCGGCCGCGGATACGGTCGACGAGATCGGCGTAGTAGCCGATGGTGTAAGGCCGCCGCATCGCTGACAGCATCTGGTCGCTCGCGTGCTGCAGAGGGAGATGGAAGTGCGGCGCGAACACCTCGCAGTCGGCAACGAGATCAACGATCTCGCTCGTGCAGTCCATCGGCTCGAGCGACGAGATGCGGAAGAGGACTGATTGGTGGCCACGGTCCGGCTGAAGCCGGCCACTGCGGTGGGCAGCGATCGCTCGCAGGAGATCGGCAAGCGACACAGCCGGCCTCAAATCGCGGCCGTAGGAGCCGAGATGTACACCGGTCAGCGCGATTTCCTTGAAGCCGACGGAAACGACGCGATCGATCTCGCGCAGGACGTCGGCGACCGGGACGCTGCGCGGCGCGCCGCGGGTCGAGGGGATGATGCAGTAGGAACACGGCTCGGCACAGCCGGTCTGCACGCGCAGCGTGAACGCCGTCCGTCCCATCACTCCCGGTTCGATCGTGGCGCCGCACGGCCCACCTTCGCTGGGCGCAGAGGCCGCAAAGAAGGCGGAGAACGCGGACGCAGAGGAAGCTGAGGCCGCAGAGAGGATCGGGAGCAACCGCGGCTTGTCGTCGTTGTGAACAACGCGGGCGACGTTCGGCAGCGACGCGAGATCGTCCGGACGCCTGGTCGCGTAACACCCGGTGACGACGATCCGTGCGCCCGGATTGTCGCGGGCAATGCGGCGAATCGTCTGCCGCGCACCCTGGTCGGCTGTCGCCGTCACCGAGCACGTATTAATCACGACCAGATCGGCGGCGTCGGTGGACGTCGCGGTCGCACCAGCCGCCAGCAACTGCTCTTCGAACCCGAGCGAGTCGGCCTGGTTGACGCGGCAGCCGAAGGTCACGACGGCGTACTTCATGTCAGCGCTTTCCGCCCGATGTCTCGCCGATATTGCATCCCGTCGAACGAAATCGCATCAACCGCCGCGTAGGCGCGCGCGATCGCCTCGTCGTAACGCGCACCGCGGCCGACGACGGTGAGCACGCGCCCGCCGGCCGTGACGATGTCGCGGCCGCGCCGGGCGGTGCCGGCGTGATAGACGGCAACGCCTCGCATCGCTTCCGCGGTATCGAGCCCGTGAATGGGCTGGCCCGATTGCGACGATTCCGGATAGCCGCGCGATGCGAGCACCACGCCGACGAGCCGCTCGCCGCCAATCGTGACGCCGCGCTGCCACAGATGGCCGGTCGCCGCGCCAACGAGCAGCGGCAGCAGCGGTTCGTCGATCAGCGGCAGGACCACCTGCGCCTCAGGATCGCCGAACCGGACGTTGAACTCGATCACTTTCGGACCGGCTGCGGTCAGCATCAGGCCGGCGTAGAGAAAGCCGCGGAACGGATATCCTTCAGCCGCCATGCCGGCGATCACCGGCTCGATGATGTCGTGCATCACCCGCGCGGACAACGTCGCATCGACCAGCGGACTCGGCGCGAACGCACCCATGCCGCCGGTGTTCGGCCCACGGTCGTCGTCGAACATCCGCTTGTGATCCTGGGCCGTGCCGATCGGCAGCGCTCGGGTTCCGTCAGAGATGCAGAAGAAGGACACCTCGGGTCCCTGCAGGCACTCTTCGATGACGAGCTGATCGCCGGCGGCGCCGAATTTTCGCTCCTCCATCGCGTCGCGCACGGCGCGTTCCGCAGCGGCGCGGTCGCTGGCGATCACGACCCCCTTACCGGCCGCCAGGCCGTCGGCCTTCAGGACGACCGGCGCTCCGAATTCTTCGCTGCGAACCGACTCGAGCGCTTCGTCGAGCGACACGCACGTCCGGAACCGCGCCGTCGGTACGCGGTGGCGGGCCATGAACGCCTTCGCGAATGCCTTGCTCGACTCGAGACGGGCCGCCGCGCCGGTGGGACCGAACAGCAGCCGGCGCTCCGCCGCAAAGCGGTCGCCGATGCCGAGACTGAGCGGAAGTTCAGGTCCGACAACAGTGAGATCGATCTGCTCGCGATCCACGAACACGGAGACGGCGTCTATATCGGCGATGTCGATCGGTATTGAGCGCGCGAGCCGGGCGATGCCGGGGTTGCCGGGTGCGGCAATCAATTCGCCGACGTCACGTTCGGAGGACAGGCGAGCGACGATCGCGTGCTCGCGCGCGCCGCTTCCGAGGACGAGAACTCTCATTACGTGAGTAAGTTAGAGATGAAAGTCGGCTTGCACGAACTGGTGCGAGCGGCAGGGTTATTTCGTTGACCTTGACGAGGTTTGCGCCTAGAATCCGCGTTTGCCGTGATAGGCTAGCACATTTGCATCAATTGCCACCCGCGAAGGGGGTGTAAGTCGCGTGGCTGAAGTCAAGATCCAGGAGGGCGAATCGATTGAAAGCGCTCTCCGCCGTTTCAAGCGTAAGGTCCAGCAGGAAGACATCATCAAGGACATCAAGAAGCACTCGTTCTATCTGAAACCAGGGGATAAACGACGAGCCAAGCAAGCGCTCGCGCGGAAGCGAAACCGTAAGAAGCTCCGGCGCGAATCGGAATAAGCGAGCGACCCCGACGAGGTAGCGACCGATGGAGTTCCAAGACCGGATCCTCAGGTGCGTGGATTGCGCGACGGAGTTCATCTGGACGGCGGGAGAACAGCAGTTCTTCGCCGACAAGAACTTCAAAAACGAGCCGAAGCGCTGCAAGTCCTGTAAGGGCAAGCGGGCGGCTCGCCCGGCCGGCGCCGGCATGGCGCGCGAACGGGTGGAAACGGTCACAACGTGTTCGGCCTGCGGCAAAGAAACCACGGTGCCGTTCAAACCGACGCAGGGGCGCCCCGTGTTCTGCAAGGAATGCTTCCAGTCCCGGAAATTCGCGGGCGCTGGCGGCGTCTAAGCTCCACCCGGCCATCTCGCTCTCTCTCGGCGATTCATTACAAGACCCGAGCGTCGCCCGGTCCCCGCAGGGACCGGGCCGACGGCGGGTGCGCTTGCGCGTGACGCCGTCGCGGCGCGGTCTTCGCGTTGCGTCGTGGCGTAGCGGGTGTTAAGCTCACGAACGCATTTTCTGGAGCGCTTTTGCATGCAGATCGAGGAACGAACCTCCGGCGACGTCGTGCTGCTCGACCTGAAGGGAAAGATCACCCTGGGCGAAGGCGACGAATTGCTCAAGGACAAGGTCAACAGTCTCGTCAACCAGGGTCACAAGAAAATCGTCCTGAACCTGGCGGACGTTCCCTACATCGACAGCGCGGGGCTCGGCGAGGTGGTTCGCACCTACACCACCGTCAGCCGGCAGGGTGGCGCGCTGAAGCTGCTCAACCTCACCAAGCGAATCACCGACTTGTTGTCGATCACCAAACTGCTCACGGTATTTGAAACCTTCGACTCGGAGGGCGAAGCGGTCCGGAGTTTTTCGAAATAGCCCGGACGCGCATCCACCACCCGCGCTAGATGGCGCGCAGCACTTCATCTCCTGTAGCCGCCTCCGGTACCGCGACCGGCGCGGTGCCGGGGCGACGACTCGCCCTCCACCTGCTGTTTTCGCTTCGTCCCGGCCAGTGGACGAAGAACCTGGTCATTTTTGCCGGGCTGCTCTTCGGACGACGGCTCTTCGACGCCGATGCGGTGCTCGCGGCCGTGGCCGCCTTCGTCGTGTTCTGCATTCTCTCCGGCGTGGTCTACCTGGTGAACGACGTCGCCGATCGCGAGACCGATCGCCTGCACCCGTTGAAGGCGCATCGGCCGATCGCCTCTGGCGCGCTGCCGGTCCGCGTCGCGCTCGTTTCCGCCGTCGCACTCGGCGCGATTGCCCTCCTCGCCGCTTATCGGCTCGGCTGGCCGTTCACGATCGTCGCTGCTGCCTACCTGGCGCTGCAGATTGCCTATTCCGGTCCCCTCAAACACATCGTCATCATCGACGTGCTGACGATCGCGATCGGCTTCGTGCTGCGCGCCGTCGCCGGCGCGGTGGCGGTGAACGTCGAGATCAGCCACTGGCTGCTGGTCTGCACGATCCTGCTGGCACTGTTCATCGCGCTCGCCAAGCGCCGCCACGAGATCGTCCTGCTTGCCGCCGGCGCCAGCGGCCACCGGCCGATCCTCGGCGAGTACAGTGCGTATCTGCTCGATCAGATGATCGGCGTCGTCACGGCGTCGACGCTGATCGCGTATGTCTTCTACACGATCAGTCCGGAGACGGTGCAGAAGTTCGGCACCCAGTGGCTCGGGCTGACCATTCCTTTCCCGCTCTACGGAATTTTCAGGTACCTGTACCTGGTGCATCAGCGCGAAGGCGGCGGCAGCCCCGCCGATCTGCTGCTCACCGATCGCCCGCTGCTCGCGTGCGTCGCCCTGTGGGCCCTGGCCGTCGCGCTGATCATCTACAGGCCAACGTGATTTATGGCCGACTTTAACGTCCGCTCCGACTCGGTCAACGTCGAGCAGATCATGGAGCAGATCCGCACGCGCATCAGGGAGAAGCGCGGCGTCGATTACACCGAGCAGCAGATCCGCGAGCTGGCGGCGGTGAAGCTCGAGAAGTTCCTCGATCCGCGCGGGGTACGCTCTGACCTGCTCGATCAGTTCCGCAAGGCACAGCCGGCGTACGAGCCGCCGGAGCTGCCGAACTTCGCGTTCGAGGATGCGACGCTGTTCGAGTCGCACCGCGCGCCGATCCAGTGGCTGCGCAAGCTGCTGCTGCCGATTCTGAAGCTGTTCTTCAACCCGAATCCGCTGATTCAGGCGCTCCACATCCAGGCGCGGCTGAACACGATGAACGCCGAACGCGAAGCGCGGCGCGAAGCGGCGCGGCGGCAGCTCGATCAGCTGTATTACGAATTGATTCACAACCTCGTGCTCGAGACGACGCGCCTCGGCATCGACGTGAAGAACCTGAAGATGCGGCTCGAGTCGGTGTCGAGCCGGCTCGAATTCAACGAGCGCCGCGCCCGCGCCCTCGAAAGCGTCGTCGTCTACAAGCCGTCGTCGGTGGACGAGGAGCGGCCGCCGCGGCCGGAACGGGGCGATCGAAGCGACCGCGGCGATCGCGGAGAGCGCGGCGACCGGAGCGAGCGCGATCGCGGCGATCGATCGGCACGGCACCAGTCACAGCAGCGGCAGTACGCGCCACCGCCGCCGCAGGAGGCGGCTGCGAGCACGCCGTCGGCGGTTGCCGCATCGCCGGAAACCGCCGGCGCGTTGGCGGCGACCCCGAATCAGCAGGGGGCCGCCGCCGGCGCGACGCCAGCCGAGGGGCCCGGACAGCGAAGCCGTCGTCGTCGTCGCCGGCGCGGACGCCGCGGCGGCGGATCGGCCGCAGCGCTGATGGGCGCACCGGGGACGCCGACGGGGCAGACGGCGGAATCAGGGACCGAGGGAGCCGCGCCACTGCCCGGCGACGACAGCGAGCCGTTCGACGATGGCGGCGACGAAGCCGGCGGCGACGACCACGCGGTTGACGCGGCGCCGGCGGTGACGACCGCCCGCCACGATGTCCCGGCTGAACCAGTTCAACCGGCCGCGCCGCCACCCGCGCAACACGCTTCTCCGCCGGCGCCCGCCGCCGACCCGCTGCACGACCAGGGATCCGCGCCGGCGCCAGGTCCGGGGAACGGCGACACCGATCCGCAGTGAAGATCGCCGTCGTCGTTCAACGCTACGGCTCGGCAATCAATGGCGGCGCCGAGCTGCACGCGCGCTACATCGCCGAACATCTCGCCCGCCACGCCGACGTCGAGGTCCTCACGACGTGCGCGACCGATTACGTCACGTGGCGCAACGAGCTGCCGGCCGGCGTCGAGACGATCAACGGCGTGGCGGTGCGGCGCTTTCGCGTCCGCCACGAACGCGATCCGCGTGTGTTCGCGAAACGATCGGAGAAGGTTTTCCACCACCGGCACTCGATCGGCGACGAGCTGGAGTGGCTGAACGCGGAAGGGCCGACCAGCCCGGCGCTGGTCGACCATGTCGCGAAGCACGCCGGCGATTTCGACTTCTGCCTGTTCTTCAGCTACCGCTACTATCACGCGTTTTACGGCGCCCGCGCCGCGGCCGGCCGCGCGATCCTGGTGCCGACTGCCGAGCGCGACGCGACGATCGGGCTGTCGATCTTCCAACCGCTGTTCAAGAGCGTCCGCGCGGTGATGTACAACTCACCCGAAGAGCGGGCGATGATCAATGCCGTCTCGCACAACGAGGCGGTGCCGGGCATCGTCGTCGGAATCGGCTCGAAGGTACCGAACAGCACGCAGCCGAACCGCTTCCGCCAGAAGCACCATATCCGCGGACCGTTCGCGGTCTACGTCGGGCGGATCGATCAGAACAAGGGCTGCACGGAACTGTTCGATTACTTCCAGGAATACGTCAAGGATCCGGCCAGCAAGCTGTCGCTCGTGCTGATCGGCAATTCGCTGCTCGAGATCCCGAAGCATCCGCGCATTCGCCACCTCGGGTTCCTCGACGATGCCGACAAGTTCGACGCGATGGCGGCGGCGGAACTGCTGATCATGCCGTCCTATTACGAGAGCCTGTCGATGGTCGCGCTGGAAGCGTGGGCCGTCGGGCGGCCGGTACTCGCCAACGGCCAGTGCGATGTGTTGAAAGGCCAGTGCATTCGCAGCAACGGTGGACTCTACTACGCCAACAAAGCGGAGTTCATCGGCACGCTCGAGGCGCTCGAGCAGAATCGCTGGCTGGCCGGATCGCTCGGCCGCAACGGACGGCAGTTCTTTCGCGACCAGTACGACTGGCCGGTGATCGAACGCAAGTATCTCGACATGTTCGCGCGTCTCAGCAAGGAGGCGCCGCGCCCGGCAGCCGACCCGCTGCCCGGCTGGTTCGATCGGCGCCGTCAGGATCTGCCGCCCGCCGAAGCGGTGCTGGCGCAGCTGCCGACCGGTCCCGCCGTGCCCTCGTACGAGGCGGCCGGCCGGAGGCGGGCGTGATCCGGATCCACCAGGTGCTCGCCACGCTTGGCTACGGCGATGCCATTGGCCACGAAGTGCTCGGCATCCAACGCGTGCTGCGTTCGGCCGGCTACGAGTCCGACATCTTCGTGGAGACGGCCGATTACCGCCTCGAGCCGCAGACTCGCGACTATCGCGAGCTGGTCGACGCCAGCGACCCGGACAACCTGCTGCTCCATCATTTTTCGCTCGGATCGAAGGCGTCGCGGACTGCCTACGCGCTGCCCGATCGGATGGCGCTGATCTATCACAACATCACACCGCCCGAATACTTCGTCGGCGTTCACCGGACGCTGGCGCGGCAGACGTTCCGCGGACGGCGCGAGCTCAAGGCGTACGCGGATCGCTGCGATCTCGCGATGGGCGACTCGGAGTTCAACCGCGCCGACCTCGAGGCGCTCGGCTTTCCGCGGACGGCGGTGCTGCCGGTCGTGCCCGACTTCTCGCATCTCGATCGCGAACCGAACTGGCTCGCCGCCGGCGAATTCGACGACGCGTGGACGAACATCCTCTTCGTCGGGCGGATGATCGCCAACAAGAAGATCGAGGATCTGATCCGCTGGTTCCACGCGTATCACACGATCTTCAACCCGCGCTCGCGGCTGCTGCTGGTCGGGGCGCAGACGCAGTTCGAGCGCTACGTCGCCTCGCTACACCAGCTCGTCGCCAGGCTCGGCACGCCGCACGTGCACTTCGCCGGCCATGTCAGCGACGAGGAACTGGTCGCCTTCTACGACGTCGCCGACCTGTTTCTGTGCGCCAGCGAACACGAAGGATTCTGCGTGCCGCTGGTCGAGGCCTTCTACAAGGAAGTTCCGGTGCTCGCTTACGCCGCGACCGCGGTGCCGTCGACGATGGACGGCGCCGGCGTGCTGTTCGAGGATCGCGATCCGGTGCAGGTCGCGCAATTGATCGACGCGATCGTCTCCGATGCGTCGCTCCAGGATCGGATCGTCGACGGCCAGCTGGCGGCGGTCGGCCGGCTGCGGGCGAAAGACTTCGCCGGCACTTTGCTCGGCTTCGTCGACGCCATCCTGGCGAAGCCCAGGGCGGCCGGCCCGCACGTGACGTTCGACTTCTGGGGACAGTTCGATGCGGCTGAAGAGCTCGAGGAGCTGCGGCTGTTTCGTCCGGCCATTTACAAGGCGCTGCCGCCGCGGCCATGCGCGTAAATCAATGGGTGCCGGCCGCGCACAAGGGCGATGCGATTGGCGACAGCGCCAGGCGGGTGCGCGATCTGCTGCGCGCGATGGGCCATGAGTCCGAGCTGTACGCGTTGACGATCGACGATGCGCTGCGCCACGACGTGCGGCGCTTCGACGATCCCGCCGCGCGCCGCGGCGACCTGACGATCTTTCACTACGCGCTGCCGTCGCCGATGACCGCGGCGTTCGCGACGCTGCCGTCAGGCAGCCGCATCCTGCAGTACCACAACGTGACGCCAGCCGAATACTTCGCGCCGTACGACCCGGCGCTGTTCCGTCTCGCCTCGCTCGGCCGCCGCGAGCTCGCGTCGCTGGCCGGCCGCGTCGACCTCGCACTCGGCGATTCGGACTACAACCGTCAGGAACTCGAGCAGCTCGGCTTCGGCCGCACCGGCGTCTTCCCGATCGCGGTCGACACGACCCGGATCACGCAGCCGGCACACAGGCCGGCGCTCGAAACGATCCTCGACGACGAGCTGGTCAACTTCCTGTTCGTCGGCCGCATCGCGCCGAACAAGAAAATCGAGGACCACATCCGCCTGGCGGAGGTCTACAAGCGCAATGTCGACGCCTATTACCGGTTCATCTTCGTCGGCCGGTTCGACGTGGTGCCGCGGTATTATTCGACGGTTCGCGCCCTGATGGCCGAATACCGCTTCCTCAACGACCGTTTCGTGTTCACCGGCCCGATTCCCGACGAAGAGCTCGCCGTTTATTACCGCAACGCCGCGGTCTATGTGTCGCTGAGCGAGCACGAGGGCTTCTGCGTGCCGCTCGTCGAAGCGATGGCCGCCGACGTGCCGGTGCTCGCGTATTCGGCGGCTGCCGTCCCCGACACGCTGGGCGGCGCCGGCGTACAGTTCGCGCCCAAGGACCTCGAGTTCGCCGCCGAACTCCTCCACACGCTCGCCTTCGACGACGCGGTGCGCGCCCGGGTGATTGCCGGCCAGCGCCGCCGTCTCGCCGATTTCGGTGACGCGCGCATCACCCGCGAGCTGGCCGCCGTGCTGCAGACACTCTCGTGAAAATCGCCTTCGTCATTCAGCGCTATGGCGCCGAGGTCCTCGGCGGATCCGAACATCTGTGCCGCCTCGTCGCGGAACGGCTCTCAGCCACGCACGACGTCGAGGTGATCACCACATGCGCACGCGACTACGTCACCTGGAAGAACGAGTACCCGGAAGGGGCCGATCGCGTCAAAGGCGTGACGGTTCGCCGCTTTCCGACCGCCGCGACCCGCGATATCGACGCGTTCAACAAGTACTCCGACTGGATCTTCAGCAACCCGCACTCGCGCGCCGACGAGCTGAGCTGGTTGAAGCAGCAGGGCCCATGGGCACCGGCGCTGGTCGAGTACCTGAAGCGCAATCACCAGCAGTACGACGTGCTGATCTTCTTCACCTACCTCTATTCCACGACCGTGCTCGGCCTGGAGGTGGCGCCGCAGCGCAGTATCCTGGTGTCGACGGCCCACGACGAGCCGGCCATCCGTCTGGAGATCTTCAACGACGTCTTCAAGACGCCGGCGGCGCTCTGCTACCTCACCGAGAGCGAACGCGAGTTCGTCCAGGCGCATTTCGTCGAGCGGCCGCTGCTCGAAGAAGTCGTCGGCGTCGGCGTCGATCTCCCGCAGCAGCAGCCGTATCCGCGAATGCCGGAGCGACCGGCGGAGGACGACGGTCCGCCGCCGCCAAGCGGCGAGGCGGCCGGCGACGAAGAACCACTGGGGCGCGAGTTCCCCTCGCATCTGCTCGCGCGAGGCGCCGTCTTCAGGCGCCGCCATCGCCTCTACGGGCCGATCGTGCTGTACGGCGGCCGGATCGATCCGGGCAAGGGCTGTGAAGAGCTGATTCAGTATTTCAGCGAGTACGTGAAGGAGGGCGGCGACGCGACGCTGGCGCTGATGGGCGTCAAGCTGATGTCGCTGCCCGAGGAGCCGTTCGTCCGCTTCGCCGGCCTGCTCTCGGACCGCGAGCGCTTGCAGGCGCTCGAGGCGGCCACCGTCGTCGTCTGCCCGTCACCCTACGAGAGCCTGTCGCTGCTGGCGCTCGAATCGCTGTCGGTCGGCACGCCGGTTCTCGTCAACGCGCGATCCGCCGTGCTCGTCGAGCACGCGATCCGCAGCAACGGCGGCCTGTGGTACGCCGATCGTGACGAGTTCGTGGAAGCGCTCAAGTGGCTGATCGGCGACGAGGCGCTGCGCCGCGCGCTCGGCCGCAACGGCCGCGAATACGTGCGCCGCCAGTACCGCTGGGACGTCGTGCTCGGGAAATACGAGCGGTTGTTCGCGAAAATCAGAAACGCGCGCTGACGGTTACTTGTCGTCGAGCGTCGGCAGGATCGGGCCGACGTGGGCGGGCGCGTCGTTCGGCAGCGCTGCCGGCGCATCGGCTGGTGCAGCCGCGGCCGGCGGCTCGGCACCGTTGCCGTTGGCGGCGCGCTTGCGGCGCGGCCGGATTTCGTAGCGCTTGATCATCTCGTTCAGCGTCGTCGGCTTGATGTGGAGCAGCTCGGCGGCGCGCTTCTGGACGCCGCCCGCCGCTTCGAGCGTCGACTCGATCAGTCTCTTCTCGAAGTCGGTGATCACGTCCTTGAACGAGATGCCTTCCGGCGGCACGACGAACTGCGGCATCTGGAAGTTCGGCGCCTTGCGCACGTGATCGGGAATCAGCTCGATGCCGATGCGCGGGCCGGCGGTCAACACCACGGCGCGCTCGATCACGTTCTCGAGCTCGCGGACGTTGCCGGGCCAGTCGTACTCGGTGAGCAGATCGAGCGCGTCCGGCGTCAGCTCGAGGCCGCTCTTGCGGTTCTCCTCGCCGTACTTCTCGAGGAAGTGGTGGACGAGCAGCGGCACGTCGTCCTTGCGGTCGCGCAGCGGCGGCAGCTGGATCGAGATCACGTGGAGGCGGTAGAACAGGTCCTCGCGGAACTTCCCTTCCTCCATCATCTGCCGCAAATCGACGTTGGTCGCGGCGATGATCCGGACGTCGACCTTGATCGTCTCCATGCCGCCGAGCCGCATGAAGTCGCGCTCCTGGATCACGCGCAGCAGCTTGGCCTGGGTTTCGAGCGGCACGTTGCCGATCTCGTCGAAGAAGATGCTGCCCTTGTCGGCGAGGTCGAACATC
>Ga0070686_100000396_pt1 | contig 27559 bp, 19 predicted proteins | sample KBSS23LmetaG_FD_65654 | JGI IMG/M metagenome (GOLD analysis project Ga0070686, IMG submission 65654) | Switchgrass rhizosphere microbial communities from Kellogg Biological Station, Michigan, USA - KBS S2-3L metaG | ecosystem: Host-associated > Plants > Roots > Rhizosphere ... | reverse complement strand
GCGAACGGCCGCTTCACGCTCGACGGCAAGACCTATGAGCTGGCGACGAACAACGGCAAGAACCATCTCCACGGCGGCCTGCGCGGGTTCGACAAGGTGGTGTGGGCGGGCAGCACCGTCGAGCGCGACGGGAACAGCGGCGTCGCGCTCACCTATGTCAGCCGCGACGGCGAGGAAGGATACCCGGGAACGCTGAACGCCACGGTGACCTACACGCTGACGGCGCGCAACGAGCTGATCGTCGACTACGCGGCGACGACCGACCGGGCGACGCCGATCAACCTGACCAACCACAGCTACTTCAACCTCGCCGGCGACGGCCACGGCGACATCCTGCAGCATGTGCTGACGATCGACGCCGATCGCTACACGCCCACCGACGACACGCAGATTCCGACGGGCGAGCTCGCGCCGGTCGAAGGGACGCCGTTCGATTTCCGCAAGCCGACGCCGATCGGCGCGCGCATCGACGCCAACGACGAGCAGATTCGCCGCGGGCACGGCTACGACCACAACTTCGTTCTGCGGAGCACGAGCCCACAGAGCGCGAGCGCTGGGAGCGCGAGCCCTCGGAGCGGGAGCCCTCGGAGCGCGAGCCTTTCAGGCGAGCGATCACCGCATCACGCCGCCCGCCTCGTCGACCCGTCGAGCGGCCGGACACTCGACGTCGCCACCACCGAGCCGGGCGTGCAGTTCTATTCCGGCAACAACCTCGATGGCAGCGCCGTCGGCAAAAGCGGCCACGTCTACGCTCGCCGCACGTCGCTGTGCCTCGAGACACAGCACTTCCCCGATTCCCCGAACCACGCGAATTTTCCGTCGGCCATCCTGCGGCCGGGTGAACGATTCCAGTCGCGGACGGTCTTCACCTTCGGCGTGACGCGATGAGACGGGTTCGACCTAGGTCCGCCCTTTCAGCGCGGACGTTGCTGCTCCTCGTTACTGCCGCAGCGGCCGTCGCGTTCGCTCCGAAGGACGATTACGCGAACAACTACGTCGCGACCGCGATGGTCCGGCTGAACGACAACGGCGCCTGGTCGTGGTTCATGGATCCGCGCGTCATCGTCAACGAGGGCAAGCTGATCGCCGGATCCGTGCGCGCCGTCGGCAACAACCAGGCGAACACCAGCGATCCGCGTTGGGGCAACGTCGAAGTCTCGGTGTACGAGATCGAAACGGGAAAGGTCAACACCGTCGTCCTGCACCCGCACCTCGACCAGGACGACCACGCCGCGCCGGCCTTTCTCGTCCGAAAGGATGGCCGGTATCTCGCCGCCTACAGCATGCATGCGAAGGAGCGGCGGATGTATTACCGGCTGTCCGAACCGCATAACCCGCTTGCCTGGGGACCGGCGGCAGCGGTCGAAACCCCAGGTGAGAACGCACAGTTTGCCGGGAACAACGCGACCTACGCCAACCTGTTCCGCATGCCGAACGGGCGGATCTACAACTTCATCCGCGCGTTCCATCACGATCCGAACTACCTGTTCTCGGACGACGACGGCAGCACGTGGACGTATGGCGGCCGCTGGTTGTATGGGAAGGGGGGCTACAGCCCGTATCTGAAGTTCGCCTACGACGGCAAAGGCGCGGTCCATTTCGTCGCCACCGAGGATCACCCGCGCAACTTCGACACCAGCATCTACCACGGCTATCTCAAGGACGGCGTCCTCTATCACTCGGACGGGAAGGTCGTCGGCAAGTTGAACACCGGCACCGAAGCGACGATCGCGACGTGGGACTTCACCAAGGTGTTTGCCGCCGACCCCGATCACGTCGCCTGGATGGTCGACATCAATCTCGACCGCGACGATCGCCCGTACGTGCTGTTCTCGACGCAGAACGACGGACGCGGGCTGCCGCCGGGCAAGGGCGGGATGGATTTGCGCTACCACTACGCGCGCTGGAACGGCACGGCGTGGCACACCGAGGAAATCGCCTACGCGGGCACGCGACTCTACCCCACCGAGGACGATTACTCCGGTCTCGGCGCGCTCGATCCGAACAATCCCGAGGTCGCGTACATCTCGACCGACGCGGATCCGGTGACGGGCGCGCCGCTGGTCAGCCGCGCCGACGGCAAACGCCACCGCGAGCTGTTCCGCGGCGAGCGCTCGACGGCCGGCAAGTGGACGTGGACCCCGTTCACCCGCAACTCGACGGAGGACAACCTCCGGCCGGTGATTCCGAAGTGGGACGATCGGCGCACGGCAATCGTCTGGATGCGCGGCGCCTACATCCATAACCAGGGTGAGTGGTACTCGTCGATGGTCGCGGCGATCGCTCACTGACGTGGACCGCCGCGCGTTCCTGGAATCGATCGCGGCCGCCGCCGCGCCCTTCGGCCAGCGCGAGATGTCGCCGCGCGGCGGCGACGATCGCACGTACTGGATCAGCATCCTGCGCCGGCTCGCCGAGCCGGTGCTCACCCGCCTCTCGCGAATGCCGGTGGAACAGGCCCGCGGTGCGAATCGCGAGGAGGTCTCCCGCCTCGAAGCACTGGGCCGCCTCGTCGCCGGCATCGCACCGTGGCTGGAGCGCGGCGAAGACGATCTCGCGGCGCGCACGCGGGCAGCGATCGCCGCCGCGGTCGATCCGGCATCTCCAGACGCGTTGAATTTCACGCGCGACCGGCAGCCGCTCGTCGACGCGGCGTTTCTGGCACAGGGCATCCTGCGCGCGCCGCAGGCGCTGCGCGACCGCTTCGAGCCGGCGGCCCGCCGCCACCTGATCGCTGCGCTCGAATCGACGCGCACGATCACGCCCGGGTTCAACAACTGGCTGCTGTTCTCGGCGACCATCGAGGCGTGCCTGAAGGGGCTCGGCGCCGGGTGGGATCGCACGCGCGTCGACTACGCGCTGCGACAGCACGAGCAGTGGTACAAGGGCGACGGCGCCTATGGCGACGGTCCCGATTTCCACTGGGACTACTACAACAGCTTCGTCATCCACCCGATGCTGGTCGACGTGCTCGACGCATGCGGCAGCGAATCGCCGGCGTGGCGGGAGATCGCCGCCCGCGAACGCGACCGCGCGAAGCGCTACGCCGCCGTGCAGGAACGGATGATCGCGCCTGACGGAAGCTTCCCCGCGATCGGCCGATCGATCGCGTATCGCTGCGGCGCCTTTCACCTGCTTGCGCAGTCGGCGTTGCGGCATGCGCTGCCCGACGGTGTGTCGCCGGCGCAGGTCCGCGGCGCGCTCACCAGCGTCATTCACCGTACGCTCGAGGCGCGCGATACCTTCGACGCGGACGGCTGGCTGCGCATCGGCCTCTGCGGCCACCAGCCGGAGATCGGCGAGACCTACATTTCGACCGGCAGCCTGTATCTGTGCAGCGTCGCGCTGCTGCCGCTCGGCCTGCCGGCAAGCGACGCGTTCTGGTCGGCGCCGCCGCAGCCGTGGACGTCAATGAAAGCGTGGTCCGGCCAACCTTTCCCCATCGACCACGCGATCTAACGTTCGCTGCATTAGAGCGCAAGCGCGGAGTTCGCGGAGTCACGCGAAACGCGCGGCCGGCGCGGATCCAGTCATCACACCCGATCTTCGCTCACGCATGCGGCGCTTCATCTTCGCTCACGCATCGCGCGGCGATCACAGAACTGACATTGAACACGCGTACCGCTCAGTTTCGAGCGCGGAAAGCGCGTTCGACGCCGGTAATCACCGCCGCGCGCATCGCGCCGCCTTCAACGCGCGCAGAGCGTCTCCACACGACTCGCAGTGCGTCGGCCGGATAGTTGCGAACGACGCGCGCACGCTGCGCATGTCGAGCAGCGGCGTGGAGGTAGAGCATGCAGCACAGCGATCGAAACCTCGTTCTCGCGATCCTGGTGATCCTGGTCGTGTCCCTGCCAATCGGACGTCACGCCCCCGCAGGCGCGGTGCGGCTCGCGGCCGCGGCGCCAACCGGCCACTTCAAGGTCTTCCGCATCCCGTCGGCGAACAGCCAACCCAGGCACATCGCCGCAGGATCGGACGGCAACACGTGGTTCACCGAATCGAACATCAACGCCGCGAAGATCGGCCGCATCGACGCGGGCGGCAACGTGACGGAGTTCGTGCTGCCCAATCAAAGCGCTCAACCCGATGACATCGTCTCGGGTCCGGACGGCGCGCTGTGGTTCACCGGCCCGTCCGGCTTTCCCGATTTCTTCATCGGACGGATCACGACGGATGGAAAAGAGATCACAGGATTCGCTCCGCCGTGCGATCCGGCAGGCGGCTGCAGCATCGTGCCGGGAGGGATTGCGAGCGGTCCCGACGGAAACATCTGGTTTACAGAGGACGTAAGAAACGCGATCGTGAGGCTGACGCCGGCTGGCGTGTTCACGTTCTTCACGATTCCGACTCAGTCGGCGAACCCTCAGGGCATCACGCGAGGCCCGGACAACGCCTTGTGGTTCGCCGAGCAGAACGCCAACAAGATCGGCCGCATCGACACGATCGGCAACATCGTCGAGTTCGGCGGATTGACGGGATCGCCAAGTCGGATCACGCTCGGCCCGGACGGCAACCTGTGGTTCACGGAACTGTTCGACAGCAAGATCGGTAGCATCACCGTCAACGGCCTGGTCTCTGAATTTCAGACCACCGCGCAGTCGCAGCCGAGCGACATCGTGGCCGGCCCGGACGGCAACCTCTGGTTCACGAAATTCAATACCGAATTCCTCTCCCAGATCACGCCGGCGGGCGTGGTCACTGACGTCGTCAAGGCGCGCGGCGGTCCGTTCGGCATCGGCCGCACGGCGGACGGTGCTCTTTGGGTCGCGCTCATGAGTGGGAACAAGCTCGGACGATTCTCGTTGCGCTGACCCGTTAGCTGCCCAACCACGAAAACGAAGACACGACGTCGTTCGTAGCGCAGCCCTTCAGGGCTGCTCGCGCGTCGGCAGGCCTTTAGGCCTGCGCTACGATTTCGCAGTCACGGTAGTTACCCCGGCGCGGCGCCCTGCGTGTTCACGTACACCGCGTACAGCGATTGGCTCGCGGTCATGAACAGGCGATTGCGTTTGGGGCCGCCGAAGCACAAGTTCGCGCAGGCCTCGGGGAGACGGATGCGGCCGATCAGTTTCGCCTGCGGCGTCCACACGGTGACGCCGCTGTAGCCGGCGCGGCCGCCGGCGTTGCTCGCGCACCACACGTGGCCGCTGGTGTCGCAGCGGACGCCGTCGGGCGAGCACTTGACGCCGTCGACCGTGAAATCCGAGAAGCGACGCGCGTTCGACGCCCGGTCGCCGCTGACATCGAGCGCGAACATATCGCCTTGACCACCCGGCCCGGTGTCACCTGGCCCGCGGCCGGTGCTGACGACGTAGAGCGTCTTGTAGTCGGGCGAGAACGCCAGCCCGTTCGGATCCGGTACCTGATCCTCGCCGACGACCTGCGCGATCGCGCCGCTCTTGTCGACACGATACACCGCCGTCGGCAGCTCGCGCGGCTCGGGGCGTCCTTCGTAGAGGCTGCGGCCGTACGGCGGATCGGTGAACCAATAGCTGCCGTCGGGATGCGGCACGACGTCGTTCGGCGAGTTCAATCGCTTGCCGTTCACCGCCTCCGCGATCGTCGTCACCGTGCCGTCGTGCTCGTAGCGTACGACGCGGCGCGTGAGGTGCTCGCAGGAGAGCTGCCGTCCCTGAAAGTCGAAGGTGTTGCCGTTGGAGTTGTTCGACGGCGCGCGGAACACGGCGACCCGCTCATCGTCTTCGATCCAGCGGAACTGCCGGTTGCCGGCGACGTCGCTCCAGACGAGAAACCGCCCGACGGTGCTCCACGCCGGTCCCTCGGCCCACAGCGCGCCGGTCCACAACCGCTTGAGCGGGGTGTTGCCGAGCGTCAGGCCGCGAAACGCCGGATCGACGGCAACCACGTCGGGATCCGGGTACGGCGACGGCGGCGCAGTGGCGCCGAACTCGCGCGCCGGCGCAGCGGCCGGCGGTTGCGCCGCGGTTTGCGCCAACGTCGTCGCGCTGCTGCAGACTGCCGCCGAGGCGCCGAGTGCCTTAACGAACTCCCGCCGTGATGCCATAGATCTGATCCTCGATGGCCGCGATCTCGCGCCCGATGGCGCCGTCGACCGCCGGCGCGCGATTCGCGGCGACAGCCTCGACGAAGTCTTCGATCAGCGGCAGGTGGACGTTCGCGGCGGGCGCATGCCACTCGACGCGCTCGCCATCGGCGGTGACGATCCGCAATCCGCCGGCGTTGAGATTGTCGCACCGGATCGATCCGCGGGTGCCGAAGACATCGAGCGTGTCCTCGCGATCTGCGGCGGCGTGGGTGACCGTCACAGTGGCGCACGGGCCGTTCTCGAACTGCAGGAGCACGGCGGCGGTGTCCTCGACGTCGCGGTGGAAGACGACGTTCGCGGTCACCGCGGCTGTGCGGCGTACGCCGCCGAACAGGTTGACGAGAAGCTCGAGGCGATGGCAGCCGAAGTCCATCATCGGGCCGCCGCCGGCCCGCGCCGGATCGAGCAGCCAGCCGCGCGGATGGTTCGCGTCCGGATCGAACCACTCGAAGGCATTCATCTGCGCGACGACCGGCGCGCCGATCTCGCCGGCGGCGATGAGCGCCTTGACGCGTTGGACGGCGGGATAGAAACGGCGGTAGTAGGCCACGCCGAGCGTGACGCCGCTGGCGCGGCACGCGGCAATCATCCGGTCGCACTCGGCGGCGGTCATCGCCATCGGCTTCTCGCACAGCACGTGCTTGCCGGATTCAGCCGCGGCGATGGTCTGTTCGGCATGGACGTCGACGGTGGTCGCGACGTAGACGCCATCGATCCCGCGATCGGCAACCAGGTCCTGCCAGCGCGCATGCCAGCGGTCGGCGCCGAACTCGGCGGCGAACGCCGCCGCGAGCTCGGCTCGTGCGCGGCTGACGGCGACGAGCTTCGATGCCGGCGACTCGCGCATGGCTGGCGCTACCCGCCGCCGCGCGATGTCGCCGGCGCCAATCAGCCCCCAGCGGAACACGGTACTCGGCGTCTCGTATCATCCCACCGTAGCGCAGCCCTTCAGGGCTGCCGCGCCCTGGCCGGCCTGAAGGCCTGCGCTACGTGAGGTGAGTGCTCAGAACTTCAGCTTCATCGCCAGCTGCACCTGCCGTTCGGTGGTGCCGCAGAGCGCGCACGACGGGCTGGCGAGCATCGCCGAGATCGTGCCGAAGGCCGCGGTGCCGAACGTTCCGTTAGGGTTGGCAAACTGCGGGTGGTTCAGGACGTTGAACACCTCGGCCCGCAACTCGCTCGCGACCGGCCCGATTTTCGTGTTCTTGATCAGCGACAGATCGATGTTGAACTGCCCGGGGCCTCGCACGGTGTTGCGTCCGGTGTTCCCGAACGTCGCCGTCGCATCGGTCGTCTGCTTGAAGCACGAGGTGTCGAACCACTGGCCGATCGTCGGGTTCGAGAGCACCGGATCGCAGATCGTATCCGGCCGATTGTTGGTGATGCCGGTCGACAGCATCGATTGCGACTGCGTGATCGTGATCGGCAGGCCGCTGCGCAGGTAGAGGATTCCCGACACTTGCCACCCACCCCAGCCGCGCTGCGCCGCCCACGGCAGCTCGTAGATCCAGTTCGAACTGAAGGTGTGGGTGACGTCGTAATCGGCCGGCCCGCGGTTGTACTCCGGGTCGAAGATGTTGGTCAGCGTCACCGTGCCGTCGTTGTCCGAGTTGAGATCGATCGCCCGGGCGAAGGTATACGAGTTCAGGAACGACCAGTGATTCGCCGAGCGGCGCTGGAACTTGATCAGCAGGCCGTTGTAGTCGAGATACCCGCTGCTCTGCAGCGTCCCGACGGTGCGCAGCGCCGGATCGATGGCCGCGAACGGACGATTGACGTTCGGATCGGTGACGCCGGCACGCGGCGGCGCCTGATTGAGATCGGTCTTGAGCGCGGCGTTGCGCGTTCGCGATCCCGAGTAGGCGACCTCGGTCATGTAGTTGGCGCCGAACTGCCGCTGCACGTTGACGTTGAAGTTGTGCGCGTGCGCGTCGCGGAAGTTGATGTCGAACACCGACCGGGTCGAGCCCGCCTGCGGCAGCTCCGGATGCACGCCGGGCGGCGGCGGCAGACCATTCGACAGGAGGATGTTGGTGCCCAGGCTGGTCGTCTGCGCCTGCGCCTGCAGGAACGGCTGGTTCTGCGCTTTCGACGACGAGGTGCCGCCGGGCGTGAAGTTCCAGAACAGGCCGTAGCCGCCGCGCACGATCGTCCGGCCGCTGCCGGTGATGTCGTACGCGAAGCCCAGACGCGGGCCAAAGTCGGTCTTCGAATACGTCTGGAGATAGCGGCCAACCTGCACGCCGTTGATCACCGCGCTGTCGGACGCGACGACGAATACGCCGGTCGACGGATCGAAGTTCGACTGCTTGTCGTTGACTTCCACCCAGGGGACGAAGAGATCCCAGCGGACGCCGGCATTGATCGTCAGGCGATCGGTCGCACGGATGTCGTCCTGGAAGTACGCCGCCGCTTCGGGCCGGAGTTCAGTGTAGGTTCCCGGATCGAACAGCGTCCGGCTGGCGTTGCTGGCGTAGCCAAGCAGGAAGCTCGCCACGTCGAAGCCGGTATTCGAGAGGATGGTGCAGCCGCTCGTGATCCCGGCGCAGTTCGACGTCTGGTTCTGCGTGAAGTCGAAGCGGCCGACGATCGTGTCGGCGTTGAGGATCTCGCGCGAGCGGTGGGTGTAGCTGCCGCCCGCCTTCATGGTGTGCTTGCCGGCGACGCGGGTGACGTTGTCGAACAGCTGGATGTCGTTCTGGTTGGTGATCAGCGGCTGGTTGCCGTTCGAACCGAGGTTGCGTGATCCGTTGCCGCCGCCGGTGGTGGTCGTGAAGATGATCTGGCTCATCGCCGAGGTCGTGTCGCCGAGGTTCACGCCGGGGATGCCGACGGCCTGCGCCGGGTTGGCGCCGTAATCGACCGGCGTCATCAAGAACTTGATCGAACTCCAGCCGACGCGGAATTCGTTCAGCCAGCGCGAGCTGAACGTATGCGTGTCGTTGAACGCGAACCCCTGCGCCTTGATGTTGCCTTCGCCGGCGCCGAACGTGAACCCGGCGTCGCCGTGCGGCAAGGTCGCCGGCAGCAGGCGGTGGGTCTTCTCGTAGCTGTAGCGCCCGAAGAAGCGGTTGGCCGAGTTCAGCGAGTGATCGACCTTGAGATCGATCTGGTTGTCCTGGCGCTCGAGCGTCGGGTTGATCAGGTAGTTGTTGATCGTCTGCCCGTTGGCGCTGAGCACTCCAGTGGTGTTCGGCTCCGGAATCAACTGGTTGAGAATGTTTTTCGCCGCCGGGTCCCACCGCGTCTGCGGCACCACGTTGCCGGCGAACGGCAGGTGTGAGACTGGATCGTAGATGACCCGGTTCAGTTCCGAGAAATCGCCGCCGCGCATCTTCAGCGACGGAACGGTCGACAGGTAGGTCTGCCCCTGGCTGACCCGGTAGCCCTGGTAGTCGAAGAAGTAGAACGTCCTGTCCTTGGCGATCGGCCCGCCCACCGTGCCGCCGAACTGATGCTGGCTGAAATCGGGCTTCGGCCGGCCGGCGCGGTTGTTGAAGAAATTGTTGGCGTCGAACGCATCGTTGCGCAGGAACTCGAACACGCTGCCGTGCGACTGGTTCGCGCCCGACTTGATCTGCAGGTTGACCACGCCGCCGAGCGAACGGCCGAACTCGGCCGAGTAGGTGCTCGTCTGCATCTTGAATTCGTCGAGCGCGTCGACGCTCGGGAAGAGCACCACCGTCTGCAGCCAGGTCTCGTTGTTGTCGACGCCGTCGAGGATGTAGTTGTTGTCGCGTGGCCGCTGGCCGTTGGCCGAGAACGACGCCGACGCGCGCCACGCCAGGCTGCCCGCGCCGTCGATGTTCGCGCCGGGGATGCCGCGGACGACGCCGGGCACGGTTCGCGTCAGGTTGACGAAGTTGCGGCCGTTGAGCGGCAGCGTCTTGATTTGCTCTTCGCCGACGGTGGTGCCGAGCTCCGACGTCGCGATCTGCACGAGCGGCGAGCTGCCTGACACCGTCACCGTCTCCGAGACCGTGCCAATCGACAGCTGCACGTTGAAGCGCAGGTGCTGGTCGACGCCAAGGTCGATGTCCGGCATGGTCACGGTCCTGAACCCGGGCAGTTCGGCGACGAGGCGGTACTTCCCGGTGGGCAGCGACGGCACGGTGTACTCGCCGGTGGAATCAGTAACGATCGAGCGGGTCAGCCCGGTTCCAAGATTCGTGAGCGTGACGGTCGCGCCGGGGACGGCGGCGCCGGTCGTATCACTGACGGTGCCCAGGATGGTGCCGGTCACCGCCTGCGCAGCGGCCAACCGAGGAAGCAGACTCGCGACGACGATGAGACCCAGTACGACTCTCTTCACCTTCGCCCTCCGTGCGCCGGCCGAGCGGCGCGGTACAACTCCTGACCTCCCGATTGCGAAAAGGCGCCGAGCTCGGTCGAGATCGCGCGCGCCGCGGCGACGATCGCCGCCGCCATCGCGCTGTCGACGAGCGGCCGCGGCATCCGGTCGGCCGGACCCGCGACGCTGATCGCGGCGACCACGCCGCCGGCGTGGTTCCAGACCGGCGCGGCGATGCAGCGCACGCCGAGCTCGTGTTCCTGCTCGTCGAGCGCGTAGCCGCGCTCGCGAATCGCGCGCAGCTCCTTGAGCAGCCGGCGCGGCGAGGTGATCGTCTGCGGCGTCATCGCCGGGAAGGTTTGCGACGACAGCCAGGCCTCGACATCGTCGTGCGGCGCGAACGCCAGCAGCGTCTTGCCCAGGCTGGTGCAATAGGCCGGCACGATCGCGCCGACCCGCGATCGCATGAAGCCAATCGGATGCGGCGACTGGAGGCGCTCGAGATACAGCACCTGCCAGCCGTCGAGGACGGCGAGATGGACCGTTTCGCCGGTCGCGTCGCGCAGCTGCTCGAGATGCCGCTGCGCCTTCTCGCGCAGGTCGAGGCTCGCGGCGACGATGTTGCCCAGCACGAAGCACTTGATCCCGAGCTGATATTCGCCGCTCACCTTGGCGACGAAGCCGGCCTGCTCGAGGGTGGTGAGGAGGCGGAACGCAGTCGGCCGCGGGATGCCGGTGCGGGTCGCCAGATCGGCGAGCGACAGCCGCGGTTCACGGAACGAGAAGGCGCTGAGCAGATCGAGCGCCTTCGCCGCGGCGTCGACGGTGTAGCGTCGTTCCGGCGTGGCCGCGGAGCGCGCGCCTTTCAGGCGGGCGAACGAAACCGCTCTTGCCGTGCGTTTCACTGAGCGAAATGGTATATCGCACAGTGAATTCGAGTGTCAAACGAAATGATCAGGTGCCGGACCGGCCGGCACGGCGTTCACTGCCGGTGCGGCGGGGCCGCGCACCAGGACGACCACGCCTGAGAGTGCGGCCGCCGTCGCCAGGAGGCGAAGGCCGATCAGGTAGTCGCCCGTCGCATCCTTCATCCACCCCATCACGTAGGGGCCGAGGAATCCGCCAAGATTGCCGGTCGCGTTGATCAACGCGATGCCGGCTGCGGCGGCGTCGCCGCGCAGGAACGCCGTCGGCAGCGACCAGAACGGCGGGGTGAAGCTGTAGAGACCGATCGCGGCGATCGCCAGCGCCGCGAACTGCGCCGCCGGTGATCCGGCGAAGGACGCCGCACCGAGCGCCAGCGCCGCCAGCGCCGCGCACGCGGCCGCGTGGCCGCGCCGCTCCCCGGTCCGATCGGAATGCGCCGCTACCGTCACCATGCCAATCGCGGCGATGAAGAACGGCACCGCGGTGAGCGCGCCCACGGTCAGATCGGATGCGCCGGACAGCGCCTTGACGATCTGCGGCAGGAAGAAGCTGAAGCCGTAGCCGCTGGTGACGACGAGAAAGAGGCTGAGCGCGAGCCGCCACACGGTGAGATTGGTCAGCCCGGCAAACAGCGTGTGCGCCGGCCGGCCGGCCGTGAGCGCGCGGTCGCGGCGGATCGCGTCAATCAACCAGCGCCGCTCGTCGTCCGCCAGCCAGCACGCCTGCTCAGGCCCGTCGGTGAGATACCACAACGCGACGATGCCGAGCACGATCGCCGGCACCCCCTCGACCAGAAACAGCCACTGCCACCCGTCGAGGCCGGCGACGCCGCGCAACGACAGCAGCGCCCCCGACAGCGGCGCGCCGAATATGCCCGCCGCCATGCTGGCCGTCGAAAATTGCGCGAGCGCCTTCGCCCGTTCGGGCGCGGGGAACCAGAAGGTGAAATACAGCACGATGCCGGGAAAGAATCCGGCTTCCGCGGCGCCGAGCAGGAACCGCATGGCGTAGAAGCTGCGCGGCCCCGAGATGAGCAGCATCGAGACCGAGACGACCCCCCACAGGATCGCGATCCGCGCGATCCAGATACGGGCGCCGACGCGGGCCAGCGCGAAGTTGCTGGGCACCTCGAACAGGAAATAGCCGAGAAAGAAAATCCCGGCGCCGGTACCGAACACCTGGCTGGACAGCCCAAGCGCCGCATTCATCTGCAGCGCCGCGAAGCCGACGTTGACGCGATCGAGGTAGGCGACGAAGTACATCGTCGCGAGGAACGGAATCAACCGGCGGCGGACGCGCGCCATCGCGCGGCGGCCGGCGTCGGGCACCCCGTCGAGCTGCGGTGACACGGCGCGCGTCGGCGGCGTCACACGCGCTCCGCGCCGCGATGCTCCCAGCCGGATTCGAACAGCCGCAGACGTCCGCCGGTACGCGGATGCGCGCGGCACGCGTCGGCGTTCAGCCGGACGCCGAGACCGGGACGCTCCGGCACAGCGAAGCAACCATCCTCGGCGCTGACCGACGGCGCTTCGTCGACGAGCTCGGACACCCAGGGATCGGCAAAGTCGTTGAAGTGTTCCAGCACCTTGTAGTTGGGCGTCGCAACGGCAAAGTGAATGTTGGTCATCGTGCCGACCGGGCCGCAGACGTTGTGCGGCGCCATCAGCAAATGATGCGCGTCGGCCCAGCCGGCGACGCAGCGGGCGGCGCCGAACCCGCCGAAATGCGTGAGATCGATCTGAATCACGTCGGCGAGCCCGCGCTCGACGATCGGACGGATGTCAGCAATCGTGTGCGCGCGCTCGCCGGTCGCGATCGGCACGCGCGTCCCCGCCCGCACGCGCGCCAGCGCCTCGTCGTTGTCGGGCGGCACCGGCTCCTCTATCCACTCCGGATCGTAGGGTTCGAGGATTGCCGCCGCGCGCAGCGCTTCCGCCGACGTGAAGCGGCCGTGCATCTCGATCAGGATCTGCACGTCGGGTCCGACGGCATTGCGGACGGCGGCGACGATCGCCTCGACCCGCGGCCACTCGCCAGGCGGCAGCTCGGCGTGCGCCGCGCCGAACGGATCGAGCTTGAGCGCCCGGTACCCGCGAGCGGCCACCCGCTGCGCGCGCGCCGCAATGGCCTCGGGCTCACGCTCGGTCTGGTACCAGCCGTTGGCGTAGGCCGGGATCCGATCGCGAAACCGGCCGCCGATCAACTTCCAGATCGGCACGCCGAGCGACTGGCCGACGAGATCGCGGCAGGCGATGTCGAAGGCGGCGAGCGTCGACTGCGTCACCTCGCCGGGGCGGCCGTATTCGGCGGTCTGAATGTTCCAGGCGAGGCGCTCGACGTCGAACGGATCGCTGCCGAGCAGATAACGCGGCGCGAGCTCGTGGATGCAGGCGACGAGCGTGTCGGTCTTGTTCACCATGCGTACTTCGCTGACGCCGGTCAACCCGTTGTCGGTCGTCGCTTCGAAGAACACGAGCTCGCGCCACGGCGTGCCGACGATCGTGGTGCGGATGTCGCGAATTCTCACGAGGCCTCCGTTCGGAGTCGTGTATTATGCGCGCGTTGACGCGGGTTCTCGGCGGCTTTCTCGCGGCAGTCTGCACGCTGGCGGCGGCCACGCCGCCGCAGGTGACGCTGCAGCTCCGCGATTTTGTCGAATTCCCTATTACCGGCAAAGTCGATGGGACGGGCCAGACCGACGGCATGCTGGCGCGCATCAACTCGCTGCGCGAGGAGCCGGGCGGCGGCACGCGATTTTTCGTCAACGATCTCAACGGCCCGCTCTACATCGTCGACAAAGCAACGAAGCGGATTACGACGTACCTCGATTTCAACGGTCGTGAGGGCCATCGCGGGCTGTTCCGCCGTCTGGCCTACGAGGCAGGGTACGCGAACGGGTTGAACAGCTTTCAGTTCGATCCCGACTACAGGAGCAACGGCAGGTTCTACACCGTCCACATCGAGGATCCGTCGCTGCCCGGATCGACGGTCCCCGACAACACCGCGTATCCGGCACTGAACGTCGCCGGCTACACGGCGACGGCGCCGATTGCGACGCCGGGCCCGATTCAGCGTGAAGGCGTGCTGATCGAGTGGACCGACACGAACCCGTCGAACGCCACCTTCGAGGGGACGGCGCGCGAACTGCTGCGCGTTGCCTTGAACACGCGAATTCACACGCTCGCCGACCTGGCGTTCGATCCGTCAGCGCGCCGCGGCGACAGCGAATGGCGGGTGCTTTACATCGGCTGCGGCGACGGCGGGTCGGGCGAGTCGCGGACCAGCATCCGCATGAATCCGCAGCGGCTCGACACACTCGTCGGCAAGGTCCTGCGCATCGTGCCCGACCTGGCCGAGCACCCGTCGACGAGCGCCGTGAGCCAGAACGGCCGCTACCGCATTCCCAACGACAACCCGTTTGTCGGCGTGGACGGCGCCCGCGGCGAAGTATGGGCGTACGGTTTCCGCAACCCGCACCGCCTCCACTTTGCGATCGATCCGGCCGATGCGAAAAACAATCGGTTGATCGCCAACTCGATCGGGCTGCACACGTGGGAGACGGTCAACATCGTGCACAAGGGGGCGAACTACGGCTACTCGCGCCGTGAAGGCAACGAGGCGCTGCAGTCCGACAACCATACGACCAAGCTGCCGGACGCCGATACGATTCCGGTGCAGGTGACCGACACGATCACGCGCGGCACGGTGACGCCAACCTATCCGGTGATCGAGTACGGACACGTCAAGGGCGGCGGCGACGCGATCGGCAGCGGCTTCCTCTATCACGGCACGCGCGTCCCGGCGCTGCGCGGCAAGTACGTCTTCACCGACATCTCAACGGGACGCCTCTGGTACGCCGACTACCGCGAGATGCTCGCCGCCGACGATGGCAAGGCGGAGACGCTGGCGGCGCTGCACGAGATCAAGGTCTGGTGGGACGATCCGCACGACGCGCCGGACGCCGGCAAGCGGCTGTACGACACGATGTTCCCGATCGCCGAAGCGGCCTACCACTTCCGCGGCGGCAAGAGCGCGCATCTGCCCGGCCTGGCGCTGGTGTCGGGCGCAGGGCGCGCCGACGCGCACGTCGCCGTCGACGCCGCCGGCGAGTTGTACATTTTTACGAAGACGGACGGGGTGCTGCGCGCCGCCGGTAATTAAGAATTAGGAATTAAGAATTAAGAATTCGTACTCGCGTGCGAGCGACCTGGATCGCGACCCGAATTCGAATCTTGCGAATATGTGTACGAATTCTTAATTCTTAAATTCCAAATTCTTAATTGCTTGCTGCTAGGTTTGATCCGCACGCTGAATGAGCGACTTCAACCCGGCCATGCTCTTGCGGGTTGATTCTTCCGGCGTGCCGCCGCCGTGCCAGTGGGTTTCGAGCGAGAGCGCTCCGGTATAGCCGTCGCGCTTGAGCGCGCGGAACTGGCCGACGAAGTCGATCGTGCCGCTGCCCATCGCCGCCCAGTCGGTCTTGCCGTTGCTGGGCGGGGTGACGTCCTTGCAGTGCATGTGGGCAATGCGGTTGGCCGGAATCTTCGCGTAGCCGTCGGGGAACGCCTTCTCGCCGCGCATGGCGGCGTTGCCGGGATCCCAGTTCAGCATCAGCGCCTTGTCGCGGACGGCATTCAACAGCCGTCCGGCTTCGGCGCCGGTCGCGGTGTTGCACGCGAACTCGTTCTCGAGCGTCAGGACGACACCGGCCTTGCCCGCCTTGCCTGCCGCCTGCCGCAGGTGATCGTCGATCGCCTCGCGATGCGGCTTTTGATCGGCGAGCCGCCAGAAATCGAAGATGCGAACCGGCGGGTTGCCGAACGCCTTGGCCAGCGCGAAGGCTCGTTCGAGCAGCTCGTCCTGCTGCGCGAAGGTGAAGTCGGCGCCGTACTGCGGCGTCTTCGGGCTGAATTCTGATTTCGGGGCGCCGGCCCAGTCGGTCTTGAACACCGGCGACGCGATCTCCGAGACGCGCAGGCTGAACTTGTCGAGCACCGCCTTGGCTTCGGCGATGTCTTTCGCGTCCCACATGATCACGTTCTTGTTGTGCATCGCGCGCAGTTCGACCCAGCCGAGGCCGAACTCGCGGGCGGCAATCTCGCAGGCGTGCGGAAAATCCTGCGAGATTTCGTCGGTGATCACCGACAGCTTGAACGAAGAGGCGTGGCCGGTCCGCCACGTGAACGGCAGCGCCGCGATGCCGACGCCGAAGAGAAAGTCGCGACGTGTAGGCATAGGCCGAGGATTGTCGGTCATTACCCGGGAAACATCAACGTACGACGGTCCGGCTAAAGCCCGACACTACGGCAACCTCTTGGTAGTGTCCGGCTTCAGCCGGACCGTCGTCGCTAGTTACGGCTCCTTCGGCAGCGCGAACGCAAAGACCGCGTCGCCGGCGACGATCGCGATCTGCTGACGGCCGTCGGCCGCATAGCTCACCGCCGCCGTGTGGATCGGCGCGCCGAGCTGCATGTGCCAGAGGTCCTTGCCCGTGTCCGCGTCGAGCGCGATCAGGTTGCCCTGGCCGTCGCCGGCGAACACCAGGCCGCCGGCCGTCGATGAGACGCCGGCCCACGCGTCGGCGAACTCATCGAACTCCCACCGCACGTTGCCGGTCTTCGGATCGACCGCGCGAACCTTGCTCGCCTGCCGCTCTTCCGGCAGCGGAAAGAACGCGCTGCCGATGAACAGGCGGCCGGGCTGGTACGGCGGCTCGAGCTTCTCATCGGACATGAACGTGTCGCACTGCTCGTAGCTGAAGAAGTAGACCAGATGCGTGCGCGGGCTGAACGACGGCGAGTGCCAGTTGGTGCCGCCGGTGCCGCTCGGGCACACGCGGTTGCCCTCGGCGGTCGGATCGGTGTTCGGCAGCAGCACGGGGCGGCCGTTGCCGTCGATCTCCTTCGCCCACGTCACCTGCGTGTACGGCTTGCCAAGCAGGTACGCGCCGGTCGCGCGATCGAGCACGTAGAAGAAACCATTGCGGTTGGCGACAGCGACCAGCTTGCGCGGCTGCCCGGCGATCGTGTCGTCGAAGAGGATCGGCGTGTGCGTGGAATCCCAGTCGTGCACGTCGTGCGGCGTGAACTGGAAATGCCACTTCAGCGTCCCGGTGTCCGGATCGATCGCCAGCAGCGAATCCGAGTAGAGGTTGTCGCCAAGGCGGTTCGCGCCGTACATCTGCGGTCCCGGGTTACCAGTGCCCCAGTACAACAGGTTGAGGGTCGGATCGTACGAGCCCGTCACCCACGTCGGCGCGCCGCCACGTTTCCACGAGTCGCCCTTCCACGTGTCGTTCCCCTTTTCGCCCTCGCCCGGAATCGTGTAGAGCCGCCACGCCCGCTTGCCGGAGTCCGCCTCGTACGCGTCGATGAACCCGCGCACGCCGTACTCGCCGCCGGCCACGCCGACGATGATTTTGTTTTTCACGATGAGCGGCGCACCGGTGAAGCTGTAGCCCTTGTCGGCGTCGGCAGCGGCGACGTCCCACCGCACGCGCCCGGTTTTCGCATCGAGGCTGACGACGTGCGCATCGAGCGTGCCCATGAACAGGCGATCGCCGAGCGCCGCGAAACCGCGGTTCTGCGGACCGCAGCAGAGCGACATCTCCTTCGGCAGCGTCCGCTGGTAGTGCCACAGCGGCCGGCCGGTGCGCGTGTCCACCGCGTAGGCGTGGTTCTGCGGCGTCGTCAGGTACATGACGCCGTCGATCACCAGCGGCGTGGTCTCGTGCCGGCCGCGCACGCCGGTCTGAAAGACCCACTGCAGCGAGAGCCGCTGCACGTTGGTCTTGTTGATCTGATCGAGCGGCGAGAAGCGGGTGCCGTCGTAGGCGCCGGAGTACATCAGCCACTGCTGCGGTTCGGCCGGGGCGTTGGCGAGCCGTTCCGGCGTCACCTGCGCCGCCGCCGGCGCCGCCGCGAGACAGAGCGCGATCAGGACGCAATCAGTGATTCTCATGCGATCCACCCTTCCGGCCCGACGCAGTCGAGCGCAGCGACTGCAGGTAGGCGACGAGGTTGTCGAGATCGGCGTCGGGGAGCCGGGCCGCATCGTAGGCGGGCATCAGCGAGCGGTTTTCGTGACGGAGGCTCTTCAGCGACTTCTTGTCGAAGCTGTGGATCCGCTCGCTCTGATCCATCACCTGCAGCGTGAAGGTGTCCTCGTTCATCGGCACGCCGACGATGGTGCGGCCGTCGGCGGTGACGGCGGTCACGGTGTCGTACTTCAGCCCGTCGCCGCCGAAGGCGCGAATCTGCGTCAGCTGTTTCGCGGGTTGACGGATCGACTCGACCAGATAGGCGCGCGAGCGTGCCGATCCGACCGTGGACAGCTCTGGGCCCAATCGACCGCCGCGGCCGTTGACGATATGGCAGGTCGAGCAGCGGGCGGTGCCGAAGAACAACGTCTCGCCGCGCGCCTGATCGCCGGTGGCGGGAGGCGCAGTCTGCTGAACCGTGCGCAGGTACGAGATGATCTGCCAGATCTCCTCGGTCTTGAGGTTGTTTGGCGGCATCGCCGTCCCGTTGACGCCGTCGGTGATCGTCTGCCGCAGATCGGCGTCGCTGCCGCCATGGGTCCACGATCCGGTGGTCAGATCGGGGCCCCGCATCCCGCCGCGCGCGCCGACGCCGTGGCAGAACACGCATTCCTGCCGGAACAGCACGGCGCCCTTCGAGATCGCCTCGGCGTTGCCGGTCAACGGATTGCGCGTTTGTTCGACGGAGGCCGGCTGCGGCGGTTGCGCCGAAAGGTGGAGCGTCAGGCCGCCGGCCAACGCAGCGGCGAGTGTGAGCCGCACGCGGATGTTTCCCATGGGCATGTCACACCTGTCTGAAGTTGGTTCGGTTGTCGAAGTGGAGCGTGAGTCTACCACGCCGGGCGGCGTGCGTCAGGAGAGATGGACCGGTTGTCGCTCCCGTAGTGTCCGGCGTCAGCCGGACCTCCGAGGATCCGCCTGAAGCCGACACTACGGGAACAAATCTGTTTATCCGTTCGGATTGAAGCGATATCCGACCCACGGCTCGGTGACGAGATAGCGCGGGTTGGACGGGTCCGGTTCCAGCTTCTTGCGCAGCTGGCCCATGAACACGCGCAGGTACTCCGGCTGTTCCTGCGACGCTTCGCCCCAGACCGCCTCGAGCAGCGTGCGATGGGTAATCACCCGGTTGGGATGGCGGGCCATGTAGACGAACAGGTCGAACTCCTTCGGCGTCAGGCGCACCTCGTTGCCGCGCGCATGCACGCGCCGACCTTCGAGGTCGACGCGGAAGTCGCCGGCCTCGAACGACGACAGTTCGCTGTCGCCGCCGCTGCGCCGCAGCGCGGCGCGGACGCGGGCCAGCAGTTCGTCCATGCCGAACGGCTTGGTGACGTAATCGTCGGCGCCGCAGTCGAGCGCCTCGACCTTGGTGCGCTCCTCGCCCTTCACCGAGAGCACGATGATCGGCACGCCGGACATCGCGCGGATGCGCCGGCACAGCTCGATGCCGTCCATGTGCGGCATGTAAAGGTCGGTGATCACCAGCTCGGGTCGGAACTCGGTGAAGTTGGTCAGCGCCGACTCGCCTTCCGACGCGGTCCGCACCTGGTAGCCGTGGCTCATCAGCACGGTCCGCAGCACGCGTGTGATCTGCGGTTCGTCGTCGACCACGAGCACGCGTGATTTCTCGGTCGGTGTCACCATAACAACAGTCCTCGTTCTTTCTATCTACTGACAGCAACCATTGGCGCCTGGCGATCGACCGACGCCGCGTCGACCGCCGCCGGCAGCGTGATCACCACCGCGGCGCCGCGGCCGGACGGTGGCGTCTCGATCGCGATCTGACCCGCCTGGGTTTCCACCAGCCGCCGCGCGATCGGCAGCCCCAGCCCGATCCCGCCGCGATTCGGATCGTGCGACTCGCGCGCGGGTACACGGAAGAACTTCTCGAACACGCGCTCGCGCAGCTCGGGGTCGATGCCGGGGCCTTCGTCGCAGACCCGGATCCGCACCAGCTGGTCGTCGGCCGCCGTGGCGTCGATGGTGATCGTCGTTCCCGGCGGCGCATACTTGCTCGCGTTGTCGAGCAGGATGTAGATCACTTCAGTGATAGACGCCGCATCGGCCGACACGGCCGGTACCTGATCGTCGACGTGGACGACGACGTGGTGGTCGCGGGTGACGGTTTCGGCGCGCTGCAGTCCCGACTGCACCACGTCGGCGACGTTCACGGCGCGCAGATGGATCGGCGGCGCCGGTTCGGCGCTGTCCGATGTCGACAGCCCCTCGATGAACCGGTTCAGGCGATCGGATTCCTCGTCGATCACCTGCAGCAGTTCCTTGCGGCCCTCGCCGGACAATTCTGAACTGGGGTGCCACACGCCGGCGCCGATGAGCGCCGTAACCGCGGCCTTGATCGAGGTGAGCGGCGTCCGCAGGTTGTGGGTCAGCGCGTCGAGCAGCGCCGACTTCAACTGCTCGTTGCGCCGCGCCGCTTCCGCTTCGCTGGCGCGCTCGAATGCCGCCTGCAGTTCCTGATAGAGGCGCTCGATTTCGGCGCGGCCGGCCTGCGCCTCGGCGGCGCGCCGCTCGGCCCGCGACGCCAGCTCGCCGGCAATCACCGCGGTGACGATGAAGGTGATGAAGGCGATCCAGTCTTCCGGGTCTTCGATCCCGAAGCCGGCCGGCGGCAGGAAAAAGTAGGAATAGGCGCCCGAGGCGACGGCGGCGGCGCCGAGCGCCGGACCGGTCCCCCACAGGCGGGCGGCGACGACCACGTCGAGCAGCAGGAGCGGGGCCGCGACGCCGGCATAGCTGACCGCGGCGAGCCGCAGCATCAGGACGATCGGCGCGACGGTCAGCGCGGCGGCGACGTATTTCAGCGCTCGCACAGATCGATTATAGGTTCGGCCGCCGACGGGCCGGAACCCTACGGTTCCTTTATGCCTTGATCGGCGCCCCGATCCGGTTAGAATTGAACAGTGGTTCACTTTTCGAACCGCCGTTCGAAACGCGCCGATGCCCGCCGGGTCGCGATCATGCGCGCCGCCGCCCAGGTGTTCCGCGCCCGCGGCTTCGCCGCCGCCGGGATGCGCGACATCGCCGCCGCCGCCGATCTCTCGCCCGGGAACCTGTATCACTACTTCCGCGGCAAGGACGAACTGCTGTTCTTCTGCCAGGATCAGTCGCTCGAGCGGATGCTCGCGGCGCTCGCGGCGGCGCGCCGCGATGGCGGGCCGCTCGCCGACCGGCTCCGCGGCCTCGCCGCCGCGCACGTCCTCTGCCTGCTCGACGAGGTGGAGGGATCGGCGGCGCATCTCGAGGTCGACGCGCTGCCGCCGGCGCTGCGGGCGCGGATCGTCGCCAAGCGCGATCGCTACGAGCGCGGCATTCGCGCCTTGATTGCCCACGGCATCCGCGGCCGGCTGCTCCGCACCGCCGACGCGACGATCGCGACGCGCGCCTTTCTCGGCGCGCTCAACTGGACGGCCCACTGGTACCGGCCGGACGGTCCGCAGCCGGCCCAGGCCATCGCCGACGCGGTCGCCGATTACGCCGTCGGCGGCCTGCTCACGCCGCAAAGCGCGACCCGGCCATCGGCCGCCACCGGCCATGACACACATGATCACCATCTCGCTCACCGTCAACGGCGAACCGGTCGACGCCGCGTTCGCTCCGTACAAAACTCTGCTCGAGGTGCTGCGTGAGGACTTGAACCTGTGCGGCACGAAACACGGGTGCGAGCTCGGCGAATGCGGCGCCTGCGCCGTGCTGCTCGATGGCCAGCCCGTGCTCTCGTGCCTGGTGCTCGGCGTCGACTGCGCCGGCGCAACGGTGACAACGGTCGAAGGACTGGTCAGCGACGGCCGGCTGCATCCGCTGCAAGAGACGTTTGCCGATCTGGGCGCCGCGCAGTGCGGTTACTGCACGCCCGGGTTCCTCGTCACCGCGAAGGCGCTGCTCGACGAACATCCCGAGCCGACACGCGATCAGATTCGCGAGGCGCTGTCGGGAAATCTCTGCCGCTGTACCGGCTATCAACAGATCTTCGAGGCGGTCGAGGCGGCCGTCGAAAGGAGCGCGAGCCTTTCCGGCGCGCGCATCGCGACGGATCGCTCGCCTGAAAGGCTCGCGCTCCCGACCAGCGAGCGGCACTCATGAACATCATCGGCAAACCACGACGCCGCGTCGACGCGCGCGCGAAGGTCACCGGCCAGACGAAATTTGCCGACGACCTGATGCTGCCGCGGATGGTCCACTGCAAGCTGCTCCGCTCGCCGGTCCCGCACGCGCGGATCGCACGCCTCGACGTCTCGCGCGCGCTGGCGCATCCCGGCGTGCTGCTGGCGCTCACCGGCGCGGACGTCCCGATCCCCTACGGCATCCTCCCGGTCAGCCAGGACGAGCACGCGCTGGCGATCGACCGCGTCCGCTTCGTCGGCGATCCGGTGGCGGCGATCGTCGCCCGCGACGAGCTCACCGCGTTCGAGGCGCTCGATCTGATCGACGTCGACTACGAGCCGCTGCGCACCTTCGCGAGCCCCGAGGACAGCCTCGCCCACCCCGAACCGCGCATTCACGACTACGGCGACGCCGGCAACATTCACAAGATCGTGTCGCTGCAGTTCGGCGACGTCGAGCGGGCGCTGGCCTCGGCCGATCACGTGTTCGAGGACACCTTTTTCTACCAGGGCAACACGCATCTGCCGATCGAGCAGCACGCCGCCGTCGCGGCAAAGGATCCCGACGGCAAGCTGGTGCTGTGGTCGAGCACCCAGACGCCGCATTACGTCCACCGCGCGCTCGCCAAGGCGCTGGCGATGCCGGCCGCGCATATCCGCGTGATCGCGACGCCGAACGGCGGCGGCTTCGGCGGCAAGAGCGACCCGTTCAACCACGAAGTGGTGATCGCCAGGGCGGCGCTGCTCCTCGATCGGCCGGTCAAGATCTGCCTCACCCGCGAGGAGGTGTTCTACTGTCACCGCGGCCGCCATCCGGTGCTGATGCAGTTCACCACCGGCGTGAAGCGCGACGGGACGATCACCGGCATGCACGTGAAGACGCTGCTCGACGGCGGCGCGTACGGATCCTACGGCGTGGCCAGCACGTTCTACACCGGCGCGCTGCAGACCGTCACCTACCACATCCCGACCTATCACTTTCAGGGCTGCCGCGTCTTCACCAACAAGCCGCCGTGCGGCCCGAAGCGCGGACACGGCACGCCGCAAAGCCGCTTCGGCCAGGAGATTCAACTCGACAAGATCGCCGAGCGGCTGGCGCTCGATCCCGCCGACCTGCGCCTCCGCATCGTCGAGCAGCCGGACACGCTGACCGCGAACTACCTGCGCGTCGGCACGATCGGCCTCTCCGAATGCATTCGCCGCGTCACCGCCTCGTCCGACTGGGCGGCGCGTTTTCGCAAGCTGCCGCACGGCCGCGGCCTTGGCCTCGCCTGCTCGTCGTATCTGTCGGGCGCCGGCCTGCCGATTTACTGGAACGACATGCCGCACTCGGGCGTGCAGCTGAAGCTCGATCGCAGCGGCGGCGTCACCGTGTTCTGCGGCGCCACCGAGATCGGACAGGGATCGGATGATGTGCTGGTCGGCTGCGTCGCCGAGATTCTCGGCATCGAGCCGATCGACATCCGGCCGGTGACCGGCGACACGGATCTCACGCCGGTCGATCTCGGATCGTATTCGAGCCGGGTGACGCTGATGATGGGCAACGCGGCGATCCAGGCCGCCGAACGCGCCCGCGACCTGCTCGCCGATGCCGTGTCGCGCAAGCTCCAGGTGCCGAAGGCGCGGCTGGTGTTCGCCGAGCGCCGCGTCTTCGACGCGGAGCATCCATCCACCGGTGTCGCGTTCGCCGAGGCCGTCTGCCTCGCGGAGACGGCGTTCGGCACGATTGGGACAACCGGGTCGTATACGCCGCCGCGATCCGCGGCGAAGTTCAAAGGCGGCGGCGTCGGCCCTTCACCGACCTACTCCTATTCCGCCGCCGTCGTCGAAGTCGACGTCGATCCGGCGACCGGATGGATTCACGTGCCGCGCGTCTGGATCGCGCACGACATTGGTCGATCGCTGAACCCGGCGCTGGTGCGCGGGCAGGTGGAAGGCAGCGTCTACATGGCGCTCGGCGAAGCGCTGATGGAAGAACAGACCTTCCGCCGCTTGCCGCCGCGGCTGTCCAACGCTCTCGTGCACAAGTTCCCGTCGATCCTCGAATACAAGAGCCCGACGACGCTCGACATGCCGGAGGTGATCACCGAACTGGTCGAGCATCCCGATCCGCGCGGGCCATTCGGCGCCAAGGAAGTCGGCCAGGGACCGCTGCTGCCCGTGATGCCAGCGGTGGCGAACGCCGTCTACGACGCGGTCGGCGTGCGGATCGACGAAGTCCCGATCACGCCGGAGAAAATCATGAAGGCGCTCGAGGCCAAAGCGGCGGGCAAACCGGCACGCTACGGGCCGGCGGCCTTTCCGTCGATCGACTGGCCGGAGCCGCTGCAGGTGCCGCCGCCATGGGAAGGCGGAGACGGCCGCGCTCGCGACTCCGTCGCTCGTGAACACGTAGCGCGAAGGCCTTAGCCGAGCGATCTGCTTATGATGCGACTGCCGTATTTTCGATTCGAGGCGCCACGCACAGTTCAGGAAGCCGCAGAGTTGCTCGCGGCCGCGCCGGGCGAGGCGATGCTCGTGGCCGGCGGCACCGACCTGCTGCCGAACATGAAGCGGCGCCAGCAGGTGCCGCGGACGCTGGTCGGGCTGCGGCATGTCGCCGAGCTGCGGGCGATCGTGAACGGCGATGGATTGCGAATCGGCGCCGGCGTAACACTCACCGGTCTCGTCCGTGACGAGCGCGTCCGCACGCACTACGGCGCGCTCTGGCAGGCGGCGGCGCAAGTCGCCACGCCGCATCTCCGCAACATGGGGACGCTCGGCGGCAACCTGTGCCTCGACACGCGCTGCAACTACTACGACCAGAACTACGAATGGCGCAAGGCGATCGACTTCTGCATGAAAAAGGACCATCGCGCCGAGGAGCGCGGCGCGCCGCAGGTGTGCTGGGTGGCGACGTCGAGCCCTCGCTGCCTCGCGGTCTCGTCCACCGACACGGCGCCGGCTCTGATCGCGCTCGGTGCGCGGGTGACGCTGGCCTCGGCCGGCGGCTCACGCGAGATCGCCGCGACCGATCTGTTCGAGAACGACGGCATCCACTACCTGCGCCGGCGGCCGGACGAGATTCTGACGGCCGTGCGGCTGCCGCGCCTCGACGGCTGGCGCAGCGCCTATTGGAAACTGCGCCGCCGCGGGTCGTTCGACTTCCCGGTCTTGTCAGTGGCCGCCGCCGTCAAGCTTGCCGGCGATGGAGCGGTCGAGGACGCGCGCCTTGTCCTCGGAGCTGTCGCGTCGCGCCCGGTCGAGGCGATCGACGGCGCCTCAGTGCTGATCGGCTCACCGCTCAGCGACGCCGCTATCGCGCACGCTGCGGAGCGGGCCGCTCAGCCGGCGCGGCCGATGGATAACACCGACTTCACACTGGTGTGGCGCAAACGTGTCACCCGCGAGTTCGTCAGCTATGCGCTGCGCGAACTTCGCGGTGACGATATGCGTGAGGTAAGGAGAAAAGTCAGCGGCCGTCAGTACGAGTTGCCGTCCTGACGAACAAAGGCGCCGTCGCGCGTGCGTGCGAGAAAACGTGCGTCGACAAGCGCGCCGAGCACCGCTTCGCACGCGGTCTCGTCGAGCCGCCACAGGCGCCGTGCTTGCTGGGGCGTCAACCGCAGCCCCGGCATTTCGAGAAATTCTCCGCGGATACGTCGAACGACTTCCTGGATTCCCCGACTCGATTCCCTCATCCGTCCCCCCGGTTGGTCGGCGTGAAGCAGTATCTATTCACAGCCAGTGCCAGCCTGGGGCCGGATGGAAACCGCCGTCAACTCTGCGGTTTCCATCCTTGATGTGGTGCGACGCGTCTGTTCTCTAGCCGCTGGTGCAGCGATTTATTTCGCCCCGCCTTTGCGCCGCGCCGCCCAGTATTTCTTCATCCGCTCGGACACAGCTTTTCGACCCGCTGCCGACATCGGCTTACGACGCCGGCGGCGGCGGCGCCCGCCTCCAGCGCCGGTTTCAGCATCGGTCGACGCCGCCGCCTGTCTCGCCGATCCCCGGCGGCCGCGGAACAGGTCGGGAAACGCGCGGCGAATCGCCGCTTCCTCGCGCCTGAGTTCATCGAGGCGCGATTGCGCGCCGAGTCGTGCCAGCCGCTGCAGTTCCTGTCGAGTCAAATCGGCCACAAACCCTCCATGGACAATGCGCTGGCCGCGTTGGCCAATGCGTTGACCTCGCAATCCTAGACTCTTCTGAACTAAGCCGTAAAGTCAGTATCCGGCCGACTGGGCTGTCGCCGGCTGTTCGCCACGGGCCTGCTGCACGATCTTGACGCCGGCGCTCGCGCCCACGCGGGTCGCGCCGGCGGCAATCATCGCCTTCATGCCCTCGAAGTCGCGCACGCCGCCGGCCGCTTTGACGCCCATCTCGGCGCCGACCACCCGCCGCATCAGCGCGACATCGGCCGCCGTCGCGCCGCCGGAGGCGAAGCCGGTGGAGGTCTTCACGTAATCGGCCCCGGCGGCCTTGGCCAGCGTGCATGCCGTGATCTTCTCGTCGTCGGTGAGCAGCGCCGCCTCGATGATCACCTTGCTGAGCGCGCCGCACGAGCGGCACGGCGACGTGACCGCCTCGAGGTCGCGCTCGACGGCACGGAGGTCGCCCGATTTCAACGCCCCGACGTTGATCACCATGTCGATCTCGCGCGCGCCGTCGAAGATGGCGCGCTGCGTCTCGTAGCCTTTCACATCGGCGGTGGTCGCGCCGAGGGGAAAGCCGACAACGGAGCAGACGCCGACGCCGGATCCGGCGAGGAGGCGCGACGCGAACGCGACCCAGGTGGGGTTCACGCACACCGTGGCGAACTTGAACTGCGCGGCTTCGCGGCACAGCTCCTCGATGTTGGGCCGGGTGGCGTCCGGCTTGAGCAGCGTGTGATCGATCATCGCGGCCACGCCGGCCGGAGCGCCGCCGCTCGCCAGCAGGCCGACGCGGCTCGCACCGGCATCGATCACGCCGCGCAGCCGATCGGGACAACAGTCGTCGACGACGGAGTGGCACGCGCAGCGACGCTGCGGCCGCGAGCCGGCCATCGTCATCTCGCTGACGATCAGATCGATCAGGCGTTGAAGTTCCTCTCGTGTCACGATTCCGGGTCGCCTCCGACTGTGCTCCGC
>Ga0070686_100000394_pt1 | contig 27646 bp, 24 predicted proteins | sample KBSS23LmetaG_FD_65654 | JGI IMG/M metagenome (GOLD analysis project Ga0070686, IMG submission 65654) | Switchgrass rhizosphere microbial communities from Kellogg Biological Station, Michigan, USA - KBS S2-3L metaG | ecosystem: Host-associated > Plants > Roots > Rhizosphere ... | reverse complement strand
AGCGGCGACAAGCCGGTGACCTCGCTGCACGTCGTGCTCAACTGGACCGACGAACTGAAACGGCGCGTGTCGCCGCAGTAAGCGTCCCGACGTGACGCTCGCCCCCACCTTGCGTTTCACCGGAGAGACCGCAGAGCACGCAGAGATGTTTTTTCTCGGAATCGATCCGGGCATCAACGTAGCGCAGCCCTTCAGAGCTGCCCGCGCGGCCGTTGCAGGCCTGAAGGCCTGCGCTAGTATGGCGCGCGTAGCGTTTGAAGATGTCCTGGCGCCTGGGTGTTCGAAAACGGTGGGAGGATTCCAGAGAACAAAATCTCTGCGTTCTCTACGGTCTCCGCGGTTAGCTGTACTGCCGGGTGTGAGGAGTCGATTACGCCGGAAGTACTAATCGCGCGCGCAGGCCGCCGAGCGGCGAGGCGTCGAGCGCGATCGAGCCGCCGTACACGTCGGCGAGATCGCGGACGATGGCGAGGCCTAAGCCCGATCCCGGCGCCGCTTCGTCGGCGCGCACGCCGCGCTGCAGCACGGCGCGCCGCAGCGCCGGCTCGATCCCCGGACCATCGTCGTCGACGATGACGGCGACCGTCCCGTTGGCGGCCGCCGACGAGACGACCACCCGCGTGCGCGCCCACTTGCAGGCGTTGTCGAGCAGATTGCCGAGCATCTCGTCGAGATCTTCGCGCTGGCCGCGAACCGCATGGTCCGGCGGCACGTCGATCGCGATCGTGACGCCTCGGTCGGCGTGCAGCCGCATCAGCGTCCGCGCGAGGCCGTCGGCTGATCCGAGAATCGTGGCGCGCGCGCCCGGCGCGGCGCCCGAGGCGGCGGCGCGCGCCTGCGCGAGGTGGTAGTCGATCTGGCGGCGCATACGATCGATCTGATGGTCGATCGCCGCCGCGAGCTCGTCGTGGCCGGCCGCACGCGCGCGCGCCGCTTCCTGCGCCAGCACGGCGAGCGGCGTCTTCAACCCGTGCGCCAGGTCGCCGGCCTTGGCCACCGCGCGGCGAACCGTCTGCTCGCGGTGCTCGAGCAGCGCGTTCAGATCGTCGACGAGCGGATGCACTTCGGCGGGGAAGCTGCCGGTGACCTGCTGTTCGCGTCCCTCGCGGACCGCGCCGAGCCGGTCGCGCAGCTCGTCGAGCGCGGAGAAGCCGCGCTTCACCTGCCAGAACCCGAGGAACATGCACAGCGCGGCGCCGACCAGCGCCAAGCCGGGGTGGAGGATCAGCGTGCGCAGGACGACCGCGTGCTGAACCGGATGGCCGAGCAGCACGGCGATTCCGACGATGCACGCGGTGGTGAGCAACCCGAACGTCCACAACGCGGCGCCGACCATGACGCGGGCGCGGAGTGAGAGCTTCGCGCTCAATTTCGCGCTCAATGGCCGGCCTCCATCCGGTAGCCGAGCCCGCGCACCGTCTCGATCAGCGACGCGCCAAGCTTGCGCCGCAGCCGGGCGATGAAGACTTCGACGGTGTTCGAATCGCGGTCGGCGCTCTGCGCGTAGATGTGCTCGGTCAGCTCGCTTTGCGACACGACGCGGCCGCGGTGGTGCATCAGGTACGACAGCACGCGAAACTCGTGGCTGGTCAACTTGACCGGCGCGCCGTCGAGCGTCACCTTCGCGGCACGTGGATCGAGCGCGACGGCGCCGCAGCGCAGCTCCGGCGTCACCTGGCCGGTGGCGCGGCGAATCAGCGCGCGCAGCCGGGCGAGCACTTCCTCGACGCGAAACGGCTTCGCGACGTAATCGTCGGCGCCGCTGTCGATCCCCTGGACCTTCTCGTGCCAGCTGCCGCGCGCGGTGAGGACGAGCACCGGCATCGCGAGGCCGCCGTCGCGCCAGCGCCGCACGAGCGTCAGGCCGTCCACCTTCGGCAGCCCGAGATCGAGCACCACCGCATCGTACCGTTCCGTGTGCGCCAGGAAATCGGCGCGCTCGCCGTCGGCGGCGTGATCGACTGCATAGCCGCCGTCGGACAGCGCGCCGCGCAACTGGCTTGCGATCCGCGGTTCGTCCTCCACCACCAGCACCCGCATACGGGTCCCTTTCAAGGGCGTTTCAAACCGTAGCGCAGCCCTTCAGGGCTGCCTGCGCGGGTTTGGGCAGGCCTCACGGCCTGCGCGACGGTAGGCCGCGCGCAGCGTCGAAACGCACTCTTATATCGCACGCGCACCTGAACGGCAGCTGAATGGCCCGTTCACGCGCCGTTCACGCCGATCGCGATACCGTCGCGCGAAAGGAGACACGCATGCTCAACGTTGCCGCCGCAGTGATCGCGATCGCGCTCGCGGCCGACTCCGCGCCGAGCCTCACCGGAACCTGGAACATGGGACTGCAGGGCGGGCACGTCGTGCCGGTCGCGCTGGTCTTGAAGCAGGAAGGAAAGACGCTGACCGGCACCATCTCGATGCCGACGCAGCATGTCGGCGAACGCAAGGACATCGAGCTGACCGGAGAGTTCGACGGCGGCGTGCTGAAGTTGTCCGGCGCGGTCGACGGCGCCGCCGAACCGACGACGATCGACGTCGAAGGCCGGCTGCAGGACGACGGATCGCTCGCGGGCACGCTCTCGATGATCGCGAAGGAGACGCGCCGCATCGAGTGGACCGCGGAGCGGCTCAAGGAGCGGAAACCGTGAGCACGCTCTCGCGCCGGGCGGTGTTGCGCGGGCTCGGTGCGACGGTCGCGCTGCCGCTGCTCGACGCGATGATCCCGGCGCGCGCCGCGGCGGCGGCGAGGCAGGTTCGGCTGGTCTGCATCGAGATGGTGCACGGCGCCGCCGGCAGCTCGGCGATCGGGATGAAGAAAAACCTGTGGGCCCCGGCTGCCACTGGCCGCTCCTTCGATCTCACGCCAACCAGCCTGCGCGCGCTCGAGCCGTTCCGCGATCACCTGACCATCGTCAGCAACTGCGACGTCGACCCCGCGGAGCCGTACACGGCCAGCGAGATCGGCGGCGATCACTTCCGATCGAGCGCCGTCTTCCTCACCCAGGCGCATCCGAAGCAGACGCAAGGCGCCGATGTGCAGGCGGGCATCTCGATCGATCAACTGTACGCGGCACGGTTCGGACAAGAGACGCCGCTGCCGTCATTGCAGCTGTGCATCGAGCCGGTCGATCAGTCGGGCGGCTGCGGCTTCGGCTACTCGTGCGTCTATACCGACGCGATCAGCTGGGCGTCGCCGACGCGCCCGCTGCCGATGATCCGCAATCCCCGCGTGGTCTTCGACGAACTGTTCGGCGTCTACCGATCGGGCGCGACGCAGGAGGAGCGGCGGGTTCGGCGGCAGGAAGACCGCAGCATCCTCGATTGGGTGGTGCGATCGTCGTCGCGCCTGGCCGCGACGCTCGGGCCCTCCGATCGCGCGCGGCTCGGCGACTATCTCGAGCAGGTGAGAGAAGTCGAGCGGCGGATCCAGCGCGTCGAAGCGGCGAACGGCAGCGGCGAGCCGCGTGACTTGCCGGAGGCACCGGCCGGCATACCGGATTCGTTTTCCGATCACGTGAGGCTGATGTTCGATCTGCAGTTGCTCGCCTTCCGCTCGGACATCACCCGCGTCGTATCGTTCAAGCTCGGACGCGACAACTCCAATCGCGTCTATCCGGAAAGCGGATTCAATGGACCGTTTCACAACGCGTCGCACCACGGCGGGCGCGAAGATCGCGTTGCCGATTTCGCGCGGCTGAACGCGTACCATGCCGGCACGATCGCGTACCTGCTCGAACGTTTGCGCGATACGCCGGACGGCGGCGGCACGCTGCTCGACAACACGGTGTTGCTGTACGGCTCGCCGATGGGCGACTCGAATCAACACAATCACAAGCGCGTGCCGTTCTTCGTCGCCGGACACGGCGGTGGCGCGCTCGAGGGGGGCGTGCATGTGAAGGCGCCCAACGGCACGCCGCTCGCGAACGTGCTGCTGACGCTGCTGCACAGGCTGGGCTTGGCGGACGTCTCGTCGTTCGGCGATAGTACGGGCGCGCTCGATTTCAGCGCGCCCGCAGTTGGGGGCTAGGGGCTAGGGGCTAGGGGCCAGAGGCTAGCTGACGTGCTGGTCGATTTGCGTCACGCTTTTCGCGCGCTGCTGCGCATGCCGATCGTGTCGGCGGTCGTCGTGCTGTCGTTGGCGGTCGGCATCGGCGTCAACACCGCGGTGTTCTCGTGGGTGCAGGCGGTGGTCCTCCGGCCGCTGCCGGGCGTCGCCGACGCGAGCCGCATCTATCTCATCGAGCCGCGCGCCGACACCGGGTCGTATCCCGGCGTGTCGTGGCGCGAGTACGGAGATCTGCGCGAGCGGTTGACGACCATCTCCGATCTGATCGCCTACCGGATGGCGCCGTTCAGCGTCGGCGAACCGGGTCGCGTCCAGCGCGCCTACGGCCAGCTCGTCTCCGGCAACTACTTCACGATGCTCGGCCTGCGTCCGGCGCTCGGCCGCTTCCTGCGCGACGACGAAGCGATACGGCCGGGCGGCGAACCGGTGCTGGTCGTCTCCTACGACTACTGGAAGACCCGGCTTGGCGGCGACCCGTCGGCGATCGGCCGGTCGCTCCGCGTCAACGATCGGCTGCTCACGGTTGTCGGCATCACGCCGCCGCGGTTCCAGGGCACGGTCCTCGGGCTGAACTTCGACATGTGGGCGCCGGCGACGATGGCGCCGGCGCTGCTCGGCGGATCGCCGGAGCTGACCGACAGGTCGCTGCGCGGGTATTCGGTCCTCGGACGCCTCGCGGGGCGGAGCACACGTCTGCACGCGCAGGCCGATCTCGATCGCGCGCTCGACGATCTCGCGCGTGCGCATCCCGAGACAGACGGAAAGCTGCACGGCGAGGTGCTGCCGTTCTGGCAGGCGCCGCGCGGGCCGCAGCGAATGCTGGCTGCCGCGCTCGCGCTGTTGCAGACGATCATGCTGCTGTTGCTGCTCGCCGTCTGCGGCAACACCGCCAACCTGCTGCTCGCCCGCGCCACGACGCGGCAGCGCGAGATGGGGGTGCGGCTGGCGCTCGGGGCCGCGCGCCGGGACATCGCGCGGCTGATGCTGAGCGAGAGCCTGCTGCTCGCCATCGCCGGCGCGATCGGCGGCATCGTGCTCGCGGCCTGGGCCACCGATGCGCTGCGTGCGGTGCCGATCATCGGCGCCTTTCCAATCCGCTTTCAGACCGAGCTCGACGTCGTCAGCGTCGCCTTTGCGGTCATCCTCGCGCTGGGGTGCGGCGTGATGTTCGGGTTGGCTCCGGCGCTGCATCTCGCCCGCGTCGATCCGCAGGCGGCCATCCGCTCGGGAAGCCGCGGCGCCGGCCGCAGCCCGCTGCGCAATTCGCTGATGGCGATCGAAGTCGGCCTCGCCCTCGTCGTACTCCTCGCCGCCGCGATGTTCCTCCGCAGTTTTGGCGACGCGCGCGACGCCGATCCCGGCTTCCGCCGCGACGGCGTGCTGCTGGTCGCGTACGACCTGAGCGGGCGCAACGCGAGCACGGCGGCGCTGCGCGACTTCACCCGGCGTCTGCTCGACCGCGCGCGTGCGCTGCCGGCTGTCGAGAGCGCGGCCATTGCGGCATCGGTGCCGCTCGACATTCACGGCCTGCCGATGCGCAGCTTCGCCGTCGAGGGGCGTGCCCGCAGCGACGCCGCGCCCGACCTCGCGCTCACCAACACGGTCACGCCGGACTATTTCCGCACGATGGGCGTTGCGATCCGTCAGGGCAGGGACTTCGCCGACCTCGGCGACGAATCGGCGCCGAAGCAGGTGATCGTCAACACGGAATTCGTGCGCCGCTTCATCGGCGACGGCGAAGCCATCGGCCGCGGCTTGTCGACGCGCGGCGACAGCTACACGATCGCCGGCGTCGTCGACACGACCGTCAGCGAGTCGTTCGGCGAGCCGCCCACGCCGGTCATCTACCTGTCGTACCGCGAGCGGCCTTCGCCGCGCGGCGAGATCCACCTGCGCACCCGCGCCGGCGCCGAATCGCTGCTGGCGCCGGAGATCGAGCGCGTCGTACGCGATCTCGACCCGGGCCTTCCGGTCTACGACGTCCGTACGCTCGCCGAGCACATCGACAAGAACCTGTTCCTGCGGCGCATCCCGGCGCGGATGTTCGTGGTCCTCGGACCGGCACTGCTGGTGCTGGCGGCCATCGGCATTTACGCCGTGGTGGCCTACACCGTCACGCACCGCACGGCGGAGATCGGCGTTCGCCTCGCGCTCGGGGCGACCCCGCGGCGGGTGCTTGTCGAGGTGATGGTCGACAGCATGCGCGTCGTGGCGACCGGCGCTACGGTGGGGTGGTCGCTGGCGGCGATCGTCAGCCTGCATCTCGTTCGCGGGCCGATGTACCTGTCGGTGTTCGGCGGCGTTCCGGCCCTCCTGCTCTCGGTGGCCGCCGTGGCGTCGTGGCTGCCGGCGCGGCGCGCCAGCCACGTCGATCCGCTGATCGCCCTCAGGCAGGAGTAACGTCGACGAAGACGACGCCGTCGACGTAAGCCTCAAGCCTCAAGCCACAAGCCACAAGCGAGCCGCTTGAGGCTGAGGCGTGCGGCTTGAGGCTTGAGGCGTGCGGCTTGAGGCTTGAGGCGTGCGGCTTGAGGCTTGAGGCTTGAGGCTTGAGGCTTCCCGAGGCGCGCCGATTGCACCGTGCGCGCAGTAGAGGTGAGCCATGCGCTTCAGGTGGATATTGCTGATGTCGGCGTTGCTGGCGGTCGGGTGTCATCCCGGTCCGGTGGTGAACGCGGGCGCGAAACAGCCTCCGGTCGGCGGCACCATCGCCGGAGTCGTGAGCACACCGGATCCGGCGGTCGCCGTGCCGGGACGGAAAGTCACGGTGGTGGAAACCACGAGCGGGCAGCGCTACGACACGACGACGGCCGCCAATGGTGGATACACGATCAAGGTTCCGGAAGGCACATACCGGATCGAAGTCGAGTTGCGGACCGGCGAAGCGCTTGCCAAGCAGCCCGACACCACGAAGGTGAACAACAGCGACCTCGATTCCGGTCGTGACTTCGTGATCACCGCGAAGCCGGTGCGCTAAACGCGCGCCGGCCGTCGGTTACTGGACGTTGCCGCCGCCGGCTGGCGGCAGCGACATCCGTTCGATGTGCGCCATGATCGCCTCGACGTGGTCGCCGACCAACAGCACGCCGCCTGCCCGCTCCACGTCGCGTTCCAGCACATCGTCGCGCTCGGCAGTCAGCACGGCGGCGAACACCGCCGGATTGCCGGACCGCGCGAGCAGCACCAGGTGAAGGCCATGGAAGTCGCCGAGGCGCGCTTCCGTCACGAGCACGTCGACTGGCTCGAGTTCCAGCAGGTGCCTGGCCGCGTCGAAGGTGTCGACGGCAACCGCCTGGAACCCGGCGCTCCGAAGGCTGCGGCGAATCGTGGCCCGCGCGCCGCCGTCCGGATGAACGATCAAAGCCACTGGAGACAGTCCGTCGCGTTGCACAACATCTCCAAACCCCTGCAGAGGTTTTCGACGTCCGCGGCAGTGAAACCTTCTTCGTGCGCGATGGCCAGCAGTTTACCGCTCAACGGCGGTCCGAAGAATCCAAGAACGCGACGCAGGCTGGTGCAGATGAAGAAATCGGATCCGTGATGGTTCGTGTCGAGCGACGCGCCTTTTGTACGTTCGTGTCGTCCCGCGTTGTTGCTCGGCCAGGCGCAAGCTATTTGTGGTTCGAGAGTTGCTCTAGCCGGACCAGATCGTGACGTGAAGCAGTAGATGCTGCCAACAACGCCACAAAGTGGGTTCGCCGCCGTCCATTTTGCAGTAACCCGCGGCGCACCGACGTCCGGATCCGATGCAAATTCAGCTGGTTCGCAAGCTCGCCAATCACCTCGACGGTATCGACGTCAGCGCCTATCGACAGGGCGACGTTTTCGACCTGCCCCGCCGTGAGGCTGAACTGCTCATCGCGGAGCGATGGGCGATCGCGTACTACGGGCCGGCGGCGCGCGAGCTCCGCGACGTCTCGGCGACGCCTCAGCTGGCGACGGCCGCCGATCGAAACGCCCGGCGCTCGCTCGATCAGATTCGCCGCTTCCGCGAAGAAATGGACACGAAACGGTGCGCCGAGCAGGAGCGCCGGCGCGCCGAAGATCGCATCCGCGAAGAGCTCCACGACGAACACGCGAAAACGATCAATGCGGAGGGCAGGAGGAGCGCCGCGGCGATAATCCCCGGCGATGGCTGAACCCGAATACTGGCTGCGCGGCGCGATCGCGGGCGTCGCGCCGCTTCTGCAACCGGTTGCCCACGCCTTGTTCCAGGCCCGCGAAGACGTCGGCGCCACGCTGTCCGCGCTGACGGTCGAACATCTCTGGAGCACGCCGCACGGCGCCGCCTCCATCGGCTTTCACGTCAAGCACCTGTGCGGCAGCCTCGATCGACTTTTTTCCTACGCGCGCGGCGAGGCGCTTACCGCGCCGCAGCTCGCCTATCTGCAAACGGAGCGCGATCCTGGCGCGCCGCCGGCTGACGCCGCAGCGCTCGTCGCGCTCGCCGACGGGGCGATCGAACGGGCGCTGGCGCAACTGCGCGGCACGAACCCGGCGACGTTGACCGACGCGCGAGCAGTTGGCCGCCAGCGCCTGCCGTCAACGGTGATCGGGCTGCTGTTTCATGCCGCCGAGCACACGACGCGCCACGCCGGGCAGATCATCACGACCGCGAAGATCGTTTGCTGATCGCTCGGCCCAAGCCTCCGCGGCGTTGAATCGAAACCCGATTACGGCAGCGGATGGGTGCCGCTCCACGTGGCTGCCGCTTCGTAGTCGCGCGCCACGCGAAGAACCGTTGCCTCGTCCGACGGCTTGCCGACCACCTGGATGCCGAGCGGCATTCCATCACGGTCGAAACCGCACGGCACGCTGATCGCCGGCAGTCCGAAGTAGTTGGCGAACAGCGTGTTCGCGGGCGACAGCGACTGCGGGTTCGCGCTCGCCTCCACCCTCGGCACCGTCGTGGTCAGCGTCGGCAGCACCACGACGTCGACCTCTTTGAAGCGACGTTCCGCCACGGTCTGCCGATCGGCGGCAATCGTTCGCAGATCGCCGAAGCGCGGCACGTCGAATGGCGCGGCGGCGGACACCACCTCGTGTCCCAGTTCTCGAACTTTCTCGATGGCGGCGCCGAACGCGGCGCTGACGTCTCCACTCGATGTCGGCGGCTCGGCGATCCCGATTCGGATGCGTCGCCCGCTCGCGGCGTCGTCGGTTGCGGCGGTGAGCGTGCCGTGCTCGTTCGCCACTGCCGCGAACACGGTGGCCGCGTCGGCGACGCCTCGCGTGGTGATGCCCGGGTGCGCCAGCCAGAGGATCGCCTCGTCGGCCGGTTCGCCGTCGAGGATGCCGCGGGTGCTGATCGCACCGTAGGACGCCTTGAAACCGACCACGCCGCAGCACGCGGCAGGAAGGCGGCACGAGCCGATGGCGTCGGTATCGATCGTCGCGTAGCACAGGCCGGCGGCGACAGCGGCGGCCGATCCGGACGAAGAGCCGCCGGGGATGAACGCGTCGTTCCACGGGTTGCGCACGGCGCCGAACCCGCTCTCGAGCCCGGTCGTGCCCATCCCGAGCTGGTGCATGTTCGTCTTGCCGAGGAGGATCGCGCCGGCGCGATCGAGCGCGGCAACGACGTCGGCGTCCTTGCCCGGGACGCGCGCCTTGAATCGCTCGAACCCCGCGGTCGTTCTGACCCCGGCGGTGTCGTAGAAATCTTTTACGGCGACCGGAACACCGTGCAGCGCTCCGCGCCATCGGCCCGAACGGATCTCGTCGGCAGCGCGGCGCGCCGCCGCGCGCGCCCGGTCGTGCAGCACGGTGATGAAGGCGTTCAGCTGGGGATTCAGCGCGTCGATTCGGGACAGGCACAGATCGACCAGATCGACCGGGGAGACACGGCAGGCGCGGATCTCGGCGCCGATGGTGCCGATGCGGGCGTAGTGGAGCCTCTCGTTCATGGAGTCAACGCCGGGCGTTCGCCGTATGATACGGCTCGACATCCAGTTGGCCGCGGCGTGACGTCACCACTGATGGTGAGGAGGACTGTGTGAACAGGCGCAGCATGCTCAAGACGAGTAGCATGGCGCTCATCGGACTCGGTGTCGGCAGTTGCCGTACCGGGGCGCCGGCGATGAGCGGCGGGCAGCGGGTGCGCCCGGCGCCGGCGGTGCTCGCGCCGGTGCACGCGTCGTGGGACCGTGTGCTGCGCACCACCGTGGGCCTGCGGCCGCATCGCGACGCCGGGTTCGTGCTGCGGGCCGAGCGGCTCGACGACAAGACGCTGATTCACAATTACGGCCACTCCGGCGCCGGCATGTCGCTCGGCTGGGGATGCGGCGTGCTCGTCTCGGAGTTCGCGCTGCAGGCCAGCGGCCGCCGCGCCGCAGTGATCGGGTGCGGGTCGCCCGGCCTGACGACCGCGCGGCAGCTGCAGCGCCGCGGCTTCGACGTAACGATCTACGCGGCGACGGTGCCGCCCGACACCACGTCGAACATGTCGCTGGCCGGCTTCACGCCGACGACGGCGCTCATCAACAAAGATCGGCGGACGCCGGAATGGGATGCGCAGTTCCTGCGCGCGGCCGAGCTCTCGTACCGGCAGCTGCAGCTGATGGTCGGCCGCATCTACGGCGTCTACTGGATGCCGTCGTACAACGCCACCGAGACGCCGACCTCCGGCACTGGCCGCGGCGGCGGCGGCGGCGAGGGACGCAACTACGCGACCGATGCCGAGATGCTGCCCGACGCGCTCCGGCCGAACCGTTTCCGCGAGCTGCTCGGCCCCGGCGAGCATCCGTTTCCGACCAAGTACGCCGTGCGCACGCTCGCGCTGTCGATCGAGCCGTCGATCTATCTCGATGCGCTGGTCCGCGATTTCCTGATGTTCGGCGGCCGCATCGTGATTCGCAAGTTCGACACGCCGCGCGATCTGATGTCGCTGCCCGAACCGGTGGTCGTCAACTGCACCGGGCTCGGCTCCTTCACGCTCTTCAACGACAAGGAACTGGTGCCGGTCAAGGGCCAGCTCACCGCGCTCGTGCCGCAGCCGGAACTCGACTACCGTGCCGGCGGCCCGACCTCCAGCGGCGTGAACGCGACGATGAACCCGCGCAGCGATGGGGTGATCGTCGGCAACCTGCAGGATCCGGGCAACTGGTCGCTCGAGCCCGACGAGGAGGTGCGGCAGCGCAACGTCAACGCCGCGATCGAGTTCTTCTCGGCGATGCGCGCGCCCAAAGCCGGCATGCGGCTGACGCGCTCGGAGCCGCCGCCGGTCGCGCCGCGCCTCGACTCGTTTTTCGACGTCGAATCGTAGCGCAGCCCTTCAGGGCTGCCCGCGGGCCGGGGCAGGCCTGAAGGCCTGCGCGACGTGTCGCGTCGACGAGGCGTGGCAGTCGGTTTATCGCGATTCGAAAAACGCATCGGCGTCGCGGTACTCGAAACCGAGACGCCGCGCGAAGCCGGGATCCTGCGATCCGTTCCCGACGTAGAGGCAGCGGGACGGATCGAGGCGATAGCGGCGGATGAATTCCACGCCGATGCCAGGCAGCGGCTTGCGGCACCAGCACACCGGTGGTCCGGCACCGTGCGGACAGTAGCGCACGTCGATGGCGACGCCGAGCTGCGCCTGCATCGACGCAAACACGGCGGCGATCGCGTCGCCGGTTGCCGTGCCGTCGGCGACTTCGGGCCGCCACGCGATCCCGAGAAGCGTCCAGCCGTCCGCGGCGTAGCGCTGCAATGTTGCGGCGCGGCCAGCGACGAGTTCGAGATCGTCGGTCGAGCAGGCGGCGCGCTGATCCGTTCGGCTGCGAATGAGCACGCCGTCGCACCACAGCAGCACCGCGCGGCCGGTGGATGACGAATCCCGCCGCCGTTCGAACGCCGCGGCGTCGACGCGCGAAAAGCCTTCAGCAATCTGCGGCGGCTCGAGCTCGCGCTGATAGCGAAACTGCACGGCGGGACCGAACGCCGAGACGTCGTGCTTCACCGCCTCGCGCATTTCGGACGGTTCGAGCAGCCGTCCGTATCGCTCGAGCATCCGCCAGCAGGCGTTGACCTGCGCGTCTTCGACGCTCGTCGTCAGCCATACGCACCGCAGCGTCAGGCCGGCATCGGCGGCGGCAGTGACCACCGGCGCGCGCGACTTCCGGGTCACGTAGGTGTTGTCGAGCACGAGGTGCGTCTGGCCGGACTCGACGAGGCCGGCGATCGCCGGAACCAGGCCGCGCAGCGATCCGCCTTCCTCGTCGCGATTCACCCGCGTGTAGCCCTGAGCGACGAATGCCTGGGCGGCTGTGGTCTTGCCCGCGCCGGGCAGGCCCATGACCAGCACCGCCTCGCCGTCGACCGCGGTCGCGCGTGACGCGGGTACTGGTGGCGGCGAACGGCGCAGGATTCCCGACGGGAAGTGATCGTCGAGCCGCGCGCGGTCGGCCGCGGTCAACCGAATCGCATGCGCGCGCGCGATTGATTGCGCGGTTTCGACGCGCGTCGCGCCGGGCAGCGGCACGATCACGTCCGACAGATCCATCAGCCACGCCAACACGACCTCGGCCGGCGTCGCCGCGTGCTGCGCCGCGATCTCGATCAGGATGCGATCGCGCGCTGCCCTGCGCGCCCGCTCCGGACCGCCGAGCGGCCGGTGCGCGAGCAGGCGGATCCGCTGATCGATGCAGTAGCGGACGACACCGCTCAGCACGTTCGCATCGTTCCACGGGTTCAGCTCCACCTGCACGCTCGCGATCTCGGCGATCGTCCGCGCCTGCTCGATCTGTCCGACGGTCACGTTGCAGAGGCCGATCTGGTCGACGAGGCCCTGCCGCTGCAGTGCCGCCAGAGCGCGAACACTTGTCGTCAGCGCCGTCCGCGGGTCAGGCGCGTGCAGTTGATACAAGGCGATCCGATCGAGACCCAGTGCTGCGAGGCTGGCTTCGCACGCGGCGGCGAGATGACCGGCGCGGCCGTCGGGCACCCAACGCCCCTGCGGGCGGGTCAGTCCGCCCTTCGTGGCAACGAGCACCCGCGAGCGATCGACTGCCGCGCTCGCCAGAGCGGCCGCGATCAGCCGCTCGTTGTGATTGATGTCGGTATCGTCGCTGCAGTAGGCGTCGGCCGTATCGAACAGGGTGACGCCGGCAGCGAGCGCCGCGCCAAGCACGCCGACTGCCGCCTCGTCGTCTCGCTTGGCGTCGGTCGACAGCCGCATGCAGCCCATCGCGATCGGCCGCGACGCGGATGATGGCCACACGGTCCGAGTGTACGCGGGTGAAGAGCGCGAACGTCTACTGCGTGCGGCAGGCGCCCTCGATCTGCCGCCAGCCTTCGACGTCGATCTGAATCTGGCTGCCGGCCGGGCTCATCCCGACGCCGACCCCGTTTGGACCCGGCGAGACGCGGACGCCGCCGCCGATGTTCACGCCTTCGACGTACTGCCCCTTCTTCATCAGGCCGGTCAGTTCGATCATCGAGCCCTCGTGCGCCTTGATGTCGTTGAGCAGCTTCTTCGGCCCGTTCATCCGCAGGTGCATCCCTTCACGGATCTCGAAGTTGCCCGGCTCCTCGAGGGTCCTCGGACCGGCCGTGAAGATGTAACCCTTGGTGCAGCCGGGGATCGCCACCCGCACTGAATCTTTCGGCACCGGCTTTTTTTCCTGCCCCGCGATCGTCGTCGTCAGCGCCGCAGCGATCGCGATAGCGGCCGTCAATGTCTTCATCAAACCCATTCTACGCACTCGGCTCGGCGCTGCGCAGGCGCTTGTACATTACATACGCATCGACGAAGCCGAGCCGCGGATGGCGGAACGCCTCGGGGATCGTCCCGACGATCGCGAAGCCCATCTTCTTCCACAGGTGAACTGCCCCCTCGTTCGACGACACGACGAGGTTGTACTGCATCGCGCGGAAGCCGCGGGCGATTGCCTCCCGCTGCGAGTGCTCGCACATCCGGGCCGCAATCCCTCGGCCGCGCGCGCGTTCGGAGACGACGTAGCCGCAGTTGCAGATGTGCGAGGCGGCCCCCTCGAAGTTCGCCTTCACATAGTACGTGCCCAGCAGCTCGCCGGTCGCTTCGTCGACGGCGACGAACACGTGCTTGCCGGCCGCGGTCCACGTGTCGTGCGCCTGGCTCTCCGACATGTCGCGAGGAAACGCATAGGTCTCGCCGGCGCGAAACACCGGTTCGAGGATCGCCCACACGCCGGGCCAGTCGGCGGCTGCATAGGCGCGAATCAGCACGACGTCACTCCCGATTGAGGCTGCCACTGACGCACACCGGTGTCATTCGCCGCGAAGCGTGAGCATCGGATCGGTGCGGGCGGCGCGCAGCGCGGCCGGGAACACCGCGGCGGCGCTCGCCGCGACGAGTACTGCCGCGGCCGCTGCGGCGCTGACGAGGTCCGCCGTCGTCGACGAGATGACCAGCGCGCCGAGCCCGCGCGTCGTCCACAGCGACAGGAAAGCGCCGGCCGCCAGGCCGGCGCCGACCATCACCGCGCCCTGTCGCAAGGTGGCGATGACGATGCGGAACGGATCCGCGCCGAGCGCCATTCGCAGGGCCAGCTCGGTGCGGCGGCTGGCGACGTCGTGTGCGGCGACACCGAAGAGGCCAATCGCGCTGAGGACCACCGCGAGCAGTGCGAAACCGGTGAACGCGGCCGCGAGCAGCCGCCGCGCCGGGATGCCGGGAGAGGCACCCACGAACTCCTCCAGCCGCCGCACGCCGTAGATCGGCAGGTTCGCGTCGAGCCGCGCGGCTTCTTCGCGTACCACCGCGGTGACATCAGCATCGGGGCGCGTGCTGCGCACGACGACGATGCTCGACGGCGACGGCGACTGGAGCGCCGACACGTAAACGGTCGGGAGCAGAGGCTCGTCGAGCGCGCGGTGCTTGACGTCGCCGGAGACGCCAACAATCTCGACCGGCTGCGCGTTGATCCCGAAGCGCACGCGCCGGCCGACAGCGGAATCCGCTCCGAACAACCGCTGCGCGAGCGACTGGCTGATGACGATCCGCGTCGGCGCCCCGGCGTCGTCGAGCCGCGTGAACGAGCGGCCGGCCGCGATCGGAATGTGCATCACTTCGAAATAGCCGGGGCTCGCCGCGCGGACGACCGCCTCGCGTGGTGGATCGCCCGGACCAACGGCGACGATCGCGCGACCGCGATCGCCCGTCAACGGGAGCTCGTCGACGATCGACACGGCGTCTGCGCCAAGGCGCTGTTGCAGCGCGCCCTGCAGGGTGGAGTAGAACGCGGCGACGCGTGCCGGATTCGGGTATCCCGCCGCCGGCAGCGACACCTGCAGCGTCAGCACGCCGCGCGGATCGAAGCCGGGGCTGACCTGGAGCACGCGGATCATCGTGCGCCCGACGAGCGCCATCGAGATCAGCAGCACGAACGCCAGCGCAACTTCACCGGCGACGAACACCCGGCGAAGGAGGAGCTCGCGTCCCGCCGGCGTGGCGCCGCGGCGCAGTACGTCGTTGGCCTGCGATCGCAGCGCGGCGAGCGCCGGCACGACGGCGCAGGCGCATGCAAAGGCGAACGCGACGCTCGCCACCGGGCCGATGACGCGCCAGCTGACGGCGATGTCGCGGTTGGCGAGGCCGCTGGCCTGCTGCAGCGCCAGTCGGCCCACCGTTGGCGTCGTCCACGAGGCGAGCAACACGCCGGCCACGCTGCCGGCGGCGACCAGCACGACCGCTTCCACGAGCACCTGGCGCACGATGTCGAACCGGCCGGCGCCGAGAGCGGTCCTCACCGCGAGCTCGCGCCGGCGATCGATCGAGCGGACGACCAGCAAGCCGGCGAGGTTCACGAATGCGAGCGTCACCGCGACTGCGCCGGCGGCCGCGAGCAGCGTCAGCGTCCGCGTGCTGTCGCCGGCGATCACGGTGGCGACTGGCGCAACCGACGTTCGTGCCGGCGGCGTCGAGCGGCGGCTCACGTCGTCGAGCGCGCTCGCCACGTGTGCTGTCGACACGCCGGGCGCGAGGCGAGCGAGTGCGGCGACGCGATAACCGGTCCGCGCCGCCTCGGCCGGCGTCATCGGAATGGGGCGCCAGATGTCGCACGGGTTCAACGCAAACACGAACCGCTCGGGCAGGACGCCGACGATCGTGTGCGCGCGGCCATTCAGCACGAGCTGCCGGCCGACAACCGCCGGATCGGAGGCGAGTTTGCCGTGCCAGAAGGCTGCGCTGACGATCGCCACGCGGACGGCGGCATCGTCGGCCTGGAAGGAACGGCCGCGGGCCGGCACGACGCCGAGCAGCGACAGGAATCCGGGCGTGACGTCGGTGGCGCTGACGCGCTCGGCGACGCCGGCGCCGGTGAGCGTCAGGTTGGTGCCGTCGAAGGCTTCGAGTGCGGCGAGCGGTCCCGCACGTTCACGCCACGCCTCGAACGTCGCGTAGCGAACGGCGCGTGCCGCCGCGGCCGAATCGTCGAGCGGCGTCTCGCCGACGACGGCGAGCGCTGCGGGCTCGGCAAACGGCGGCGGCGTGAGCAGGACGGCATCGACGACGGCGAAGATCGACGCGCCGGCGCCGATCGTCAGAGCGAGCGTCAGGACCGCGGCGAGCGCGGTCGCCGGCGCTCGGCGGATGCTTCGCGAGAGGCGACGCAAATCGCTGCGCACAACGCGTCCATCCTACGTCGATCGGCGCTGCGCGAACAGCCACTCCGGCAGCGCCGGCTCGGTAAAGGCCCATTCCCAGGCGTTGTGATCGACGCCGGCGTATTCCGTGTAGAGCGGCTTGCCGCCGGCTTTGCGCAGCGCGGCCATGCGCGTTCGCGACACGTCGACCGGGACCGTGCGATCGGCGGCGCCGTGGAAGTTCCACAGCGGCACGCGCGCCAGCGGCGCGATGTCGTCTTCGGTCGGGCTGCCGCAGCAGACCACGGCCGCGGCAAACACGCGCGGCCGGTGCGCGAGCAGGTTCCAGACACCGGCGCCGCCCATCGACTGTCCGGCGATGTAGAGACGGCGATCGTCGATCGGCAGCTCGCGGGCGATCTCCTGCACGATGTCGAGCGCCAGCCGCGCACCGTCGCCGAAACCGGGGACCAGGCGCGCCGGCCCGTCCGGCGATTCCTTGTAGCGTGCCCAGCCGCGATCGGTTTGCGGCGCGACGACGCAGCATGGAAAGCGCCGCTGGTTTTCGGGCAGCGCCCACACGAGCGTGCCGAACACGTTGCCGAGGCCCAGCTGCTTTTCGTTGTCGTCGCCGAGTCCGCCGCTGCCGTGCAGGTACAACACCAGCGGCAGTTTCCCGTTTGCCGCCGGACGGAACAATCGGTACGGCATCGTCCACGCGCCGTGGTGCGCGCGCTTCTCGAACCGGCCGTCGAGCCCGTTGGCGCTGCGCCGGAACGCCTCGATCAGCGCCATGCGTTCGGGTGAGGTCGGCGTGCCGCCGGCGAGCGGCGGCGGTGTCTCGCGCCGGGTTGCCGCCCAGGCGGCGAGCGGCGCGGCACCGCACAGGCGAATCGCCTCCCTGCGTGTCAACGTCGGCCGCCTCATGGTGCCTCCGCTCGTGTCCTGCGGATGATCAGCCGCGAAAAGTACGCGTCGGTACTCGAATGCGCCCACAGCGCGACGCTGCCGTGCGTGTCGCCGAGTTTCAGATCGTTCACGATCAGACACGGCTGCGACGCGCCGTTGACGTAGAACTCGCCGCGCCGGCCGGACACCACGATCTTGAGCGCCGTCCACACACCCGGCTCGAGATCGGCATACGACTCGTACTTGCCGGGCGTCTCTTCGCGCAGGCGCGGCCATGGGAAGTCGGGCTCGGACGTGTACTGCACGCTGTGATTGCGACGGAGTTGATCGTCGGCGCGTCCGTTCGTCGGCCTCACGTAGAAGTTCTCGTAGCGCTGTCCGCCCGGCTGGACGCGAAGCGCGATGCCGATGAAGCCGCGTGAATCACCGGCGGCGCCGGCGCGTGGCGCGCCGGCCACGTCGGCTTCGATTGTGCCGTTGGCGAAGTCGCTGCCGGCGAGGTTCGCGGCGATGTTGTCGGTCGCCGCGGCGTGGTCTGGCGAGACGATCAGGTGAACGGCGCGGCGGCCGCGATAGGTGACGAGTTCCGCCCTCCCGCCATTCGTGACCGTGATGCCGTCGAGCGAAGCGAAGGTCCACTCCTGAACCGGCGCGGGCTGGACCGCGGCGAGGGTCACCGACCCGCCGGCGAACGCGAGGACGAGCAACCGTGAATGAACCGCCCTCATGACGTGCGTATGTAACATACGGCGCCGCGTCGTGGACATCGACCTGCGCAGGCTTTATCGATCGCCGGCCCCGTCCAAATTGTTGGAATCCGCCGGTGACCGCGGTGTGCGGTTTTGCAAACCTCGGCGGCGACAATCAACAGCCGCGGGAACAGGCTATAGACTCTCTACGTCCAAGGGCTATAGACTGTCTATACCATGACGCTCCATTCTTCCCGCCCCGACGCGCGCGCCGACCTGCTGCACGGCACGCTCGACATGCTGATCCTGCGCACCCTGATGTGGGGACCGCAGCACGGCTACGCGATCGGGCAGACGATCCGCGCCCAGTCGTCGGAGGTCCTGCAGGTGGAGGCCGGCTCGCTCTATCCGGCGCTGCAGCGGCTGGCGAAGAAGGGCTGGGTGACGGCGAAGTGGGGGCAGACCGACGCCAACCAGCGCGCCAAGTTCTACCGGCTCACGCCGGAAGGGAAGAAGCAGCTCCTTCGCGAGGAATCGCGATGGTCCGAACTGGTCAACGCGATCGCGCGCGTGATGAAACCGGTTGCGGCACCAGGAACGGATGAATAGGACGTGGGCATTCGATCATGGCTCAAGCGGCGGCGGCTCGATCAGGACGACTTCGAAGACGAGATTCGCGCCCACCTGGCGATCGCGGCTGAGGACAAGGTCGCCGACGGCGCCGATCGGCGCGACGCGCAGCTCGCCTCGCTCAAAGACTTCGGCAACGTGACGCTCACCACCGAGGCGGCGCGGCGGGTGTGGACGCCGTGGTGGGTCGAGGCCGTGCACGATCAATTCAGCGACGTCCGCTACGCAGTGCGGTCGCTGGCGAAGAACCCGATCTTCTCGCTCACCGTCGTCGGCGTGCTGATGCTCGGCATCGGCTTGAACGCCGCGGTGTTCACGATGCTCAAAGGCATCGCGCTGAGCCCGATCGCCGGCGTCGCCGGCGCGGCGCGGCTCGCCGTGGTCTTTGCCGAGACCAGCAACGGCCGTCCACTGTCGGTCTCGTATCCCGATTACCAGTACCTTCGCGATCACGATCACGCCTTCACTGGTCTGTTCGGCTCGACGGTCGGCCGCGTGAATCTCGGCAAAGGCCGAAGCGCGCGCCAGGCCTGGTGCGAGCTCGTGACGGGCAATTATTTTCAGATCCTCGGCGTCCGCGCCGGGCGCGGCCGGACGCTCCTGCCGTCCGACGAAATCGCGCCGGGCCGCCACCCGGTCGTGGTGCTGAGCGACGGGTTGTGGCGCCGCGACTTCGCCGCCGATCCCGACATCGTCGGCAAGACGCTCGAGATCAACAACGACTTCCTGACTGTCGTCGGCGTCGCGGATCCGTCGTTCCACGGCACCACGGTCGTGTACGACGTCGAGCTGTTCGTGCCGATCATGACGGCGCCGCAGCTCGGCTTCCGGTTCGGCAGCCAGGAAACGACGCCGTCGGCGATTCTGTCCGATCGCCGCGCCGGTGTGTTCGAGCCCGAGGGCTATCTGCGGCCGGGGGTGACCCTCGCCAATGCCGCCGCGCAGGTCGACGCGCTGTCGGCCACGCTGGCGCGCGATCGGCCGCTCGCCGACGCGGCCGAACGCCTGCGCGTCGTGCCGTTCTGGCGGGCGCCGTTCGGTGCGCCGTTGATTCTGCTGCCGACGCTCAGCGTGCTGGTGGCGATGGGCTTGCTCGTGCTGCTGATCGCGTGCGCCAACATCGCCGGGCTGGTGCTGGTCCGCGGGCTGTCGCGGCGCGGCGAGATTGCCGTGCGCCTCGCCCTCGGCGCGACGCGGACGCGAGTGGTTCGCCTGCTGATCGTCGAGAACCTGGTGCTCGCCCTGCCGGGCGCGGTGCTCGGCGTCCTGCTCGCGCAGCGCGGCATACCGCTGCTGGTCGGCTACGCCGAGCAGCTGGCGGCGCCGCAGCGGATCTTCTTCAACCTCGGCGTCGACAGCCTGGTGATCGGCTTCGCCGTGCTGGTCGCGTGCGGCAGCGCGCTGGTGTTCGGCTTCGTTCCGGCGCTGCAAAGCTCGCGCGTCGACCTGGTGTCGGTCATCAACACCGACGCGACGCCGCGCGCGGCGCGAGGAGGGCTGCGCAGCGGCCTGGTCGTCGCGCAGGTCGCCGTCTCGCTGCTCCTGCTGGTCGGCGCAGGGCTGGCGACGCGAAGCGTCGAGGCCGCGCGGACTGCGAACCCCGGCTTCGATCCCGGTCAGCTGACCGCGATCTCGATCGACGTGAAGCAGAACGGCTACGACGAGGCGCGTGGCCGGATGTTCTATCGCAAGCTGCTGGACACCGTGCGTGCCGATGCCGGCATCGAATCGGTGACGCTCGCGGAGTTCGCGCCGATGGGGTTCCTCGACACGCCGGTGCGCCGGGCGGAAATCGAAGGCTACGTCCCGCGGCGCGGTGAAGATCTCGCGCTGCTCGCCAACGCCGTCGGGCCGGATTATTTCCGCACGCTGCGCATTCCGTTGCTCGCCGGCCGCGGCTTCGAAGATCGCGACGACGACGCGGCAGCGCCGGTCGCCGTCGTCAACGGCACGCTGGCGGAGCGATTCTGGGGCAGCGCCGCGAACGCGATCGGCAAGCGCGTCAGGCTCGCCGGCGCCGGCGACTGGCGGACGGTGATCGGCGTCGCCGCCGACGTGAAGTACTCGCGCATCAACGAGCCGCCGCGCCCGTACGTCTATCTTCCGGTCCTGCAGTGGTACCGCTCGAATCTGATCCTCCACGCCCGCGGCGGCGGGCCGGTCGATCTCCTCGTCGAGCAGGTGCGCGCGCGGGTTGCGGCGCTCGACCCCGATCTGCCGATCATGAGGGCGTCGTCGATGGCCAATGCGATGCGCGGCGCGACGATGCTCTACGACCTGATGGCGACGATGCTGTTCGTGTTTGGCGCGGCCGGCATGGCGCTGGCGGCGCTGGGCACCTACGGCCTGGTGTCCTACACCGTGAAACAGAGCACGCACGAGATCGGCATCCGCATGGCCCTCGGTGCATCGGACTGGTCGGTGGTGCGCGCGTTTCTCGCCCGTGGCGTCAGGCTCGGCGCCGCCGGCACTGTGCTCGGCGTCGTCGGCGCGCTGGCGCTGACGCGGCTGCTCGGCAGCCTGCTGTTCGGCGTCAGCGCCACCGATCCGCTGTCGTTCGCGCGTGCCGTCGCGCTGGTCCTCGGCGGCGTGATCGTCGCAACGCTGGTCCCGGCCTGGCGCGCGGCGCGGACGAACCCGTTGAGCGCGCTGCGACACCAGTAGCGGTCAAGGCGAACACAACTGTGACAACGGCGGTCCGGCTGAAGCCGGACACTACCGGAACTCACATTCGTGTGGCCACACAATGCGCCTGAACCACGAAGACGCGAAGACACGAGGAGGCACGAAGACGTTTTGTACGCGTTCGGGTCTGGCCGAGCATCTGCCGTCGTTCGCCAGGTCAGAGCGTCAACGGTGAGATCGCGGAGTTCGCAGAGCACGCAGAGAACTAATTTGTACAAAAGTTCTCCGCGCGCTCCGCGTTCTCTGCGGTTTCCGCGTTTGCGTGGAGTGTGGCCAAGTCGGATCTCAGATCTGCATCAGCGCGATCAGTTCTGCGGTCGTCGTCGAGCGGTCGAGGAATCCGAACTGACCTGACTCCCGGACCTCGCGCGCGGCATCGAGCAGGCCGGACATGGCCGCGCGGTATAACGATGTCGCGAGGCTGATGCGCTTCACGCCGGCGGCGGCGAGCTCGGCGACCGAGAACGATTTGCCCTTGATGCCGACCATGAAGTTGACCGGCTTCGCGACGGCCGCGCAGACCGCACGAACGGCACCGAGATCGGGCAGCCCGGGGGCGAACAGGACGTCGGCGCCGGCTCGCTCGAAGGCCTGCAGTCGCCGGATGGTGTCGTCGACGGTCGCGCCCGCGAAGAGCAGGTTGTGGGCGCGCGCGGTGAGTTGAAACGGAACCGGCAGGCCGCGGACGACCTCGACGGCTGCGGCGATCCGTTCGATCGCAAGCGCTTCGTCGTAGAGCGGCCGATCGCGATCGCCGGTCGAGTCCTCGATCGTGCAACCGGCCAGGCCGATGGCGGCGGCCCTTCGGATCGTCTCGGCGACAACGTCCGGCGCGTCGCCGAATCCGTTCTCGAGATCAGCTGACACCGGGAGATCGGTCGCCTCGACGATGATCCGCGCCTGCTCCAAGGCTTGATCGCGGGTGAGCCCGCCGTCGCGCCGGCCGATCGCGATCGCCGCGGCCGCGCTCGAGGTCGCGAGCGCTTCGAAGCCGAGGCCGGCCAGCAGGCGGGCAGACGCGACGTCCCACGGATTCGGAATGACAAAGACGCCCGGGCGTTCGTGCAGCGCGCGAAAGCGAACCGCCTTGTCGTGTTGGATTCCATTCATCGGACGCGCGCCCTCTCGTAGCGCAGCCGTTCAGGGCCTGCCGGCGCGACCGTTGGCAGGCCTAAAGGCCTGCGCTACGGAGGTCGTGAGCGTCATCGTCCCGCCGGCGCTTCGGGCAACGCCCAGGCGTACAACGACGATCCGCCGGCCACGAGCATGAACTGACGGCCGTCGAGCTCGTAGGTGATCGGCGAGTTGCCGACGCGTCCGATCGCGGCGTGCCACAGCGTGGCGCCGTCGGCGGTGCGCAGCCCGAGGACGTTTCCGGCCGTATCGCCGGTAAACGTCAACCCCGAAGCGGTCGTCAACACCCCGGCACCCGACGCGCCTTCTCCGAGATCGTGATGCCAGCGCACGGCGCCGGTGCGGTAATCGATCGCACGCAGCACGCTGGTACCGTAGACGCCATAATCGGCGCCGGCCCATCCGTAGGCGCCGTGATCGGCCTTGAAGAAATAAATCCCGTACGCATCGTGCGCGCTGACGACGAGCAGTCCACTGTCCGGATCGAAGCTCGGCGACCGGTAATTGGTGCCGCCGCTCTCATCGGGCGCGACCAGCCGGCCGTCGCGCGCCGGCTCTTTCTCCGGGTTCGGAATCGGCCGGCCGTCCTGGTCGATCCCCTTGGCCCAGTTGGCGGTGGCGAACGGTTTGGTCAGCAGGCTGCGTCCCGTCGTGCGATCGAGCACGTAGAAGTAGCCGTTGCGCGACGCCTGCAGCAGCAGCTGCGACGGCGCGCCGTTGAACGCCGCGTCGACGAGCACCGGCACTTCGGCCGCATCCCAGTCGTGGGTGTCGTGCCGCGTCGCCTGGAACCCCCATGCCAGCTTGCCGGTGTCGGGATTGAGCGCGACGATGCTGTCGGTCCAGCGGTTGTCGCCGGCGCGAGCCGGCCCGTTGAGGACCGGCGTCGGGTTGCCGGTGCCGACAAACAGCAGGTTCAACCGCGCGTCATAGGTGCCGGTCATCCACATCTGGCCGCCGGTTGCGCCGTCGCTCGGGTTGCCGTCGGTGCCCGGCGGCGGCGTGCTGTAGAACACCCACTGCTTCGCGCCGCTGTCCGGATCGAAGGAGGTCAACATCCCGGGCAGGTTGTCGAAATCGCCGGCGACGCCGACGATCAGATGATTGCGGATCAGCAGCGGTGCGTTGGTCGACCAGTAGCCCTTCTTCGCGTCGGCGACGACCACGTTCCACTTTTCCTTGCCGGTATTGGCATCGAGCGCGATCAAGTGAGCGTCGGGCGTGGTGAAGAACACCGAGTTGTTGTAGATCGCGACGCCGCGATGCCCGATGTGAAAGCCCTCGTTCTTCGGATAGGTGTAGCGCCATAACTGGTGCGCTGAGCGCGCATCGATGGCCCACACGTTGTCGGGCGTCGTCACGTAGACGATGCCGTTGGCGACGATCGGTGTGCCCTTGATCTGCGAGGTGTCGCCGGTTGCGAACGCCCACACCAGCGTGATCTGATGCACGTTGGCGGGCGTGATCTGCGTGAGCGGGCTGTGACGCCGGCCGGTGTTGTCGCCGTGATACGTCGTCCACCCGTCCTGCGCGATGACGACGGCGCCGAGCGCGATCGACAGAGTCAGGATGAGCCAGGCGCGACCGTAGCGCAGGCCTTCAGGCCTGCCAACGGCCGCGCGGGCAGCCCTCAAAGGCTGCGCTGCAGCCGATCGTGCCCTGCTACCGGAGCGTCTGCAGATACGCCAGCACGTCGTGCATGTCGTCATCGGTGTACTTGGCCAGTTGCTCGACGTGGGCGTCGAGCGGGTTGTCGACGGTGAACGTGACCTCGCGCGCCAGCCACGATCGATAGCGGCCGGTCGCGTCGGTCAGCGCGATCGTGAACTCGTCACGGTAGGCGAGCGTCCCGGCAATCGTTTCGCCGCTCCGGGTCTTCACTGTGACTTTGGCGGTGCGGCTGCGCGACGGATACAGCATCCGCTGCAGCAGCTCGAGCCCCTGCAGCCGATTTGCGACGCCGGCGAGATCGGCGGTGGGCGAGTGGCAGGTCGCACAGCGGCCGGCGCCGTTGAAGTAGCTGCGGCCGCGGCCGGCGTTGCCCGACTGTAAATCCGCGGCGTCGACCGTACGGCGCGCGCCGTTCGCGTTGGTTCGTTGATCGCGGATGAAGGCGATGATCGCCGCCACGTCGCTGTCGCCGAGGCGGAACGCCGGCATCCCCTTGTCGACGCGGCCGTCGCGGAGCAGCGCGCGCACCTTGTCGCCGCTCGCATCGTCGCGGACCAGCGGCGATTTGGTGAGGCTCGGCCCGGTCTCGCCGCCCATCGCGTCGCGGCCGTGGCAGAAGCCGCACTGCGCCGCGAACACGCGCTGCCCGGTCTGAAGTTGTTCAGTCGCCGCCGGGGGCTGTGCCTGCGCGCCGCTGTGAAGCAGAACGACAACGGCGAGCGATTCTGTTACATTCTGCAGCCGGTTCGCCATCGCCGCGGAATCTACCATGTCTGACGCCTTTGCGCCGCGCCCCGAGCACAAGTTCTCGTTCGGTCTGTGGACGGTCGGAAATCGCGGCCGCGATCCGTTCGGCGACGCCGTCCGCGATCCGCTGCCGCCTGAAGAGGCCGTGGCACTGCTCGGCGAGGTCGGCGCGTGGGGCGTCAACCTGCACGACAACGACCTGGTGCCGATCGACGCGACGCCGGCCGAGCGCGACCGTATCGTGAAAGGATTCCAGCGCGCCTGCGAGCGTCACCGCGTGGTCGTGCCGATGGCGACGGTGAACCTGTTCTTCGATCCGGTGTTTCGCGACGGCGCCTTCACCGCGAACGATCCGCGCGTGCGCGCCTACGCCGTGCAGAAGACGATGACGGCGATGGATCTCGGCGCCGCGCTCGGCGCCCGCATCTTCGTCCTGTGGGGCGGCCGCGAAGGGACCGAGACCGATGCCAGCCGCCGTCCCGACGAGGCGATCAAACACCTCCGCGAGGCGATCGATTTTCTGTGCGAGTACTCGATCGATCGCAAGTACGGGTTCCGCTTCGCGCTCGAGGCCAAGCCGAACGAGCCGCGCGGCGACATCTACATGGCGACGACCGCCGCCTACCTCGGGTTCATTCCGACGCTGGCGCACCCCGAGATGGTCGGCGTGAACCCCGAAGTCGCGCACGAGCACATGGCCGGGCTGAACTTCCTGCACGCCGTCGCGCAGGCGTGGGAAGCGGGGAAGCTGTTCCACATCGACCTCAACGATCAGGCGCCGGGCCGCTACGACCAGGATTTCCGCTTCGGCTCGGCCAACGTGAAGGCGGCGTTCTGGCTGGTGAAATTTCTCGAGGACGTCGGCTACGACGGGCCGCGCCACTTCGACGCGCATGCGTATCGCACCGAGGACTACGCCGGCGTCCGCGAGTTCGCGCGCGGCTGCATGCGGACCTATCTGATCCTGCGGGAGCGTGCGAAGCAGTGGAACGCCGACCCGGAGATTCAGGGGCTCGTTGCCGCGCTGCGCGAAGGCGACGCGCCGGCGTTCTCGTCGTATTCCGCACGGCAGCGCGACACGGTGCTCGCGACCGCCTTCGATCGGCACGCGCTCGCCGGCCGCGGCCTCGGCTACGAGCGGCTCGATCAGCTGACGATGGACGTGTTGCTCGGGGCGCGGTAGGCGCGTGTTGTGTGGTGCGCGCCGTTCGTAGCGCAGGCCTGTGCGTTTCAAAATGACGAGCGGCCTTTTGTAGCGCAGGCCTTCAGGCCTGCAAAACGGCCGCGGGCAGCCCTGAAGGGCTGCGCTACGAGTGACGCGGGCAGCCCTGAAGGGCTGCGCTACGAGTGACAAGACGTATCGAGGGAGACGATCATGAGACGAACGATCTCGCTGCTGATTGGCGCCACGCTGTGCGGCTCGTTGGCGTCGCCGCAGGCGGCGCCGTCGATCGGCGTGATGATCGTTGATGGCGAGAGCGGAGGTCCGTACCACCGCTGGCAGGTGACGACGCCGGTCCTGAAAACAATCCTCGCGGAGACCGGGTTGTTCAGCGTCGACGTTGCGACCGCACCCGCGACAACCGGTGAGCTCACCGGTTTCAACCCGCCGCTCTCCGGCCACGGCGCCGTGGTGCTGAATTACGACGCGCCCGACGATCGCTGGCCGGCGGCGCTCAAAAGCGCCTTCGAGCTGTACGTGCGCGACGGCGGCGGCCTCGTGATCGTCCACGCCGCCGACAACGCGTTCCCCGGCTGGAAGGCCTACAACGAGATGATCGGCGTCGGCGGTTGGCGCAATCGCAACGAGACCGCCGGCCCGCACTGGTTCGTGAAGGACGGCGCGCTGGCCTCGGATGCGGCGCCGGGTCCGGCCGGCAGCCACGGTACGCGGCTGCCGTTCGCGGTCACCGTTCGCGACCCGAATCACCCGATCGTCAAGGGATTGCCGGCGACCTGGATGCACCAGGGCGACGAGCTCTACGCGTCGCTGCGCGGGCCGGGCCGCAACATGACGGTCCTCGCCACCGCTCACTCCGATCCCGCGAACCACGGCACCGGCCGCGACGAACCGCAGTTGATCGTCGTCCAGTACGGCCGCGGCCGCGTGTTCCACACGACCCTCGGCCACGACGTCAACGCGATGAGCTCGGTGGATTTCGTGACCACGCTGCAGCGCGGCGTCGAGTGGGCGGCGACCGGCGCGGTGACGCAGAAGGTGCCGGGATCGTTTCCGACGGCGGCCAGCGTGAGCTACCGCGTCGATCTCGCGGCGATGGATCCGACGTACAAGAACGGGCTCAATCCGCTCGACCCGCCGCGCAAGTGAGCCTCTACCTCGGCCTCGACTCGAGCACGCAAAGCCTGACGGCGATCGTCCTCGAAGCCGATCGCGCCGCCACGCGCGTCGTCTACGAGCACGCCTTCGCGTTCGACGAAGCGTTGCCGGAGTACGGGACGCGTCACGGCGTGATCCTGGGTGAAGAGACCGGCGTGGCGGTCTCCTCACCGCTGCTGTGGGCCGACGCGCTCGACCTGATGATGGCGAAGATCGCCGCGAGCGGGCTCGATCTCA
>Ga0070686_100000391_pt1 | contig 27757 bp, 27 predicted proteins | sample KBSS23LmetaG_FD_65654 | JGI IMG/M metagenome (GOLD analysis project Ga0070686, IMG submission 65654) | Switchgrass rhizosphere microbial communities from Kellogg Biological Station, Michigan, USA - KBS S2-3L metaG | ecosystem: Host-associated > Plants > Roots > Rhizosphere ... | reverse complement strand
GTCGATCTCAACCAGGACGGCACCCGCTATTTCGACTATCATCACACGCCCGACGACACGCTCGACAAGGTCGATCCGGCCCAGCTGCGCCAGAACGTCGCCGCCTGGACGGCCGTGCTCGCGGTCGTCGCCGACGCGTCCGAGGCGATCGGCGGCCTGCCGCCACGGCCCTGAGGACCGCGCGGCTTGACCTTTAGGGCCACGCACTCGAAGAACGGCTGACGCCGGGGGGCGTTCAGAGAGGCCTTTGCTCGTGACCAAGAGCCGCGTCGCCTACCTCCTGCTCGGCCCGGCCGCATTCGCCTGCGCGGGGACGCGGGCCGCCGCCCAGGAGGTTTCCACGCCGCCTCCGATCCCCGCCTCCGCGCCGGCCCCGGGCGGCGAGGACCTCTCGCAGCTCTCGATCGAGCAGCTCGCGCAATTGCCGGTCCGGTCCGCCTCCAAGCGGGAGGAGCCGCTGAGCCAGGCGCCGACCGCGCTCTACGTGATAACCGGAGACGACATCCTCAATTCCGCCGCCGATTCGCTGCCCGAGGCGCTGCGGCTCGCCCCCAATCTCAACGTCCAGCAGATCAACGGGCACGAATATGCAGTGAGCGCGCGCGGCTTCAACAGCCTGGAGACGGCGAACAAATTGCTCGTCCTGATCGACGGCCGCTCAGTCTATTCGACCCTTCATTCCGGCGTGTTCTGGGACCTGCGCACGCCGATGCTCGAGGATATCGACCAGATCGAGGTGATCAGCGGGCCGGGCGGCACGCTCTACGGCCCCAATGCGGTGAACGGCGTCATCAGCATCGCCTCGCGCGACGCCAGCGAGACGATCGGTGGGTTGGTCCGCGGCACCGCCGGCAGCTTCGAGCGGTCGGCGGCGGCGCGCTACGGAGTCGCCCTCGGCGGCTCGGGCGCGCTGCGCGTCTACGCCAATTGGTTCAATTTCGACCAACACCGGCCGTCCGCGATCGGCCCGGCTGGGCTGGACGACGGCTTCCACGGCTGGCGCGCGGGCTTCCGCAGCGACTTCACCTCCGAGCGCGACCATTTCACCCTGCAGGGCGATGTTTTCGACAACGAGATCGACACGCTTCCCGAGGACGGCAACAAGGGCCAGAACATCCTGGGCCGCTGGACGCGCACCCTGTCGGACCGGGCCTCGCTCGATTTCCAGGCTTATTACGACAATGTCGAGCGGCGCTATCTGCTCACCTACGACACGCTCGAAACGGTCGATTTCCAGGGCCAGCTCAATCTTCGCGCCGGCAGCCACGATCTCGTCCTCGGCGGCGGAATTCGCACGACGCGTGACAATTTCATCAACAATCTCAACGCCTTTGAGCTCAATCCTCAGAGCAAGAGATTGTGGGTCTATAATGGCTTCATCCAGGACCGGTTCGCGCTGACCCCGACTCTGTCGCTGATCGCGGGGGTCAAGGCCGAGGAGACCAGCTTCACCGGCCTCCAGTTCCTGCCCAATCTGCGCCTCGCCTGGCATCCGAACGAGCAGACCCTGCTCTGGGCCGCCGTCTCGCGTGCGGTCCGGACGCCGTCGCGGATCGACCGCCAGCTCGAATTCCTGCCCTTGCTCGCGGGCGGCAATTTCCAGTCGGAGAAACTGATCGCCTTCGAGGCCGGCTATCGCGGCCAGCCGACCCGGCGGACCAGCCTCTCCGTCTCGCTCTTCCTCAACCGCTACGACGACATCAGGACGACCGAATTCCAGCCCGGCGGCGCCCTCCCGATCCAGCTGATGAACGGCCTCGAAGGCCATAGCTACGGGATCGAGGCGTGGAGCGCGACCCAGCTGACGCCATGGCTGCGCGTCAATCTGGGGCTCAGCACGGTCTGGAAGGATTTCCACGAGAAGCCCGGCCATGCCGATCTCGCCCAGCGCGACGAGCTCGGCCACGACCCCAACCTCCAGCTGTTCGCGCGGGCCGAGCTCAACCCGGTCGAGCGCCTCCGCATGTCCTTCGGCGTCCGGCGCATCGGCGCGCTCGACGACAGCGTCAGCGAGCCGCCGATCCGCGCCTATGTCGAGGCGGACGCGAACCTCAGCTACCGCCTCACCGAGGCGCTGGAGCTCTACGTCGCCGGAAACAACCTGCTCCACCGGACCCACCTGGAGAGCAACGACACCCAGCGCGTGAAGCTGGCCCAGCGCAGCATCTATGCGGGGGCGCGGGTCCGATTCTGAACGCCCGACGCCTCCTCTTTGCTTCGGCGCTCATCCTCGGCGCGGCGATCGCGCACGCCCAGCCGTCGGAGACCGCGGTCAAGGCCGCCTTCCTGCCCCGCTTCGCGCGCTACGTGAGCTGGCCCCCGCCCGCCTCGCCACCCGTCGGCGCACCCTTCCAGCTCTGCATCGTCGGGCGCGATCCGTTCGGGCCGCTGCTCGATCAGGCCGCGTCCACCGAGCTGATCGACGGCCACCCTGTGGCGATCCGGCGCCTGCCCTCCGCCGAGCGCGCCGCCGGCTGCCAGCTCGCCTTCGTCCAGGGCGCGACGCAGCCGGACACGGCGCGGATGCTGCTCGCCCTGCACAACCAGGCGATCCTCACCGTCACCGATGCCCGCGCCGGCCCGCAGCGCGGCATGATCCACTTCACCATCGTCGGAGGGCGGGTGCGCTTCTTCATCGACGACGCGGAGGCGGCGGGGCGCGGCCTCTCGATCAGCTCCCGCCTGCTCGCGCTCGCGGCCGGCGTCAGGGCGCGGCGCTGATGCGGCGGCGGCTCGCCAACCTCTCGGCGCGGTGGAGCAACGCGCCCGCGGCGATCATCCTCATCGTCGCCTTCCTGCTCCTCGCCGGGCTCGGCATCATCTTCCAGAACGAGGCCGCCTATCGCGACCTGCAGACCCAGGAGATCCGCGCCCAGGCCGACATCCTCTCGGCGAGCGTCACCGCCGCGCTCGATTTCGGCGACCGCGAGGCGACGCAGCAGGCGGTCGATGCGGTGCGGGTCAACCGCGAGGTCCGTGCGCTCGGCGTCTACAGCAACAGCGGCGCGCTGCTCGCGAGCTACGGGCGCGACGGCGCGGCGCCCCCGGCCCGCTATGTCGAGCCCTTCCCCGCCCCGGCCGACGCGATCAGCGCGATCGTGCCGGTGACCAGCCGCGGCGAGCGGATCGGCACCGTCTATCTCGCCGCCGATCCCGAGCCCCTGTCGCGGCGCCTGACCCGCTATTTCGTCATCTCGCTGCTCGTGGGCATGGCCGCCCTGGTCGTCGCCGTGCTCGGCATCGCCCAGAACGCGCTGCGGCGCGCCAACCGCCAGCTCGAGGAGCGCGCCGGGGCGCTGGTGCGGGCCAATGCCGAGCTCCAGGTCCAGGTCACCGAGCGCAACCGGGCCGAGGATCAGTTGCGCCAGGCCCACAAGATGCAGGCGCTCGGCCAGCTGACCGGCGGCATCGCCCACGATTTCAACAATCTCCTCACCGTCATCCAGGGCTCGGCCGACATGCTCCGCCGGCCCGCTCTCGCAGACGCCAAGCGCGTGCGCTTCGCCGAGGCGATCGTCCAGGCCTCGAGCCGCGCCGCGGCGCTGACCGGGCAATTGCTCGCCTTCGCCCGGCGCCAGCCGCTCCGCCCCGAGATCATCGACGTGAACGAGCTGATCCGCGACATGACCGACCTGCTCGACCGGACCCTAGGCGAGCGGATCGAGGTGCGCACCATCCTCTCTCCCGACGCCTGCAGCGTCGAGGCCGACCGCGCCCAGCTCGAATCCGCCCTGCTCAACGTCGCGGTCAACGCCCGCGACGCGATGGCCGAGGGCGGCCTGCTCACCATCCGCACCGCGATCGTCGACGAGGCGCCCGAGCGGCGGATGATCGCGCTGTCGATCAGCGACAGCGGCATCGGCATGGACGCGGACACGCTCGATCGCGCCTTCGAGCCCTTCTTCACCACCAAGGCGACCGGCAAGGGCACCGGCCTCGGCCTCAGCCAGGTCTACGGCTTCGCCAGCCAGTCGGGCGGCGAGGTGCGCATCGAATCCGCGCCCGGCTCGGGAACCACGGTGACCCTGCTGCTGCCCTGCAACGGCGGCCGCGGCGGCAGGCGCGAGGCGGAAGGATATGCGGCAATCGAGCCGTACCGGACCGGGCGCATCCTGCTGGTCGAGGACAATGAGGAGGTCGGCGAGTTCGCGGAGAGCCTGCTCGGCGAGCTCGGCCACAAGGTCCTGCGCGTCCGCTCCGGCGAGGCCGCTCTCGAAGCGGCGCTCGCCAAGACCTATGACGCGGTGTTCAGCGATGTCGTCATGCCCGGCATGAGCGGGCTCGAGCTCGCCGACCAGCTCGCCGAGCTGCGTCCCCATCTCCCGGTCATCCTCACCACCGGCTATTCGGACGAGATCGCCACCTCCGGCGCCGGCGGCCGCCCGGTGATCCTCAAGCCCTACCGGCTCGAGACGCTTGCGGCGGCGATCGACGAGGTGCTGCGGACGGAGGCGAAATAGGGCGAGGCGATTCTTCCAGGTCCACTTTCCCTGGATCGATCGAAAAATCGGCTCCCCAGAGGCAACTTTGTCGGTCGATGGTCGGGGAGACAGGATTTGAACCTGCGACCCTCTGCTCCCAAAGCAGATGCGCTACCAGGCTGCGCTACTCCCCGCCTTCGTGCTGCGGACTTCGGCGGGCAAGCCCGCCTAGGGCGGCGCCTTTGCCACAGGTCCCGCTGGCTTGCCAGCCGAAGCTTCAGCGCAGGCTGGTGGGCCCGGAGGGATTCGAACCCCCAACCTAGCCGTTATGAGCGGCCGGCTCTACCGTTGAGCTACAGGCCCCGCGCCCGAATGGCATGGCAGGGCGCCGGCTTCAACCTCAACCGGCGCTCTCGCCCTGCGCGGCGCCCCCGCCCGCCGCCGCGAGGGCGGGCAGATCGAGCGCGAAGCGCGCCTCGTCGACGACGAGCGCCCCGCCGACCGCCTCGGCGAGGTTGCGGATCAGCCTGAGCGCGAAGCCGAGGCCGAGCGCCGGCGCGCCCGGCCAGTCCCCGTCCGGGCTGTAGCCGGGATCGAGCAGCTCCGTCTCCGCGACGCCCGCGATCGCGGCGGGCCGGTCGACCGCCAGGCGGAGCATCGTCCTTTCGCCGCGCGGCGCCAGCGCCATCGCCGCCCGGATCGTCTCCCCCTCCCCAGCCAGTCCGATCGTGCCGGCGAGCAGCCGCGCGAACATCCGCTCGGCGGCGGCGGGCTCGACCAGGGCCGGGGGCAATCCCTCGGCGATCTCGAGCGCGATCCGCGCGCCGCGCTGCGCGGCGATGCGCTCGTAGCTTTCGTGCAGCCGGCAGAGCAGGGCGACGGCGTCGACCTGGCTCGCCTCGGCCTCGAACCGGCGGCTTTCGAGCCGGGCGGCCGTGTCGAGATCGTCGACCGCGCCGAGCAGGCCGCGCGCCTGCGCCATGATCTCCGCCGCGCTGCCGCGATAGCCGGCCGCGGCCGGCCCCATATATTGGCCCTCGATCATCTCGGCGAAGCCGATGATCGCGTTGAGCGGCGTGCGCAGCTCGTGGATCAGCCCCCGCAGCGAATCGGCGGGGAAATGGGTGCCGAACACGCCCGCCGGCTGGCTGAGATTATGGGCGATCTCGTCGAGCCGCGGCCGCCGCGCGGTCCCGCGATAGCCGAGGAAGCTGCCCCGCCGCGCATCGAAATAGGGCACGCCCGAAATCCGCCAGTCGCCGCCCGCCGGACCATTGCCTGCGACGTTGAAGCGTGCGTCGCGAAACGGCGCGCGCTTCTCGAATGCGCCCGCGGCCTGGCCGTCGACGCCATGATGGCCGGGGCCGGCGATCGCGGCGATGCTCTGGCCGACCAGGGAGGCCCGCGGCGCGCCCTCGACCCAGAGGAAGATGCCGTCCGTGCCGGTCTCCCAGCGGAAGCCCTCGGCCTGCTCGGCGGGGGTAAGCGGGGCCGCGACGGGATGGGCCTCGCGCTCGCGCCGGAACGCCTCGATCCGCGCGACCAGCTCGCGGATCTGCGATTCGCTCTGCTCGACGGGAAGGACGACAGGGGTTGCGGCCTCGGCCGACGCGCCTTTCTCCAGCACGAAGTCGCTCGGCCCGAACGCGCTCAAGCCATGCTTGACCGCCGGATCGAGATCCTCGCGGTGGCGCAGCAGGGCGCGCGCGGCGGGGCCCAGGCGGGGCAGCAGGGCGAACCAGGACTGGCGATCGAGCCGCGCCTCGGCAAAGAGCGGCGCGGCGATCGAGGCATTGTCCTCGGCGAAGAAGGCGAGCAGGTCCGCGGCGACGGCCTGGCCGGCCAGCGCCCGCGCCGCCTGGCGGCGGACGGCGGGATCGACCGCGTCGCGAGTCTCCCGCAGCAGGGCGAAGGCGCGCTCGCGCAGCGGCCCTTCCCAACCGTGCCGGCGCTGCGCGAGCAGGTCGACGAGCTGGCGCCATTGCGCGTCCCGCCGGTCGGGCCGGTCGGCGGGTGAGGCCAGCACTGTCGCAATCCGGTCGTCGAAACGCATGACCGAGGCCTAACCGGGTCGCGACGGGCGCGGAAGCGGCTTCTTCGCCGCGTCGCAATTCGGGACGGCGCTGCGCGGTGCGTGAATGCGACCGCCCTCCGTCCGGCGCTCAGGGGTGAGGGCTCGCCAGCCACAGCCGCCAGAGAATCGCCAGTTCCGCATTGTTGCCGGCGGCCACGGCGCGGAGGGCCGCCTCCGCCTCGGCGCGGCGGCCGGCGCGCGCCAAGGCGGCGCCGAGCCGAAGGTTGACGAGGCCCGGATCCTCCCCACCCTTGCGAAGCGCGGCCCGATAGAGCTCGGCCGCTTCGGCATATTGGCCGTAGCCGTAATAGGCATCGCCGGTACGGCGGGCGGCGCGGCCGTCGGCGGCAGCCAGCGCCTGCGTCCCCGCACGCGCCAGCGACGCACGGTCCTCGGCGACCTGGGCGCTGACGGCGGCCAGCAACTCGCGCGCCTGCGGCGCGGCGCTCTGGAAGACATTGCGCGCGAACCCCTCCTCGAGGACGGCCTTCGCCTCACCCGGCAGGCCGGCCGTGCTCGCGGCCTGCGCATAGACGTAGAAGTCGCGCTCGCTGCCGAGGGCGCCTGCGGCGCGCATAAGCCGATCGACGTCGAGCTCGGGCCCGCCCGAGAGGTCGCGATAGACGCCGAGCACCGAGCGCCAATTCCCGGCGCTCGGATAATGGGTCACCAAAGTCCGGGACAGCTCGAAGGCCGGACCGACCATGCGGCCCTCATAGGCGATGGCAAGCATCTGCCGATAGACCTGCTCCGGCGCCTGTCCGCCGGCAGCCTCGCCGATCTGCGCGATCCGCCGATAGAGATTGAACGCCTCCTGCCGCTTGTTAAGCCGGACCTTCACCGCGGCGAGCTGCGTGAGCCGCTCGACGTCGTTCGGCTGCAGGGCGACGAGTCGGTCCAGAGCGGACTCGGCCGTCGCGATGTCGTTCGCCTGCAAGGCGAAGCCGGTCTGTGCCGCGAGCAGCTGGGGGAGTATCTCGGCCGGCGCGCCGCCGCTGGCGATCATCGCATCGACGGCCTGCCGCTGCATCGACGGGTCCGGCTGGCCGCGGCCGATCTCCAACATGAGCTGTCCCAGCAGGTAGCGCCCGGCCGGGCTTTGCGCCGCGGCCCGGGCCGCGGGGAGGGCGGCGTTGGCGGCGGCCCAATCCTGGTCCCGCACGGCATTGTACAAGGGCCTGATGGCCGCGTTTTCGGAGGCGCCGAGCGCCGGGGCCTGCGCCTGCTTCCGTCCCGACGGCGCCCGCTTCTGTCCGCCTGCCGACGCGTCGACCGCTTCGATCGGCACTGCGAGCAGCATCGCGCATCCCGCAGCCAGGCCCACCGACCGCGCAGTCCCGAATGTCGTCATCGCCATTCTCCCCGGGAAACTTCATGCGGGCGAACGGCTTGGCAGTCAAACCGGGCGGGATTCGGGCAGCTGCCGGCCGCCGCACGCTCGATGGATAGCGTCCGCCATTGATCCTGGGGGAGAGCCGCCGGGGGGCATGCCCCCCGGCCGCTCAGGCGTGAGGGCTGGCCAGCCAGAGCAGCCAATACTGGGCGATTTCCCCGCGCGGGCCCGTCACTTGCCGAAAGGCCGCTTCCGCCTCGGTGCGCTGGCCGGCCAGCGCCAGGGCTTCGCCAAGACGCGTGTTGGCGAGATTGGCATCGACCCCGCCCTTCTGGAGGGCAGCGCGAAACATCTCCGCCGCATGCACATAATCCCCATAGCCATAATAGGATTCGCCGATCCTGAGCGCGGCCAGGCCGCTGCTGCCCGCGAGAGCTGCGGTGCGCTCGGTGGCCAGGGAGGCGCGGTCGGCAGCGAGGCGCGCGTTGACCGAGCCAATCCGCTCGCGCGCATAAGCGGCGTTGGTGGTGATGAGGTTGCGGTTGAGTCCTTCCTGGAGCACCGCCTGGACCTCGCCGATCGCGCGAACTTCGCCGGCGGCTTCCGCCAGGAGGATGTAATCGCGCTCGGCCCTCATGGCGCCGGCGGCGCGGATCAGCCGATAGACGTCGAGTCTCGTCGACAGGTCGCCGCTCAGCGTCTCGCCGTAAATGGCGAGCGTGTCGTGCCAGAGAGTGGGGGACGGCGCCGCCGCCAGCCAGTCCCGCATCATCGCAGTCGTCTGGGGCAGATGGTTGTTATAGGCGATCGTCGCCATGTGCTGGCGCCATTCGACCGGGACCGGCTGGTGGGCCGCCTGCTGCGCCTGCACTGCCTGCTGATAGACGGCGAGCGCGCCCGCCGGATCGTGCGCCGCGATGCGAATCTGGGCGTGACGCGGGAGACGGTCCGGATCGGCCGGATTGATCCGATCGAGCTGGGTGGCCGCGCTTTCCGCCTTGGCGCTGTCGCCGGCGCGGATCGCGAAGTCGAACTGGCTCGAATAAAGCGTCGGCATCACATTGGCCGGCGCAGAGCCGGAAGCGATCATCGCGTCGACGCCGGCTGCCTGGAGCTGGGTGTCGTTGACGCCGACGCCGATCTGCCACTGGAATTTGCCAACGAGAAATTTGGCATCGTTGCCGTGCGCCGCCGCCTGCGCTGCGGGAAGCGCGGCCTGCGCCGCCGTCCAATTGCTCGCCTGCACCGCTTCCTGCAGCGGCTGCAACGTCTCCTGCTCCTGGCGGCTCAGATGGTATGGGTGCTCGCCCGGAGCCGGCTGCTGCTCCTGCTGCTGCGGCTGGTTCGCCCGGCTCTGGGCCCGGGAATTGGTCGGCTGCCCCGATCGCGAGGGCATTTGCGCAAAGAGGGGCGCGGCCGCCGCGCCAAGCACCAAAGCGGCGCCCAGAGCCGCCTTCGAAATCGTCATCGATGAATCTCCCGAGATGATCATGGTCAGGCCGGCCGCTGTGCCAGCCAAACGAGCCAGAAGCCCGCGAGGTCCGCGCGCGGCCCGGTCACCGCGCGAAGCGCCGCCTCGGCCTCGATCCGCCGCCCGGCGAGCGCGAGCGCCGCGCCGAGCCTGGTGTTGACGAGGTTGGGATCCTCGCCCTGCTTCAGGAACGCGGCCTGATAGAGCGCGGCGGCCTCCGCATATTGGCCGAAGGCGAAGAAGGCGTCGCCGGCCTCCCGCGCCTGGGTTCCGGTGCCGGCGAGGGCCCGGGTGCGCAGCCCCGCCAGGGCGGCGCGATCGGCGGTCGCGCGCCGCGCCATGCCGGCAACGGCCGCCGCGACGGCCGGCTTGGCGGTATCGAGCACGCCGCGGCTGACCCCTTCGTCGAGCACCGCCTTGGCCTCGCCCGGCAGGCCGGCGCCGCCGAGCAGATCGGCGAACTGAAGATATTCGCGCTCGCCGCCAAGCGCGTCGGTCGCACGCATCAGACGGCGGATGTCGAGCGCCAGCGCCGGATCGACCGGCGCGAGCTCGCGATAATCGAGCAGGGCGTCGCGCCAATTGACCGCGCTCGGATAGGCGGCGACCAGCTTCTGGCCGAACAGGACGACCTGCGGCACCGTCTGCGGCGCGAGCGGCGCGGCGCCGTTGATCCGCTGGGTCCCGTCATAGGCGACCGCGAGCGCACGGCGATACAGGCTCTCGGGCAGGCGCCTCCCGCCGGCCTCACCGGCGACGATCGCGCGCTGGAACAGGGACACGGAGAGCGCCCGGTCTGCGGCCGCCGTGACCGGGCTGCGCACCCGCGACTTGTACTGGGCATAGTCGGCGAGCGCGTCGACATTGTTGGGCTGGATTTCGACGATTCGCGCCATCAGCCGCTCGACGCGGGCCATGTCGCTGACCGAATAAGCGCGCGACAATTGGCTGGAGAGCAGGGAGGGCAACTCCTCGTTGGTGGCGAGGCCGCTGTCGATCAGCGCGTCGATCGCCTGGGTCTGCATCGCGGCATCGCCGCGCATCCGCCCGATGTCATATTGGTAATGGGCGAGCGCGTAGCGCGCGTCGCCGCTGCGGGCCGCGGCGCGGGCCGCCGCCAGCGCATTGTCTTGGATCGCGCGATCGCCGGTCGAGGCGGCCGCCTGCAGGGCGGCGAGCGCCGTCTGCTCCTCGCGGCTCAATGCGAGCGGCCGCGCCGGCTGCTGCGCTGACAGAGACGCCGCCCCGACAACCAGCAATGCCGCGGTCGCGGCCTTGAGAACCTTCATGAATTGCGCCTCCACAAGCGAATCCGGCCCCAGGGGGCGGCAGCGCCGAGCCTTTAGCGGCAAGGCCGGCACGTTGCTAGGGTTCGCCCGCTGAACGCCTGTTGAACTGCGACGGCAGGAGGCTCCGACCCGAAATTCCGGGGTGGCGCGGCGCGGGATCGTCCCTATCTAGGGTCTTCACCCTCGCGTGCGCGTACGCGCGCGTGCGCGCGGGGTGGCCTTGGCCGGCCGCATCGGCTAGGGTCTCCTTCGCATCTCCGGCGCTCCGGCGCTCCACTCTGGAAAATCAGGACCTAATATTGGCCAGCGCCCCGCCGACCATCGAACCCAGCGACATCTCGCCCGTCTCCATCGTCGAGGAGATGAAGACCTCCTACCTCGATTACGCGATGAGCGTGATCGTCGCTCGCGCCCTGCCCGACGTGCGCGACGGGCTGAAGCCGGTCCATCGCCGCATCCTCTACGCCTGCCAGGAGGGCGGCTTCGTCGCCGGCCGGCCCTATCGCAAGTCGGCCAAGATCGTCGGCGACGTGATGGGCAATTATCACCCGCACGGCGACAGCGCGATCTACGACGCGCTCGCCCGGATGACCCAGGACTGGTCGATGCGCGTGCCCCTGGTCGACGGCCAGGGCAATTTCGGATCGATGGACCCCGATCCGCCGGCCTCGATGCGCTACACCGAGGCGCGGCTCGCCAAGGTGGCGATGACCCTGCTCGAGGATCTCGACAAGGACACGGTCGATTTCATCCCCAATTATGACGGCTCGCGCGAGGAGCCGCAGGTCCTGCCGGCGCGCTTCCCCAACCTGCTCGTCAACGGCGCCGGGGGCATCGCGGTCGGCATGGCGACCAACATCCCGCCGCACAATCTCGGCGAGGTGATCGCCGCCTGCAAAGCCTATATGGACGATCCGGCGATCAGCATCGACCAGTTGATCGAGATCATCCCCGCGCCCGATTTCCCGACCGCGCCGATCATCCTCGGCCAGCACGGCGCGCGCAGCGCCTATCATACCGGGCGCGGCTCGATCCTGATGCGCGCCCGCCACATGATCGAGGAAGGCCGGGGCGAGCGCCGCTCGATCGTCCTCACCTCCATCCCCTATCAGGTCGGCAAGAACGGCCTGGTCGAGAAGATCGCCGAGGCCGCCAAGGACAAGAGGGTCGAGGGCATTTCCGACATACGCGACGAATCCAACCGCGAGGGCGTTCGCGTCGTCATCGACCTGAAGCGCGACGCCACGCCCGACGTCGTGCTCAACCAGCTCTGGCGGCACACGCCGGCGCAATCCTCCTTCCCGGCCAACATGCTCGCGATCCGTGGCGGCCGGCCGGAGACGTTGAGCCTCAAGGACATCATCGAAAGTTTCGTGCGCTTCCGCGAGGAGGTGATCACCAGGCGCGCCAAGTTCGAGCTCGCCAAGGCCCGCGACCGCGCCCACCTGTTGCTCGGCCTGGTGATCGCGGTCACCAATCTCGACGAGGTGGTGCGGATCATCCGCGCCTCGGCCTCGCCCGCCGAGGCCCGCGCCGCCTTGCTCGCGCGCGCCTGGCCGATCGCCGAGATCGCGCCCTACATCGCGCTCGTCGAGGCGGTCGAGGTCAAGGTCAGCGGCGACACCTACAACCTCAGCGACGCGCAGGTCCGCGCGATCCTCGAGCTGCGCCTCCACCGGCTGACCGCGCTTGGGCGCGACGAGATCGCCGGCGAGCTGCGCGCACTCGCCACCTCGATCGCCGGCCTGCTCGACATCCTCGGCGACCGGGTCAAGCTCTACGCGCTGATGCGCCAGGAGTTCGACGAGATCGCCAGCGCCTATGCGACGCCGCGGGTCAGCGAGATCGCGCCCGCCTGGGACGGGATCGAGGACGAGGACCTGATCGAGCGCGAGGACATGGTCGTGACCGTGACCCTCGGCGGCTATATCAAGCGCACCCCGCTCGAGACCTTCCGCACCCAGGCGCGCGGCGGCAAGGGCCGCGCCGGCATGGCCACCAAGGACGAGGACGCGGTCACCGAACTCTTCGTGACCTCGACCCACAACCCGGTCCTGTTCTTCTCGACCCACGGCAAGGTCTATCGGCTCAAGGTCTGGCGCCTGCCCGAAGGCGCGCCCCAGGCCCGCGGCCGGCCGATGGTCAATCTGCTGCCTTTGGCCGAGGGCGAGACCATCTCGACCGTCCTTCCCTTGCCCGAGGACGAGAATGAGTGGGGCAAGCTCCACGTCGTCTTCGCGACCGCGCTCGGCGGGGTGCGGCGCAATTCGATGGACGCCTTCACCAACATCCCCTCCAACGGCAAATTCGCGATCCGCTTCGACGAGAGTGTCGCCCAGCATGGCGAGGGCGACAAGTTGATCGGCGTCGCCCTGCTCACCGAGGAGGACGACATCCTGCTCGCCACCCGCCTAGGTAAAGCGATCCGCTTTGAGTCGACCGCAGTACGGGAATTCCAGAGCCGCACTTCGACCGGGGTGCGAGGCATTACGCTGAAGGACGGCGACGAGGTCATCTCGCTATCGATCTTGAAGGGCTTCAAGGCCACGACCGAGGAGCGCGAAGCCTATCTGCGAGCCGCGCCCTGGAAGGAGGGTGAGCGCGATGCTTCCCTTTCGAGCGAGCGCTTGGCGGAGTTTATCGAGGCCGAAGAGTTTATTCTCACTGTGACCGCCAATGGTTTTGGAAAGCTCTCTTCAGCCTATGAATATCGTCGGACCGGCCGTGGTGGTCAGGGCATCACCAACATCACTCTCAAATCCGACGAGGATCGAGTCGTCGCGAGTTTCCCGACGCGACACGGCGACCATCTGATGCTCGTCACCGATCAGGCCAAGCTGATTCGGATGACCACTGAGCTTCGCTACCTTCTAGATTCCGAGACTTCGCGAGCAGAGGAAGACGAAGAAAAGAAGAAGCGAGGGCTTCGGATCATCAGCCGTGGCACCGCCGGCGTGCGCCTGTTCAACGTCGCCGAGGAAGAGCATGTCGTGAGCGCCGCCCGGATCGAGGAGAGCGAGGAGGAAGAGGTCGAGTTGGGTGACGGCGAAGCCGCGCCGCCGCCGCCGGAACCGGACCCTGCCGATCGATGATTCGCGGCGCCGTCGATGGGTGACGTCCAACTCAGGCCGTTCGAACCGCGGGACACGGCTGGCGTCATCGACCTGATCCTTGGCATCCAGCGTGAGGAATTCGGGATCGCGATAACGTCCGACCAGCAACCGGACCTGCACGCCATCCCGGATTTCTATCAGCGTGGGCGGGGCGCGTTCATGGTCGCGGTGGATGACGGGCGCATCGTCGGCACGGCGGGGCTCAAGGATATCGACAACCGCCAGGCGGCATTGCGCAAGATGTTCGTTGCAGCCACGCACCGGGGACGCGACAAGGGCGTGGCGTCGCTTCTGCTGGAGGGGCTGATCGAAGGCGCCGCGAAAGCCGGCGTCAGGGAGATATTCCTCGGCACGACCGATCTATTCCTCGCGGCTCACCGCTTTTATGAGAAGAACGGCTTCGCCCTGATCGCGTCCGAGGCGCTTCCCGAAAGCTTCCCGCGCATGGCGGTGGATACGCTCTTCTATCATCGACGCCTCGATTAGCCGGCAAACAAGTCGACCGCCTCCCAGTCCGGCATCACCGCCTCGCGCAGCGGCGTGCGGTGGCACTGGGCGGGGTCGCGCTCGAAGCAGAGCAAAGCCGAAGGCTTTTCCTCGGCGAGCGCGATCATCTGCGCGCCTTCGGCGCCGGCCTCCGGGGTTTCGAGCTGCTCGGCATAGATGCGGTTCATCTCCGCCCAGCGGCCCTTGCGCGCCGCTTCGCGCCCGGCCGGCGGCGTGCCGAGCGCCTTGAGATGGACATAGTCGATTCCCGCCTCCTTGAGGCCGGCGGCGAGGACGTTCTTGGAGAAGCCGGGCTTGCGCGACAGCGGCACGGCGCGGACGTCGATCACTCGCGCCACGCCCGCGTCGCGCAAGGCCGCGACCAGCTCCGCCTGGGTCGCGCCCTCATAGCCGATGGTGAAGATTCGCCTCGCGGTCATGCTGGAGATCCTTGTGACAGACGGCCTCGATATTGTTGCCGTCGGGATCGAGGACGAAGGCGCCGTAATAATCGGGATGATAATGCGGCCTGAGCCCCGGCGGGCCGTGGTCGCGGCCGCCCGCCGCCATCGCCGCCGCGTAGAAGGCGTCGACCAATGCCCGCGTGTCGGTGGCGAAAGCGACATGGGTCCCCTCGCCCACGCGCTCGTTGTCGCCGATCCAGAAATAGGGCTTGCCGTTCGACCCGAAGCCATGAGCGGTGCCGCCTGCCTCGGTCTTGTCCGGCGTCACGGTCATGATCAGGGTGATGCCGAGCGGGGCCAGGGCGGCCTCGTAAAATGCGCGCGAACGCTCCGCGTCGGCGACGGCGAATCCGACATGATCGAGCATGGCCTTCCTCCTTCCGGGGGATCAGACTATCGCACCCGCGCATGACGACCCAAGTTCATATTGTCGGAGGCGGCCTCGCCGGCTCGGAAGCCGCGTGGCAGCTGGCCGAGGCGGGCGTGCGGGTGCGGCTTTCCGAAATGCGCGGCGCGGGGGAAATGACGCCCGCGCACCAGACGGACGATCTGGCCGAGCTGGTCTGCTCGAACAGCTTCCGCTCCGACGATGCCGAGAACAATGCGGTCGGCCTGCTCCACGCCGAGATGCGGGCGCTCGGCTCGCTGATCATGCGCGCGGCGGACGCGAATCGCGTCCCCGCCGGGAGTGCGCTCGCGGTCGACCGCGACGGCTTCTCTGCGGACGTGACCGCGAGGCTGGCCGCCCATCCCAATGTCGAGATCGTGCGCGAGCGGATCGACGCCCTCCCCGCCGGCCCCGCCATCGTCGCGACCGGGCCGCTGACCGCCGCGCGCCTCGCCGGCGCGATCGGCGCCGCGACCGGGGCCGATGCCCTCGCCTTCTTCGATGCGATCGCGCCGATCGTCCACCGCGAGTCGATCGACATGGACGTCTGCTGGATGGCCAGCCGCTGGGACAAGGGCGAGACCAAGGACTATATCAACTGCCCGATGACGAAGGACCAGTATCTGGCTTTCCACCAGGGCCTGCTCGACGGCGAGAAGACCGAGTTCAAGCAGTGGGAGAAGGACACGCCCTATTTCGAAGGCTGCATGCCGATCGAGGTGATGGCCGCGCGCGGCGAGGATACGCTCCGCTACGGGCCGATGAAGCCGGTCGGGCTCGACGATCCGAGGACCGGGCGCTGGCCCTATGCGGTCGTCCAGCTCCGCCAGGACAATGCGCTCGGTACGCTCTGGAACATGGTCGGCTTCCAGACCAAGCTGAAGCATGGAGAACAGGTTCGCCTGTTCCGCACCATTCCGGGCCTGGAGAAGGCCGAGTTCGCCCGGCTCGGCGGGCTTCATCGCAACACCTTCATCAACAGCCCGCAGCTGCTCGACGCCACCTTGCGGCTCAAATCGGCGCCGCACGTCCGCTTCGCAGGCCAGATCACGGGTTGCGAAGGCTATGTGGAGTCGGCCGCGATCGGCCTGCTCGCCGGACGTTTCGCCACCGCCGAGCTGCGCGGCGAGACGCTGACGCCCCCTCCCCTCACCACCGCGCTCGGCGCCCTGCTCGGCCACATCACCGGCGGCGCGGAGACGGAGAGCTACCAGCCGATGAACGTCAATTTCGGCCTGTTCCCGCCGATCGATGGCAGGCGAAAGAAGGCCGAGCGCAAGAAGGCCTATACCGAGCGGGCCGTGGCGGACCTCCAGGCCTGGCGCGCCTCCGTCTAATTCTCGCCGTCACCATCCTCGGCGGGCGCCGGCGCCGGCTGCTGTGCGCAGTTGCAGCGCGCCTGGCGCGCCTGCGGGCGGCGGCGGACGGCGGTGGTCGCGAACTCCTCGCGGCTCAGCGCGGCATCGTGATTGGCGTCGGCGCCCGAGAATTTGGTCAGGGTGCGCACCGCCCATTCCTCGAACGAGAGCCGCCCGTCATGGTTGGTGTCGAGCCGGGCGAAAGCGCGCTGGCGCGGATAGGTGAGCTCGGCGAGGGTGATCCGCCCGTCATTGTCGCGATCGGCGCGGTCGAAGCGGCGCTGCTCGCGGGTGCGCTCATCCGCCGAGGGCGGAGTCGCCGGAGTTCCAGATTGCACGCCGGCCTCCGCGGCTTCCGGCGGCGGCGCGCCGGGCACGGCCGCGGACTCCCGTTCCGCCCGGCTCGTCCAGATGAAGATGCCGGCGGCGGCGAGGAGCAGGGCCGATCCGGCCCCGGCGGAGAATCGCAGGACATCCCCCCTGTTCATGGCCTTATGCCTATCATCGGAACGGGCAGAGTCCAGATGCCCCTTCCGAGAGGTTCAGCGGCCGGTCAGGCGATAGGCCGCCAGGCGCAGCATCCGCGCGGGCGAGCCCTGCCGCTCCAGAGGGCCGGCGCGTGCGAGGTCTCGCCGCGCGAGCAGCGAGAGCATGGCGAGAGGACGAAGAGGCTTCGGCCAGGCGGGATCGGGCGCGATCCGGCCGGCCATCTCGAGCGCGGCCGCGGCCTCCTCCGGCTTTGCGCTGTGTCGGGCGAGGTCGACCAGCGCCCAGCGCGCGTCGGCCGGCGCCACCGCCGCCTCCGCGCCGAGCAGCCGGGCGGAATGGCGAAACAGCAGGCCGCCGCGCTGCTCGGCATAGAGGCGCAGGGCCTCCCCATCGAGCGGCCCTTCGGCAAGCAGCACGCCCCAGCCTTCCTCCATCGCCGCCAGCGCCGGCCCGGTCACGCCGGCCGGAAGGACGTGCTCCGCCAGCGCACGCAGCACCGGCTCGGGCGGAGGGGACGTGGCGTCGAGCGCCTCCAGCGTCTCGCGCCACCAGGCGAGGCGGATCCGGGCGACCATCGGTTCGCGGCCGCGGGAGAGGATCGCGCCCAGAGTGACGTCAAGACGCCAAAGGGCTTCGAGAGCCGGCCGTTTGGCGGCCGGTGCGTAGGCGAGAATGAGGTGGCGGTCGGGATCCAGGTCGGGTGTCATCGCGGATCCTCCTCCCCCTTGATGGGGGGAGGCCGAGTGGGGGTGGCGCCTCCACCGACACAAAGCGGGTCGCTTAGTCCACGCCTCCCCGATCCCTCCCCATCAAGGGGAGGCGCATCTCTTACCGGTAGCAGACCTTCTTCGCGGCGGCGACGACGTCATCGACCTTGAGCAGCGCCAGCTTCTCGAGATTGGCGGCGTAGGGCATCGGCACGTCCTCATTGGTGACCCGAAGGACCGGGGCGTCGAGATCGTCGAACCCCTCCGCCATCGCCAGCGCCATCAGCTCCGAAGAAATGGAGCAGACCGGCCAGCCTTCCTCGACGCAGACCATGCGGTTGGTCTTGGCGAGGCTGGCGAGCACGGTCGCCTTGTCGAGCGGACGAAGGGTCCGGAGATCGATCACCTCGGCCTCGATCCCCTCCTCCGCGAGCTTCGAGGCCACCTCCAGCGAGACGCCGACGCCGATCGAATAGCTGACCAGGGTGACGTCCCTGCCCGCCCGGACGACTCGTGCCTTGCCGATCGGCAGGACATAATCGTCGAGCTTCGGCACGTCGAAGCTCTGGCCATAAAGCAATTCATTCTCGAGGAATACGACGGGATCTTCAGAGCGGATCGCAGCTTTCAAGAGACCCTTGCCGTCGGCTGCCGAATAAGGCGCGATGACGATCAGGCCGGGGACGCCCGCATACCAGGGCGCATAATTCTGGCTGTGCTGCGCGGCGACGCGGGCGGCGGCGCCGTTGGGCCCGCGGAAGACGATCGGGCAGCGCATCTGGCCGCCCGACATATAATTGGTCTTCGCCGCGGAATTGATAATATGATCAATGGCCTGCATGGCGAAGTTGAAGGTCATGAACTCGACGATCGGCCTCAACCCGCCCATCGCCGCGCCGGTGCCGACGCCGGCAAAGCCGTATTCGGTGATCGGCGTGTCGATCACGCGCTGCGGCCCGAACTCGTCGAGCAGCCCCTGGGTGACCTTGTAGGCGCCCTGATATTCGGCGACCTCCTCGCCCATCACGAAGACGCGCTTGTCGGCCCGCATCTCCTCGGCCATCGCGTCGCGCAACGCCTCGCGGACGGTCATCCGGACCATTTCGGTGCCTTCGGGAACGTCGGGCTCGTCGATCGTGTCCGCGACCGCCGCGACCAGGTCGCGGGCGGCGGTCTCCATCTGGTGCGGCGTCGCGTCGGAATGGGTCTCGGTCTTCTGGTCGCTCGGCTGCTCCACGGGCGGCTTGGAGCGCATATTGTCCGGCACATCGGATTGCCCGGCTTCCGCCGGCGCCGCAGACGCATCCTCGCCCTCGCCGGCCATCACCGCGATCACCGCGCCGACCTTCACCCCATCCGTGCCCTCGGGAACGACGATCTTCGAAATCGTCCCTTCGTCGACCGCCTCGAACTCCATCGTCGCCTTGTCGGTCTCGATCTCGGCGAGGATATCGCCCGACTTGACCTCGTCGCCTTCCTTGACCAGCCATTTGGCGAGCGTCCCCTCCTCCATGGTCGGAGAGAGCGCGGGCATCCTGAGCTCGATCGGCATCAATAGCTCCCCACCAGGACGTCGGTGTAGAGCTCGGCCGGATCGGGCTCCGGCGCCTGCTCGGCGAAATCGGCGGCCTCGACCACGATCCGCTTGATCTCATTGTCGATCGCCTTGAGGTCGGCCTCCTTCGCGCCCAGCGCCTCGAGCGCCTTCTTGGCCTGCTCGATCGGATCGGACTTGTCGCGGACCGCCTGCACCTCCTCGCGCGAGCGGTATTTGGCGGGATCGGACATGCTATGACCGCGATAGCGGTAGGTCTTGAGCTCCAGGAGGATCGGCCCCTTGCCGCCGCGCACCCATGCGAGCGCGGTCTCGGCGGCGCCGCGCACCGCGAGCACGTCCATGCCGTCGATCTGCAGGCCGGAGATGCGGAAGCTCTCGCCTCTTTTGTAGAGCTGCTCCTCGGCCGAGGAGCGGTTCACGCTCGTGCCCATCGCATATTGATTGTTCTCGATCACGAAGATGATCGGCAGCTTCCAGAGCTCGGCCATGTTGAAGGCTTCGTAGACCTGCCCCTGATTGGCCGCGCCGTCGCCGAAATAAGCGAGGCAGACGCCGCCGTCGGCCTCATATTTGTGCCTGAAGGCGAGGCCCGTGCCGAGGCTCACCTGCGCGCCGACGATGCCGTGCCCGCCGTAGAAACCGTGATCGACGCTGAACATGTGCATCGATCCGCCCTTGCCCTTGGAGATGCCAGCGGCGCGCCCCGTGAGCTCGGCCATGATCACCTTGGGATCGATGCCGTAGGCGAGCATATGGCCATGGTCGCGATAGCCGGTGATGACGCTATCCTTGCCGACGATCATCGCCGACTGGAGCCCGACCGCGACCGCCTCCTGCCCGATATAGAGATGGCAGAAGCCGCCGATCAGGCCGAGGCCGTAAAGCTGCCCGGCGCGCTCCTCGAAGCGGCGGATGAGCAGCATCTGCTTGTAGAAATCGAGCAGCTCGTCCTTCGAGGCCTTGTAGAGCTTCGGCTCGGGCGGGCGCTCGCGATTGGGAGTCTGCGGCGGCACGGGGCGGGCGTCCTTGGTCTTTGCGGCGCGCTTCGGCGTTGCTGCCCTGGCCATTCGCGGCCTTTCTCCTGTTGTCGACAAGCTGCGGCTCTATGGCCGCAAACGCAGGACCGTGCAACGGGTGCCGCGGAGTGGTCCGGACTCCTAGTCTCCGACCACGAACGCGGTCATTCGCCAGCGGCCCTGGCGCTTGGCGAAGACGGCGCGATAGTCGCCGAAGCCGCGGAACAGCGCCTGGCGGATATAGCCCCGCCGTCCGTCCCGCAGCCGCGCGCGCAGCCACGCGGCCTCGCGCTCCTCGCCTTCGAGCGTGACCACGTCCCAGCGCAGCCGCGCGATCAGCGCGCTCGTCTCGGACGGCCCGACGCGCAGCGCCGCCCCCGGAGCGACCGCGACCATGAGGCTGAAATAGTCCTCGCCCATGTCCTCGTCGCCGATCAGGCTCATCGAGGGCGCCCAATATTCCCCCGCCTCGTCGCGCGCGCAGCCGAGCCGAAGCGCCGCCCCGAGCGTCCGCCACAATTGGCTGGTGGCCGGGCGGGAAAGACCCCAGGCGCGGGCGAAGCCGGCCTTGCCGGGGGATTCGCCGAACGAATATTCGATATCGTCGGTGGCGACGGAAAGGATGAAGGCCGCGTCGCGCCGCGCGATCGCGGCATTGAGGGCATTGCGGAAGGCGACGAAGCTGCGGTCCTGGGCGCAGCTGTCGGTCGGCGGCACGCGCGGCGGTACGGCCGACGCAGCCGCCGGCCAGGCAAGCAAAAGCGCGAAGGCCAGGCTTCGGATCGTTCCTCCCCTTCGGTTGGGGAGGATAGAGGCTAGGGGCGGCGAACGGAAGCCGGTTGCGCGGCGGGCTGGCCGTCCGCGGTGATGATCACCTCGTCGGGACGGACCACGCCGAGATCGTGCCGCACCATCTCCTCGACCAGATCGGGATCGGCATGGGCGGGATCGAGCAAATGGGCGCGGTGGGCGAGCCGGGCGCGCTCGGCCTCGAGCCGGGCGAGCTGGGCGGTCTCCTGGGTCTTGACGCGGCGATAATCGCCCCAGGCGAGGACCCCGTTCTCGCCGACGATGGCGGCGCCGAGGAAATAGGCGATGACGAGCATCCCGGCCGCGGGCCAGGCCGCGCGCCGGATCAGAATCAGGGGATTGCGGGCCGCCGTCATTGCGCTGTCACAGAATCAGCATTTCGATGGGGAATCAAGCCTTTTAACGGCCGAGTCGTAGAAATCCGGTGATGCGTGCGCTCAGCGAGTCGAAGCGTTGTCAGGGATCGGCGGGCCCGGCTCGGCGAAACCTTGGCTGGCCCGGTCGATGCCAAGCCGGTCCGGCTCGCCCCGCCCATGGTCGTGCCGATATGCGCGCACGCAGATGTAGGGCAGAGCGGGCGCCGAGGTCGCGTCGAAGGCGCTGATCGGCCAGCGCCCGGCGCAATCCGCAGTCCGGCAGAAACAGATATGCCAATCGCCGGTGCCGCCATCGGCGGCCGCCTCCCGCCATACCGCCTGCTGGAAGTAGGCGCGCTGCGGCGCCGCGCCGGATCGGAGGACACGCAGCGGAGAATCGCCCTCGCCGCGCAGCCAGTCGGTGAACGCCCTACGCGCCGCCTCCGTCTCAGGGTCAGCCTCCGACCAAAGGTGGACGAGGCTTTGCAAGCCGGGTCCATCGCTCGCCTTGACCAGGGTGAGAAAGCGGTCGGCGAGACGAACCACCTCGCCGGGCACCGGGTTGTCGGGGCTGGGGGGCGCGAGGTCGCCGAAGCGGCTGCGGGCGGCCTCGCCCATTTGCCGCTCGAAGCGTGCCGAACCGGCAACGCGAAAGCCCGCCGACAGCAGCACCAGACCGCCCTGATAGTGGCAATAGCCTACGGGCATCACCAAGGTGTCGGGACCCGCGGTCGCCGCTGCCGCGTCATAATCGCGCCCGCAATCGTGGAGGACACCGTAGACGGTGCCTCGGCGAAGGTCGCGGTTCAGGCGGCGGGATCCCCGGTAATAAAGGCCGAGCCAACCGTCATTGGCGCGGTCGTTCCTATTGCTGGCCGCCTCCGCATAGGCGCCCGCCACGTCGACATAGAATTTGTTCCAGGACACATAGCCTTCGACACGGACGCAGCGCCCAAGCCATTGCTCGGGATGGCGCCCCATCTCTCGCACCGAAGCGGGCACCGCGATCGAAAGCGTGCAGCGCGGCTCGGCGGGCGGACTCGAGAGAGCGAGCGCGGCGGCGAGCAGCATGGCCGAAGCCTAGCCGAAGATGCTCCGCCCCGGATAGATGGCCGCGCCTTCGAGCTCCTCCTCGATCCTGAGCAGCTGGTTGTACTTGGCGAGCCGGTCGGAGCGGGCGAGGCTGCCGGTCTTGATCTGCCCGCAATTGGTGGCGACGGCGAGGTCGGCGATGGTGGTGTCCTCGGTCTCGCCCGAGCGGTGCGACATGACGGCGCTATAGCCCGCGCGGTGCGCCATGGAGACGGTCTCCAGCGTCTCGGTGAGCGTGCCGATCTGGTTGACCTTGATCAGGATCGAATTGGCGAGGCCCTGCGCGATCCCCATGGCGAGGCGCTCGGGATTGGTGACGAAAACGTCGTCGCCGACGAGCTGGATGCGCTTGCCGAGCCTTTCGGTCAGCGCCTTCCAGCCCCCGAGATCGTCCTCCGCCATGCCGTCCTCGATCGAGGCGATCGGATAGGCGTCGCAGAGCTCGGCCAGCCAGGCGGCCATCTCGTCGGGCGAGAGCGTGCGCCCCTCCCCTTCCATCCGGTAGGCGCCGTCCTTGAAGAATTCGGTCGCCGCGCAGTCGAGCGCGAGCATGACGTCGTCGCCGGGCCTGTAGCCGGCCTTCTCGACCGAGCGCATGATGAAGTCGAGCGCGTCGCGCGCCGAGGCGAGATTGGGCGCGAAGCCGCCCTCGTCGCCCACCGCGGTGGCGAGGCCGGCCTCGTGCAGGCCCGCCTTCAGCGTGTGGAAGATCTCGGCGCCGCAGCGCAGGGCCTCGGCGAAGCTCGGCGCGCCGACCGGCATCACCATGAATTCCTGGAAGTCGATGGGGTTGTCGGCATGGGCGCCGCCGTTCAGGATGTTCATCATCGGCACCGGCAAGGTGCTCGCCGACACTCCCCCGACATAGCGGTAGAGCGGCTGACCGCGCGCGTCGGCCGCCGCGCGCGCGACCGCGAGGCTGACCCCGAGGATCGCATTGGCGCCGAGCCGCGCCTTGTTCGGCGTGCCGTCGAGCGCGATCATCGCCGCGTCGATCTCGGCCTGGTCCTCGGCCTCGCGGCCGGTCACCGCCTCGGCGAGCTCGCCGTTGACCGCTTCGACCGCCTGGCCGACTCCCTTGCCGAGCCAGCGGCCCTTGTCCCCGTCCCTTTTCTCGACCGCTTCATGGGCCCCGGTCGAGGCGCCCGAGGGCACCGCCGCGCGGCCGAAGCTGCCGTCCTCGAGCAGCACCTCGGCCTCGACCGTCGGATTGCCGCGGCTGTCGAGGATCTGGCGGCCGTGGACATGGATGATCGCGGTCATTTTGTTGCGGCCTCGTTATGAGATATGGGGGAGCGTGAGGCGCGAATATCGGCCCGCCGCCGGTCATGCAACTTTCGCCATGCGGCTTCGGAACGGATGAAGCGCGGCGATGTTGAGAGAGGCGAACAGGGTCCCGTCAGTAAATAGTGGAGATTGCAACATGCCCCCTCGTCAGCCCGCCTTGCCCGAAGGCACCGATCATATCGTCGCCGGCGCGTCCGGAAGCAGCAACGGCCAGGACGAGGGCGGCTTCGTCGCCTCGGCCGGCACCTCCTCGGGCACCGACCGGCTGGTGAGCCAGGTCAAGGACCAGGTCACCAGCCTGCGCGGCCAGGCGGCCGACAAGGTCCGCGGCTTCGCCGACGACGGCAAGGGTCGGGTCACGGGCCTGCTCGAGAATGTGAGCGAGGTGATCAACGACGCCGCCAAGTCGGTCGATGAGAAGCTCGGCGAGGATTATGGCGACTATGCGCACCGCGCCGCCGGCGCGGTCTCCGATTTCGCCGGCCGGATCCGGGACAAGAGCGTCGACGACATCCTGGACGACACGCGCGATTTCGTCAGAAAAAGCCCGGCGATCGCGATCGGCATCGCCGCCGTCGCGGGCTTCGCCCTGATCCGGGTGATCAAGAGCGGGCTCGACGATGCCAAAGGCGGCTCGGGCCGCAACGGGGCCTGAGCTTGGACGGGCCGGACGCCGATCCCCGCGAAGAATCGATCGGCGCCCTGTTCGGCCGGCTGGTCGAGGACGGCCGCGCCTATGCGGAGGCCGAGCTCGACCTGGTCAAGGCGATTGCGCGGCATCGCGCGGTCCGCGCCCGCGCCGCTCTGATCTCGCTCGCGGCCGGCGCCCTGCTGCTGCTCTCCGCGATGACCGCTTTGGTGATCGGGCTGGTGATGGGTCTCTCCCTCTACATGAGCCCGTTCCTCGCGGGCCTGCTGGTCGCCGCGGCGCTCGCGGGCGGCGGCTATCTCCTGCTCCGCAGGGGTGCCGCCGGCTTAGGGACGCTGGGAAGCGACGCCGCCGAGCGGCAGGCGCTCGACCAGGCAGGGCGGCCATGAGCGTCGCCGAGATCGAAGCGGCCAAGCGCCGGGCGCTGGAGGCCAGAGCCGGGCTCGACCGCACGCTGGCGGCGCTGCAGCGCCGGCTCGCGCCGGGCAATCTCGCCGAGGAAGCCTGGGACGGGGTCAAGGACAAGGGCGCGGACCTCGCCGAGGGCGCGCTCGAGGCGGTGAAGAGCCGGCCCAAGACAGTCTCGCTCGCGCTCGGCGCCTTCGCCCTCTTCCTCGCGCGGGCGCCGCTCAAGCGGGCGGTGACCCGGCTTATTTCCGGGGATGACGACGAGAATGGAAACCACAGCGACGACGCGGAGTTGAGCGTCGCAGAAGGAGTGAGTTGATGGCTTCGAACGATAATGGCGGCACCGGCAGGCCCCGCAGCCGCGGGAGAGCCGCCGACGTATTCGAATCGGCGCGGGAGCGCACCGCTTCGGCCTATGAGACGGCGCGGGACCGCGCCAGCGCGGTCACCCGTCAGGCGACCGAGCAGATGAGCGTCTATCCGGTCGCGGCGGTGGTCGGCGGCTTCGCGCTCGGCGCGCTGATCGCGACCCTGCTGCCGCGGACCGAGCAGGAGGAGAAACTGCTCGGGCGTACCGGCCGGCGGGTGACCGGCGCGGCGCGCGATGCGATGCAGAAGGGTCTCGACGCCGGCAAGGAGCAGATCGAGGAGATCCGCGCCCGGGCCGCGCAGAAGGTCGGCGAAGCGGTCAGCGGCGCGGTCGCGGATGCGGTCGCGGGCAAGTCCTGAGGCCCGGCTTGCGCCACCGGGTGATCGACCCTAGGCGCTCGCCGTCATGAGCAAGCTCCATTTCGTCTTCGGCGGCCGGGTCAAGGATCCGCGCGGCCTCGATTTCGACCTCGCCACGGTGGAGATGGTCGGCCTCTATCCCGATTATGCGAGCGCGCTCGAGGCCTGGCGCGGCAAGGCCCAGCGCACGGTCGACGATGCCGAGATGAAATATGTCGTCGTCCACCTCCACCGGCTGCTCGAGCCGGACGAGGGGGTGAAGGGCTAGACGCGGCAACCTTGAGCCCCCTCCCCGCCGGGGAGAGGGGCGTTTTGAGTCAGGCGTTCCGCCAGCGGAAGCGGAGCAGGGGGTTGGCGAGGAGCATGCCGGCGAGGAAGCCGCCGGCCGGAGCGGCGGCGGCTGGCGCCAGGGCGTCGGCCGCGAGCGGGACCGCGCCCACGGCAAGCCCGAGCACGAGCTGGATGAAGGTCCAGGCCGCCATCCCCCAGAGCGCGCCGAGCCAGATTGCGGGGCGGCCCGAAAGGCGGCCGAGCCGGTTGCGACCGTAGAGGATCGCATAGGCGCCGACCACCGAAGCGACGGCGCCGCCGGCGCCGATCGCAGGCATCAGATTGTATGGCGCGGCCGCATGATAAGCGCCGGCGGCGGCATAAGCGCCGACGAGATAGAGGATGAGCAGGCTGACCGGCCCGAGCACATTCTCGACCCGCCGCCCCAGCAAAGCCAGGAAGACGAGGTTGAAAGCCACGTGGATGAAGCCGGCATGGACCAGGGTGGCGGTCAATGGCGTCAGCCAGACCGGGGCCAGCGACGGGTCGGGGGGCAACGCCAGGCGGATCGGGAAGAACCCGGCCCAAAGCTCGGCCCAGGCGTCGCGGCCGAGGACGGCCAAGATCAGCCAGCAGGCGGCGGTAAGGATGCAAAGGCCCGCGGTGACCCGGGCCTTGCGCCAGCTGTCGGTCGGTCTCATGGCCTGTCCGCCCCGGCGGATCAGACGAACTGGATCTTCTTGATCTCGTAATATTTGTCGCCCGACGGCGCCGAGAATTCGACCTCCTCGCCGACCTGGCGGCCGATCAAAGCGCGGCCGAGCGGCGAGGCGTAGGAGATGCGGCCGGCCTTGGCGTCCGCCTCGGTCTCGCCGACGATCTGATATTTGATCTTGTTGTCGTTCTCGTCGAGCAGGAGGACGGTGGCGCCGAACACGACCTTGTCGCCCGACAGGGTGGTCGGATCGATCACCATCGCCCGGCTGATCCGGTCCTCGAGGTCGGCGATCTGCGCCTCGACTTGGCCTTGGCGCTCCTTGGCGGCATGATATTCCGCATTCTCGGAGAGATCGCCATGGCCGCGCGCGGTTTCGATCGCCTCGATGATCGAGGGGCGCTCGACCGTCTTCAGGTGACGCACGTCGTTCTGCAGCTTCTCATAGCCTTCGGCGAGCATCGGCAGCTTGTCGACCGTTGCCATTTTCTCGAATGCCTTTCGTCAAAACTCGTTGGAGCGGCGCTTGCCCCGGGCAGCGCCTGATCTCGGCTGGATTGTACGGGATCATGCTCAGGAGGCGGAATAATAGTCCTGGAGCGAGCGCACTTCAAGGCCATGCTCGGTGAGCACCGCGATCGCGCGCGCGACCGCGTCGGCCGAGGAGGCGGTGGTGAAATAGGGAATTTTCTGGGTGACCGCCGAAGCGCGGATCGAGGCGGAATCCTTGTGGCTCTGCCAGCCCTCAGTGGTGTTGAAGATGATGTCGACGCCGCCGTCCTTGATCCGGTCGACGATGTGGGGGCGGCCCTGCGCCACCTTGTTGATCCGTTCGACCGCGAGCCCTTCGGCCTGGAGGAAGTCCGCGGTGCCGCCGGTCGCGATCGCGCCGAAGCCGAGGGCGAGCAAGGCGCGCACCGCCGGCACGATCGCCGGCTTGTCGCTGTCCTTGACCGAGACGAACAGGCAGCCCCCGGTCGGCAGGTCGAGCCCCGCCCCCTGCTGCGACTTGAGGAAGGCCGTCGGGAAATCGCTCGCGATTCCCATGACTTCCCCGGTCGACTTCATTTCCGGCGAGAGGACTGGATCGATCCCCGGGAAGCGGGCGAAGGGGAAGACCGCTTCCTTGACCGCGATATGCGGCACGTCGCGGTTGATCGGCAGGAAGGCGATCAGTTTCTCGCCCGCCATGACCCGCGCCGCGATCTTGGCGACCTGCGTCCCGATCGCCTTGGCGACGAAGGGGACGGTGCGGCTGGCGCGCGGATTGACCT
>Ga0070686_100000390_pt1 | contig 27797 bp, 23 predicted proteins | sample KBSS23LmetaG_FD_65654 | JGI IMG/M metagenome (GOLD analysis project Ga0070686, IMG submission 65654) | Switchgrass rhizosphere microbial communities from Kellogg Biological Station, Michigan, USA - KBS S2-3L metaG | ecosystem: Host-associated > Plants > Roots > Rhizosphere ... | reverse complement strand
CCGGCCGCGAGCAGCCGGCGCTCTCGCGGTGTGTTGCGGGCCATCTCGATCAGCCGGGCGGTCCGGGCCCGGGCTTCGCGCGCGCCCACCCGCGCCGCCGCCGTCGCGGCGCGCGCCGTAATTCGCCAGGCTGCCGCCGAGGCCGCCGCCGACCACCGGGTCGCCCGCGCGACGGCCGGCAAGGTGCGCTGGGCCGCCGCGCCCGCGAACGATCGGACGTTGCGCAGCGCACCGCGGGCCGACGACGTCACATCCCTGGCGCGCCGGACCAGCGGGCGCGGTTCGGGGCGCGGCGGCGCGATCGGATCCAGATCGTCGAACCGCATCGGTTCGGGCGGCGGCTCCGCCACGTCCGGGGGCGCCGCTGCAAAGAACCCACGCTCCAGCTCATCGAAGGGGGCCTCGTCAGGTCGGTCGAGATCGGTTGCCACGTCCAACGTTAGAGCTCCTTTGCGCCTGTTTCGTCAGGTGTCCGGCAAAAAAATGACGTGCCGTGCCGGCTCAGCTGCGAAGATTCGTCGGGCATGATCGGATACGTACCGATTTGCGCCATGGCCTTACTGCTGGCGGCCCCGAGGGTGGCCAGGGCGGGGGGGGATGACATCGTGGCACACGCACGGGCGGCCGAATCCGCGCAGCTGCGTGGGCTGGCCCGCGGCCCGGTCGCCTTGCACACGACCGGCCATTTCGGCGACGGCAAGATCGTCCATACCTTCGAGAGCTTCCGCCGCGTCGAGTACCGGACCGACGGGGCCGTCTCGAACACGTTCGAGCGCGGTCAGATGGACGGCAAGCCGGCCTCCGAGGCCGAGCTGCGCAAGGCGATGGGCGTCAAGCATGACCCGAAGGACCACGACGACGTGCTGACCTGGGCGCTGGCGCCGTTCAGCTCGCCCGACATGGAAGTCACCCCCGTGGGTCCGGCGGCGGGCGGCTACGCGCTGCGCTGCCGGGTCAAGCGCGACGCGCTGGTCGGCGCCGTCGTGGTGATCGTCGACGAGAAGACCGGGCGCAAGCGCGCGGCCAGCATCCAGATGGCGGGCCTGAAGGCGAAGCTGGCCGATCGCCTGGAGAACGTTCTCTATTACGCCGACGACGGCGCGCCCGCCCGGTTCCATTCCAGCTTTCACTTCAAGATGGGCTGGATCGAACGCAGCGCCGAGATCGACTCCGAACGCGTGCCGCCACCCGGCGCGCCGAAGTAAAGGACGATCTAGATCCCGGAACGTACGAGGCGGTCGCTGACGTCGACGAGCAGCTTGCGCAGGCGGGCGCCGTCGACCGGTTTGACCAGGTGGTGATCGAAGCCGGCGGCGCGCGAGCGGCGCAGGTCCTCTTCCTGGCCGTAGCCGGTGATGGCGACCAGCACGGCGCGCTGGTGGCCGGCCTCGCGCAGGCGAGCGGCGACCATGTAGCCGTCCATGCCCGGCAGCCCGATGTCCAGCAGGACCAGCTCGGGCGTCTCGGCGGCCGCGGCCGCGATCGCGCTGGGACCGTCGTGGGCGAGCCGAACGCGGTGGCCCGCGTGTTCCAGCACGAAGCGAAGGGCGTCCGCGGCGTCCACGTTGTCGTCGACGACCAGCACGCGCATCGGCGCGGTGGGCGCGGCCGGCAGCGGCGAGGCGCTCACCGGCGTGGATCGCTCGGCCGCGGGTGCGAGCGGCAACCGCACCACGAACTCGCTGCCGCGCCCCGGGCCTTCGCTGGACGCCGCCACCGAACCGCCGTGCATCTTCACGAGCGTGCGGGCCAGCGTCAGGCCGATCCCCAGGCCACCCTGCGCGCGGTCGGAGGATCGCGCTTCCTGCACGAACAGATCGAACGCGCGGTCGACGATCTCGGGGCTCATTCCCGCGCCGTCGTCGCGCACCCTCACGACCGCCTCGCCGCGCTCGACCGACGACGCAAGCGTGATGTGCCCGCCGGCTTGAGTGAACTTGGCCGCATTGTTCACGAGGTTCGCGAACACCTGCACGATGCGAGTGGGGTCAGCGTCCAGCGGGGTGGGCTCCGGGTACAACGTCATCGCGAGCTGCTGGCGTTTCTCGATCATCATCGGGCGGCTGATCTCCACCGCCTGCAGCAGCAGCGTGGCAAGCTCGACGCGCTGCTTGCGCAGCTCGATCTTCCCCTGGCTGACGCGCGAGACGTCCAGCAGGTCGTCCAGCAAACGCTTCATGTGATGCACCTGGCGGGCGATGATCGCCTGGCAGGTCGCCCGCAGGTCTTCCTGTCCCGGGCCCGTGCTCTGGATGGACTCGATCGCGTTCAGCATCGGCGCCAGCGGGTTGCGCAGCTCGTGCGACAGCATCGCCAGGAATTCGTCCTTGCGCCGATCGGCCTCGAGCAATGCCCGCTCGGTTTGTTGGCGTTCGGTGACGTCCTGGCAGGTGCCGACGATGCGCACCGGTTTGCCGTCGGCGTCGCATTCGAAGTTGATCCAGGTGTGCATGGCCCGCACGGTTCCGTCGGGCCGCACGATGCGAAAGTCGTTCTCGGCGGGCGCGCCGCGGGCGATCTGGCTGGCGATCGAGGCGCGCATCCGGTCGCGATCATCCGGATGGACGAAATCGATGAAGCTCGCGCGCGTGAGCGGGATCGATTGCGGCTCGAGACCGAACATGCGGAATGTCTCGTCCGACCAGCGCACCGACCCGGCGGGTGCTCCGTCTGTGTCGACCAGCACCGCCTCCCAGCTGCCGACGTGCGCGGTGGACTGCGACCGCTCGAGCATCCGTTCGCTCTTGCGCAGCGCCAGTTCGGTGGCCTTGATCTCCGACAGGTCGTTCGAGAGGACGACGAAGCCGCGGACCTTTCCCGTCGAATCGAGATGGGGGACGTAAGACGCGCGGACGTCGCGCGCCGGACCGTTCTTGTAGACGATGCGCGTCTCGAACGTGACCGCCTCGCCGTTCAACGCCCGTTCGACGTACCCGCGCAGCTGCTCCCACGCAGTACCGCCGAGCACCTCGCTCAGGTGGTGGCCGCGAAGCTCCTCGGGCGCGTAACCGAACCAGCGGCGGTAGGTCTCGTTGCACCAGACGTAGCGCGCGCCGGCGTCGACATAGGCGAGCAGCGCGGGCACCGCGTTCGCCACGAAACGAAGCCGCTCTTCGTTCTCGCTCGGTTCTTTCGCCGCCATCGCCCCGTCACTTTCTCCCCTTGTTTTCCTCCGGGCAAGCCGCGATGCGGCGACTCGCCCGGGTGCGTTCTGCCGCTTGCCGAGTGATGTACCATATCGCCATGTCTGCCGCGGCGGTATCCGTCCTGATGTACGACGAGACGCCCGGGCATGGGCGCACTGCGCCAGTGAAGCTCGAGTCGCTGGTGCCGAAGCTGAAGATCAGCGATCGCTGCTCGTTCGACGATCGCCACCTGGTCGTGCGCGGCGATCTCGCGACCTATCGGATCCACCTCGGCAGCGGCAACATCCGGACCGCGCCATAAAAGACTCCAGCATCCTCCGACAGATCCAAGCCTGAACTTGCCGGCGCGGGCTTGGCCGCACAGGTTGAAATTGTAAGGCTGCACAGATCTCGTTCAGCGCTCCCGCTGAGGTCCGCGCGCATGACCATCGAAGCCCGGCCATATGGTCCCGAGACGTCGCCGGACGAACGTGCCGAGATCCGGAACCGGGTGTGGCGGGTCGAGGACCGGCTGTTCATGCTGGTGGAGGTTCCCGTCCAGACGCCGTTCACGCTGGACGTGCTCTTCGACCGCCTCGAAGAGCTGAGCGCCGGGCAGGAACGGTTCGCGTACGTCGTCAACCTGGCCGGGGCCAAGCGGCCGGACGCGAGCACGCGAGAGAGACTGCGCGAGCGGGTCAAGCAGATCAATCCGCGCCTCGCTCACGTGGGCGTGGTGGTGGACGCGAACTCGGTCATGCGCGCGGTCGCGAAGCTGGCGGCGTTCGCCAGCGGTTTCCACTCGATCAGTTTTCATTCGTCAATCGATGAAGCGGTGGAGGCGTGTCGCCGTGCCCTCCGATGACGCCCGTCTCGTCGAGCGGGTGCTGGAGCACATCGCCGAGATCGGAACCGGTAGCTGCTCGATCACCGATGACAGCATCGCCGCCGAGGCCGACCCCGGCGTGCAGCAGATCCTGGCCGGCCTGCTGATGCTTCACGAGGACCTGCAGTATTCGCAGCAGCGCCAGACCGCGTTGCTCGAGGAGCTGCGCGAAGCCGTGCGCGCCCGGGACGAGTTTCTGTCCGTCGCGTCGCACGAGCTGCGGACGCCGATCACGACGTTGACGCTGCAGATCGACGGCATCTCACGCATGCTGAACGACCAGCTTCCGGTGGCGATGCCCGACAAGATGGCGCGGCGGCTGGAAGTCACGCGGCGGCAGGTCGATCGTCTGGCGTCGCTGGTGTCCGCGTTGATCGACGTTTCGCGGATCACCTCCGGCAAGGTGCAGGTGGCGCGACAGCTGGCGGATCTCGTCGAGGTGCTGCGGTCGGTGGCCGAGCGCTTCGGCGAGGACGCCCTGCGCAGCGGTTCGTCGCTGCGGTTCGAACGACCGGGCCCGATCTGGGGCAACTTCGACGTGTCGCGCATCGACCAGGTGCTCACGAACCTGGTGTCCAACGCGATTCGCTACGGACGCAGCAAGCCGATCGTGGTGGGCGCCGCGAGCGAGGGACAGATGGCGCGCTTCTGGGTCCAGGACCAGGGCATCGGCGTCGCGCCCGAGAACCAGGCCCGCATCTTCCAGCGGTACGAGCGAGCGGCGCCGTCGACCGACTACGCCGGGCTGGGCCTGGGCCTGTGGATTTCCCGGCAACTGGTCGAGGCGATGGGCGGCACGATCACCGTCCGCAGCGTGCCCGACGCCGGCTCGACCTTCACCGTCGAGATCCCCCGCAGCGGCTGACGATCTTTCCTCAGCGTGCCCGATGATCGGATGCGTGCGAGTCATCGCGACTGGTTGCCCTTGCCCCGCGAAGCGGGGAGAGGGTTAGGGAGAGGGGTCCGAGTACAATGCCGCGCGTGCCACGAAAGCGCGCTGACGGTCCGCTCACGCTGCCGCCCGACCTCCCCGCCGTCGATCCGAAACGGCCGGCGACCGCGTTCGCCGCGCTGGACGCGATCGCAGTCCGGTGCAGCAGCATGTGCATCACGTTCGCGGGTCTACCCTCGACGGCACCCCCTTTGCCAGCCGGCTATCGTCGCAAGGGCATCGCCCGGATGCGCGCGTCAATCGACGGTGGGCGCCGGTTCTCCCGGGACCCGCTGTGCGCGAGCGTGACCTTCGACGACGTGAACGCGGCCTGCGAGTTCACGACGACCATGCGCAAGGCGTTCGGGATCATCCGGCGCGTACCCAAGTTCCGCGTCGATGCGAAGACGCTGGGCACGCGCATCGCGCGCGGACCCGTCGACACGGTGACATTCCGGGAGCTGGCGCGGCTCGCGCTGGTCTCATCGTTCGGTGCCAAGGCGACCGCGATCGGTCGGACGACGGGGCAGGGGCCGAATCCGGTCGACGAGCTCGAGCACGCGTTCGCGCGCGCGCAACGGGTCTACATCGCCTCGTACAAGACGACACTGACCAGCTGGTTCGTTATTCGCGACCACGCGCCCTTCGGGTGGCAAGGCAGCTTCTGGCGGACGACGCGCAAGCTCGAGGCCGACACGTTCGGAGATCTGATCGCCAAGCTGGCCGCCCTCCCGGACAAGCAGAAGCCCACCATCACCGACGCCGCGTCGGTGATGGTCACGGCGCGCGGCTCTGGGTTGAGCGGCGAGCAGCTCACCAAGCTGATGCTGGAGGTTCTGGAGCGCGCCCTCGGACCGCGCCATCTCCTGCGCCGGAAGCCGAAAAGTTGAACCGTCGGACGCCGCTGACCTTGCCGCCCGACATCCCCGCCGTCGGTCCAGACAAGCCCGCGACCGCGCTGGCTGCGCTGGACGCGATCGCGGTTCGTTGCAAGAGCATGTTCATCACGTTCGCGAGCGCGCCGGCGACGGGCGCCGCCCGGATGCAGGCGTCGATCGAGGCGGGGAGCCGGTTTCTGAAGGACCCCCTGTGCGCGACCGTCAACCTCGAGGGCGCCAGCGTGACGTGGGGCTGGGCCAAGACCACGCGCGAGGCGTTCGCGCTGATCAAGGGTGCTCCCAATTTCCACGCCGATCCAGACACGCTGGGCGCGCGCATCTCACGCGGCCCGGTGAATCCCACGACGTTCCGGGATCTGGCGCGGATGGCGTTCGTCGCGACGTTCGGCGTCGGGCCGGCGGCGACTGGGCGGAAGGCCACGGAGCTTGTTGATCCTGTCGTGCAGCTGGAACAGGCGTTCGCGCGCGCGAAGCGGATGTACATCAATTCGTCCGCGACGACGCTCGACAGCGCGTTCAATATCCACAGCGAGCCGCTCTCGGGCGGCGGGAAGGCCTTCACGGGAAGCTTCTGGCGCTCGTCGCGGACGATGGAGGCCGCGACATTCGGCGACATGGTAAAGAAGCTGGCCGCGCTCCCGCGGAAGCCCACCATCACGGATCCCGCTTCGATCGTCGTGTTCGCGCCGGGTTGCGGGCTCGGCGCCAAGCAGCTGAAACAGCTGGTTCTGCAGGTGCTCGATCGCGCGCTCGGCCCGCGCCACCTCCTGCGCCCGTCCTGATACGATGGCGGACCCGTGACCGCGCTGGAGCGCGCAAATCAGGCCCTGCGGGGTCCGCTGTTCGACGTCACGCCGATGGAACCGTACACGGCGACCATCCTGCGCGCGCGGCGTGCGCGCGGCGCCGAGGTCGATTGTCGCGCGCTGCTGTCGCAGTGGGACCAGTCCCATCCCGGCAGCGTGATCGGTGCGCTCCGCTATCGCTGGGTGCTGACCCACCAGCACGTCGACCTGCCGCGCTGGGCGGGACCGCCGGCGTCGTGGACGCCCTGGCGCCCGGCGGAGCGCGCCGTCATGGGCGATCCCTTCGAGTTCGAGTCACGCCTGTCGATCCCGGCCATCGTGACCGACTGCGGGGAGCTGCTGGCCGAGCTGCAAGCGGCGCCCGACGCCGAGCTGGCGGCGCGCGCGCGCGAGCGCCTGGCCGAGGCCGAGCCGGTGATGCGCCGCGAATTCGCGACGTTCGTCAAAGGCGCGCACGCGTGGTCCGACACGTTCGCGCTCTGGTGCCTGGTGCGCCGGCCGCTGCTCTTCGAACGCCTGTACCCGCTGGCCCTCGCCATCGCGACCTGTTACGCAGCGACCGCCCACGAGGAAGCGGGGATCGTTCGCGGCACGCGGTTTCCCTTTCACGAGATCCCGCAGGTGTCGGCGAGCGCGCAGCTCGCGTCCGCGTTGCTCGCGATCGGCGAGGACCTGCCGCTGATCGCGCCGCTGACCGCGTTCGTCGCCGGTGAGCGGCGGGCGACGGGCGGCTGGGGAGACGCGGGCGGCCCCGACGACGTCCTCACCACGCTGGTGGCGTTCGAGCTGCTGCTTCAGATCGATCCATCCTTCGATCCGGCGCCCACCGTCGCGTTCCTGAGCGCGCAGCAAAAGGACGACGGCACCTGGTGGTGCTACGGCCCCGAGGTGCCCTGGCTCACCGCCGCCGTCGCAGATGCGCTCGCGCTCGCCAGCCGCCCGTTCGCGTCGCGTTTCCGCTGGCCGCATCTGCCGGCCGCCAATCGCGATCACAAGACGCGCCTGCCGTTCTACGCCTGGTTCGATCTGCTCGCGCGCCTGTTCGCGGCGCTGCCCGCGCTCGCCGCGTCGGAGACCGAGCTGGGGTTCATCGATCTCGCCGGCTTTCGCGCCTTCAACAACGCCCACGGCCAGGACGCCGGCGATTCCGTCCTGGCGGCGTTCGCCGGTGAGGTCTCGCGCCTCGACGCGGCCGCCGCGATCCGGGACGGCGGCGACGAATTCATCGTGGTGGGCGCGCCGGCGCGCGGCGGCCTCGCGCGGGATCTCGATTCCTTTCGCCACGCCTGGCCCGCGGCGTTCCGCGCCCGCTTCGGCGCCGACGTTCCGCCCGTCGCCCCCCGCATCCTGGTCACGAAGACGCGCGGCCGTGACCTCCGCGCCGCCCGCGAGGTTCTGGGGCGGACGATCGCGACGCTCAAGGATCGCGAGAAGCCGGGGCCGGAGGGGCTCCTGGTCGAGGTCTGATCTAGCGGGTATCGAGGCGGATCCGCACCAGCAGGTCGTGAAGCGCGTCGCGCGCGGTCGGCTCCTCGGCGAGCGTGCTGGACGCCCCGGCATCCTCGAGCGCGCGTCGCAGCCGCCCGACTTCGCCTTCGTGGAACGCGACGTCTGCGTCGTCCAGAGTTGCTTTCTCCGGTCCGGCCAGCTTGCGCGCGACCAGGTCTGGAATCTGGGGCAGACGGGCGTCGTCGTTCAGGCGGACGATGTTGGCCTCGATCTCGCCGGTTCGCATCAGATGAATGCCGGTGAGCAGCACGCGATAGACGTAGAGCAGCGGCTTCACGCGGCGGGGGCTCTCCTTCGCGAACAGATCCCACTGCGTGGCCGCGAAGCCCAGGTAGTGATGGTTGTGGTGACGGGTCACGCAGCCGCGCGCGATCGCCTTCAATTCGGCGTGGGCGGGCGTCGTGGTCACGACGAGCGGCGACCAGAGCTGTTCCAGGACGTAGCCGTTCCGGCGCAGCATCAGGCCGAAGAACTTCTTCACGTCGTGGGTCACCAGATCCAGCTCGAGGTCGTCGCGCATCTCCGTGATCGTCAACGTATCGGACACCGGCTTCAGACCCACCACCTCCCGTGCGGGCAGGATGTGGACACCGCGCAGATCCCAGTCCGAATCGGGCGACGGGAAGCCGTAAAGGTGCGCTCCGCTGACCGTCGCGAACAGCAGCGGGTAGGGCTGCGCGGTGGCTATCGCGTGCAGACGCGAATCGATCGTCGCATTCGGCGCCGTCACGGCACGTTACGATCGCTTCGGTCGTTTCGATCCTGGCCGGTCAGGTTGACCTCGCTGTCCACGACGTACAGCGGACGGCGCTTCACCTCCTCGTAGATGCGGCCCACGTACTCGCCCAGGATGCCCGTCATCAGAAGCTGCGCCGACGATCCCAGGCCGACCAGGATCATGATGGTCGTCCAGCCGCGGACGACGCCGCCGAAGAACTTCGAGTACAGCGCCCATCCCACCCCGCCCAGCGCGACCACGCCCGCCAGCACGCCCAGCCAGGTCGCCATCCGCAGCGGCACGGTCGAGAACGACGTGATGCCGTCGACGGCGAAGTGAAGCATCCGCCGCAGCGGCCATTTGGTCTCGCCCGCGAAGCGCGCCGGGCGTTCGTACGACACGGCCGTCTGGCGGAAGCCCACCCACCACACCAGGCCGCGCACGAACCGGTGGCGCTCGCGCAGCGCGCGCAGCGTCAGCACGACCGGCCGGCTCATCAGCCGGAAGTCGCCCGCGTCGATCGGGATCGAAACGTCGCCCAGCATCCCGCGCAGCAGGCGGTAGAAGATCGCGGCGGTCAGCTTCTTGAACACCGTCTCGCCGTGCCGCCGCGAGCGGACGCCGAACACGACGTCGAACCCCTCGCGCCAGCGGGCCACCATCTGGCGCACCACCTCGGGCGGGTCCTGCAGGTCCGCGTCCATGACGACGACCGCCTCGCCGCCGGCGCGGTCCAGCCCCGCCGTGATCGCCATCTGGTGGCCGAAGTTCCGCGACAGCGACAGCACCTTGTAGCGCGGCTCGGCCGCCGCCAGCTCCTTCAGCAACGCCAGCGATCGATCCTTGGAGCCGTCGTTGACGAAGATGACCTCCCAGGCTTCGCCCACGCCGCTGCCCACGTCGTTCAGGAACGCGCGCAGCCGGCGGTCCAGCTCGGGGATGATCGCTTCCTCGTTGAAGATGGGAAGAACCAACGAGAGGACGGGACCCGCCATCGGCCCCTGTATATCATCAGGGCCGGCGCATGCGGTCGTTCAAGGCTTCCCTGTTCGCGGTCTTCGCGCTGGGCGTGCTGCTGCGCGTGCCGACCTTCGGGCGTGCGATGCTGTCCGACGACGAGGCGATCTACGCGACCACGGCCGACGCGCTCGCGCGCGGCGACCTGCTGTACCGCGACGTCGTCGATCACAAGCCGCCGCTCATCTACCACGTGTACCAGGCGGGCTTCGCGGCGCTGGGCAGCTACAACACGCACGGCGCGCACGCGCTGGTGATCCTGTCGGTGCTGCTGACGGCGGGATTCCTGCTGGCGATCAAGCGGCGCGACGGCGGCGACGCAACCGCGCTGGCGGCGGCCGGCCTGTTCCTGGTGTTCTCGACGACCTGGCACGACTACGACGCGCTCGCGGCGAACTGCGAGCTGTTCCTGCTGGCGCCGCAGGCCGCGGCGGCCTGGCTGCTGCTCCGCGATCTGACCACGCCCGCGCGGGGCGCCCGCGGGCTGGCGACGCACCTGGCGGTTGGCGCGCTGATCGGGACGTCGGCGCTGTTCAAGTACCAGGGCCTCACGTTTCTCGGCGCGTCGATCGGCATGCTGGCCTGGTTCGCGATTCTTGGGCGGACGTCGCGGTCCTGGGTGGTCAGCCGCGCGCTCTGCCATCTGGCCGGCGCGCTGGTGCCGGCCGCGCTCTACCTCGCCTGGTGCGCGCGCGCGGGCAACGCCGCGGCGGCCCGTTCCTGGTTCGAGTTCAACTTCTCGTACGTCGGCGCCGGGCTGACGGGGCTGGCGGCGGTCGCGCGCGGGCTGCGCCGGACGCTGCTGATCGGGGGCGTCGCGATCGTGCCGTACGCGCTCGGCATCGCCGCCGCGATCGGCGCGGCGTCGCGCGTGGCGCGCGCGATTCGCGGCCGCTCACGCCACGCCGACGCCGATGCCGCGGACGCGCCGCCGCCGTCGGTGGTGCTGGGCCTGCTCTGGCTGGTGACGTCGGCGATCGCCCTGACCACCGGCGGGCGCTTCTTCGGCCACTACTTCCACCTGGTCATCGCGCCGCTCTGCCTGCTGGCCGCGCCGACCTTCCAGCGGCTGTGGAACCGGGGCTGGTCCTCGCGCGGCCCGCTGGTCGCGCTGTGCGCGCTGCCGGCGCTGGTCTTCTTCGCGCTGGCGACGTTCGCCCGGCCGGTGGCGGACCGGGTGGACGAGCGCGAGCCGCCCTACGCGCACGTCGCGTCGCGCATCGCCGCGCTCGCCGCGCCGGACGAACGCATCTTCGTCTGGGGAAATTCGCCGCAGCTCTACGTCGTCGCGCGCCGTCCGATGGGGACGCGCTTCTCGTTCTGCAACTACATGACGGGCGAGAGCCCCGGCACGCCGACCGAGACCGGCGCGCGGAACGCCGACGCCAACCAGCTGCCCGCCGCCTGGGACATGCTGTTCGCCGACCTGGAGAGCCGGCGGCCGGCGCTGTTCGTCGACGCCGCCGCGGCCGGCTGGGACGGCTACGGGAAGTATCCGCTGGCGCGCTATCCGCGCCTGCGCGCGTACGTCGAGCAAAACTACCGTCAGATCGAAGACTGCTCGGGCGTCGTCCTGTACCGCCGGCTGCGGTAGAGGAACAACCCGGTGGCCACGACGGCCACGGGCAGCACGTGGGACAGGTGATAGGTCACCGCGTAGGACACGGCGACGTCGCGCGGCGCCCCGCACAGGATCAGCGCCGTCGCCACGCCCGCCTCGAAGGTGCCGAAGTTTCCGGGCAGCGTCGGGATGACGATGGCGGCGTTGAGTCCCACCAGCGTCAGCGCGCCGGTGCGAAAGCTCGGCTCGAGACCGAAGGCGCGCTGGAACAGCACCAGCATCACGATCTCGCAGCTCCACCCGAGCAGCGACAGCGCCACCATGATCGACACCCGGCGCGGCGTCGACGCCTGCAGCCCCGACGACAGCGCGCGCTGCACGCGCGGCCATCCGGCGAGGCGGGGCACCAGCAGGCGGCCGGCGCCCAGCAGCCCCAGGTAGCCCGCCGCGATCGCGCCCGAAATCACCAGCGCCAGCGGCCCCAGGCCGGTCAGCAGCGCGATCGCGAAGATCAGGATCGCCAGCGCCAGCACCTCGGCGCCGCGCTCCGCCCACGTGCACGCGTAATCAACCGCCAGACGACCGCGCTGCAGGCGCGCGGCCCGCACCAGGTCGCCGCTGCCGAAGCCGATCGCGATGTTGGCGAGCAGCCCTTCCAGCGTGGCCGCCAGCGCCTGGCGGAACGGCGGCGGATCCTCCAGCGCCACGCGCCAGCGCGCCGCCTTCAGCGGCAGGAAGACGATGAAGTTGAGCAGGATCGACGCGGCGACGGCCCAGGGCGCGCTCGCCGACAGCTGGACGGTCCATGGCTTCTCCCGCCACAGCACCACCGCCAGCAGGCACAGCGGCAGGCAGCGGAGCGCGAGCCTCCAGCGTCCCTGCATGGGGCGCCGCTTAAGCGACGGCCTTCTCGTCCGAGCCCGTCAGCCGGGCCGGGTGTCCGGCCGCCGTCTGAAGGACGTCGAGAATCCTGCCGCCGATTCGCGTCCAGTCGAACGCCTCCGCGATGGCGCGCCCGCGCGCGACGCGTTCGCGCTGATCGCGTTGCAGCGTGTCCGTCATGGCCGCCGCGAACGCCTCCGTGCTGGCATCCTCGGCCATGATCACGTTGGACCAGTGGTCGCCGGCGTTGTCCGTTCCCAGGCCCGGCAGCGCCACCACGGGCAGCCCCGCCGCGAACGCCTCCAGCACCATGATCGAGAACCCGACCGCGCGCGCGGGCAGCAGAAACAGCGACGAAGCGGCGAGCAGGCCGGGGCGCTGATCGTAGACGGGGCCGGTGAACTCGACGCGGTCGCGCACCTGCGGCGCCACGCGCGCTTCCAGCTCGGCGCGCATCGGCCCGTCGCCCGCCATCAGCAAGCGGACGTCCGGCAGCGAGGGGCCGATCCGGTTGAACGCGTCGATGGCGATCTCGGGCCCGTTGCGCGGTTCGAGGCGGCCGAGATACACGACGTTCCGCATTCCGGGCCGCGCGTAGCGGGGGCTGGGCGGCGATCGCCAGTAGCTGACGTCGACGCCGTTCGGGATGATGGTCGGCTGAAACTCGGCGTAGCGGCGCATCGACTGCGACGTCGTCTCGGACACGGCGATGACGGCGGCGGCGCGGCGGAAGACCCAGCGGTAGTACGGCGCGACGCGATGGCGCCAGGGCTTGTCGGGAAACGAAGCGTTATGCAGCGTCAACACCTTCGGTCCGCGAAACATCGCCAGTCCCCAGAATGCCAGGCCGACGTCGCACGGTCCGTGGATGTGAAGGACGTCGAACTGCTTCGCGCGCAGGGCGCGATAGAAGTTGTACGCGGCGCCGAGGCCGATCGTGGCCTGGAAGAAACTACCGCCGCTGCCGAAGGTGCGCGCGCGGCCGACGCGAATCACGCCGTCCTCCGCGTCCTCGGGTCCGGGGTTATTCGTCGGCGGCTGGCGTCCGGTGAGGATGGTGACGTCCACGCCCTCGCGCACCAGCAGATTCCGCAGGTGGCGGACGTGTTCCTGAATGCCTCCCAGACTGGGGTAGTAGCTTTCGGCGACGATGCCGACGCGGAGTGGGCGCATTGCCTGAGGCCGTTTTACCTTATTCCCGCACCGGAGTTATCAGATCCCTTCGCCGCGCCGGGACAAACCGCGGTAAATGGCCGAGCTACCTGAGGGACGGGAAGCAGGCGAGGCCGCCGTCCAGGTCGTCGAGCCAGCGCTGCCAATCGCGCGCGAGATCGGCCAAGTAGATCGGGTCCGTCTGCACGGGGACGGTACCCGCCGGACGGCCGGTTGCGTTCTTGAGCAGCCAGGACGCGCGCCCGGCGCGACGGAAGAGGTCGTCGTCGACGACGTATTCGTGCCCGCGCCGCGGCATTTCGCGGCCGCTGACCACAACGTCCGTTGCACCGCTCAGGCCGACGAACGCCGGGTCGTCCAGCGCGGACACCAGAGCCGACACCGCGGGCGGGTACAACGCGATCAGATCCCGCGCTTCCCAGAGCGCGTTGATGTACGGGTCGCTGAGATCGTCGTTCACGGCGGCCGGGGCCCATTCCGCGATGGTTGCCTGGCCAACTCGTGGCGCCGCGTCCTTCGTGACGATCGCCCGGGCGCGGCGCCAGACATCGCAGTGCACCTGCTGCCGCTTCTCCTTCGTGTAGGCGGCGGCGTGAATCGCGGCGGCGATCCCGCCCGCGACCGCCACCACGACGCCGGCCCGCGCCATCGTCATCAGCGGAAGGACACCGGGGGAAGCGGACGGTTCCCGCCACAACTATCGCCCTTTTCAAGTGCCGCGTGGCGGTCATCGGCGCGCGGGCACCGCGGCCACCGCCGGTGAGCCAGACGCGAGGAAATGGCCGAGCTAGCGCAGGGCCGGGAAGCAGGTGCGACCGCCGTCCAGGTCGTCGAGCCAGCGCCGCCAGTCGCGGGCGAGATCGGCGAGCTGGATCGGATCTGTCTGTCGGGGGATCTCGCCCGCGTCTTGGCGGCCCGTCGCCTGCTTGAGAAGCCACGAGGCCCGGTCGGCCCGCCGCCAGAGGCCCTCCTCCAAGGACATCCAACAAAAGTCGTGGGGAATGCGCTCACGCGCCGAGACCGGGGTGGGATCGGACACCGCCGGCACCAGCGCCGAGATCGCCAGCGGGTAACGCGCGATCAGGTCGCGCGCATCCGAGAGCGCGTCCGTATCGAGAGCAGCGGTGACGCGCCGCTGGACCCACTGCGACGAGGCCGGCCGGGCGGCAAGCGCCGGTGCGCCGTTCGCGAGATCCGCGCGGGCGCGACGCCATGCCTCGCAGGCCGACTGCTGCTGTTTCTGGCGCGCATAGACGACGGCATGAATCGGCAGCGCGATCCCGCCCGCGACCGCTACCAGGACGCCGGCCCGCGCCATCGTCATCAGCGGAGGGACACCAGCCGTCAGGCCGGGTTCCCTCCGCAACTATCGCCCTTTTCAAGATGCGGCGTTACGACCAGCGCCGACGCAACTCGATCAACGGCCGGTCGATACAACTACCGCCTTTTTCAAGATGCCTCGTCGATCAGGACAACTCGAGCTCTCGCTTCCTCGCGCGAGTACACACGGCGGTGCTCGGGTCGGAGCGTTCTCCGTCCAAACGGACCACCTGCACGCCATCGTCGAAGCCGATGACGACCGCGCGCTGCGCGCCGGCACCCGCGGGCTCGCCATCCGAGTGTCGCTGGCCGTGAATCGCATCCTGGCCCGCAAGGGCCCGGTGTGGAGCGATCGCTACCACACCCATGCGCTCCGCACGCCCGCCGAGACGCGCACCTGGCTGGCGGCCGTCGGCTGGCGCGAGCGTGGCGGCGGTCCGCTACGCGTCGCTGAAGGGCCGGCTGTCGCACCCCCGCGCCGATGACGGCGGCCCGTACTTGAAAAGGGCGATAGTTGCGGGCGTCCGCTGATGGGGTGCGTGCGCTGCTCCGTGAGCCAGACGCGAGTCGTGCGGACTCCGTCCGCCCTACTCGCGGGCGTAGATCTCGAGATCGCCTGCGGCGAACACGCGGCGGTAGCGCGCGGGGATCGTCGAGCGCGCTTCCTGGGGCATGGCCCAGGTGAGGACGTGGGTGAAGCGCGGCTCGGCTTCGTTCCAGAAGCCGGCCCACATCTCGCCCCAGATGGCTGCGCAGGTCGCGTCGCCGGGGACCTTGCGGAGGTGCTTGCAGGCCTGCGCCGGGCTCGCGAACGACTTCGCGAAGCCATCCAGCGCGGGCGCGATCAGCACGCGCGGTGGAAATTCTCGGTAGGTGATCGGGTACGACCGTTCGACGGCGAACACCAGCGGCGCGGACGCGTTCTTCTCGACGGTGTAGTACGCCCAGGCGTGCGTCAGGCTGGCCGTGAAGACGCTGGTCTGGCGGTGCTTGAACATCAAGGGGAGCAGCGTCGCGCGCTGCGGGACCGCGTCCATGCCCGCCGTGAACGCGGCCCGGTCGCGATCCAGCCGCACGTAATCGATGCCGGTGACGGCCGAGAACGACAGCGCGGCGACGGTCAGGACGACGGCCACCGGGCGGGGCAGCGTGGCGGGCACGCGCAGCAGCAAGCCGGCCCACAGGAACGGAACCAGCCGGCAGTTGAGGTAGTGCCAGTTGCTCAGCATCTCCGGCAGGCCGATGTATGCGGCGAGCAGCACGGCCATCGCCGGCAGCGACAGGAACGGACGCGACTCACGCCGGTGATTCCACGCGAACCACGGCAGCAAGACGGCGGGGAGGATCGTCATGCTTCCCCAGCGCGTGAGCGCGCCGGAGACGTCGGTCCAGAGGTGGGCGAGGTTCTCCCAGGGATTCAGGAACGAGAACGCGGCGCCCGCCAGGTCCGGCCGGCCCGCGCTCTTGACCAGGTGCTGCTGCGCCGACACGACGGACAGCAGCGCGGTCGGCGCCAGCGGCAACAGCAGCGCGATGCCGGCGGCGATCCGCGCCTGCCAGGTGGCGCGGGTGACCGCGTGCGCGGCAACCAGCGCGCCGACGACCGCCAGCGGAAACGGGTGCGCGTACCACAGCACGCCTGCGAGGACGGCGATGCCGGCGCCGCGCGCCAGCGTCGGGCGCTCGCGCTGCCGGTCCAGCACGGCCAGCAGGATCAGCGACACCCCGAACGCGAACGCGAAGTTCAGGAACCCCATCGTGATCGAGAAGCTGTGGACCAGCGGCCACGCGAACAACATCGCCGCCAGCAGGGCGCGCCGTCCCGCGAACCGCAGCACGAAGACGGGCAGGGCGATGGCGTTGACGGCCAGGACGACGGCGGTGAACGCGCGCGCCGCGCCGAACAGGCCCAGCCCGCCGAACACGTGAAACCACAACGTGAGCAGCGCGTTCGACTTGAACAGGCCGTTGAAGCTGTACTGCGGAAAGATGTCGGGGTGCGCGATGATGTGCGCGGTCGCGACGTGGTTGGGCAGGTCCTGGTACGGCGGCAGGTCGACCAGCAGCAACGGCCACGCCGCCAGCGCGAACAGCGCCAGCGCGACCAGCGCCGCCAGCCGCGCGTCCGAAGGCGAGCTCGACGGTGAAGATCCGCTGGGATCGTGGGCGATCATTGATTAGCCTGCGACGCTGAGCGTCCCGGTACTACTACCAGGAACCCGAGGTCCCGTGTCACGCCGCAGCCTCGCAATCGTCGTCCTCGTTCAACTCGCCGCGCTCGTCGCTGTGTGCTTGCTGATCGGCGACAACGGCTGGGACGACGGCGCGATCACGCTCGCCTTCGCGAGGACGTTCGCGCGACATGGGCGCGTCGCGCTGACCCCGCACTCGGAGGTCGTCGAGGGGTTCTCGTCGGTCTTCTGGTTCCTGCTCAACGCGGGGGCGGCGCTGGCCCGGCCCTCGTACCAGGTCGCGATCCTGATGTCTCAGGTTCTGGCCGCGCTCTGCATCTGCGCGTCCACGCTGTTGCTGGCGCGGACCTGCGCGCTGCTTCGCCTGGAGCGGTGGGTCTCCACGCTGACGGTCGTCACCTTCGCGGCGTGGGGCTGCTCCTTCTCGGAGGCCTCCAACGGAATGGAGATGGGCCTGCTGGCGGCCGCGTTTCTGCTGGTGGTCAACGAGCTGCTCTCGCCGCGGCCACGACTGTTCCCGCTGGGGCTCGGTGTCTTCCTGGCGGTGACGACGCGGTTCGAGGCGGTGTTCTACGTCGGGGCTCTCGCCCTGGCTGTCATCTCCGTTCCAGGTCGGCGCGCGTTCTGGGCGATCGTCGGCTCGTGCGCGGGCACGGTGTTGTTGTTGACCGTCTGGCGGCACGGCGTGTTCGCGGACGCCCTGCCGAACACGTTCTGGGCGAAGCGGTGGCCGCCGTACGCGGCGTTCGATCTCGCCGGCCGGCTGCGCGGCGCCGTCGAGCTGCCCAGCCTCTTCGTCGCGCCGCTGATCGCGCTGGTGGTGCTGCGACGGTCGGGTTTCGACGTCGCGGGCGTGTGGAAGACACGCCGGCGCGTCTTTCTGATCCTCGGCTGCCCGATCCTGGCGGCGGTGCTGCTGGGCGGTCTGCTGGGAAAAGCGTGGGGCTATTACGGGCGCATGCCGTACTTCGCGTTTCCGCTCGCGCTGGTCGTGCTGGCGCTGATCTTCTCGGCGTGGGTGAACGCGCGGCCGGGCGCGTTCCGCATGAGTGCGCAACGTCGGATCATCGCCCTGTACGTGCTCTCGATCGTTCTGTCCATGACAGGTTTTCCCCGGGGGCCGCTGGGCGCCGCGCTTCGCGGCGGCACCTTCGGCGTCAGCCCGCACACCTACGCCGAATCGGGCCAGGTCTTCCGGCGTTTCACGGCCGCCGCGGGGCTGCAGCGGCCGACCATCCTCACGCCTGATGTCGGCGGCCTCGCCCTCTGTTGCGACGAATTCAGGATCGTCGACCTCGCGCTGCTTTCGAATCGCACGCTCGCGCATCGGGGCCACGCCGCGCTCGCGGAGGTCCTGGCGACCGAATCGCCCGAGCTGGTCGAGGCGCACTGGGGGTGGGCCACCGCGGGAAAGCTGTATGACCTGCCCGGCTTCCGCGACCGCTATCTGCCCGCGTTTGCCGGCGGGACCAAGCTCTGGCTCCGGCGCGACGTCGCCCAGGCGATCGAAGGCAAGGGACGCGGCTGCCGGTTGCCCACGCAAAGAGAAGACGTCCGGGAGGCGCTGCGCACGCATCGCTACGCGAATCACGACGTGCCGGAAGATCGAACGGCGTTCGAAGCGCCCGGCGTCGTGTTCACGCTCGACGCGTGTAAGTGATCTCAACGCGCGGTCGGAAAATAGAACCGGCCGTCGCTGCTCACGTAGTTGCTGTTCAGGAAACGCAGGAAGCGCGGCCCGAGAGCCAGCAACTCCTGGTCCACCGTGATGAGCGACGGCCGAACGCGGCCGCTCTCCAGGGCATCGAGGTAAGTGTCTTTCTCCTGGTCGGTCAGCATCACGCGCAGCTCGCCGTGCATGAAGAAGTAGTAGAGCGGGTGCGGCCGGAACACGCCGGTTCCCAGCCAGCCGTCCAGGACTGTATCCGCCGGACCGGTGTGCTCGAAGACGTAGCGCAACCGCGCCAGCTGTCGCCCGTCGACCCGCCCGAGCGACCGCGCCAGCTCGACGGCCGGCAAGATCAGGAGCGGAACGGTCGCGGCGACGAGGACCCACGCGCGGGCGCGCTCCTGCGCCAGTTCGACGAGGAACGACAGACCCCGCGCGGCGAACACGCACGCGATCGCCAGCGGCATCAGGTGGTACTGCCGGTACGCCGCAGGCACCACCACAAGACCGGCGATCAGCCCGCCCAGCGTGCAGAGCAGCACGACGTCGCCGTACTGGCGCGCAGCCGCGCGACGGAAATTGTGAATCGCGACGGCGGCGCCGACGACGCCCAGGGCGAGGATCGGCCAGCTGGTCGCGAGCACGGTCAGCACGTTCCGGCTCGAGTGCGCCTTCCAGCGGGCATTGAGGATGAAGTTGTTGAAGACGAACGGCGCGGCGCCGCCGTGAACGGCGAACCAGGCCCAGGTCATCGCGACCGGAAGGGCGACGCCGACCGCAACGACGAGCAGCGCGATGATACGCGCGCGCAGCGTTTGCCCGCGGCCCGCCCATGCCCAGAGCGCGAGGCCCGCAAACGCGCCCGGCAGGATGAAGAGGGCCTTCTGCGTGCACATGATCGAAGCGCCGAAACACAGCCCGCCGGCGAGGAACCAGCGCAGACCGCGCGGCGGCGCCTCTTCGTGTGCGCGCAACGCGCGCAGCAGCAACCAGAGCCCGGCGATGAAGAAGGAGAGGGCGGGCACGTCGGGGCGGATCTCCAGCGTCTTCTGGATCACCACCGGCTGCCCGACGAGAAACAGCGCCGCGAGCAATCCCACCTTGCGGCTGGTTCCGATGCGCCCCACCAGGAACACGAGGCCAGCCGACAGCGCGGTCAGCGCCAGGGAAACGCCGCGCGCGAACACCAGGAAGGCGTGCGCGCTTTCGTACGACTGGTCGACCGCGAAGGCGCGGAAGAACGGCGCCAGCGCGTAGTAGTACCAGGGCGTGTGATGCTCGAAGAAGTCCCGGTACGGGACCAGGCCGTTGAAGACGCTCCAGGCCGCGTGCGCGTGCTCCAGCTCGTCCTGATCGAAGAAGCGAACGCCCATCACCGGGATGCGCGCCACCAGCAGGACGACGGTGGCGGCCAGCAGGAAGATGGCGTCCGCGTGCCACCTGGCCTCTCCACGCGCGTCGGCGGACATCTCCGCTCGTATCTACATCAGTCGGCGCGGCGAGCGAAGCTCGCCGGCTCCTCACGGTCAGTTGAGTCGGGAACCCTCAAAGGGTTCCCGAACCCTCCCGCGATGATGCGCGGCGAGCGAAGCTCGCCGGCTCCTCACGCGCTAGTGGCGCATCAGGTCGCGGATGTTTCCGAGCGAGCGTTCCACGGCTTCCGCCTGGCGGCGGCTCTTCATGCAATCCATGGCGGCCTCCAGCAGGACCGCCAGCCCGTCCTTGCCGCTGGCCGCGTCGCCGGCGAACTTCTTCTCGTGCGGGTCGAAGGGGATCTCCAGCGTGATGGGCGTGCTGCCGTCGGGGTGCAGCTCCCAGGCGAGACCGTCGTAGCAGATGTTCACGCCGTGCTCGCCGATCGACAGCCTGGCCTTGCTGTCGCTGGCGGTGACCGTCCGGATCCGCGTCGCGCCGGCCAGCTGGGCAATCTCCTTGATCAGCTCGCGGGCCGCCGTGCGACGCGCTTCGAGATCCGGTGACAGGGCGTCAGCTGCGGATTCGAGAATCTGCTTCGCACGCGTCTCGTCGTACTTGGCCATGCGGCACCCCCAAGGGTCCGCTCATCGACAGGGCGCCGCGCAAGCTTGAGGCGGCTCAAGCTGCCATGATCATTCAGGAAATTTGACGCCTAGAAACGATACCCGACGCCCAGCGCCACCCGCCAGTACGCGGGCCGCACGTCGGTCGTCACCATCTTGACCGTCTCGACGCCGTTCATGTCCTTCATGCGCGACGTATCGGTGCGCGTCTGGTAGCCCTTCTGGTAACCGCCGCCGAGGCTGACGAACGCTCGCTCCGTGAGGTTCATGATGCCGCCGATCTCGCCGGCAATCACCAACCCCTTCGCAGGGTCGCCCGTCTTCGGCTTGACCAGCGAGTATCCCGGCAGCACCGCAGCGTAGACGGCAATCGTGTCGGTGAGCGGGTAGGCGTACGCGGCGCGCACCATCGCATCGATCTCCATGGATGCGGCGGGATCGGTGGTGATCGGGTCTTCCTTGGGCTTCACGTTGAGCAGCAGCTGCGGCGCCAGCCCCACCGTCAGGCCCGGAGCGACCTCCCAGCCCACCGAGATCGCGCCGCCGGGCGCGAACGCGGCGTCCAGCGTCGCGGGCATGCCGCCGTAGACGGCGGTGAACGAGCCGTTCGACATCGGCAGAAACATCAGGGCTACGTGCATCTTTCTCTTGGGCGCGGGCGCTGACGCGGTCGCGACGGTCGAATCTTGCGCGCGCGCCGTACCGGCGATCGCGACGACCATCAGACCCACCAATCCGATCTTTTTGCCGATCCTTATGCCGAGCTGCATGCTTGCTTTGCGCATCTGTTTTCTTCCGTCGTCTAGAAGTAGAACGAGAACCGCAACCGGGCGCTGTACATCTCGTTGTCGTAAACGATTCGAGGATCGTCGCCGGCGGTGCTGAAGTGGGCCTTGGAGTAACCGCCCACCAGCTTGATGTAGAACGCGTTGTGAATCACGTACTGCGCCGCGATGAACCCCTGGTACAGCCAGTACTTGTCAATCGGGTTCGGCTCGATGCCGTTCTGATCCTCGGTCCACGTCATCAGTGAACCGACGCCGAAGATCAGCGTGTGCCGCGGATCGCCGTTCGACACGTTCGCGAATGCGCCGATGCTCGTGCGCGTGAGGCTCGACTGCGGCTTCAAGGTCCCCATGCGGTCGACGTCCAGCACGGTGCCCTGCGCGGCGTTCACGCCGAACTCGATGTGGGGCGCGAGCACGAACTGGAGGGCGCCGCCCACGCCTTTCGACGTCGTCCGGGTGTTGTCGGTGTTCGTGTTGAACGCGACGATCTTCTGGTACTCGGTGCCGACCTTGAACTTCACCCACCCGAAATCGAGGATGCCGACGGGACGCACGGCGTAGACGGGACCGCTGGCGAACGTGCCGGCCATCCCGAGCGCCTCGAAGCGCAGGAACGAGAACGGGTAGACGTGCGCCGCGACGTTCGTCGACGAGCCGCCCGGGCGGAACTGGTTGTCCGTCAGGCCGTAGAACCCGATGCCGGGGTTGGCGGGCGCGACCGCGCCTCGACGCTCGAAGGTGTTGAAGTCGAGGCCCATACCCAGGTGAAACACCTCCCAGCCTTCGAAGCGGCCGGCCTGGATGTCCCAGCTGTTCCACTTGCCGATGCGCAGCCAGAGGTCGTCGGTGTCCGCGCCGCCAATCTCGGAGCGTTGAATCGTCTGGTCGCCGGTGCCGACCAGCTCGACCTGTCCTTGCAGGAAGTACTCGCTGTCGATCGCGTAGGTCGGGGTCAAGCGAAGGAGCATGCGGGCCTGCCCCTTCCAGTACTTGATGTTGTTCGTGGTGAAGCTGGTGTCGGTGCTGGAAGGCCCGAACTTCTGGTACGAGGTATCGACCCATCCCCACCCCGACATGCCGATGACGAAGCGCTCGCCGGCGGCCAGGTTGGGCAGGTAGGGCCACTGCATGCCGTGAAACGTCAGCCACAGCGACCCGTGCGTGAGGCCGCGGATCTGGAAGGCGGGATAGGCGGAGGCGGGCAGGCGAACGACGCCGATCTTCGTGACTGGCTCGGCCACCTCCGGCACCGTCGCCGGCGCGTTCGCCGGTTGCAACGGCGGCGGCATCTTGCCGACGGGCGTGGGCGGCGGCGGAGGCGGCGCCGGCGGAAGCGGCGCCTCGACGGGCGCCTCGGTAGGCGTCGCCGTGGCGGGGGCGCCCGGAGCGGCGGGTGGGACCGGCGCCGCGCCCGGCGGGGGATTGGCTTGCGCGAACGCCGTCGTGGCCGACGCGAGCAGGATCAACGAAGTCAGAAGAGGTGTGCGCATGCAATCCATTGGGTGAGCGTTCGTTGGCGGTTGGCGGTTGGCGGTTGGCGGTTGCCGAACTGCGATCAGTAGCCCTTGACCGTCACGGTCTTCGTCATCTCCGGCAGGAAGTTCACCGAGCTGCCGCCGACCATGATCGTGATGTCCCCGCTCTCGACGACCCACTTGCCGGTCGTCGCGCCCGCGGAATCCGTCTGGAAGTAATCGAGGTCCGACAGCCGGACCGGAATCGTGATCTGCTTTTCCTCGCCGGCGGCGAGGTGCACGCGCGCGAAGCCCTTCAGCTCCTTGGTCGGCCGCTGAGACCACGACGGCCGCTGCGGGTTCGCCGGGAAGGACACCCAGACCATCACGATCTCGTCACCCGGGACAGCGCCGGCGTTGGCGACGTTGACGACCACGGGCAGCACCGCGCCCTTGCCCATGTCGCTGCAGCCGAGCTGCAGCTTGTGGTACTCGAACCTCGTGTAGGAGAGGCCGTGCCCGAACGGGAAGAGCGGTTCGTTTTTCTTGAAGTCGAACCAGCTGTATCCGACGTGGTAGTCGAACGTCGTCGTCCCGTTGCCGCCCTTCCAGATGTCGTACTGATCGAGCGACTTGCCCCACGTGATCGGCAGCTTGCCGCTGAAGTTCGCCTTGCCCCAGAGCAGCTTGGCCAGCGCCGGGCCGACCCGCTGGCCCGGATACCAGGCCATCACGACGGCGGGTACGTCAGTGATCCAGGGTAGATCGATGACGCTGCCGCCCTCGAGCACGACAACCATCGGCTTCTTGAGCGCGGCGACCTGTTCGATCAGCTTGTTCTGGATGCCCGCGTAGACGCCCTTCTGTTTCGCGTCGAGGAGCAGGCAGTTGGCGAGGTCGCAGCCGTTGTCGCGATCGGCGGCCTTCGTGTACTCCTCGCCCTCGTCCTGCGCGGTCAGGCCCGCCATCACGACGATGAAGTCGGCGTCGGTCGCGGCCGCTATGACCGGGCCGAGGTCGCCCTCGTTGTTGGTGGCGGTCGTGACCGTCACGCCCTGCGAGTTCTCGCAGGTGGTTCCGTTGACCGTGCCGCCGGCGGCGCGGCAGAGGCCGTCGAACGGTCCGATCGCCTTCGCGGGATCGAAGAAGGCGCGGCTGGATCCGAGGTCACCGCTCCGGATGTCGGTGGCGAAATTGACCTTGCCGCCCGTCTTGATGGGCCCGCCGTTGTCCGTCTCGTACGTCACCGTCGCGCCCACGATGGCCAGCTTCGTGACCGTCGACGGGATCGGCAGCGTGTTGTTGGCGTTCTTGAGCAGCACCATGCTCTCGATCGCGGCCTTCTCCGCCAGCGCGAGGTGAGGTCCGTTGCAGCTGATGTTGCTGTTCCGGTACTTCGTGATGGGCGCGTTGATCCCGACCCGGCCGGTCTTCTTGTCGGCCTGGAAACGGAACTTCTGTTCCAGGACGCGGCTGGCCGACTGGGTGATGTCGCCGAGGGTCAGCGAACCGGTGTTGACCAGCGTCTCGAGCTGGCCGTAGCAGAGGGCCCAGGGCAACTCGACGTCGAGGCCGGCGTGGACCGATTCGATCGCGTAGTTCTTGAGCAGGTTGGAGTCCGTGGTCGCGTCCGTCTTCGGCTTCATCGCCCACCAGTCGCTGAGGACGAACCCCTTGAACCCGAAGTCCCCGCGCAGGACGTCGTTCAGGATGTGACCGTTGGCGGTCGACTTCTCGCCGTTGACCTTGTTGTACGAGGCCATCACGGAGGCGACGCCGCTGTCCTGGACCACCATGCGGAAGTGGCGGCCGTAGATCTCGCGCAGGGTCTGCTCGTCGACCTGCGCGTTGTTGTCGTCGCGGCTCGACTCGATGTCGTACGCCATGTAGTGCTTGGCGTTGGCGGCGATGTGCCGCTGCACGCCGATCGTCATCGCCGTGGCGAGGCGGCCCATGTGGAACGGGTCCTCGCCGTACACCTCCTGCGCGCGGCCCCAGAAGGGATGGCGAAGGATGTTCATGCACGGCGCCAGCAAAAGCGTCTGCTTGGCCGCCTGCATCTCGTCGCCGATCGCCTCGCCGATGGCGTACTCGAGATCCAGGTCGAACGCCGCGCCGCGCGACATGCTGACCGGAAACACCGTCGAGTATCCGATGTGCTCGCCGTTCACGACGGCCGCGTTCTGCGTGGCGCCGTCCATGTCCTCGCCCAGGTTCATGCCGCGCGAGGCGTCGCGGTACCTGAAACCGCGCAGATCGCTGGTGTCCTGGCTGCGCTGGATCATGGTGAACTGCGTGTGGAACGCGTCGCCGTAGAGCACGCCCTGCATCTGCTTGATCCGGTCCTGGAGCGACATCGTCGCGATCGTCGTCTCGACCTTCGTCTTCAACGCCGGATCGGGCTCGTAGGGTTCGATGTAGTTCAGCTTCAGCGTGACCTCGCTGCTGGGGCACGACACCGCGGTGACGACGTTGTCGACGTTGCTGCCGGCGTCGTCGGCGTCCGTGCCTCCGTCGGCGTCGGACGGGATCTCGGGATCCTCGATGCACAGCGCCACGCCGCCTTCGCCCGTCTGCGACTTCGGCGGCGACAGCCTGCAGCCCGCCGCGGCGACGAAGCCGGCGGCGATCAAGAACAGTAAAGGTCTCTGCAAATTCATGTTCGACATGGGATCTCCGCGCTTACTGCTGAGAGAGGCACACGATCACACAAACGCCTACCTTCGCGAGACACAATTGACCGAACGACGGCGTTTTTGTCTGCCATCGTTCGGTCAGGTTCGGCGCGAAGGAATCGTCACGGCACGACGACGGTCGCCCAGCCGGTGCCGGGCATCGAGAACTGGTACCGCTGTCCCTTGATCGAGACGATGTAGTTCGCGTTCGCGCCGCCCGAGTTGTAGACGACGGCGACGACGCTGCCGTTCGGGTTCTTGAAGGCGAGGAACGTGTCGCTGGTGTTCGAGGCGACCTTGGCGCCCGTGCTCACGTACTGCGAGGCGTGGCGGAACACGTGGTACGTCGGCGTCAGGACCAGTGACGTCCCGTTCACCACCAGCAGCGAGTCCTGTGACCACTGGCGGATCAGGTCGTTCCCCTTGCCGCTCGGGTCGAGGACCATGTTCCAGGCGTTGTACGCGGTGACGCCGCCCTTGTTGATCGCGTCGACGATGTAGCCCCAGGACTCGACGGCGTAGGCCTGATCGTTGGGCGCCGGCTCCTTGTAGCCGCTCATCCAGGGGTAATTGCCGCACTTATGCTCGGTCGCCCAGACCGGCATGCTGCCCGTCGTGAAGGTCGACGGACTGATGCCGCTCGTCTTGCCCTCGTAGAGGTCCAGCATGCCCCACTGCAGTCCCATGACCGTGGGAACGGTCTTCGCGCTCGCGTCCGCCATCACGGCCTTGACGACCTGCAGGTCCTTGCTGTTCGCGCCCTCGTCGCCGTTGGACATCGTGCCGAGCATGATCTTCGTGTTGAGGCTGGCGGCGGTGAGCGCGCTCTTCAGCATGGGGAGGAACTTCGCGTAGAGCGCCGGGGCCCAGATGGCCGACGGGTAGCCCTGGGCGTAGTTGGGCTCGTTCTGGGGGGCGAGCGTGTCGATCTGGATCCCCATGCCGTTGTACGCCTGGATCCACTTCACGAACATCCCCGCCAGCGCGGTCAGGTAGGAGGCCATGTCCTGCATGCACCCGCCGTCGTAAGTATTCGAGTCGGTCGCCGAGCCGTTCACCGGGTTGCCGCACGAGGTGCCGGTGCCGGCGGCGGTGCCGCTCCTCGTCTTCATCCACGGCGGCACCGTCCATGGGCTGGCCCAGAACCGTATGCTGCCGTTGACCGCCTTCGCGGCGTTGACGTACGGGATCAGGTACATCATGTCGCGGCTGATCGAGAAGCTGTTCAGCGCGGTGTCGTTCGCCGTGTCGAGCGGGGTGTAGCGGGTCAACGCGTAGTCGCTGGCGCCGATCGGGATGCGGCCCATGACGAAGTGCGCGCCGTCGGTCCCGTCGAAGAGCAACTTCATCGCCCTGTCGCGGTCGGCCTGGCTCAGCTTCATCAGCTGGCTCCAGCCCGCTTCGTTGAACGCGCCGCCGAAGCCTTCCCAGGTCTGCCGGGAGGTCGTGTCGCTGACCGTCACGTTCGCGGTGCCGCTGGTCACCATCGTGATCGCGCCGGTGGTCGTCCAGTAACCGCTGGGCGAGGACGTGATCAGCTTCGGACCGGCGGGCGCCGTGCCGCCCGTGCCCGTCGTTCCGGCGGTGGAGCCGCCCGAACCGGTGGTGCCGCCGCGGCCCGCGGTGCCGGACGTGCCGGCCGTGGCGCCGCCGGCGCCGGTGGTGCCGCCGCGACCGGCCGTGCCGCTGGTCCCGGCGGCGCCGCCGCCTACTCCGCCGCCGCCGGTGGTCCCGCCGGTGCCGGTGGGTTCCACGCACGCGTTGTTCATGCACACCTGCGTGCCCGTGCAGCAGGCCGTGCCGCACGTCGTGCCCGCGCACATCGAGGTGCACTGGCCGCCGCTGCAGAGCTGCCCGCTCTGGCAGACGTTCGTGCAGGTCCCGCAGTGGGTCGCGTCCGACGCGACGCAGGAGCCGTTGCACTCCATCGTGCCCGACCCGCAGACACACACGCTGCTCTGGCAGACGTGTCCGCCGAGACAGGGGATGCCGCAGCCGCCGCAGTTATTCGAGTCCGCGCTGGTGTCGATGCAGCTGCCGTTGCACGCCATCTGTGTGCCGCTGCAACTGAGCGTGCCGCCGCCGCCTCCGGAGCCGGTCGTTCCGGCCGCGCCGGGACCGCCACCGGTGCCGCTGGCGCAGGCTCCGATCGT
>Ga0070686_100000389_pt1 | contig 28031 bp, 25 predicted proteins | sample KBSS23LmetaG_FD_65654 | JGI IMG/M metagenome (GOLD analysis project Ga0070686, IMG submission 65654) | Switchgrass rhizosphere microbial communities from Kellogg Biological Station, Michigan, USA - KBS S2-3L metaG | ecosystem: Host-associated > Plants > Roots > Rhizosphere ... | reverse complement strand
CCACCGGACAGTCGGCGGGCGCCACGCCGGCCATCGCCGGCTGCCGTGGAATGGACACCGGGTAGTGAATCAGCGTCTCCACGCCGTGCGCCGCGAGATGGGCCTGGAATTTTGCGCGCGCGGTCGTTCTTACGACGAACAGATGGTAGACGTGGCCGGCGTCGAGCTCGGGGACGACGCCGACGGGCGCATCGACAAGCTGACGTCGGTACTGGCGCGCCAATTCGCGCCGCCGCGCCGTCCATTGCGGCAGCCACCCGAGCCGGGCGCGAAGGATTGCGGCCTGCAACTCGTCGAGGCGCGTGTTGAGGCCGGGTTCGAGGTGATGGTAGCGATCACTCTGGCCGCCGTTGCGCAGCCGGCGCAATCGATCAGCCAGCGCGCCGTCGCCGGTGACGATCGCGCCGCCGTCGCCGAGCGCGCCGAGGTTCTTGGTCGGGTAGAAGCTGAACGCGCCGGCGACGCCAATCGTGCCGACGGCACGTCCGGCGGCCGTGGCCATGTGCGCCTGGCAGCAGTCCTCGACGATCGCCAGGTTGTGCGCCGCAGCGACGCGCCCGATCGACTCCATGTCGGCCGGTTGTCCGTAAAGATGGACCGGCAGAATCGCGCGGGTGCGGCTGGTGATCGCGGCCGCGATGCGCGCCGGGTCGAGCGTGAGCCGCACAGGATCGATGTCGACGAACACCGGGCGTGCGCCCGCGAGCATGATCGCGAGCGCGCTGTAGGCGGCCGACAGCGGCGTGGTGATCACTTCGTCGCCTGCGCCGATGCCGAGCGCGCGGAGGATCAGCGCGATTGCGTCGGTGCCGTTGCCGACCGCGACCGCATGCGCGGCGCCGGACGCGGCGGCGAATTCCTGCTCGAACGCGTCGACTTCCGGACCGAGCACGAACCAGCCGCGCGCGATCACGCGGTCGATGGCGCGCCGCACGTCTGCCGCGTCCTCGCCCGGGACGAGCGACAGAAACGGAATGCGCGGCTTCGTCACCGCGGCTCCGGCTGCGGCTCCGCCGGCACGTATTCGCGCCAGTGGGCGCGATAGAAGGCAATCGTCCGGCGCAGACCTTCTTCCAGGCAGATCGACGGCCGCCACCCGGTGGTCCGCTTGAACTTCGTCGAGTCGGCGTAAAAGCTGCCGATGTCGATCGCCTTCTTCTCCGCCGGCCATTCGACGTACTGCACCGTCCCACCGCCGGCGAGCCGCACCAGCATCGCCGTGAGATCGCGGTGCGTGATCGGTTCGTCGCCGCCGATGTTGAACACCTCGCCGTTGCACGCGTCGCTCGCCCCGGCGCGCAGGAACGCGTCGGCGGCGTCGTCGACGTAGACGAAATCGCGCTGCTGCGATCCATCGCCGTAAATCGAGATCTCTCGACCCTCGATCGCCAGCCTGATGAACCAGCCGATGAATCCCTGCCGGCTGTGCTTCAACAGCTGCCGTGGACCGTAGACGTTGGTGAGCCGCAGCGAGCAGCCGCGCACGCCGAAGACGTTGTTGTAGACGATGTGATAGTTCTCGCCGGCGGCCTTGTTGATGCCGTTCACGTCGGTCGGCCGCACCAGGTGCGTTTCATCGACCGGCAGCGAATCGGGATGGCCGTAAACCTGGCGGGTGCCGGCGAACACCACTTTCACGCCGGGGTTGTGGTTGCGGCAGGCTTCGAGGACGGTGAGCTGACTGCGGCAATTGATGTCGAGATCCGTGTAGGGGTCGCGCATGCTGTCGATGTGACTCACCTGGCCGGCCAGGCTGAAGATCACGTCGCGATCCTGCACGAGGTAGTTCATCGTGGTCTGCTGGCGGATGTCAGCGACGTTCACCCGCACGCGATCGGCGATGCCGTCGATGTTGAACAGGTTGCCGCCGTAGTCGGGGATCAGCGAGTCGACCAGCAGCACGTCGGCGCCGAGATCGACGAGCTGCCTCGCGAGATTGCTGCCGATGAAGCCGAGGCCTCCGGTGATCATCACCTTGCGGCCGCGGTAGAACTCGCGGTGGTTCACGATGATGTGCGCGGCGAATTCGGGTAGGCGCTGTCGGCCGATTCCCGCGCCACGAGCGGCCGGACGCCTTCGCGCAGGTGCTGCCGGCGCACGACGAGCGCGTACCACAGGCGCATCACGTCGACGCCGGTCTTGAAGATGCGGCGGAAGTTGAAGAATTGCGACTTGCCGAACGCGCGATGGTAATGATGCACCGGTACTTCGACGATGCGGAACCCGCCGTCCTCGATCTTCTTCATCATCTCGAGGCAGATGACGCCGCTCGTCTTCTTAAGATCGATCCGTTCGAAGATCGTCCGCCGCAGCAGGCGGAAATCGCAGTCGACGTCGCGCACCGACAACCCGAACATGACGCTGACGATGTGGTGATAGAGGCGGCCGATGACGATGCGGTGAAACGGATCGGAGCGGCTGATCTTGTAGCCGTTGACCAGATCGACCTCGGCGGTCATCTTCGGCCACAGTGCCGCGAGCTCGGCCGGATCGTACTGGGCGTCGCCGTCGGTGTAGAAGATCAGCTCTTTGGTCGCCGCGCGGAACCCGGTCTGCAGCGCGCCGCCGTAGCCGCGATTGCGCGGATGATGCACCGCGCGCACGTGCGGGTAGGTGCGGGCGAGCTCGTCGACGATCTGCGGCGTCGCATCGGCGCTGCCGTCGTTGACGACGATGATCTCGTAATCCGGCGTCAGCTCCGCGGCGGCTTGCACGGCGCGGATCACCATGCTCGCGATGGTGCCGCTGTCGTTGTACGCCGGGAAGAAGACACTCAGACCCGCGGGTTTGGCGGCGGGAGCGGGGGACATCGAAAAAAGTGCCTAAACCATAGCACGAAAAGGGCTCAACGGGCCGTCGGACGGGCCCGATTCGGCGCCGCGACGAGCCGCCACGGCATCATCGCCGACTCGAGGATCACCGCCCGCGACATCTTCGACTGGCCTTCACGGCGCTCGACGTAGGTGATCGGCACCTCGACGATCGCGCGGCCCTGCCGCGCCGCCGTGAACAGCATCTCGACCAGGAACGAGTAGCCGTCGGAGACGAACGCGTCGAGCGGCAGCGCCTCGAGCGCCTCGCGGCGCCAGCAGCGATAGCCGCTCGTGCAGTCGCGCGCCGCGATGTGCGTGATCGCGCGCACGTAGGCATTCGCGAAGCGGCTCAACAGCCGCCGCTGCAGCTTCCAGTTGACGACGCCGCCGCCGGGCACGTACCGCGAGCCGATCACCACGTCGGCGCGTGCGGCCCCGGCCAGCAGCGCCGGCAGCCGCGCCGGATCGTGCGAGAAGTCGGCGTCCATCTGGCAAATGAGATCGGCGCGCCGCGCGATCGCGTGCTTGATGCCGTCGACGTACGAGCGCCCGAAGCCGCGATTGCCGGTACGGTGCAGCACCTCGACGCGGCCGGGATGCTGCTGCGCGATTGCCTCAGCGACGGCGCCGGTGCCGTCGGGCGACGCATCGTCGACGACCAGCACGCTCACCTCGCCGTACTCGAGCAGCCGCTCGACCAGCGGCGCGATGTTGTCGCGCTCGTTGTAGGTCGGGATGATCACCGTCGCCTTCATCGCGGCGGCCGCCCTTCGAAGCGCAGCGACGCGATCTGTTCCGACACCAGGCCGACCAGCAGAAAGACGACGCTCAGCACGATCAACAACACCGAGGAATTCGTCACGTGCGATTGCGTGACGATCGTCCACAGCGCGTAGCCGGCGCCGACCGCGAACGCGGCGATGCTGATCGGCACGAACAGCCGCAGCGGGCTGAAGATGGTGATCACCTTCAGGAGAATGAGGAAGAACCGGAAGCCGTCGCTGCCCAGGCGGATCTTCGACACGCCCTCGCGTTGCGCCGCGTCGATCGGCTCGAAGCGGACGCTGTAGCCGGCCTTGATGAACGCGAGCGTTGTCGTCGTCGGCGTCGAGAACCCGTTGGGAAGCAGGTGGAGGAATTCGACGAGCGCGTCGCGGCGCGCGGCGCGAAACCCGGAGGTGAGGTCCGCAATCGGCTGCTCGGTAAGGAAGCTGGCGAGACGGTTCAGCGTCGCGTTGCCGGCGCGGCGCGCGAGGCTGGCCTGAGTGTGACCCGCGCGTGCGCCGACGACGAGATCGTAGTCGGCGAGATGCGCGACCAGCCGGGTGGCGTCGGCGGGCCGATGCTGACCATCGGCGTCGGCGATCAGCACGAAGGTGCCGGTGGCGTTCCTGATCCCTGTCTTCACTGCCGCGCCGTTGCCTTTGTTGTAGGGATGGCGAATCACGCGTGCGCCGGCGTTGGCGGCCTGGCGCGAGGTGTCGTCGGTCGAGCCGTCGTCGACGACGAGGATTTCACGCCAGGCCGCGGACGCGCTCAACCCGCGCACGACGGCGCCGATCGACGCCGCCTCGTTGAAGGCCGGGATGACGACCGTCGTCGCTTCCGGACCACCCACGCTGCTAGGTCGCGAAGCGGAAGTTGATGATGTCGCCGTCCTGCACGATGTAGTCCTTGCCCTCGAGGCGCACCTCGCCGTGGTCGCGGCACGCCGCCATCGAGCCGCGACTGATCAGCGCGTCGTAGCTCACGACTTCGGCACGGATAAAGCCGCGGGCGATGTCGCTGTGGATCTCGCCGGCGGCAAGCTGTGCCGGCGTCTGCCGGGCGATCGACCAGGCGCGGCACTCGTCTTCGCCAACGGTGAAGAACGACATATAGCCAAGGAGATCGTAGGTGGCGCGGATCACGCGGTCGAGGCCCGACTCGGTGAGGCCGAGATCTTTCAGGAAAGCCGCGGCGTCGGCGGCGTCGAGCTGCGCGATCTCGAGCTCGATCTTCGCGCAGACGGCGACCGCCGCGGTGGAGGCGCGCGAGAGGAAGCCGGTGAGCCCGGTGATCTCGATCGCGCGATCGATGCCCTGCGCGAGGTGCGATTCGTCCAGGTTGATGACGACGAGCAGCGGCTTGGCGGACAGAAACTGGAAGCCGCGCAGCCGCTTCAAGTCGTCGCCTTTCAAGTCCAGCGCGCGCAGCGGCCGTCCCTCTTCGAGCGCCGATTTACAGAGCAGAATCACCTCGCGCTCGCGCTCGAGGTCGGCCGATTTGTTTTTTTTCAGGTCCTTGTCGAGCCGCTCCAGGCGCCGCTCGACGAGCCCGAGGTCGGCGAGGATCAACTCGTCTTCCATCGCCTGCGCGTCGCGCGCCGGATCGACGGTACCGCTCGGATGCGCCACCGCCGGATCCTGAAACGCCCGCACGACGTGCACGAGCGCGTCGGCGTTCTTGTAGGCGGCAACGTCGACGAGCGCGGCCGCCGCGCCGGTGCCGGCGGGCATCGCCAGATCGGTGAACTCCACCGTCGCCGGCACGCGCTTCTTCGGGTTGTACATCGCGGTGAGGCGGTCGAGCCGCGCGTCCGGCACCTTCGAGATGCCGATCGATACGTCGCCCTTTCCGTGCGCAGCGCGTCCAGTCTCCTTCGCGCTGGTCATGAGCTGAAACAGGGTGGTCTTGCCGCTGGATCCGAATCCGATGAGCGCAGCGCGAAGCATGAACGAACTCGCATCGTATCGCACCTGCGAGGCGACCCGGTCGCGCGCGGCCGTCGCAACGTCGCTTCAGATCGCGATCATGGGTGGCGACGGCCACCGATCGCCTGCCGTCGGTTCGCATCGCGCGCGGCCCAGATCGCCAGTTGTGCACGCGGCTGCGCATCGTTGAACAGGTCGCCGGCTGGCCGCGCTTCCGCCCCCGAGCTCATGAGGGCGATTAAACGGCGAAAATATGGCGTAACTTACTGACGTGGTGGGATTTTCCGTTGACATCCACATGAGCCAACACCTACTATCTCGGTGGAAAATTGTGGGGAAAAGTGGCTCATTCATGAGGTCCGGCCGTGTTTAGAGGGCACGAGCAGGCCCGCATTGATGACAAGGGGCGACTCAAGTTGCCGAACGTCTTCCGGTCGCTACTGGAAAGCAAATACGGCCGCGATCTGTTCGTCACCAGCCTGACCGGCGATTACGTCCGCGTCTACCCGATGCCCGTGTGGCTGGAGAAAGAAGAGAAGCTCGGACAGATGCCGGCGTCGCATCCGTCGCGGCTGCGATTTCTCGATCGCGTGAACTTCTACGGCCAACAGGTCGAGCTCGACGCGCAGGGGCGCGTGCTCATCCCGGCGCGGCTGCGCGAGACAGCGCTGATGAGCGGCGACGTCGACGTGCTCGGCCAGTACAACTACCTCGATGTCTGGAATCACGATCGCTTCGTGACCAAGATGCAGCGCGACGTCTACACCGAAGAAGACGCACGTGCGCTGGCGGAGTTCGGGATCTGATGACGCACGTTCCGGTGATGACCGCCGAAGTGCTCGACTTCCTGCAGCCGTCGCGAGGCGGCCTGTTCGTCGACTGCACCGTCGGCCTTGGCGGCCACGCGCGCGCGCTGCTCGAAGCGGGCGCGACGCGCGTCATCGGGCTCGATCGCGACCGCGATGCGCTCGCCCGCGCCAGCGAAACACTCGCGCCGTGGACCGATCGCGTCGAGCTGGTGCACGCCGACTATCGCACGCTCGAGGAGGTGCTCGGCGCGCGGCAGATTTCGCAGGTCGACGGCGCGCTCGCCGATCTGGGCGTGTCGTCGCTGCAGTTCGACGCCGAGGGCCGCGGTTTCAGCTTCCAGCGCGACGAGCCGCTGGACATGCGGATGGATCAGAGCGGCGGCGATACGGCAGCCGATCTCGTCGCCCGCGCCTCGGAGCGCGACCTGGCCGACGCCATCTTCCAGTACGGCGAGGAACGTTTTTCACGACGGATCGCCCGCGCCATCGTCGGCGCGCGGGCAGAAGCGCCGATCGACAGCACCGGGCGGCTGGCCGCGATCGTGCGGCGAGCGGTGCCGCGGCGCGGCCCGTCGCGCATCGACACCGCCACCCGCACGTTCCAGGCGCTCCGGATCTGGGTCAATCGCGAGCTCGACGGGCTGGATCGATTCGTGGAACTGGCGGCACGTCGCCTTCGCGCCGGCGCGCGGCTGGTGGTGATCGCCTTCCACTCCCTCGAGGACCGCATCGTCAAGCACACGCTGCGGGCGCTGCAGCAGCGCGACGGGTTGGTACAGGTGCTGACCAAGAAGCCGCTCGTCCCGGCCGACGAGGAAGTCGACCGCAATCCGCGCGCGCGCAGCGCCAAGCTCCGCGCCGCGGAAAGGATGCCGTGATGGAACCGTTCGAGTACGCGATCCGAAAGGACGTGCGCAACAACCCGATCGTCCGCGAGGTCGACGAAGAGAAGCAGCGCGAGCTGTGGAAGTCGGTCGGCATCGCCGGCTTCCTGGTCGTCGTTCTGCTGTTTTCGGCGTGGCAGCATTTTGAGCTGCTGCGCCATGGCTACCAGGTCGAAGAGCTGCAGCGGCAGCGCGCCGGCGAAGAAGAAACGGCGCGGCAACTGCGGCTCGAGATCGAGACGCTGAAGTCGCCGAAGCGGATCGAGACGCTGGCCACCCGCCAACTGCATCTCGTCGCGCCGTCGCGCGACGAAGCGATCGTCATCGAGCGCGTCGTGCCGGCCGATCCGCCAACGGCGTCGGTGGTCGCGCGGCGATAGATGTCGAGCCTCCACCCGGTGGTCGTGACCGACTGGCGCATCGTTCTGCGCCGCCGCATCGTCGTCGTCGCGGCGCTGCTCGCGGTGTGGGTGACCACCATCGAAGCGAAGCTGGTCTACCTGCAGGTCTTCAAGCGCGCCGATCTCGCGGCCCGTGCCGAGCGGCAGCAGGAGCGCACCCAGGCCTCGCCGGCCAAGCGCGGCGACATCCTCGATCGCCGCGGCCGGGTGCTGGCGACCAGCGTCGACGCGGACACGATCTACGCCGTTCCAACCGAGATCGACGATCCGCGCGGCGCGGCGCGCAAACTGTGCGACGCGCTCGCCGACTGCGATGCCCGCGAACGGCAATCGCTGGCCGATCGCCTGTCGCAGCGCAAGGCGTTTGCCTACGTACGCCGGCAGGTCGCGCCCGATCAGGCGCGCCGCGTCGCCGACCTGAACCTCGATGGCGTCGGCTTCACCAAGGAGAGCAAGCGCTTCTATCCGAACAAGGAGCTCGCTGCGCACCTGCTCGGGTGGGTGGGCATCGACAACAAGGGGCTGGGCGGCCTCGAGTCGACCTACGACGCGCAGATTCGCGGCAAGGCGGGGACGATCCTCATCCACACAGACGCACGCCGCCATGCCTTCGCGCGCGAAGAGCGGCCGCCGACGGCCGGTTCGTCGATCGAGCTCACCATCGACGAGTACCTGCAGCACATCGCGGAACGCGAACTGCACCGCGGCGTCGTCGAAAACGTCGCGCTCGGCGGCAGCGCGATCATCATGAACCCGCACACCGGTGAAATCCTCGCGATGGCGAACGAGCCGACGTTCAATCCGAACGCCTATCGCGACTTCGACGACGCCGACCGCCGCAACCGCGGGATTCAGGATCTCTACGAGCCCGGGTCGACGTTCAAGGTCGTCACCGCGTCGGCGGCGATCGAGGAGAAAGTCCTGTCGGTCGACACCTTGATCGATACCAACCCTGGACGGCTGCACATCGGCTCGCGGCTGATCACCGATGATGCCGGCCGCAACAACGGGGTGTTGACCTTCTCGAACGTGATCGTCAAGTCGAGCAACATCGGCGCGGTGAAGATCGGGTTCAGGGTCGGCACCGAGCGAATGAGCCGGTTCGTCGGCCTGTACGGGTTCGGCCGGCAGGTGTCGCCGGATTTCCCGGCCGAGAATCCCGGCATCGTGTGGCGCCCCGAGAAGTGGACCGACACGGCGCTCGCCTCGGTGTCGATGGGATATCAGGTCGCCGTCACCCCGCTGCAGATGGTCGCGGCGGTGAGCTCGGTTGCCAACGGCGGGGTGTACGTCGAGCCGCGCGTGGTTCGCGCCGTCTATCGTGACGGCCGCCGGTATCAGCTTGCGCCGAAGACGCTGCGGCGGACCGTCAGCGCCGACACCGCTGCCACACTGACGACGATCATGGAAAGTGTCGTCACCGCCGGCACGGCGAAGCGCGCGCAGATTCCCGGCTACACCATCGCCGGCAAGACCGGCACCGCGCAGAAGCTGATCAACGGCCGCTATTCGCACAGCGACCACAACGCGTCGTTTGTCGGTTTCATTCCGGCGCGTGCGCCGGAGCTCGCGATCGTCGTCGTCATCGACGCGGCGAAAGGGCCCAACGGCGATCACGGCGGCATGGTGGCCGCGCCGATCTTCCGGAACATCGCCGAGTCTGCCCTGCACTATCTGGGCATTCCGCCGACGTTGAACCCGGCGCCGCCGGTCCTCGTGGCCGGCCGAGAGGTCGCCGAGCCGGCGCCCGCAGTGGCGGTGCCGATCTCGGATCAGACAGTGAAGTTCGTCGACAGCCCGGCCGGCACGGTGCCGGATCTCCAGGGAATGAGCGCCCGCGAAGCGGTGCGCAAGCTGGTCACCATCGGCATGACGGCACGCGTCTCAGGCGATGGCTTCGTGGTCACACAGGATCCGCCGGCCGGCACGCCGATCGATCGCCACGGCGTCTGCCGGCTCACGCTCGAGCGCTGGCCGCGCCGCGCGGCCGCTGCGAATCACCCATGACCTGGGCCGAGCTCCACGGCGCGCTGCGCGGACGCGGGCTGATCAAGGCCGACGACGCGCTGCGCGCCGAGGCGGCGGTCGGCGCCGTCTCGGGGCTCGCCTACGACTCGCGGACGGTGAAGCGCGGCGACGTGTTCGTCGCGTTGAAAGGCCTCCACGCCGACGGGACAGCGTTCGCGCGCCAGGCGATCGACCGCGGCGCCGTCGCGATCGTGTCGGAGGAGCCGGCGCCGGAGGGTGTGCACGTCGCCTGGGCGATCGTCGCCGACGCACGGCTCGCGCTCGCGCTGTTGGCCACCACGTTCTATCGCGATCCGAGCCGCGAGATGCGCGTCATCGGCATCACCGGCACGAACGGCAAGACCACCACGGCGTACCTGGTGGCCGCGATTTTCGAAGCAGCCGGAATCAGATGCGGAGTGCTCGGCACGGTGGCGTACAAGATCGGCGATGAACTACGCGAAGCCACGCGGACGACGCCTGAAGCGCCCGACGTCCAGGCGCTCCTCAGAGAGATGGTCGACCGCGGCTGCGGCGCCTGCGCCATGGAGGTGTCGTCGCATGCGCTCACGCTGCGCCGTGTCGACGGCATGAGCTTCGCTGCGGCCGTGTTCACCAATCTCACCCGCGACCACCTCGACTTCCATGCCGGCATGGACGACTACTTCCGGGCCAAGCGGCGGTTGTTCGAGATGCTCCCGCGCAACGCGCCCAGCATCCTCAACGTCGACGATCCACGCTGCGGATCGCTCATGGAGGCCGGCGGCCGGCCGCTGACCTACGGGATGCAGCGGCCCGCCGACGTCAAGCCAGGCCCGGTGTCGTTCTCGCTCGACGGCCTGCAATTCGACGTCGCCACGCCGCGCGATACGCTGCACGTGCGCTCGAAGCTGATTGGCAAGCCGAACGTGTACAACATCCTCGCCGCGGTCGCGACGGCGACGGCGCTCGACGTCTCGAGCGACGCGATCGAAAGAGGCCTGCAGGCGCTCGACGCGGTGCCGGGACGATTCCAGACGGTCTCGGGTCCGGACGACGACGTCACCGTGGTCGTCGACTACGCGCACACCGACGACGCGCTGCGGAATCTGCTCGAGACGGCGCGGCCGCTTGCGCACGGCCGCCTGATTACGGTGTTCGGCTGCGGCGGCGATCGCGATCGCACCAAGCGGCCGCTGATGGGCGCCGTGGCCGGGCGCTTGAGCGACGTGATCGTCATCACCTCGGACAACCCGCGCAGCGAGGATCCGGCACGGATCATCGAGGAGATTCAGCGGGGCATCACGCCGGACACGCGCCGCGAGCGGCAATCGCTGCTCACGATCGTCGACCGGCGACAGGCGATCGCCCGAGCGGTCGAAATCGCACGCGCCGGCGACGTCGTGCTCGTCGCCGGCAAGGGGCACGAGAAGTACCAGGTGATCGGCGACCGCACGCTGGCTTTCGACGACGTCGCGGTGGCGCGCGAGGCGCTCGGCAGACGGCGGACCAACTCGGGCGTGCGGTGACGGCGATTCCGCTCACTGCCGGCTCGATCGCAGCGGCCACCGCCGCCAAGATCGTCGCTGGCGATCCGGGTCAGGAGTTCGACGGTGTGTCTATCGACACACGGACGCTGCGCCGCGGCGAGCTGTTCGTCGCCATTCGTGGCGAGCGGTTCGATGGCGCGGAGTTCGCAGCGGCGGCGATCGACGCCGGCGCCGCCGGCGTGATGGTGCCGCGCGGCTGGACCGGCAGCGCGAGCCTTTCAGGCGAGCGGAAGAGCGTCGCGGTGATCGAAGTCGCCGACACGACGGTCGCGCTTCAATCGCTCGGACGCGCGATCCGCCGCGAGTCGGGCGCGAAGGTCGTCGCGATTACGGGCAGCGCCGGAAAGACCACGACGAAGGAAGTGACCAGCGAGCTGCTGAGCGGGCGGTATCGCGTGACGCGTAATCGCGGCAACTTCAACAACCATATCGGGCTGCCGCTGTCGCTGATCGAGCTGCGGCAGCGGCCGGAGATTGCGGTCGTCGAGCTGGGGATGAATCACGCCGGTGAGATCAGCACGCTGGTCGGTATCGCCGAACCCGAGGTCCGCGTGTGGACCAACGTCGGCGAGGCGCACCTCGGCTTCTTCGCGTCGCTCGATGCCATTGCCGACGCCAAGGCGGAGATCCTCGAGGGCGCGCGCCCCGGCGATCTCCTGATCGCCAACGCCGACGATCCACGGATCATGACCCGCGCTCGCGCCTTTGCCGGCCGAGTGATCACCTTCGGCGTCGATCGCGACGCCGACGTGCGCGCGTTGGCGATCGTCGATCGCGGCATCGAAGGCGTCAGCGCGCGCGTCTCTACGCCGAACGGCAGCGCCGACGTAACGACGCCGCTGGTCGGCCGCGGCAACCTCGCCAACGTGCTCGCGGCGGTCGCCGTCGCGCTGGCATTCGACGTGCCGCTGTCGGACATCGCCGCACGGGTGCCGACGCTGCGCCCGGCGGCGCACCGTGGCGAGGTCGTGCGCCTGGCCAATGGCGTCACGGTGATCGACGACAGCTACAACGCCAACCCGACGGCGACCCGACGCGCGATCGACGTGCTGGCCGGAAGCCGTGCGGCGCGTCGGTTTGCGGTGATCGGCGAGATGCTCGAGCTCGGTGCGCACGCCGACGATCTCCACGCCGAGGTCGGACGCGCCGCCGCCAACGCCGCGCTCGACGGCGTGATTGCAGTCGGCGGTCCGGCAGCGCGGGTGCTGGCGGATGCGGCCGTGTCCGCGGGAATGAGGGCCGCGTCGGTCCGGTACTACGCGACCAGCGACGAAGCAGCCGACGCCGCGGCCGCGATGCTCAGCGCCGGCGATCTGCTGTTGGTCAAGGGATCGCGCGGCATCAAGACCGATCGCGTCGTCGAACGGCTGAAGTCCGAGTGGGGCGGCTGATGCTGTACCACCTCCTCTTCCAGGGCATCTACCCACGCACCGGTCTCGGCGTGTTGAACGTGACGCGCTACATCACGTTCCGGACGGCGGCGGCGACGCTCTCGGCGCTGGCGATCAGCCTGTTCTTCGGTCCGTGGCTGGTGCGCAAGCTGCGCGAGTTCCAGATCGGCCAGGTAATTCGCACCGAAGGACCGCAGACGCACCGCCCGAAGGCGGGCACGCCGACCATGGGCGGGCTGCTGATCCTGACCGCGGCGATCGTGCCGACGCTGCTGTGGGCCGACCTCACCAACGCCTACGTGTGGATTGCCGTCCTGACCACGGCTGGCTTCGGCGCGATCGGCTTCGCCGACGACTACCTGAAGATCGTCCGCCGTTCGCATCACGGCCTGCTGCCGCGCTACAAGATGGGCTACCAGATCCTCATCGGCGTCCTCGTCGGCGTCGTGCTGCTGTGGCTCAATCACCAGACGCTGTACACGACGCGGCTGGTCTTCCCGTTTTTCAAGCGGCTGATTCCGGATCTCGGCTGGGGCTACCTCCTGTTCGCGGTGTTCGTGCTCGTCGCCGAGTCGAACGCGGTGAACCTCACCGACGGACTCGACGGGCTGGCGATCAGCATCTTTGCGATCGCCGCCGCCGCGTACACCGCGCTCGCCTACGTCACCGGCCATCGCGTCTTCGCCGAATACCTCCTGCTGGTGCGTTTTCCGCAGGCCGCGGAGCTGACGGTGTTCTGCGGCGCGCTCGTCGGCGCGTCGCTGGGGTTCCTTTGGTACAACTCGTACCCCGCCGAAATCTTCATGGGCGACGTCGGCTCGCTGGCGCTCGGCGCCGCGCTCGGCATCGTCGCCATCCTGATCAAACAGGAGCTGCTGCTGCCGATCGTGGGCGGCGTGTTCGTGCTCGAAGCGTTGTCGGTCGTGCTGCAGGTCGGCTACTTCAAGGCGACCGGAGGCCAGCGGCTGTTTCGGATGGCGCCGCTGCATCACCACTTCGAGTTGATCGGATGGAGCGAGCCGAAAGTGATCACGCGCTTCGTGATCCTTGCGATCATCTTCGCGCTGACGAGCCTGGCGACGTTGAAGCTGCGGTGACGGGGACGGGCTGGGGGCTAGGGGCTAGCTGATTTGACATTCGATGTGAGGGACAAACGGGTGACGGTCGCCGGGGCGGCGCGGAGCGGCATTGCCGCCGCGGAGCTGCTCGCGCGTCGTGGCGCACGCGTGACCCTGTCGGACATGGCGGCCGAGATCGCCGATGCCGATCGGCTGCGCCCGCTCGGCGTCGTGCTCGAACTGGGCGGACATGTCGCCGACACGTTCACGACCGCGGACCTCGTAGTGCTCAGCCCCGGCGTGCCGCCGGAGCTGCCGGTGCTCCAGTCGGCGCGCGAGCGCGGCGTTCCGGTGATCGCGGAAATCGAGCTCGCCTGGCGCTGGCTGCAGGGACGCGTGATCGCCATCACCGGGACCAAGGGCAAGTCGACGACGACCGCCTTGACCGGCCGGATGCTGGAGGCTGCGGGCTTCAAGGTGACGGTTGGCGGCAACATCGGCGCGCCGCTCAGCGCCCAGGTGTCGGACTCGACGCCGGAGACGCTGCACGTCGTGGAGGCGAGCAGCTTTCAGCTCGAACAAATCGACACCTTCCGGCCGTGGATCAGCGTGATGCTGAATTTCTCGCCCGATCACCTCGACCGTCATCCGACGGTCGACGCGTACGGGGCGGCGAAGGCGCGCATCTTCGAAAACCAGCAGCCGACCGATTTCGCGGTGATCAACGCCGACGATCCGGCTGTCCTCGAGCTGGCGCGCCGCGGCCGCGCCGAGAAGCGCTACTTCGCGCGCAGCGGCGCCCTGCTCGACGGCACCGTTGTCGCCGACGGCTGGATCGTCGGGCGGCGCCATGGGGCGGACGCGCGCCTGGTGCCGCTCGACGCGATTCACCTGCTCGGCCCGCATCTCGTCAACGACGTGATGGCCGCGGCGACCGTCGGCACGATCGCCGGCGCGACGTCCGCCGCGATGACGCGCGCGGTGGACGGGTTCCGCGGCCTCGAGCATGCGATGGAGCTGGTCGCCGAGATCGACGGCGTGCGGTTCGTGAACGATTCGAAGGCGACGAACGTCGAGTCGGCGCTGCGCTCGATCGAGAGCTTCGAGCACGACCTGGTGCCGATCGTCGGCGGCCGTTTCAAGGGCGGCGATCTGCGGCTGCTGCGCGAGCCGTTGAAGGCGCGCGCCAGAGCACTGGTCGCTATTGGCGAAGCACGGCCGCTGGTTCGCGAGGCCCTGTCCGACGTGCTCCCCGTCGACGAGGCGGACACGTTCGAAGGCGCGATTCGCCGCGCGTTCGAGCTGGCGAAGCCGTCAGGTGTGGTGCTGCTCGCGCCGGCGTGCGCGAGCTTCGACATGTTCCGTGACTACGCGGACCGTGGGAGGCAGTTCAAGCAGTTCGTAGGCGCGCTTGCCGCAGCGAAGCCCGACGCGGGAGGGCGGGAGCGGTGAGCAGTCGTCAGTCGGCGAATGCGGTGGAGGACTGGCTGCTGGGAACCCTGGTCGCCCCGGCCAGGGAAGCTGGTGCCTCGACCCGGTGCCGACTGATGACTGCTGACCGCTCTTCGTCCGCCTTCGCCGCGTCGCGGCAGCGGCGGACGCGTAATCGTAATCCGTTCCGGGGAGTGTATCGGGTGAAATCGAACCCGGTGTTATAGCAATGGCGAGAAAGCTCAAATCGGACAAGGTGCTGTTCATCGCGACCATCCTGCTGGTCGCGCTCAGCGTGGTGATGGTCTACAGCGCGTCGGCGCCGGTCGCGCTCGAACGCTACGGCCGTGCTTCGCTGTTCCTGATCAAGCAGGGCATGTGGGCGCTCCTCGGCGTCGCGATGCTCGCCGTCGTGATGCGCATCGACTATCGCGCCTACAAGCAGCCGGCCTTCATCTGGACAGCGCTCGGCCTGGTCACGGTCGCGCTGGTTGCCGTCTACTTCCGGGCGCCGGTCAACGGCGCGCGGCGCTGGTTCGGCGTGGGCGGCATCGGCATCCAGCCGTCTGAGCTCGCCAAGCTGGTCGCGATCTTCTTCATTGCCGCGCTGCTCGAACGGCGCATGCACCGCATCGACGAGGTCACCTACTCGCTGCTGCCGATCGGCATCGTCGTGCTCGGCCTGGTCGCGCTGATCCTGCCCGAGCCCGATTTCGGGACGTCGATGTCGCTCCTGATGATTGCCGCCGTGATGGTCTTCGCCGCGGGGCTGAACTATCGCTACGTTGCCGGCGTGCTGCTGTGTGCGCTGCCCGTCCTCTACCTCGTGGTGATGGGCTCGGCGTACCGGCGCCGCCGCACGCTCGCGTTCCTGAACCCGTGGGACGACCCGCTCGGCGACGGCTTCCAAATCATCCAGTCGCTGATCGCCGTCGGCACCGGCGGCGTCTGGGGCAAGGGCCTGATGAACGGCGTGCAGAAGCTGTTCTACCTGCCTGAACCGCACACCGACTTCATCTACTCGGCGATTGCCGAGGAGCTCGGGTTGATTGGGGCAACTGCGGTCGTGCTCTGTTTCTGCGTCCTCACCTGGCGCGGCATGCGAATCGCGCTCCGCGCGCCGGATACGTTCGGCGCGCTGCTGGCGCTCGGCCTCACGACGATGGTGGCGGTGCAGGCGTTCGTGAACATCAGCGTCGTCCTCGGGCTGATGCCGACGAAAGGTATCCCGCTGCCGTTTGTCAGCTTCGGCGGTTCGTCGCTGCTGATCAACCTGCTCGGGATGGGCATTCTGCTGAACGTGTCGCAGCACGTGACGTCGCTCGAGGCATGACGGAAGAAGGAAATGGCGCTGCGCGTGGTGATCGCCGGCGGCGGGACAGGCGGGCATCTCTATCCGGGCATCGCGGTCGCCCGCGAGCTGCTCGTGCGGCAGCCGGACGCGCAGATCTCGTTCGCCGGGACGGCGAAGGGCATCGAGTCGCGGGTGATTCCGCGCGAAGGATTTGCCCTCGATCTGATCCGCAGCGGCGGGCTGAAGGGCAAGTCGATCGCCGACCGCGCGCGCGGCGCGATGCTGCTGCCGGTGAGCCTCGCCGACGCGTGGTCGGTGGTGTCGGCGCGGCACCCGGATCTGGTGATCGGCGTCGGCGGCTACAGCTCCGGGCCGGTGGTGTTGATGGCGGCGCTGCGCGGCACGGCAACGATGCTGCTGGAGCAGAACGCGGTGCCGGGGTTGACCAATCGATTGCTGGCGCGGGTGGTGAAGTCGGCGGCGGTGACGTTCGACTCGACGCAAGCGTTCTTCGGATCGAAAGCGTTCGTCAGCGGCAACCCCGTCCGGCCGGAGTTTCTGGCCGCAGCCGGACCCCAACAGGAGTCGGCGCTCGATGACCAGGCGACCGTCACGCAGGTCCTAGTCTTTGGCGGCTCTCAGGGCGCGCACGCAATCAACATGGCCATGGTGGAGGCAGCGGCGAGGTTGGCGGCCGGCGGTCCGCACCTTCGTGTCACGCACCAGACGGGCGAACGAGATGTGGACGTGGTCCGCGCCGCCTACGGGCAGGCGGGGCTTCAGGCCGACGTCGAGCCGTTCCTCTACGACATGGGACGGCGACTCGGAGCGGCGGACCTGATCGTCTGCCGCGCCGGCGCGACGACGCTCGCGGAACTGACCGCCGCCGGCAAGCCGGCGATCCTGATTCCGCTGCCGACCGCGACCGACGATCACCAGCGCAAGAACGCCGAGGCGCTTGCTGCGAGCGGCGCGGCGGAGGTGCTGCTGCAAAGCGAACTGAACGGCGCGTCGCTGGCCGATCGGATTCTCGCCCTTGCCGCCGATCGCGCGCGGCGAAGGCAGATAGCCGGCGCGGCCCGCGCGCTGGCCCGGCCGGACGCGGCGACAGCGATCGTCGACAGAGCGCTGGAGCTGGTGGCGCGATGAGAAGAACGGGTTCGGGGTTTGGGGTTCGGGGTTCGGAGTTCGGGGCTCGGGGTTCGGGGTTCGGGGTTCAGAGTTCGGAGTTCGAGGTTCAGAGTTCGAGGTTCTCATGCTGGGTTCTGAGTTCTCGGGTTTCATCGCGAGAACTGAGAACTCGCGAACCGAGAACCCGCGAACGAGAACCCCGAACCCCGAACCCCGAACCCCGAACCCGGACCCGGACCCGGACCCGGACCGGGTTGTAGCCGTGTTAGGCAAGACGCGACACGTGCATTTTGTCGGCATCGGCGGGATTGGGATGAGCGGCATCGCGGAACTGCTCGCGAACCTCGGCTACGCGGTCAGCGGGTCCGACGAGAAGCGATCGGTGGTCACCGAACGGCTGGCGACGCTCGGGATTCGCATCGCGCTCGGCCACGATGCCCGGCACGTCGGCGACGCCGACGTCGTGGTGGTGTCGTCGGCCGTCAGGCCGACGAACCCGGAGGTCGTCGAAGCCGGACGGCGGCAGATTCCCGTGATTCCGCGCGCCGAGATGCTCGCCGAACTGATGCGGCTGCGGTTTTCGATCGCGGTCGCCGGCGCGCACGGCAAGACGACGACGACCTCGATGATCGCCGTGGTGCTCGAGCGCTGCGGCCTCGACCCGACGGCGGTGATCGGCGGGCGCCTGAGCGCCTTCGGCAGCAACGCGCGGCTCGGCAACGGCGAGTTCATGGTCGCCGAGGCGGATGAAAGCGATCGCTCGTTCCTGAAACTGTTTCCGACGATTGCGGTGATTACCAACATCGACCACGAGCACCTGGAAAACTACGGCGGCTTTGCCGACCTGCAGCAGGCATTCGTCGATTTCGCCAACAAGACGCCGTTCTACGGCGGCGTCGTCGCCTGCGTTGACGACGCCAACCTGGCCGAGCTCCTCCCCAAGATGAGCGGCCGTGTGATTACCTACGGTCTGTCATCGGCGAACGCGGAGATCACCGCCCGCGACGTGGAGCTCAGGCCGCTCGGCGTCTCCGCCACGGTGATGCGCCGCGATCGCCGGGTCCACCGTCCGACACTTCAGGAGCAGCTCGACTCCTGGGACGCGCCGAAGGACACGGATCGCGGCACAGCCGACGACGGCAGCATCGCCTCCAGACCGCTCGTCGCGCTGGGCACGCTCACGCTGAACGTGCCTGGACAGCACAACCTGCTGAACGCGCTTGCCGCCGTCGCCGTGGGCGGCGAGCTTGGCCTGTCGTTCGACCGGATCGCTGCCGGCCTGGCCGAGTTCCAGGGTGCCGAACGGCGGTTCGAGCTTCGCGGCGAGCCACGCGGCATCCTGCTGGTCGACGACTACGGGCATCATCCGACGGAAATCGCCGCCGTGCTCGCCGCCGCGAAGACGCTCAACCGCCGCATCGTCGTCGCCTTTCAGCCGCACCGCTACACGCGGACCGCGTCGTTGATGGACGCCTTCGGCCCGGCGCTCGCCGGCGCCGATCATGTCGTGCTGACCGACATCTACGCGGCCAGCGAGGATCCGATTCCCGGCGTGACGATCGAGACGCTGGCCGAGTCGATCCGCAAGACCCTGACCGTGCCGCTCGACGTGGTGCCGAAACTCGACGACGTGGTCACGGCGATCGTCCGCGCCGCGAAACCGGGCGACGTCGTCATCACGCTCGGCGCAGGGTCGATCGGCAGCCTGCCGGACCGATTGATTCCGGCACTCGATACCGGCTTTCTCGGAGACCACGCGTGAGCGCCGTCGCCGCACCGTCGGATCGCCGCTTCCGCCGCGCGCACCTCAAACCGTCGCGCAAGCGCGGACGCTGGCAGGCATTGGTGAAGCCGCTGGCCGGATATGCCGCGCTGGTCGCGCTGGTCGGGTACGCGACCTACCGGCTGTCGATGGTTGCCGCGCGCGCGCATGTGCTGCGGGTGGACGCCATCGTCGTCCATGGCAACGAGCGGCTGGCGAACGGCGAGGTGCTGGCGATTCTAAGCGGGCTGCGCGGCGAGAACCTGGTGTCGACGAATCTCGACGCCTGGCGCCGCCGGCTGATGACGTCGCCGTGGGTCAGCGACGCGGCGCTGCGTCGGTCGCTGCCGTCGACGATCGAGGTGCTGATTCACGAGCGCCAGCCGATTGGCGTCGGCCGGATCGCCGGCGAGATGTACCTGGTCGACGATCGCGGCGTGATCATCGATCAATACGGGCCGCAATACGCCGATCTCGATCTGCCGATCATCGACGGCCTCGGCGCCGCGCCGCACGACGCGCCGACGCTCACCGACGAAGCGCGCGCTGATCTCGCCGCGCGGGTGATTGCCGCGGCGAAGAGCAAGTCGCGGCTGGCATCACGGCTGTCGCAGGTCGACGTCAGCGACCTGCACAACGCCTCGGTGATCCTGACCGGCGACCCGACGATCGTTCAGCTCGGCGACGACCAGTTCGCGCAGCGGCTGCAGGGTTACCTCGACCTCGCGCCGGCGCTGCACCAGCGCGTCGCCAACATCGACTACGTCGACCTGCGCTTCGGCGATCGGATCTACGTGCGGCCGACCAAACCCGAGAAGAAAGGACGCTGAGTGGCGCGCAAAGAACGGTATCTGGTCGGCCTCGACGTCGGCACCTCGAAGGTGACCGCCGTCGTCGGGGAAGTGCTCGACGGCGCCGGCCTGGACATCGTCGGCCTCGGCGTCGCCGAGTCGCGGGGCATTCGCCGCGGCGTCGTCGTCAACCTCGAGGCGGCGGTCGACTCGATCAAGAAGGCGATCGACGAGGCTGAGCTGATGGCCGGGGTCGAGATCGACTCGGTGCATCTGGCGCTGTCGGGGCCGCACGTCAAGGGATTCAACAGCCGCGGCGTGATCGCGGTCGCCGGTAAGAACCGGGAAATCACCCGCGAAGACGTGCGCCGCGCCATCGACGCGGCCAAAGCAGTGTCGCTGCCGACCGGCCGCGAGATCCTTCACGTCCTGCCGCAGGATTTCGTGGTCGACGAGCAGGACGGCATCGGCGCGCCGGTTGGCATGACCGGTGCCCGGCTCGAGGTCAACGTCCACATCATCACCGGCAGCCAGAGCTCGACCCAGAACATCGTCGCCTGCGTGAACCGCGCCGGCGTCGAGGTTGCGGAAACCGTCGTCGAGCAGCTCGCCGCGAGCGAGTCGGTGCTCACCGAGGACGAGAAGGAACTCGGCGTCGCGCTCGTCGACATCGGCGGCGGCACCACCGACATCGCCATCTACGAGCGCGGCAGCCTGTGGCACACCGCGGTCATCGGCGTCGGCGGCGATCACTTCACCAACGACATCGCGGTCGGGCTGCGCACGCCGGTGCCGGACGCGGAAAAGATCAAGCGCAAGTGCGGCTGCGCCCTGTCCGCCATGGTCGACGAAGACGAGACGATGGAGGTGGCGAGCGTCGGCGGCCGCAAGCCGCGAGTGATGGCGCGGCGCATCCTCTCGGAGATCCTGCAACCGCGCGCCGAGGAAATCTTCCATCTGGTCTGGGACGACATCCGCCGCGCCGGCTACGAGAAGAGCCTCAACTCGGGGATCGTGCTGACCGGCGGCGGCGCCATCCTCGACGGGATGCCGGAGATCGCCGAGCAGATTTTCGACCTGCCGATCCGCCGCGGCTGTCCCGGCGGCGTCGGCGGGCTTGCCGATCACGTCAACAGCCCGACGTTCGCGACCGGCGTCGGGCTGGTGCTCTACGGGTACCGCAATTCGATGGGAGAGCTGGCGCGCGCGCCGATTGGCGCGGGCGCGTTCGTGCGCGTAGCCGGGCGGCTGCGCGGCCTGTTCCGCGAATTTTTCTGATCTTTCGCGCAGACCGGACTGCGCCACAGGAGAGACGAATGGACGAATTCACGGATGATGCAGCGCGCGAAGCACGACGTCTGAGGCTACGGCTCGACGAAGAAGGCGGTTCGACGGCGCGCATCAAAGTGATCGGCGTCGGCGGCGGCGGCAGCAATGCGGTCAACCGCATGGTGCAGGCCGGCTTCGAAGGCGTCGAGTTCCTGGTCGCCAACACCGATCTGCAGGCGCTGCGCAGCAACGTCGCGCCGGTCAAGATTCAGATCGGCAGCAAGCTGACCAAAGGCCTGGGCGCCGGCGCCGATCCGAACGTCGGCCGCTCGGCGGCGCTCGAGGATACCGAGAAGATCATCCAGGCGCTCGACGGCGCCGACATGATCTTCGTCACCACCGGGCTGGGCGGCGGCACCGGCACCGGCGCGGCGCCGGTAATCGCCAGCCTGGCCACCGAACTGGGCGCGCTCACGGTCGCGGTGGTCACCAAACCGTTCAAGTTCGAGGGACGCAAGCGGCAACTGCAGGCCGAACGCGGCCTCGAGGCGCTGCGCGACTGCGTCGACACGATCATCACCATCCCCAACGAGCGGCTGCTGACCATCATCGACCGCACCACGCCGATGCTCGAGGCGTTTGCGACCGCCGACGACGTCCTGCGCCAGGCGATCCAGGGAATCTCGGATTTGATTCTGGTGCCGGGGCTGATCAATCTCGATTTCGCCGACGTCAAGACGATCATGTCGGGCATGGGGCTGGCGATGATGGGGACCGGCGTCTCCGAAGGGCAGGACCGGGCGATCGAGGCGGCGCGCCGCGCTATCTCGAGCCCGCTGCTCGAAGGCGCGTCGGTGAACGGCGCGCGCGGCGTGATCATCAACGTCACCGGCGGACCGGATCTGTCGCTGGTCGAGGTGAGCGAAGCCTCGTCGATCGTCCAGGAGGCTGCCGACGAAGATGCGAACATCATCTTCGGCGCGGTGGTCGATCCGGCGCTCAAGGGAAAGGTGAAGATCACGGTGATCGCCACCGGCTTCGGGGCGTTCAGCGTCGCCAAGGCGCCGGCGCCGGCCGCGGCGTCGTCGTCGGTGACGCCGGTCGACATGACCCAGTACGCGGAGCAGGCGCGCGCCCGCACCGACAGCATCGCCGTCGCCGCCGCTGCTGCAACGCCGCGGCTGTCGTTCGGCCGCCGGCCGCTGCTCGATCTGACCAACACGGCGAAACCGGCCGCGTCGACCGCTGCGGCCGCGGCGACTGCAGCTGCGCCGGCGGATCAGGATACGGCCGCCGACCCTGACCGCATGCGCCGAGCGGCCGGCCAGGCAGCAGCCGACTCCGATTTCGACCTGAGCTCGACCTTCGACGTCCCGGCGTTCCTGCGTCGACAGGAGGGCTGAGCGGCTCAGCGGCAGGAGTTCAGCGGCCGATGGTAAAGTAGGTAAATCCACGGCACGCGAGAGCGGCGGCGTCTAAGATCGAGCGGACGCACGGCCCGGCTCACGCCAGCTGCGCCGTTGTGTTGTCCGGCGGACGCGGCCATCATGAACTCCTGGGAACAGCGCGAACGCGCACGACAGATCCTCGCCAAAGAAGTCGGCTACGTCACCAAGCCGCACGGCGATCGTCTGCGCGTTGCGCTCGCCTTTCCGAACACCTACTGGGTCGGGATGTCGAACCTCGGCTTCCAGACCGTGTACCGTCTCTTCAACGCTGAACCGGACATCGTCTGCGAGCGGTTCTTTCTGCCGCCGAAGCAGGAACTGGCGGCGTTGTCGGCGGCGAAGGCGCCGCTGCTGACGCTCGAATCGCAAACACCCGTCGGTGACTTCGACATCGTCGCCTTCTCGGTTTCCTTCGAGTGGGACTACGTCAACGTCCTCACGCTGCTCAGACTCGCCGGCATTCCGGCGTATGCGTCGGAACGGAGCGGCCGCCATCCGCTGATTGTGATTGGCGGCGCGGTGACGTTCGTCAATCCTGAGCCGCTGGCCCCCTTCGCCGACGTGATCGCCGCCGGCGAAGGCGAGGCGCTCATCCCGGGCCTCCGTCGCGCGATGGCCGAAGCGACCGGCCGCCCCGACCTGCTGATGCGGCTCGCGAGCGAACGCGGATTCTACGTGCCGTCGTTCTACGAGCCGGAATATGCCGGCGACGGTACGCTCGCCGGCTACAGCGTCCGCGCCGGCATCGAAGCACCGCTTCCGGTTCGAAAGGCGGCGTTGAAGACCACCGAGGCGGTCGATCCGCCGGCGACCACGATCTTCACCCCCGACACCGAATTCGGATCGCGCTTCCTCGTCGAAGTGGTCCGCGGCTGCGCCAACCTGTGCCGCTTCTGCTGGGCCGGCTACAACTACCTGCCGGTCCGCGCGTTTCCGGCCGATCGCATCCTGCAGCTCGCCGAAGAGGCGCGGCGCTACTCGCAGCGCGCCGGCCTGGTGTCGATCGCCCTGTGCGACCACCCGGAGATTGAACGCATCCTGTCGCGGCTGCTGGAGCTTGGCTACGCGATCAGCCCGGCGTCGCTGCGGCTCGACGACCTGACGCCGGCGATCGTGCAGATGCTCCGCCAGAGCGGCGAACGGTCGATCACGATCGCACCCGAGACCGGCTCCGATCGTCTCCGCCGCGTGATCAACAAAACGGTGACCAACGACGAGATCCTCGAGAGCGCCGAGCTGATCTTCGCCAACGGGATCGAGAGCCTGAAGCTGTACTACATGATCGGCCTCCCTACCGAAACCGACGAGGACCTCGTCGCGATTCGCGATCTCACGCTGCAGCTGCGCGAGCGGATGCTGAAGCATGCGAAGCCGCGCGGCCGCGTCGGCTCGATCACCGGCAGCGTCAACCCGCTGATCCCGAAGCCGGGCACGGCCTACCAGTGGCTGGCGATGGAGGACCTGTCGGTAACCGATCGCAAGATCAAGCGGCTGCGGTCGCTGATGGCCGGTATCGACAACGTCTACTTCAACATCAAGTCCGAGCGGCACTCCTACTACCAGGCGCTGCTCTCGCTGGGCGATCGCCGCGTCGCGCCGGCGGTTGCCGCCGCCGAGCGCAACGGCCAGAACTGGCGCGCCGCGGTGGCTGAAGCCGGCATCGACGGCGACTTCTACATCTTCCGCGACCGCACGAAGGACGCGATGCTGCCGTGGGACATCATCGACGGCGGCATGAAGCGGCCATTTTTCGAGGCAGAACTCGCGAAGAGCCTGCGCGCCGAGTGGACGCTGCCGCCCAAGCGCGCGCAGGAAAACGCAAAGCTGCTGCCGGTGATCCAGTAGCAATCGCGGTCCGGCTGAAGCCGGACACTGCGGAAGTGACCCAGTAGACGGAGCGAAGGCTTCAGCCGAGCGAATCGAGCGCTCAGCTCGCGATCGCGGTGCGTTCTTCGAACTCGGCGTAGGCGTCGAGGATCTGCTTCCGCAACTTCTCCTGGGCCGTGGAATCGACAATCGGCCGCAGCAGGGCGAAGACCCGCCGCTCGCCGTTCACCGCGTAGCTGCGCGCCGGGAACGTGACGTTGCGGCCGTTGCCGCCGCGCTTCTCCCACACTGCGAAGCCAATCAGCTTCAAGCCCTCGAGCGGGCCCTCGCTGAAGTGCATCTCGGCTTCCGCCAGTTTGCCCGGCGGATTTCCCCGTTCGTTCGGCAGGATCTTGATCGTCATCGGCCACTCCTTCGTGAGCCGCTCGCGCCGAGGCGGCTGTCCATCAGCGCGTCCGATGATCAAGGTCGATGCCTGCGGCGAGCAGATCGACGCGTGGTCGGAAGTGATTGGCGCCAGACAGATTGGGGGGAGGCGACGCGAGGGCTCGTGGCGCGGGCGAAATCACGGACGCCGCGCGACAACCGGCGTTGCCGTCAGTCGCCGAGGAGCAGCACCTGCGCCATGGCCAGTTCGTCGGAGTGGGTGATGGTGAGCAGCGAAGAACGGCCGCCAATCGCGGCGAAGCGACGCGCGGCGCCGCCGTGGAACTGCAGTTGCGGCGGGCCGCCGCGGCGGACGACTTCAACGTCGCGCCACAGCACGCCCAGCGATCGGCCGGTGCCGAGCGCCTTCATCGCCGCTTCTTTCGCCGCGAAGCGGCCGGCCAGGTGAATCGCCGGAACGCGGCGGCGCGTGCAGTAGGCAATCTCACCGTCGGTGAACACGCGGCGGAGAAACCGCTCGCCGTACCGTTCCAGCGTGTCGGCAATCCGATCGATGTCGGTTGTGTCGAGTCCGAGCCCGATGATGTTGGCCACGCGACCGCTCCGCGACGGTCCTCCGATTGTAGTAGCTCGGCCCGTCGGCGGCGTATGCGTTCGCGTGTTGGCGTGTCGCCGGTTCAGCCGGACCGTTGCGCGATGCAGCCTCGGGTACCATAGCGAAAACCGCCACCATGCCAGACCGACGCGACCTGGCGCTTCCTGATTCGAGGGCCGACGCTCTGCCGGCACCCGGCGACGGGTTCTTGTGGCGGGCGTCGCGCGCCGGCCTGACACTCGTCTGCCGCCCGCTCGAGCCCTACGCCGCTCATCTCTTCACGACGCGGGAGTGGCGCCTCGGTCGCGCCGCCGACGATCGTGATGCCGGCTGGCGGCAAGTTGCCGACGTGATGGACGTGGATGCGCCGCAGCTTGTTCGTCTCCACCAGGTGCACGGCGGCACCATCGTCGTGCGCCGCCGCGGCGAGGCTGCGCGCGCCGGCGCGGCGCTGCCTGATGCCGACATTCTGGTGGCCAACGACCCGTCGATCGCGGTCGCGATCCAGACCGCCGACTGCGTGCCGCTGCTGATGGCCGACCGCGCGACCGGCGCGGTGGCCGCCGCCCACGCCGGGTGGCGCGGTCTCGCGGCCGGCGTGCCGGGTATCGCCGTCCGCGCCATGCGCGAGGCGTTCGGAACCACGCCCGCCAACGTCATCGTGGCAATCGGACCATCGATCTGCGCCGCGAACTACGAAGTCGACGGTGTCGTGCGCGCAGGATTCGAAGCGTCGGGCGCAACCGAGCGCCAGCTGGCGCGGTGGTTCTTGCCAGGACGCCGCGACGGCCGCTGGCAGTTCGACGGATGGCAGTCGGCGATCGATCAGCTCCAGGACGCCGGCGTACCCCGTGCCGAGATCCACGCCGCGCGGCTGTGCACGGCTGCGCATCCGCAGCTTTGCTCGTACCGGCGCGACGGCACGAGCGCCGGCCGGATTGCGGCGGCGATTCGCGCCCGCTGATCGCTCGGCTAAAGCCTTCGCGCTCCGTTGCCTTGCGCGGCCGCGTCCATCGCCGTGTTGGCGAGGCGATCGGCGTGCGCGTTCATCGACCGGCCGACGTGCTCGAAGGTAACGCCGCCGATTTCGTGGACGAGCGCGCGCGCCCGCGCGTGCAGCGGCTGCAGGCCGGCGTGCTTCACCTTGTAATTGCCGATCATCTGCTGAACCAGCAGCAGGGAATCGGAGCGGACGTGCAGCGCGCGGCAGCCGTGCCGCCTGGCCCACTCGAGCGCGGCGAGCAGGCCGCGGTACTCGGCGACGTTGTTGGTGGCGGTGCCGATCGACTCGGAGAATTCTTCGACCAGCGTCCCGTCGCGCTGCTCGATGCGGACGCCGAAGGCGGCCGGACCGGGATTGCCGCGCGCGCCGCCGTCGATGTACGCGACCACCGGCTGCGCCGGGGCATCGTCGAACGGCAGCATCTACGAAGGCTGGGCCGAAGGATCGACGGCGGGCGCCGCCGTGGCGGTTGCCGGCGCAGGAACGAAGTACAGAATCCGGTTGCAGCTGTCGCACTGCGTGATCGATTCGTTGCGGCGGACGGTGTTGAACACCTGCGGCCGCAGGCGGACGTGACAGATGGTGCAGATGCCGTCCTTCGCTTCGGCGACGGCGACGCCGTTACGCTTTTTCGCGACCTGTTCGAAGGTGAGGAGCACCTGCTTGTCGAGCGCGCCGACGATCGCCCTCCGCTCCTCGCCCATCTTCGCCAGGGCCTTCTCGAGGTCGCCGTGCTCGGCTTTCATCGCTTTGCGATCGGTGTCGATCGCCTTCTGTTCGGCGGCGAGCTCGGATTCAGCTTTCTTCACCGCGGCGGTGAGGTCGTCGGCTTCGAGCATCCGCTCGAGCATCGCGTCCTCGTGCTTCTTGATCTCCGCCTGGGCGTGGGCGATCTCGTGTTGGATCGCGTGGTACTCCTGGTTGGTCTTCACCGCCATCGCCTGTTCGCGGAACTTCGAGAGGCGGCCCTGGTGGACGGCGACTTCCTTCTCGATGGTGCGCCGCGCGTTCTGGTTGTCGGCGAGACGCTCTTTGGCGGCGGCGACGCGCTGCCGGGCGCCGTCGAGCCGCGCATCGAACGCCTTATCGCGCTCCGGCTCGTCGGCGAGCTTTTTCCGCGCCGCCTCGGCGGCGGTGTCGAGACGCTGCAGCGCGATCAGCCGTTCGAGGTCAGCATGCACGGGTGCCCCATTGTACATGGGGCGGTCGGAGGGACGGGATACGCTAACGCGGCGCGAAGGTGGGCCCACCAGGACTTGAACCTGGAACCAGCCGATTATGAGCCGGCGGCTCTAACCTTTGAGCTATGGGCCCGAAAAAGAATTGGTGATTGCTGAAGGTCGATTGCTGATTTATTTCCAAATGGCCATTTTGCATTTTCAATAAATCAGCAATCAACAATCAGCCCTCAGCAATTGACAGGGGCCGCTCGTTAGCTGGTGCGGCCCTCGAGGAACGCGCGCAGCTTGCGTGAGCGCGACGGGTGGCGCAGCTTGCGCAGCGCCTTG
>Ga0070686_100000388_pt1 | contig 28085 bp, 24 predicted proteins | sample KBSS23LmetaG_FD_65654 | JGI IMG/M metagenome (GOLD analysis project Ga0070686, IMG submission 65654) | Switchgrass rhizosphere microbial communities from Kellogg Biological Station, Michigan, USA - KBS S2-3L metaG | ecosystem: Host-associated > Plants > Roots > Rhizosphere ... | reverse complement strand
CTCGCGATGAACGCGCGGGAGTGATCGATCAGGATGACGTTGTTGGCGCCGTCGATGAGGATGTTGCCGGCGTTGCGGTCGGCATTGCCAATCAGGTTGTCGAACATCTGCATCACGCGAATCGGCCGGCCGAACTGCGGGCCGGTCGGCACTTTTCCGCCGGTCTCCTTGACGCTCCTGGTCCCCTCGAGCCACATGATCGCGGCGCCGGCGTCGCCGTCGATCCGCCGCTCGACCGCCGGCGGCACCATGTTCATCGCCAGGAGTTTGTCGAGCTCGTAAGCGGCGATTTCCGACTTGTAGCTCTCCTGGTAGCCGCCGCGCATTCCCGGCGCCAGCGGTTTCCACACCAGGCTCTCGAACGGCGCCGCCGGCGCGAGATGGGCGCGCTGCGGCTTGGTCACGCCGGTGCCGATCGCTTCCAGGCGCACGATCTCGGCAGACTGGAGATGGCGCTCGATCTCGGCGGCGTGCCCGACCCAGGTTTTCGCCGATAGCGCTTCGCCGGCGTGCGGCGCCGCGGTGGCGGCCGCTGCGGCGACGCCGATCGCTATCAGCCTGCGAAACACTCGGTTGCGGATCGCCGGCTGCGAGTTGCGTCCTGGCGGGACGTTCATAGTCGTCGGGTGGATCGGCGGCAGACGTCCGCTCGATCGCTGCGTGCCAAAGCAAAACCCGAACCCATCAGATCGCGCGAGCCAGCGACTGTACTGTTCTGCTGCCGCGCCCGACATTTCGGGCCGCACTCCGAGCCGGCGGAGGGCGTCGTTCGCATCCGTCGGATTAGCACGGGAACCCCGCCGCCGCCGCTGGCTCCCGACCTTGCATTGCCTACCGATCGGGGAGGCGCTCCATTCAAGGGCATCACGTCACGGCGCCGATCACACGCGCCGTGTTGACCGCGCTGCTGATCGGTCCCGTATGGGTACAGGCCGCTGGCAGCCCGTTGACGGTGCGCGTCACACCGCAGCGCGGGCTTGCGCCGGCCGACGTCGCGGTCACGGTGACGCTCGAGCCGAGCGAGGGCGACCGTCTGCTCGAAGTGGCCGTCGAGTCTGCGTTCTTTTTCGAGGGAAGCGCGATCGACCTCGACGGCGCGCGCGGACCCCGCGTCCGCGATGTGCGCTTCCGGCAGCTTCCGGCCGGCGACTACGAAGTGCGGGTACTGGTGAGCGACGCCGGGGGCCACGAGCGCGCGTGGGCGCGCCGTTTCTTCTCGGTGTCGTGATGCGGCATCCCGTGCGAGAGAAGACCATGCGACGAACGTCAGCGATTGCGGCGGCGGTAACAACTTCGGCGCTCGTCTGGTTCGCCGCACCCGGACATGCGGCCAACGGGTACCCGCGCACGCTCGTCGCCGAGGCGACAGCGGCAAACGGCCCGAACAAGATCACCGCGGTGGTCACGATCAAGATCGACCGCCTCGTGGAGCCAACGCGGCGGCAGCGTGTCCTCGACGGCCTGAAATACAACGGCTATCAGGGCTTCATGAACGCCCTGCGGCCGCTGCCGGTGATCGGTTCGATCGCCTCGCCCAACGGCAACGTGAAGGTGCGCTATGCGTGGGAGACGCCGGTCGAGAACAAGAACCGGCTGGTCATCGTCGCCGACAAACCGCTGTTCTTCCTGCCGGGGGAGTCGGCGCCCTCGCGCGCCGGCTACGAGCTCACCGTCGTCGAGCTGATCTTCGACGCGAGCGGCGCGGCGACGGGCACCATGTCGGGCGCGGCGCGCGTGAAGCCGGCGCCCGACGGCATCGTGCTCGACGATTTCGCCGCCGTGCCGGTTACGTTGAAGGTCGCGGCCCCTCTCAAGTAAACGCCGCGACCAGGCACCAGACAATGATGAGACCGACGCTCCTGACCGCGATCATGCTCGCGGCAGCCTTTGCGACGGCCTGCGACCGGCCAGCTCCATCGACGGACACCGCACGGCCGCAGAGCGCCGCGGCCGCACCGCCGCAGAACGCCGCGCCACCGGCCGGGAACGCGGCCGACGACGATCCCGGCGCGCCGGACGAAGCGACGATGCTTCACGAGTGGAACGGCGATCTCGACGGCATGGTCGAGCGCCGCTACATCCGCGTGCTCTGCACGTTCAACCGCACGAATTACTTCCTCGACAAGGCCGAACAGCGTGGCCTCACCTACGAGGCGGGGAAGCTGTTCGAGGCGTTCCTCAACAAGCGCCTCGGCATGAAGACGGTGAAGCTCCATGTCGCCTTCATCCCCGTCCGGCGCGATCAGCTGTTCCCGCTGCTCGCGGCTGGCGGCGGCGACATCGCCGCCTCGAACCTGACGATCACCGAGGCGCGCAGCACCATGGGGACGTTCGCCTCGCCGTGGGCCAGCGACGTGCGGCAGGTGGTGGTCCTCGGCGCGAACGAAGCGCCGATCGCTGCGCTCGACGATCTCTCCGCGCGCACGATCCACGTGCGGCGATCGAGCGCGTACTTCGAGAGCCTCACGGCGCTGAACGCGAAGTTCGCAACGGCCCACAAGGCGCCGGTCCGGATCGTCGAGGCCGACGAACAACTTGAAGACGACGATCTCCTCGAGATGGTGAACGCCGGGCTGGTTCCGGCAACCGTGGTCGACAGCCACATCGCCAACGCGTGGGAGAAGGTATTCGACCAGCTGCACGTTCAACCGGTGGCGCTGCAGACCGGCGGCGCCACCGCCTGGGCCGTCCGCAAGAACGCGCCGAAGCTGCTCGAGATGGTCAATGCGTTCGTGGCCGCAAACCCGAAGGGCACGGCGAGCTACAACATCCTCGCCAAAAAGTACTTCACCGACGCGCGGCGGGTGCGCAACGCGCGATCCGAGGAGGATCTGGCGCGCTTCAGGGAGACGATCGCGCTGTTTCAGCGCTACGCCGATCAGTACGACTTCCCGTGGCTGCTGATTGCCGCGCAGGCGTACCAGGAGTCCGGGATCGATCAGAGCCGCCGCAGCTCCGCCGGCGCCGTCGGCGTGATGCAGATCAAGCCGTCGACCGCCGAAGGTCCACCGGTGTTCATCAAGGGCGTCGAAGCGAGCGCCGAGCGCAACATCCAGGCCGGCGTCAAGTACCTGCGCTACATCGCCGATCAACTCGAGGACGAAGGTGCGATGGAGCGGGTTGACCGCGGCCTGTTCGCCTTCGCGTCGTACAACGCCGGGCCGGCGCGCATCGGGCAGCTGCGCCGCAAGGCGAAAACGCGCGGCCTCGATCCCAACCGCTGGTTCGGCAACGTCGAGATGGTCGCGGCCCGCGAGATCGGCCAGGAGACCGTCCAATACGTCGCCAACATCTACAAGTACTACGTGAGCTACTCGATGATTCAACGGGAGGCCGCGGCGCGCCGGAGCGCGCGCGGTCGCTGACGGGGAGGACACGCGAGCCATGACCATACGCCCTCGAACCTGTGCGATCGCCCTGTGGGCCGCCAGCCTCGTTGCCGCGACCGCCGCCGCCCAGGACCCTTCGTCGCAGCGGAAACCGGCCCCGTTCGAAGTGACGATTTATCCGATCCTCGTCGAGGCGCCCATCTTCGGTGCCTCGATCAGCCTGCCGGAACTGCCGTCGCGCCCCGACGATGGCGGCAGCGGCGAGAGCAGTGAGCAGTCGGGATCGACCGGCATCGCGCTGAACGCGGCGTACATGGCGGGCGTCAGGCTGGGTGCCGATCGCTGGTTCGGCGAGCTCCGCGGCACGTGGGCGGCGTTGTCGGCGAGCCGGGCGACGCCGCGGGTCGCCTTCGACAGCGACACGACCTTCGTGGTCGGTCGGGGAGGCGTGCGCGTGCTCCCGGACCTGTGGGCGACGGGAGGATTCAGGCGCGTCGGGGTGACGCTCGACGCCACGCTCACGGTCCTGCGGACCGATCGGTTGATCCAGGGCACGACCGAGCGGGTTCTGTGGGATCCCCTCGTCGGCGTCGAGTGGCGGCACCGCACCAACAAACTGATCTTCGACGCGCAATTCGAAGGCGGCGGGTTCGGCGTCGGCACCGATGCGGACGTGTCGGGCGGCGCGCACGTCGGCGTCCGGCTCATCCCGCACACCGAACTGCGCCTCGGCTACACCGCGCTGTACTACAAGTTGACGGTCGCCGACGTCAGCGTCGGCTCGTTCCAGCGGACGATGATCAGTTCACAGTCGCTGCACGGCCCGGAAATCGGTCTCGGTATCGTGTTTTGAGAGTGCCCATGACACATCCAGTACGAATCGCCATCGCCCTCGATCTCGCTGTCGCCTGCGCGACGCCGATGGTCGCGCAGACGCCGAAGTATTCCGTGACGGTGACCACCGACCGCAAGGCCGACTTCTCGAAGTTCAAGACCTACACCTGGGAGAACGGCTGGCAGGCGTACGACAAGACGGTGCACGCGAACATCCGCGCGGCGGTCGATCGCCAGCTCGCCGCCGTCGGTCTGGAGAAGCGCGAGTCGGGGCCGGTCGACCTGCTCGTCACCTACGCCTCGCTGCGCCGCGTCGACGTCGACTTGAAGGCGAAGCCGGCAAAGGACGGGGCGCGGCCGCAGTACGACGTCGGTACGCTCGTCGTGCTGCTGCTCGATCCGGGGACGCGCAACGAACTGTTCCGCGGGCGTGTCGACAAGCCGATCGTGCTGGAGCCCGAGAAAGTGCAGCCGGTCGTCGACAGCGCGGTGACCGAGATGTTCGCGAAGTACCCGACCCGCGTGGGGAAGTAAGGCCGGTTCTCGACGAGGCGATGGCGGCGCGCCGTGGCGCACCGCCGATCTCCTACTTCTTCTCGGCCGGCGGGTAGTTCTTCAGCATCTTGGTGACGGCCTTGGCCAGATTCTTCTGCTGCTTCTCCGGCTTGGCTTCGGTGTCGATCGTCTTGCTCGCGACGGTGCGGAAGACGAGCGTCTTCGGTGCCGTCGAGTACATGTCGAGCGCGAGCTGGCCGACATAGATCGTCGACGTGGTGCCGGTGGTCATCCCGCCGCCGCCGCCGCCGTACCAGCCGGCCCCGTACCATCCCGGACCGTATCCCCAGCCCGTGTCGAACGACGTGTATTGCTTCTCCTGCCCGACACCGGCCTGATACCCGATGTAGAGGTCCGCGGTTTCGCCGTCGGTCTTGGAGAGCCCCTTCTTGGCGAGCTCCGCGTCGACGGCCGCCTTCACCTGGCGGTCGGGGAGATCACTCAGCTGCGACGCGCCTTTGATGACCACCCACTTGTAGGTCTTGAAGCCGGCGAAGTTCGCGGACTTGTCGAAGTTGTAGCGCACATCCTGCGCGAGTGCGCTGCTCGCGGCGAGCAGCAGGAGGGATGAAAACACGATCAGTCTCTTCATCGGTGCACATCCTTTGCGGTATCGCTGATGTCAGCGTGAGTGTCACCGCAAAGTGCAAACCGCGAGCCGCGGCATCGTGCGATATGTCGTGGGGATCGGAACCGAGCCACATCCGAATAATCGGAGGCTCTCCGATGACCCGTGGCGTTCGGCCACCGCCGATGGCGCCCGACCGACGCCGTTTCGCGATGTCGCTCGCCCTGAGCGTGGCACACCGCATGCCCTGTTGGCGGCGATGACGTCGTCTGCTGCGAACCCTCAGGCCGCTGCCGGTGCGCTCCTTTTCGTTCTCTGCCTTGCGCCGACGGCGTTCGCGCGGTCCGATGCATCGCCGCAGCCGCCACCGCAGCCGCCGGCGGCGCCGCAGGGGATCATCCTCTGCACGTCGCAGCCCGGCGAGCGCATCCTGTGCGCCGCGGACACCTCCGCCGGCGTCGCGCTGGTGCGATCGACGGGCAAGGCGCCGTGTCTCCTCGGCGAGTCGTGGGGCTACGACAAGAACGGCATCTGGGTGTCGGACGGCTGCTCGGGCGCGTTTGCCGCCGGGCAGCTCCTGCAGCAGGTGCAGCAGCAGCGGCAGAAGGCGCCCGATTACGTCCCGAACGGCGGCTTCCTGCTCTTTACCGGCGAGAAGGGCGAGATGTACCTGCGCCTCTTCAGCTACGTCCGCTATCTCAATCAGCGCAACCTCGACGAGACCTACACTGACGCCTTCGGCAACACCAAGACGGTGCAGCGGCGGCAGGACATCCAGCTGGCGAAGTTCTTCGCGCCGTTCAGCGGCTGGTTCCTGACGCCGAAGTTCCGCTACTACCTGTACGTCTGGTCCTCGAACGCCTCGCAGGGCGACCCGGCGCAGGTCGTCGGCGCCGGCAATCTCTCCTACGTCTTCAACCGTTTCGTCGCCGTCGGCGGCGGCATCACCTCGCTGCCATCGACGCGCAGCACCGAAGGGCAGTTCCCGTACTGGCTGACGGTCGACGCGCGGCCGATCGCCGACGAGTTTTTCCGCGGCTCGTACACCAACGGCGTGTGGGTCAAAGGGGAACTCGTCGAGCGCGTGAGATACAACGCGATGTTCGCGACCAACCTGAGCATCCTCGGCGTCAGCGCGGCGCAGCTCGACAACCGCATGGACACGCAGTCGTACGCGCTCACCTGGCTGCCGACGACGGGCGAGTTCGGCTTGTGGGGGACCTTCGGCGACTTCGACTATCACGAGAAGCTGGCGACGCGCCTCGCGCTCCACTTCACGCACAGCCTCGAGGACAAGCAGTCGCAGCCGGGCACCACCGCGATCGAGAACAGCCAGATCCGTTTGAGCGACGGCAGCGTCATCTTCACGCCGGATCTGTTCGGGCCCGGCATCGCCGTCGAAACCGTCGACTACAAGATGCTGAGCCTCGACGCCGGCGTGAAGTACCGCGGGCTGTCGGTCGAGGGGGAGTTCTATACGCGCTGGCTCGGCAAGTACACCGGCATCAACGTCGGCGGCATCCCCGATCTCACCGACACCGGCTACCAGCTCCAGGCGTCGGCGATGGCGATCAAGGACGTCTTGCAGGTCTACGTGACCAGCTCGCAGGTGTTCGGTGACTACGGCAACCCGTCCGAATTCCGCGTCGGCCAGAACTTCTATTTCATGAAGCAGCGTGGCCTACGGCTGAATGCCGAGTTCATCGATGTCCACCACAGCCCGGTCGGTTACACCGCCTACCCGATGCCGGTCGGCGCCACCGGGCCGATCTTCCACGTCAACCTGGAAATGAATTTCTAATCATGCGCAGACACGTGCTCGCCGCCGGCATCGCGTGTGTCACCGTCGCGACGCTCGCCCCGCGCGCGCAGCCGCGCGACAACTACGACGTCAACGACACGCATTTCCACCTGACCAACTACGTGCAGGAAGGAATCGACATCCACGACTTCCTGAAGATGATGGGGACGAAGGTCGGGCGCGTGGCGCTGTTCGGAATTCCCCTGCAGCAGCAGTGGTCGCATGGCAACACCGGCGACTTCGCGCCGACCTATTACCTGCAGACCGACGCGCCGCTCTACTACTACTCGTTCACCGACGCCGTCATCGCCACCGCCTACAAATCGCTGACGCCGGCGGAGCAGGCCCGCTTCGATCCGATGATCACCGGCTTCAACCCGGCCGACATGTACGCAGCCGATCACATCCGGCGGGTGCTGCAGATCTTTCCGGGCGTCTTCTCGGGGATCGGCGAGTTCACGATTCACAAGGAGTTCGTCTCCTCGAAGATCGCCGGCGAGACCGCCAGCCTCACCAACCCGGCACTTGATCGTGTGCTCGATTTTGCCGCCGAAGCCGGCCTGGTGACGCTGCTGCACAACGACGTCGACATGCCGTTCCCCAAGCCTGGACAGGAACCGTATCAGGTCGAGCAGCTGCGTGAGCTGTTCCTGCGGCATCCGAAGACGACGATCGTCTGGGCCCACATCGGCCTCGGCCGCGTCGTCCGCCCGGTGAAGGATCAGCTCGGCATCGTCGAACGCGCGCTGGCCAACCCGGCGCTGTCGCACGTCAACTTCGATATCTCCTGGGACGAAGTCGCGAAGTACGTCACGGCGACGCCGGAGACGACGAAAGCGGTCGCCGATCTGATCAACCGCTATCCCGACCGCTTCCTGTTCGGCACCGACGAGGTCGCGCCCGCCGATCAGGGGAAATACCTCAAGGTCTACGACCAGTACGCGCCGCTGTTCGCGCAGTTGACCCGCGCAGCGGGCGAGAAGGTGCGCAAGGGCAACTACGAACGCCTGTTCGATGCGGCGCGACAGCGCGTCAGGGCCTGGGAACGGGCACATGCGAAAAAGGAGAGGACGTGATGCGGGTGTCGATGGTTCTGCTCTGCCTCCTGGTCGCGCCGGTGTCCGCCGCGCACGCGCAGCCGGCGCCGGCGTCGCTCGAAGTCTATGGCTTCGGGATGGTCGACGTGATCGCGGATTTCAATCAGAACAATCCGGATTGGTACGACGTCAACCGGCCGTCGCGGTTGCCCAACGTCGACAAGCAGTTTGGCGAAGACGGTCACTTCTACCTGAGCCCGCGGCAGAGCCGCTTCGGCGTGCGGGCGACGCTGCCGACGGACAACGGCGACGTCACCGGCCAATTCGAATTCGACATGTTCGGCACCGGCAAGGACGCCGGGCTGACGACGATTCGGCTGCGGCACGCGTGGGGGCAGTGGAAGCACATCGGCGGCGGCCAGACCAACAGCCAGTTCATGGACATCGACGTGTTCCCGAACACGCTCGAGTACTGGGGACCCAACGGGATGCTGTTCCTGCGCAACGCGCAGGTGTTCTTCGAGGTTTACCGCAACGGCGACTCGAACGCGCGCGTCGCGATCGAAGCGCCAGGCGCCAGCGGCGACCTTGGTCAGTTCGCCGACCGCGTCGAACTGCAGAACGTCCGCGGCCGTTTCCCCCGGCCGGACTTCACTGGCCACTACCGCCACGCGCTGCCGCGCGGCTACGTGCAGGTGGGCGGCGCGCTGCGCTACTTCGCCTACGACGACACCCTGCCGAACGATCAATTCGACCTGAGCGGCCACAACTGGGGGTGGGGCATTGCCCTCAGCGCCGGGTTGAAGCCGACGCCCAACGACACCCTTCACTTCCAGATCGTCGAGGGCGCCGGCATCGAGAACTATTTCAACGACGCACCGATTGACATCGGCGTGAAGACCAATCCCGGCAACACGGTGACCCCGGTCACGGGCGAACCGCTCGGCGACTTCGGGCTGGTGATCTACCTCGATCACACCTGGAACGAGATGATGACGAGCTCGATCGGCTACTCCCGCGTCGACATCTCGAACAGCAATGGCCAGGCGGCCAATGCCTACAAGTCCGGCCAGTATCTCAGCGGCAATCTTCTGTTCACGCCGGCGAAGAACGTGCTGATGGGCGGAGAGCTCCTCTGGGGGCATCGCGACAATTTTGCCGACGGCTTCTCGGTCGACGATTTCCGCCTGCAGTTCTCTCTTAAATACAGCTTCGGACTCAAAGTAGGAGGTTAGCGATGAAACGGGTGCTGTCATTCGGCGCGGTCCTGCTGATCGCGCTGTCGATCCCGCTCACTGCCCAGGGCGATTTCCAGTCGGCCGTCAACGCCGCCTTCGACAAATACAAGACGCTGAAGGAGGGCAAGAACGCCGACTACATCCCGGCGCTCGCCAAGGTTGATCCGAACCTGTTCGGCATCGCGCTCGTCACCACCGACGGCAAGACCTACAGCGCCGGCGACCTCGCGACCGAGGTGTCGATTCAGTCGATCTCCAAGGTCTTCACCATGGCCCAGGTCATCCAGGAACAGGGAGTGGAAGCGATCGAGAAGCGGATCGGCGTCGACGCAACCGGCGCCCGTTTCAACTCGATCATCGCCGTGGAGGCGGTCAGGAACGTCGTCGGCAGCGGCGCGCCCGAGATGAACGCACTGGTCAACCCCGGCGCGATCAGCGCGACCAGCATGGTCACCGGCACCACCGCCGACCAGGTGTGGGCAAAGATCAGCGGCGTCCACGACGACTTCGCCGGGCGCCAGCTGAAGGTGCTGCAGGACGTCTACAAGTCAGAGTCCGACAGCAACCAGCGCAACCAGGCGATCGGCGCCTTGATGTTCGCCTACGGCTACATCAAGACCGACTGGAAGCAGGCGGTCGATCTCTACACGCGCCAGTGCTCGATTGGCGTCAACGCGAAGGACCTCGCGGTGATGGCGGCGACGCTGGCCAACATGGGCAAGAACCCGGTCACCGGCAAGCAGGTCATGGCGGCCGCCAAGGTGCCATCGGTCCTCGCCGTGATGGCGACTGCGGGACTGTACGACGACTCCGGCAAGTGGCTGTATCACACCGGCCTGCCGGCGAAGAGCGGCGTCGGCGGCGGCATCATCGCGGTGTCGCCCGGCAAGTTCGGCATCGCCGTCGTCTCGCCGCCGCTCGACGATGCCGGCAACAGCGTCCGCGCCCAGAAAGCGATCGCTGACATCTCGAACGCGCTCAACGGCAATCCGCTCGCCGCGGCGACGCGGTAGGAGGACTGCGATGACAACACCCGCACGCAGCTGGATGACGGCGGCGGTCGTGATCGCCGCCGTTGCGGCGCAGCCGGGAGTCCCGGCGCACGCCCAGACGATGGGCCAACCGATTCGACTCACCTCGTGGGCGGTCAGCATGGCGAACGTCGCCACCGGCGCCAACGCGGTGATCGACATCCGCGTCGACAAGTGGTCGAGCAACGAGGAACGGGAGAGACTGATTGCGACGTTCCTCGAGAAAGGGCAGGACGGGCTGCTGAGTGCGCTGCAGAAAGTTCCGGTCAAGGGCCGCATCAGCATTCCGGCGCGCCAGGGGCCCGATCCGACGCAGACGCGGCTCGGCTGGAACCTGCGGTTTGCGATGCAGTCGCCGGGCGAAGACGGCGGCATGCGGATCCTGATCGCGACCGATCGCTACATGTCGTTCCAGGAAGTCAAAAACCGGCCGCGCACCTACGACTATCCCTTCACCTTCGTCGACATCCGTTTGAACAAGGACGGTGAAGGGGAAGGCAAGATGGCGGTCGCGACGCAACTGCAGTTCGACAAAAAGAAGAACACCATCGTTTTCGAGAATTACTCGACCGAACCGGTCCGTCTCCAGCAGGTCAAAGTGGTAAAGGCGGGGTGACATGGCATCACGAAACAGCGGCGGCAGGTCGGCGAGCTCGAGCGATCAGGAACGGCAGCGCCTCGAAGCCGCGCGCAGCGGCAACATTCCCTGGCGCAAGTGGGGCCCGTACCTGAGCGAACGCCAGTGGGGCACGGTCCGTGAGGACTACAGCCTCGACGGCAATGCCTGGGACTACTTCTCACACGACCAGGCGCGATCGCGGGCGTATCACTGGGGCGAGGACGGCCTGGCCGGGTTCTCCGACGATCAGCAGCAGTTGTGCGTGGCGCTGGCGCTGTGGAACGGGCACGACCCGATTCTCAAGGAGCGGCTGTTCGGGCTGACCAACGCCGAAGGGAATCACGGCGAGGACGTGAAGGAGTACTACTTCTACCTCGACTCCACGCCGACGCATTCCTACATGAAGTGGCTCTACAAGTACCCGCAGCGCGCCTTTCCCTATGACGATCTGGTCGCGACCAACCGGCGGCGATCGCGGACCGAGCTCGAGTACGAGCTGCTCGACACCGGCGTGTTCGACGGCAACCGCTACTTCGACGTCACGGTGGAGTACGCGAAGGGCTCGCCCGAAGACATCCTGATTCGGGTCACCGCGACCAACCGCGGTCCGGAGGCGGCGATCCTGGTCGCGCTGCCGACGATCTGGTTCCGCAACACGTGGCGCGTGGAAGGTGCCGCGGTGCGGCCGTCGCTGCGCGAGACGCGCGCGGCTGACAAAACGCGGCTGATCGCCGCGAGCCATCCCGACCTCGGCGACCGATGGTTATACGTCAACGGCGACGCGCCGCTCTTGTTCACCGACAACGAGACGAATACCGGCCGCGTGTTCGGCCAGCCGAGCGGCGACGTCTACGTCAAGGACGGCATCAACGACTTCGTCGTCCACGGCCGCCAGGCGGCGGTCAACCCGGCCCACGTCGGCACCAAGGCGGCGGTCTACGGCCGCGCCGTCGTCGCGCCGGGGGCGAGTGCGGTGTGGTGGCTGAGACTGTCCAATTCGCCGCCAGAGATGCTGCCGAAACCGTTCGACGACTTCGAGGCGGTCCTGGCGACGCGGCTGCGCGAAGCCGACGATTTCTACCGCGCGCTGACGCCGCCCGACGCGACGCCGGACCAGGCTCGCGTGGTCCGCCAGGCGCTCGCCGGCATGCTGTGGAGCAAGCAGTACTACTACTTCGACGGAACGCGATGGCTCGCCGAGCACGGCGTCGAGCCGTTCACCAGCCGGCAGGTGGCGGCCCGCAACGACAAGTGGGGTCACATGGTGAACGCCGACGTGATCTCGATGCCCGACAAATGGGAGTACCCGTGGTACGCCGCCTGGGACCTGGCGTTCCACGCCGTCGCGCTCACCGCCGTCGACCTCGATTTCGCGAAGGAGCAGCTCGGCCTGATGCTGAGCGAGATGTACCTGCATCCGAGCGGGCAGATTCCCGCCTACGAGTGGAACTTCTCCGACGTCAACCCGCCGGTGCACGCCTGGGCGACGATTTTCCTGCACCGCAACGAGCAGGCCCTGCGCGGCCATGGCGACATCACGTTTCTCAAACGCTCGTTCGGCAAGCTGCTGGCGAACTTCACCTGGTGGGTGAACCGCAAGGACCGCGACGGCCGCAACCTCTTCGAAGGCGGCTTCCTCGGCCTCGACAACATCGGTGTCTTCGATCGCTCGGCACCGCTGCCGACCGGCGGCTATCTCGAACAGGCCGACGGCACCGCGTGGATGGCGCTGTTCTGCCAGAACATGCTCGAGATCGCCGTCGAGATCGCCGCCGAGGATCCGGTGTTCGAAGACATGGCGGTGAAGTTCGTCGATCATTTCCTGTCGATCAGCAACGCCCTGAACCGCGTCGGCGAGAGCGGGATGTGGGACGAGGAGGACGGCTTCTACTACGACGTGCTGCGGCTGCCGAGCGGCGAGGCGACGCGGCTGAAGGTGCGCTCGCTGGTCGGCCTGCTGCCGCTGTGCGCCGCGACGGTCACGGAGCGGTGGCAGCGCGAACGCGTGCCGCGGATCGTCGCGCACTTCGAGGAGCGGATCCGGCGGACGCCGTCGCTGCTGCAGGGCATCCATCACAACGGCGAGCAGGCGCGCGGCTACGGCGATCGCGGCCTGATGGCGGTCGTCGACGAGCGGCGGCTGCGGCGGATCCTGACGCGCATGCTGGACGAGCGTGAGTTCCTCAGCTCGTACGGCATTCGGGCGTTGTCGCGCGCCCACAGCGACCAGCCGTACGTCTTCCGGACCGGCGGCGCGGATTACCGCGTCGGCTACCTGCCGGCTGAATCCGACAGCGGCATGTTCGGCGGCAACTCGAACTGGCGCGGCCCGATCTGGATGCCGATGAACGTCATGCTGATTCGCGCGCTCCTGCAGTACTACATGTATTACGGGAACGCGTTCACGATCGAGTGCCCGACCGGGTCCGGTCGCCACATGCACCTCTTCGACGTCGCGAAGGAGATCGCCGCCCGGCTGTCGCGGATCTTCCTGCGCGACGAGCACGGCAGGCGTCCCGTCTTCGGCGGCGAGCAGACGTTCCAGCAGGATCCGCTCTGGCGCGACCACCTGCTGTTCTACGAGTACTTCCACGGCGACAACGGCGCCGGCCTCGGCGCCAGCCACCAGACCGGCTGGACCGGCCTGGTCGCGATGTTGATCAACTTCTTCGGCACCATCGACGCCGAGGCGATCCTCGAACTCGGACGCGAGGGCGCGGTCGAACGTGCCGCGCGCCGGCGCGCCGTCCACGCCTAAGGAGGCCAACGGACATCGATGAACGCAGTCGGGTCTGTGCGTGCGTGGGTCGTGGCGGTGGTGGTCGTGTGCGCTGTGCCTGCGGCGGCGGCGCAGGGCACGGCCCCCACCACCGCGCCCGCGCCAGTCGTGGCGCAGCCGCCCGAGCCGCCGAAGGATCCGCTCGGCCGCGATTCGCCGCGCGGGACGCTGCTCGGGTTCATGACCGCGGCGCGCAGAGGCAACCTCGAAGCGGCGGCGCTCTACCTGGATACGAAGCTGCGCGGGCAGTCGACCCTCGATCTCGCGCGGCAGTTGTATGTCGTGCTCGACACGCGGTTGCCGGCGCGGCTCAACCTGGTGAGCGATCGGCCCGAGGGATCGCTCGCCAACCCGTTGAAGCCGGACCAGGACGTCATCGGCACGATCGCGACCGAGAGCGCTCCGCTCGATGTGATCCTCGCGCGCGTGACGCGCAATGGCGCGGGCAGCATCTGGCTGTTCTCGCGCGCGACGCTCGACGCGATCCCGCCAATCTTCGACGAGGTCAATCTCGTTCCGGCCGAGAGTTATCTGCCGCGAGTCCTCACGGTCCCGCGGATCGCCGGCATCCGGTTGTTTCAGTGGCTCATCCTGTTTCTTGCGCTCCCGCTGCTGTATCGCGTTCTCGGGCCGATCGGCGTGGCCGCCGCGCCGTTGCGGGCGGCGTGGCGGCGGCGCCGCGGGTTGCCAGCGAAGCCAGCCGCTCTGCTTTCCGGGGCGATCCGGCTGCTGCTGATCGCCGCCGCCGTCCGCTGGAGCGCGTCGCACGTCGACCTGCCGCTGCTCGAACGGCAATTCTGGTCGGCGATGGCGCGGATGTTCGTCTCGGTCGCGGTCGTGTGGCTCGGATTGCTGCTGAATGCGTACGGTGAGGAGCATTTCCGTCGCCGTCTGAAGACCGCCGCCGGCTTCGGGGACGTGACGGCGATGCTACGCCTCGCCCGGCGGACGGCCGACGCGGTCGTGGTGGTCATCGGGTTCGCGATCGTGCTGCGCTACTTCAACGTCGACCCGACGGCAGCGCTGGCCGGTCTCGGCATCGGCGGCATCGCGATCGCCCTGTCGGCGCAGAAAACGCTCGAGAACGTCATCGGCGGCTTTTCGATCACCTTCGACAAGGCGGTCAGGATCGGCGACTTCGTCAAGCTCGCCGACACGTGGGGTACGGTCGACTCGATCGGCCTGCGTTCGACGCGCATCCGCACCCTCGATCGCACGCTGCTGAGCGTCCCGAACGGCCAGATTGCCAACGTCACCATCGAAACCGTGTCGGCGCGCGACAAGTTCCGCTTCAATCACTTCGTCAGTCTCGGCTACGAAACCTCCGCGGCGCAGGTGCGCACCATCGTCGCCGCGATCCAAACGCGGCTGTTGCGCCACACGCTGGCCGACGACTCGTCGATCCGGGCACAGCTGGTTCGCCTCGGGCCGTGGTCGATCGACGTCGAAGTGTTCGCGTACATCTTCGCGCGCGACTGGCCGCACTTCCTCGAGGTGCAGGAGGAACTGCTCCTCGACGTCATGGACATCATCGAGCGGACCGGCGCGCGGATCGCCGTCCCGGCGCAACGGCTGTCGTTCGCCGGCAGAGACGACGATCCGGCCGCGGCCGATCGGATCGCCGCGGTACGCGCGGCGCTGCGCGAGCCGGATCCGCGTCCCGAGTCGGTGTGATCGTTGCCGCGGGCTCAGCTCTTTTTCCTGAAGGCGGCGTCGATCTGCTTCTTGATGCTGCCAAAGTTTTTCGACAGCAGCTTCTCCTCGTCTTTGGTCAGGATCCGGAACGGAACGCGGATGAGACTCTTCTCGAACTTCACGTTGAGCCAGTGCTGCCCGTAGGCGATCCCGCCCGGCACCTTGAAGTAGATCCGGCCGAGACAGGCGCGGTTGGTACTGAGTTCCACTTCATCCCACGGCATGGCGCGGCTTTCCAGCGGGGCGAAGAACCCAATCCGGCAGGCGTCGTGCGCGCTCGGCGGGAAGTAGTTGATCGAGTCGCGCTGAACCTTGCTGCGGTTCTCGACCGCGCGCGTGTCTCCGGCGCGGTACTCCTCGACGGTCGCGAGCGGGATCGTCTTGCCGTCAGGCGTCTCGAGCGACAGGGCGTCGCGGAGCAGCTTGTAGTCCGGAACCCGCTCGAGCACCGTGGCGCCCATCTCGATCAGCATCCACTCCTCGCCGATTGACCGCTGGGCCATCTGGTAGCCGATGATCACGTAGCCCTCGTTGTTGTACGCGGCGCGGACGAAATTGCCTTCGAGCGTCATGATCTGCGGGACGCCGGGCTGCGGCATCTGCACGGTCGGCTGCTGTCCGGCCTGTACAACCGCCGGCGCCAGTGTCCACACCGCCAACAGGCTAACAAGAACGACGAGTACTGCTGTCGTACGCTTCATACATCCTCCACAACGTGTGCGTTGAGACCGTGATTCGTGGTGCGACGCGGCTCATGACCGGTTCGCACAGGATGCCGATGGCCGGGCGGCCAGCGCGGCGGCGGCGACGATTATCCGTACGCTCCTGACCATACTCACCATCGCGGCGCGCATCCCCTCGGGGAAGAAAGTACCGAACGTATCAGGCGGGCGATCTCACGTGCGAAGCGCCGTTCCTGCATGCTCGATTGCCCGCTACCCGCGATGGCGCCGCTTGACTTTGAGCTGCGCCAGCGATCGGGCCAGCGACGCGTTCACGGTCGCGACCTCTTCGTCGGAAATCTTGTCGCGCAGCCGCGCCGCGGCGCGCTGGCGTGCTTCCTCGGCTTTGGCTTCGTCGATGTCTTTCACCGCGACCGCCATGTCGGTGATCACGGCGACGCGATCGCCGCTGATCGCGGCCAGCCCGCCGCCCACCGCCAGGAACTCGTCGGCGCCGTCGCGGCGCACGATGATTTCTCCAGGAACGATCCGGGTCAGCAGCGGGACGTGGTGCGGATACACGCCGATCTGGCCGTCGGCGGCCGACAGCGTCACCATCTGCACGTCGGCGGCGAACGCCACCGCGGTCGGCGTGACGATCTCGAGTTTCAGAGTCTCAGCCACATCGCCCTCACTGCACACGTAGCGCAGCCCTTCAGGGCTGCCGCGCGGTCGAGTAGCAGGCCTGAAGGCCTGCGCTACGGGGACCGCGCGCTGCCATAGCCATCGGCTATCAGCCCTCAGCCATTGACACGTCTTCTATCCCGCCCTTCATGTAGAAGTTGTCTTCGGGAACTGCGTCGTGCTTTCCGTCGAGGATCTCTTTGAAGCCGCGCACCGTGTCGGCGACCGGCACCTGCTTGCCTTCGCGGCCGGTGAAGGCCTGCGCCGTGCTGAACGGCTGGCTGAGGAACCGCTGAATCTTGCGGGCGCGCTGCACCGTCACCTTGTCCTCGGGGGCGAGCTCGTCCATCCCGAGAATCGCGATGATGTCCTGCAGATCCTTGAAGCGCTGCAGCACCTTCTGGACCCCGCGGGCGACGTCGTAGTGCTCGCGGCCGACGACCTCCGGTGCCAGCGCCCGCGACGTCGAGGCGAGCGGATCGACCGCCGGGTAGATGCCGAGCTCGGCGATCGAACGTTCGAGCACCAGCGTCGCGTCGAGGTGCGCGAAGGTGGTCGCCGGAGCCGGATCGGTGAGGTCGTCGGCCGGAACGTAGACCGCCTGGAACGACGTGATCGAGCCCTTGTTGGTCGAGGTGATGCGCTCCTGCAGCATGCCCATCTCGGCGGCGAGCGTCGGCTGGTAGCCGACCGCGCTGGCGGTGCGGCCGAGCAGTGCCGACACCTCGGAGCCGGCCTGCGAGAAGCGGAAGATGTTGTCGATGAAGAGCAGCACGTCCTGGTTCTTCTCGTCGCGGAAGTACTCGGTGATCGCCAGGCCGGCCAGCGCGACGCGCAGCCGTGCCCCCGGCGGCTCGTTCATCTGGCCGTAGACGAGCGCGATCTTCGACTTGCTCAGGTCATCGACGTTGATCACCCCGGCCGCGGCCATCTCGTGGTACAGGTCGTTGCCTTCGCGCGTGCGCTCGCCGACGCCGGCAAACACCGACACGCCGCCGTGCAGCTTCGCGATGTTGTTGATCAACTCGGTGATGACCACCGTCTTGCCGACGCCGGCGCCGCCGAAGGCGCCAATCTTGCCGCCCTTGAGGAACGGGCAGATGAGATCGATCACCTTGATGCCGGTCGCGAGCACCTGTGGCGACGTCTTCTGCTCCTCGAGCGACGGCGGCGGACGATGGATCGGGTAGTGCTTGGTGGCAGTAACCGGGCCGCGCTCGTCCACCGGCGTGCCGGTCACGTCGAAGACGCGGCCCATCACCGCCTCGCCGACCGGCATGGCGATCGGCGCGCCGCTGTCTCTCACGCTGTAGCCGCGCTTGAGGCCTTCGGTGCCGGCCATCGAGATCGTCCGCACGCGCCGGTCGCCGAGGTGCTGCTGGACTTCGAGCGTCAACGCGACCGGCTGCTTCTGGACCGTGTACTCGACCGAGAGGGCGTTGTAGATCGCGGGCAGCGCGTCGGGAAACTCGACGTCCACCACCGGACCGTTGACCTGAACGACTGTGCCCGTGTTCATATCGCTGCTTTCCTCAGTTCGCCTGGCCGCCGGCGATCTCCAGCAGTTCCTGGGTGATGCGCCCCTGGCGCAGGGTGTTGTAGGCGAGCGTGAGGTCCTTGATCATCGCGACCGCGTTGTCGGTCGCCGCCTTCATCGAGACCATGCGCGCGCTCTGCTCGCTGGCTTTCGCGTTCAGCAGCGCGGCGTGGACGACGAACGTGACGTAGTGGCCGAGCAGGTAGTCGATGATGTCGTCGACGCCGGGCTCGAACAGGAACTCGCGCGTGTCGGCGGCGAGCGCCTGCTCCGGCGGCGCGCCGGGGATCGTCAGGCCCTTGATCTCGCCGACCGGCAGCAGTTCGAGGACGGCCGGCTGCTGGACCAGCGTGTTGACGAAGCGGGTCGCGATCAGATCGACCTCGTCGACCTCCCCCTTCAGGAACAGGTCGCGCGCCATCGCCGCAATCGCCCTCGACTCGGCGTACTGCGGCGTGTCGCCGTACGGAAACTCGGCGACGAGCGTCCGCCGCGTCCGCGCGATGAACTGCGCCGCCTTGCGCCCGGCGGCAATGAACACGGTGGTGTGCGGATCGTAGCGGCCGGCGAGGCGGAAGATGTTGCTGTTGAGGGCGCCGCACAGCCCCTTGTCGGCGGCGACCATGATCACGGCCCGCCGGCGCACCTCGCGTACTTCGAGCAGCGGATGCGTGAAGTCGAACTGCTGGATGTGCGTGGTCGCGACCCGCTGGAAGCGGTAGAGCAGCTGCGCGAACGGGCGGATGTCCAGCGCCGCCTGCTGCGCCTTGCGCATCTTCGAGGCCGCGACCATCTGCATCGCGCGCGTGATCTGCGCCGTGCTGCCGATCGATCGAATCCGCCGGCGGATGTCGCGGCCGCTGGCCATCTCAGCGCCAGGTCTGCTTGAACTGATCGGCGGCCGTCTTCAGGCCGGCGGTCAGCGCATCGGTGAGCGCGCGCTCGCGGCGGATCGTCGCGAGCAGGTCCGCTTTCGACGTGGTGAGGAACTCGGTGAGCCCCGCCTGGAACTCCTTCACGCGCCCGACGGGGATGTCGTCGAGAACGCCGTTCTGCACCGCCCACAGCACCGCGACCTGGATCTCGACGGCGATCGGCTGGTACTGCGGCTGGTTGAACAGCTCGATGATCCGCTTGCCGCGCTCGATCTTGGCCTGCGTCGCCGCGTCGAGCTCGGATCCGAACTGCGCGAAGGCAGCCATCTCGCGGAACTGCGCAAGGTCCCCCTTGAGGCGGCCGGCGACCTGCTTCATCGCTTTGAGCTGCGCCGCCGAGCCGACGCGCGAGACCGAGATGCCGACCGAGATCGCCGGACGCGTCCCCTGATAGAACAGATCGGTTTCGAGGAAGATCTGACCGTCGGTAATCGAAATCACGTTGGTCGGGATGTAGGCGGAGACGTCGCCGGCCTGCGTTTCGATGATCGGCAGCGCGGTCAACGATCCGTTGCCGTACTGCTCGCTTACCCGCGCCGCACGCTCGAGCAGTCGGCTGTGCAGGTAGAACACGTCCCCGGGGTACGCCTCGCGGCCCGACGGCCGCTTCAGGACCAGCGATACCTGGCGGTAGGCCACCGCGTGCTTCGACAGATCGTCGTAGACGATGAGCGCGTCCATGCCGTGGTCCATGAACCATTCGCCCATCGCGGCGCCGGCAAACGGCGCCAGGTACTGGCTCGTCGCCGAATCGGCGGCGGGCGCGGCCAGAACGATCGTGTACGGCAGCGCGCCGTTGGCGTCGAGCACCGACACGAGCTGCGCGATCGTCGACTGTTTCTGCCCGATGGCGACGTAGATGGAGTAGAGCGGGCGGTGCTCGCGGTCGCCGGCCGCTTCGGCGGCGCGGTTCAGCCGCGCCTGGTTGATGATCGTGTCGACGCAGATGGTCGTCTTGCCGGTCGAGCGATCGCCGATGATCAGCTCGCGCTGGCCGCGGCCGACCGGGATCATCGCGTCGATGGCCATGATGCCGGTCTGCACCGGCTGGCGGATCGGTTGCCGGCGCATGATGCCGGGCGCGATCTTCTCGACCGGATAGAAGTCGTCGCCGGCGATCGGCCCCTTGCCGTCGAGCGGCCGCCCGAGCGTGTTGACGACGCGGCCGAGCAGCCCCTTGCCGACCGGCACCTGCAGGAGCTTGCCGGTGGCGCGGACCTCGCCGCCTTCCTGGAGGCGGGTGTCGTCGCCGAGGATGATGACGCCGACGTCGGCATCGTCGAGGCTGAGCGCCAGGCCGGTAACGCCGTGACCGAGATCGAGCATCTCGTTCAGCATCACGTCGCTGAGCCCCTCGACGCGGGCGACGCCGTCGCCGAGCTCGCGGATGACGCCGACGTTGGTCCGCAGCGTCGCGTTTCTCGCCGCGGCGATGTGGGCTTCGATGTCCTGCAGCAGAGTGCTCATCCGGTTACCTCGAGGGCGCGTTCGAACGTCACCCGTAGCGCAGCCCTTTCGGGCTGCGGCGCAGCCGAACGGCAGGCCTGAAGGCCTGCGCTACCCGAGGCCGCGCGAATTCTGCAACGCGCTCTCAAAAGCGCGATTCGAGCTCGTTCAGGCCGGCGCGCACGCTGCCGTCGTAGACGTCGCAACCGACCTGCACGCGCATCCCGCCGATCAGCGACGGATCGACGACGAACTGTGTCTCCAGCCCGCGACGGTGCAGCCGCGCCAGCCCGCGCTCGATTTCAGCGCGCACTGCGGGATCGAGCGGCGCGGCGCTCGCAACGGTCGCGGTCCGCGCTTCCTGATCGAGCCGCAGCAGACGCAGGAACTGTTTCAAGACGGCGTAGCTGCCGCCATGGCGCGAGCGGACGATCTCGTCGACGACGGCCCGGGCGCGTGCCTCGTCGAGAACGCCGCCGGCGGCGCAGATCTGCCACAGCTCGTGAGCCTCGCGTCGGGCCTGGCGAACGGTCTTCATCGATCCTCGCGTGCCGCTACGACGGCGCCAGCTCGCGCGCCGTTTCCTCGGCGAGGCGGCGCTGGTCGTCGGCGGTCAGAATCTTGCCGGTGACGGCGGCGGTGGTGCGTACGACCAGGCGGCCGACTTCGCCGCGCAGCTCGCTCATCATCCGCGCGTGTTCGAGCGCGGCGGCGTCGCGCGCCTTGATCACGATCTGCTCGGCGGCGGCGATGGCACGCTGGCTTTCGTGCTGCTCGACGCGGCGGGCGGCCTCGCGCGCCTCGGCGAGGAGCCGCGCCGCTTCGTCGCGTGCGGCCGTGAGCGCCTCCTGGCGCTGCGACTCGATGGCGGCCAGCGCGGCGTTGATCTTTTCCGTGTTCGCGAGCCCCTGCGCGATCTGTTGCCGGCGCGCCTCGAGCATGGTCAGCACCGGCTTGTAGGCGAGGCGGTAGAGCAGCGCGCAGACGATCGCGAAGCTGATCACCTGCGCGCCGAGATGCGGCAGGTCGACGCCGAACGCCTGCGCGATCGTTTCGGAGTGGCCGCTCTCGGCAGTCTGCAGGATCAACGCCAGCGCGCGCATCGCCGGCCCTCTACCGCACCAGGAACAGCGCGTAGAAGACGATCGCCTCGGCGAACGCGATCGCCAGGATCGACTGGACCATCACGGCCGTCGCCGATCCGGGGTTCCGTCCGACGGCGACGGCGGCCGATGCGCCGATCCAGCCGACTGCGATTGCCGAACCGAGCGCTGCCAGACCGACGTGGAGGTTGCCTCCCATGTGCGTTCCGTTCCTTTCTATGCGTCTGCGAGGTCGACGTAGGGCCGTCCTACGAATGTACCGAGGCCTCCTCGTGGTGCTGACAGAGCAGCAAGGTGAAGACCGCGGTCAACAGCATGAACACCAGCGCCTGCACGATCCCGACGAGCAGTTCGAGAAAATAAAACGGCACCTGCACGAGCCAGCCGATCCGCGGCATGCGCGCCATCGTTTCGAGCATCGTCTCGCCCGCGAAGATGTTGCCGTAGAGCCTGAAGCTGAGTGAGACCGGGCGGAAGAGAATCGAGACGACCTCGAGGCATCCGGCGGCGAAGAACACCACCACCAGCAGCAGGCGCAGCGCGCCGGCGCTCTCGCCCTTCGGCGCGAACAGCTCCTTGACGAAGCCGATCGGTCCGACCTCCTGCAGGCCCCACACGATCCACGACGCGAAGAACACCAGCGCCATCGCCAGGGTCATGTTGACGTCGGCGTTGGCGCCGCGCAGCAACGGCTGCTGCAGCGTGAAGCCGTCGGCGGTGTACTGGCCCCAGCCGATCGAACCGACGCCGGGTACGAGCCCGATCCAGTTCGAGGCGAGGATGAAGATGAAGATGCTCGCGAAGAACCAGAACGTGCGATCGACCAGGCGCCGGCCGAGGATGCCCTCGAGAAACGTGTGCAGCCCGTCGACGATCCATTCGAGGAAGTTCTGGGCGCCGCGGGGCACCTGCTGCATCGTGCGCGTCGCCGTCTGCGCGAACGCGACCAGCAGCACCGCGACGAACCAGGTCACGACCATTGAATTGGTGATCGGGAAGCCGAAGGGTCGCGCGATCTCGACGGCCTTCTGCGACAGGCCATGTTCCTCGGTCGCGGCGAAGGCGACCGCGCCGGCACCCGCGACCATGAGCGCGGACGCTGCCGCGCACACGGTGGCCCGTCGGAGCGAAGGCATGATGGCCGACGTCCGTGCATCCGGCTTGCCACCCGGCGAGCGTGTCGTTACGGGCGCAGCGGCCATCATCAGCGCTCCGGCCGGGCCGCGCGCCACGACCGGGCACGCGCATCCTCCGACAAATCGGAGCACCTCCGACGCCGGCGGACGATTGCGATCACCGCTGCGGTTCGTTTATGGGCCCCGCGTGGCCGCCCTCGGCCGGACGGGCGTGGCACGGCGAATGCTCGCTCGCGCTCTGACTTCATCAGGAGGCATCCGTGCGCCGACAACTTCCGTTCGCGGCTCTGGGCATTGGGGTGATAGTGGCCGCGGCGCTGGCGATTTCCGCGGCGACGAGCGCCGCGCAGAAAGCCGGCGAGACGTTCACCGCCGACGCGTCCGTCGCCCGGCCCAATGGCACCGTGGCATCGGCCAAACTGACGGCGGTCGTCGACGCGTTCGCAACCGACGCCGAGCGCGACGCGCTGATCACGGCGGTGAAGCACGGCGGCACCGCCGCGCGCGATCTGCTCGCGTCGCGCAAGAGCGCGGGGTCGATCCAGGTTGGCGGCAAGCAGACGCCGATCAAGTACGCCTACGCGCGGCCCGTCGGGTCGGGCCGCCTGATCACGCTGATCACCGCCGAACCGATTTATTTCGTCGGCGGCGACCTGCCCGACGCGAAGCCGAAGGCCGGCTACGATCTTGGCCTCGTGCTGCTCGACCTGAGCTCGGCCAAGGGTTCGGGCGAGGTGGCGCCGGCGGCGAAAATCAAGGTCGACGCGCAGAACGCGGTCGTGACCGACGACTACGGCGCCGAAGTCGTCCGCCTCACGAACATCGTCCGCAAGTAACACGCGCGCCGGCCGCGCCCCGAGCTCGAGGGCGCGGCGGGCGGCGCACGCTCTCTTTCTCCATAGCTCCACCGCAGCGGATTCTGTCCCCCACCATTTCGGAGCCGTTCGCGCGCTGCAGAAGATCCGGCGCGCAGAAATGACGCCAAATGCAGGCAACGCAGCGCAATGCCCGGGCTGCGCGGCGCTACTGCGCGTGGTACGGCCGGTGCTCTGATTCGCGGCGGCGCATTCGCCACGCCGAGCGCGCTTTCGTTTTGTTCATAGTGTCCGGCTTCAGCCGGACCAACGACGGTCCGCCTCAAGGCGGACTCTACGGAGAAAACGAAATGCGCCTGGAGAGAAGGGATCACAGCATGTCGAGCAAAGCGGCAGAGACGTTGATCGCCATTGTGGCGGCGGCCGCGCTGACCAGCGCGTGCGAGAAGCCAGCGGCCGTCGCGGCGCCTGCGCCGGAGGTGTACGTCGTTGGCGTCGTCCAGAAGGACGTGCCGACGTATCTCGATCTGGTCGGACAAACGGAAGGCCATCAGGACGTCGACGTGCGCGCGCGCGTCGAGGGCTTCCTCGAGACGATGGACTTCCGCGAAGGCACGTTCGTGCGCAAGGGCACGCTGCTGTACCGGATCGATCCGAAACCGCTCGAGGCGGCGCTCGCCCAGGCGAGGGCCGACAAGGCGACCGCCGAAGCACGCCTCGCCAAGGCGAACAACGACGTCGCCCGCTATACGCCGCTGGCGGCGAAGCAGGCCGTCAGCCAGCAAGAGCTCGACAACGCGCGCGCGGCACAGGACGCGGCGCGCTCACAGGTCGATGCGGCGTCCGCCGCAGTCGAGAAGGAGACGCTCGACCTTGGCTACACGCGCGTGCTGGCGCCGATCGACGGCCTGGTCGGCATCACGAAAGTCAAGCCGGGCAGCCTGGTCGGCCGCGGCGAGAGCACGCTGCTGACGACCATCTCAGAGATCAACCCGATCGTGCTGCGCGTCGGCGTCACCGAGGCCGACTACCTGAAAGTGATCAAGCGCGATCCGTCTCGGGGCGGCGAAGAGCCGCGCGCCAAGGGCATCGAGCTCACCCTCGCCGACGGCACGGTGCATCCGCAGCCTGGCACCATCACCACCGTCGAGCGCGCGATCAACGCCGCGACCGGCACCCTGACGGTGCAGGTGTCGTTTCCGAACCCGGAGAACGTCGTGCGGCCGGGACAGTACGGGCGCGCGCGGATACTCGTCGACATGAAGAAGGACGCGCTCCTGGTGCCGCAGCGCGCCGTGCAGGAGTTGCAGAGCCTGCGCAGCGTGGCGGTGGTTGGCAGCGACAACAAGGTCACGTTCCGCAACGTGAAGGTCGGGCCGCGCGTCGACACGCTCTGGGTGATCGAAGACGGGCTGAAGCCGGGCGACCAGGTGGTCGCCGAAGGACTGCAGGCGTTGCGCGACGGCATCACCGTCCGCACCAAGCCGCTGGAGCAGTCGGCCGCCGTGCCGGCGGTCGTCCCCGCGAGCGAGGCGAGGTAGCCGATGGCCCGCTTCTTCGTCAACCGTCCGATCGTCGCGATGGTGATGTCGATCATCCTGGTGATGCTCGGCGTCGTCGCGATGAAAGGGCTGCCGATCGCGCAATACCCCGACATCGTCCCGCCGATGATCCAGGTGACCACCACCTTCATCGGCGCCAGCGCCACCGACGTCGAGGCGTCGGTCGCCACCCCGCTCGAGCAGCAGATCAACGGCGTCGAGCAGGGCATCTACATGAAGTCGACCAACGCCAACGACGGCACGCTGACGTTGAAGGTGTCGTTCGAGGTCGGCTCGAACCTCGACATGGACAACGTGCTGACGCAGAACCGCGTCTCGCAGGCGCAGCCGCAGATGCCGCAGTCGGTGAAGCAGTACGGCGTCACGGTGAAGAAATCGCTGGCGTTTCCGCTGATGGTCATCTCGGTGAAATCGCCGAAGGGGACCTACGACAGCAGCTTCCTGTCGAACTACACGACCATCAACATCAACGACGCGATCGCCCGCATCCCCGGCGTCGGCTCGGTGACGCTGTTCGGCGGCAGCGACTACGCGATGCGGGTGTGGCTGCGGCCCGATCGGATCGGCCGGCTCGGCATCACCGTGCCCGACATCGCCAACGCCATCTCGCAGCAGAACCAGTTGAGTCCGGCGGGCCAGATCGGCGGCCCGCCGGCGGCGCAGGGCACCGAGTACACCTATACGGTCCGGACGCAGGGCCGCCTGCTCAACGAAGAAGAATTCGGCGACATCATCCTGCGCACCGCGTCGGACGGATCACAGGTACGGCTCAAGGACGTCGCCCGGCTCGAGCTCGGCACGATGCTTTACAACGCCGTCGGCCGGCACAACAGCCAGCCGGCGGCGGTGATCGCGATCTACCAGGTGCCGGGCAGCAACGCGCTCGACGTCGCCAACAAGATCAAGGCGACGCTCGACGATCTGTCGAAGCGGTTCCCGCGCGACATGGAGTACCTGGTATCGCTCGACACGACGCTGCCGGTCTCCGAGGGCATCAACGAAATCGTCCACACGCTGTTCGAAGCGGTGCTGCTGGTGATCATCGTCGTGTTCGTGTTCCTGCAGAACTGGCGGGCGACGCTGATCCCCCTGATGACGGTGCCGGTGTCGCTGATCGGCGCGTTCATGTTCTTCCCGTTGCTCGGCTTCTCGATCAACGTGCTGTCGCTGCTCGGCCTCGTTCTCGCCATCGGCATCGTCGTCGACGACGCGATCGTCGTCGTCGAGGCGGTGATGCACCACATCGAGCACGGCATGTCGCCGAAGGAGGCGACCGTCAAGGCGATGGAGGAAGTGTCGGGTCCGGTGATCGCGATCGGCCTGATCCTCAGCGCCGTGTTCGTGCCCGTTGGCTTCATGGGCGGGATCACCGGCCGCCTCTACCAGCAGTTCGCGATCACGATCGCGCTGTCGGTGCTGCTGTCGGTGGTCAACGCGCTGACGCTCAGCCCGGCGCTGTCGGCGCTGCTGCTCAAGGCGCCGACCGGGAAGAAGTCTCTGCTGACGCCGTTCTACAACGGCTTCAACAAGGTGTTCGGCTGGACAACAGATCGCTACGTCAGCTTCGCGGGCATTCTCGCCCGGAAGATGTTCCGCAGCCTCGCTTTCATCGGCATTCTGATGTTCGTGATCGTCTCGCTGGTACGCAATATCCCGGGCGGCTTCGTCCCGGAAGAGGATCAAGGCTTCCTCCTCGTCAACACGCTGCTGCCCGACGCCGCGTCGCTCGAGCGGACTGACGCGGTGATGAAGAAGGCCGAGGCGGTGCTGAAGAACACTGAGGCGGTCGAGGGCTACAACGCGATCAGCGGCTTCAGCCTCCTCACCGGCGCCTACTCGTCGAACATGGGTTTCTTCTTCGTGCAGCTGAAACCGTGGGAGCACCGCGGCACCACGCACACGGCGGCGATCGTCACGCAGGAGCTCAACCAGGCATTCGCGCAGCAGATTCGCGAGGGCGCGGTGCTCGCCTTCGGACCGCCGGCGATCCCGGGTCTCGGCACCGGCGCCGGCTTCACCTTCGAGCTGCAGGATCGCAGCGGCGGCACGCCGGATTACCTGTCGGCGCAGGCGCAGAAGTTCATCGAGGCGGCGCGCAAGCGTCCGGAGATCGGCCGCATCAACACGCTCTACCGCGCGACGGTGCCGCAGATCTACGCCGACATCGATCGCGACAAGGTGACCAAGTCGGGCGTGGTGCTGAGCGACGTCAACACGACGCTCGGCGCGCTGCTTGGCAGCTCGTACGTGAACGACTTCAACAAGTTCGGCCGCGTCTACAAGGTCTATATGCAGGCCGAGCCCGAGTTCCGGCGCGATCCCAGTCAGCTGGGCCTGTTCTTCGTCCGCAACCAGGCGGGCGCGATGGTGCCGGTCGACACGCTGGTGACCACGAAGCCGGCCAACGGTCCGGAGTTCACCAACCGGTTCAACCTGTTCCGCACCGCGGAGATCACCGGCGTCCCGGCGGCGGGGTTTTCGTCGGCGCAGGCGCTCGACGCGCTCGAGCAGACGGCGCGCGACGTGCTGCCGTCGGACATGAGCTTCGACTGGGCCGACATGTCGTACCAGGAGCGCAAGGCGCCTGGCGTGGCGGTCGTGTTCATGCTGGCGATCTTCCTGGTCTTCCTGATTCTCGCCGCGCAGTACGAGAGTTGGGGCCTGCCGTTCAGCGTGCTGCTCGGGACACCGTTCGCGGCGTTCGGCGCCTACTTCGGCC
>Ga0070686_100000387_pt1 | contig 28114 bp, 27 predicted proteins | sample KBSS23LmetaG_FD_65654 | JGI IMG/M metagenome (GOLD analysis project Ga0070686, IMG submission 65654) | Switchgrass rhizosphere microbial communities from Kellogg Biological Station, Michigan, USA - KBS S2-3L metaG | ecosystem: Host-associated > Plants > Roots > Rhizosphere ... | reverse complement strand
TCGATGCGAGCGCCCTGCGCTGGGAATGGCCGGAGCAGATGCGCGCGCTCGCCATGCCGCCAGCCGACGAACCGCTCGTCAATCTCCTCGCAGTCCTGCTGGGGGCGGCCAATGAGCAAGCAGCCGATGAGCGAGGGGCGGCTGCGCATCCCGGCGATGACCGTCGCCCTGCTCTTCCTGTTCATCGCGGTGACCGCGCTCGTCACCATGCTTGGCGACCCCTATCAGATGGATTTCGTCTCCTATTGGGCGGGCGCGCAGCTGGCGGTCGACGGCGATCCGGCCGGCGCCTATGATCTGGCGCTGCACCGCTCGGTCGAGCTCGGCGCGATCCCGCTCCGCGGCGCCTTGCCCTTCGCCTACCCGCCCTGCTTCCTGCTCCTGCTCGCCCCGTTCGGCCTGCTCTCCTATCCGGTGGCGGCGTTCGACTGGGTCCTGCTCGGCTTCGCCGCTTATTGCGCGGCGCTGAGGCGCTGGGCGCCGGCCATGCCCTGGCTCGCGCTCTCCTTCCCGCCCCTGCTGGTCAACGTGATTACCGGCCAAGCCGGCTTCCTCTCCGCCGCCGCGCTGATCGGCGGCCTGGTCCTGCTGCCCAGGCGCCCGCTCGTCGCCGGGCTCCTGCTCGGCCTGCTCGTGATGAAGCCGCAGCTCGGCTTGATCCTTCCGCTGGCGCTGCTGGCGGGGCGCGAATGGCGCGCGCTCGCCGGCGCCGCCGCCTCCGCGGCCGGCCTCGCCGCCCTGAGCCTCCTCGTCTTCGGCTGGACGCCCTGGCAGGCCTGGCTCGCCAATGCCGGCCTGATCGCGTCGATCGCCAGTGAGGGCCTCGCCGGCTGGCACCGCATGGCCAGCGTTTACGGCGCGCTGAGGCTCGCGGGATCGGGGGCGGGCCTCGCCTGGACGCTCCATGCCGCCGTCGCCCTTGCCGCGGCGGCCGCGGCCGCCTTGCTCTGGCACCGCCGCGTCGAGCTGGAGGCGCGCGTGGGCGCGCTGGCGGCCGCGACCGCGCTCGCGAGCCCCTATCTTTTCGTCTACGACATGCTGATCCTGGTCGCGCCCTTCCTCTGGCTGGTCGGACGCGGGCGCCACCTTCTCCTGCTGGGGCTCGCCTGGGCGATCCTGTTCCTCGCCCTGATCCAGGTCTCCGGCCTCAGCGGCGGCCCGAATCTGATGCCGCTGGCCCCGATCATCCTGCTCGCCTTGATCCTGGTCGAATGCGGTCAGCCGCCGTTTCGCTTCAGCGCGTCGGCGAGCGAGACCGAGCCGGAGCCGCGCGCCGCCGGCCTCGGTTGATCGGGCCCCGGCGCCCAGCCGGCGAGGTGGACGATCTCGAACCACTCCACGGTCCCGCCACCCTCCTCGAAGTCGGCGGTCGCCGCGGCCAGGCCGACCCGCCCGAACGGTCGCCGGTCGCGCGCGGCGAGGAGGTTGGTCGCGCCCATCGCGCGCAGGTCCGCGATCAAGGTGCGGAACGCGGTATAGCGGACGCTCACAGTCTCGCAATCGGCGACCGGCAGCGCGAAGCCGGCACGGGTGAGCAGGTCCCCGGCCGCGCGCACGTCGATCTGCGGGTGGATGCGGGGGGAGGGAGCGACCTGCTCGGCCTCTTCGGCCGCGCGCATGGCCCGCCGCAGCCGCTTCAGGCTGCCCGCCCCGACGAAGGCGGCGAGGAACAGGCCGTCGGGCCTGAGGACGCGGCGGATCTGGATCAGCGCCCCGGGCAGGTCGTTGACCGTGTCGAGCGAGCCGATCGAGACCGCGAGGTCGAAGGCCGGTTCCGCGAAAGGCAGAAGGTCCTCGTCGGCGTCCGAGACGGTGACGGCAAGGCCGCGCGCGCGCAGATGCTCGGCGAGATAGGTGCCGGGGCCAAGCAGGAGCGCGTCCCGGAACGGCCGCGTCACCAAGTCGAGCCGCTCGATCAACTCGTCGGCCATGTGCCGGATCAGATAGTCGCCGGTCCCGCCGTCCGCGGCCGCGCGGCCTCGGCGCAGCCGGCGCAGGGCGCGGTCGAACGGTCCGTCATCGAGGCTGCCCGCGTGCACGAGGCCGCTATAGCCCAAGGCACCTTGTCCGCCACCGGACAATCTGTCCGGAATCGGACATGACCGGAAAGCCACAAGCCCGCTTTTCTCTCGGGAATGTGCTGGCATGGCTCTTGCTCGATGCTACGCGCATGCCCATTCTATCCTTCCGCTTGGCCTCCCATGCCTTGGCCGATAAAAGCCCCGAAAGCGAACAAGTGTATTGCAAGACTAAAACAGTTGTGCGAGTAGAGCCGCGACGATGACAGAGCATATGTTCGAACCGATGCGCCGCGCGATGGTGGCGAGCCAGCTCCGCACCACCGGGGTCAACGACCCGCGCGTGGTCGAGGCGATGGGCGGGGTGCCGCGCGAACGCTTCGTGCCCCAGGAACGGCTCGCGCTCGCTTACGCCGATGCTTTGGTGCCGCTCGTCCCGGGCCGCGCGCTGAACCCGCCCATGGCGCTCGGCCGGCTGCTCACCGAGGCGCGGCTGCGCGGCCGGGAGCGCGCGCTCGTGATCGGCGCGGCGACCGGCTATTCGGCGGCGGTGCTGGCCCTGCTGGTCGCGTCCGTGACCGCGCTCGAGGAAGATGCCGAGCTGCTCGCCTTCGCGCGCGCCGCCCTGGCCGGCAGCGCCGTCGAGCTGGTCAAGGGCCCGCTCGCCAAGGGCCATGCCAAGGGCGCGCCTTACGATTTCATCCTGATCGACGGTGCGGTCGAGCAGGTGCCGCAGGGGATCGTCGAGCAGCTCGCCGACGGCGGCACGATCGCGCTCGCTCTGCTTCAGGACGGGGTGAGCCGCCTCGCGATCGGGCGCGTGGCCGGGGGCGGGTTCGGCGCGACCATCTTTGCCGACGCCGAGACGGCGGCCTTGCCGGGGTTCGAGACACCCCGTGGATTCAGCTTTTGAGACGGAGTGGGTTGATGCGGGGACAGTTGCTGGCGGCGGCCGCGATCGTGGCGATGAGCGGGTCCGCCGTGGCCGAGGCACGGCCGCATCACCGGGCGGTGCACCACCGGATTGTGCATCACCGGAGCGCGCGCGCCGCGGCTCCCGCGGCGACGGCTCCGGCCCCCGCGACGCCCCAGGCGACGATCGTCACGCCGACGGTGGCGCCCGCGCCGATGGCGCCCGTGACTCCGCCGGGCCCGCAGCAGTCGCTGCGCGAGGCGCTGGTCAGGACCTATGCCACCAACCCGACTTTGATGGCCGAGCGCCAGTCGCTGCGCGCGACCGACGAGGGCGTCGCCATCGCCCGGGCGGCCGGCCGGCCCCAGGCCTCGGCGAGTGCCGGGTTCAACCAGGATCTCGTCACCCGCAATCTCGGTAGCAATACCCGCGACATCACCGCGTCTGCGACGGCAAGCCTGCCGCTCTATTCCGGCGGGCGGGTCCGCAATTCTGTCCGCGCCGCCAATACGCGAGTCGAGGCGGGCCGCGCCGACCTGCGCGCGACCGAGGGCGACATGTTCACCGAGGCGGTCGCCGCCTACATGGACGTGATCCGCGACCGTTCGATCGTCCAGCTCAACCAGAATCAGGTCCGCGTCCTCGGGACCAACTTGCAGGCGACGCGCGACCGCTTCGAGGTCGGCGACCTTACCCGCACCGACGTCGCCCAGTCCGAGGCCCGGCTTGCGCTCGCCCGGAGCAGCCTCGCCACCGCCGAGGGTCGGCTCCGTGCCAGCGAGGAGAATTACCGCCGCGTGATAGGCGTCAATCCCGGCGATCTGGCGCCGCCGCCGCCGCTGCCGCCGCTTCCGACGACGGCCGACCAGGCCGAGGACGTCGCGCTCGGCAACAATGCCGATCTCGCCTCGATCGCCGCCCGGGCGCGGGCCGCCGGCTTCGACGTCGCGGTCGCGCGGGGCGCGCGGCTCCCGACCATCTCGGCGGTGAGCACCGCCCGCCATTCCGACTTTCTGGGAAGCGCGAACATCGGAACCAACGGGGCCGGTGTCGGCGTCGACAACACGACAAGCGCTGGCGTGGGCCTCTCGCTGACCATGCCGCTCTATCAGGGCGGCGCGGCCGGCGCGCGCGTCCGCCAGGCGCAGGCGATCCGCGGCGAGCTGCTCGAACAGTCGGTCGCGGTCGAGCGTCTGGTCATCTCCAGCACCCGCGCCGCCTTCGCCTCCTACCAGGCGGCGAACGACGCGATCCAGTCGAACACGATCGCGGTCGCCGCCAACCAGCTCGCGCTCGAAGGAACGCGCGCCGAGCAGACGGTCGGCACCCGCAACATCCTCGACGTGCTCAATGCCGAGCAGGAGCTGCTGAACAGTCAGGTGCTGCTCGTCACCGCGCGCCGCGACGCCTATGTCGCCGGCTTCCAGCTGCTCAACGTCATGGGCCAGGCCGAAGCGGAGGACCTCAATCTCGACGGCGGGCCGCTCTACGACCCGCAGGTCAATTACAATCGCTACGCACGCTCCTGGTCGGATTGGGACGACGGGCCGCGCATCACGCCGGTCTCGACGCGCACCGCCCCGCCGGGCTCGCGCAGCCCGGTCACAGAACCCCCGGTGACAGCGCCGCAACAATAAGTCATAACGCCTTCATCATGGGCGAGATTCAACAGGACCCGTCGATGGAGGAGATACTCGCCTCCATCAAGCGCGTGATCGCCGAGGACGGCCGCGACGTGAGCCGCCGCGCCGCCTCGACCGCGCCGCCGCGCCCGCGCCGCATCGCGCGCCCAGATCCGCCGCCCGAGGAGGACGTGCTCGAGCTCGACGTTCCGGTCTCGGAAGGCCCGAGCCTGCTCTCCGAGGACGTCGCCGCGGCCAGCCGCGAGCGGCTTGCCAGCCTCTCGGCGCTCCGCCAGCGTAGCGAGGCGCCGGCCGACAGCGGCGCGCTCGAGGCGGTGATCCGCGAGATGCTGCGGCCGATGCTCAAGGACTGGCTCGACGCACACCTTCCCGAGATCGTCGAGGACCTCGTCACCCGCGAGATCGCCCGCATCACCGGCCGCGACCTCTAGATTCGTTGCGGCCTTCGAATCGTCATTGCGAGCCCGCAGGGGCGCGGCAATCCGGTTGCTCGGGCGCTTTGCGCCTCGCGATGAGGTTGGCTCCTTTAAGCGACGGACAAGCCTAGTTTCGCCTGGCCGGCGGTGCTAGGCCGCCCCTCCATGAACAAGCTCATGCTCGCGAGCCTTGCCGCGCTCGCCTTCGTTCAGGCGCCGGCCGCCTCCGCCCGCCCGATCACCGCCACCGATCTCGCCACCATGCGCCGGCTCGCTTCGCCCTCGGCCTCGCCGGACGGCCATTGGGTGGTCTACCAGCTCAGCGAGACCGACCTGGCGGCCAACCGGCGGCGCAACGATCTTTTCCTGCTCGATCTCACCCGTCCCGACGCGGCACCGGCGCGGATCGCCTCGACGGCCGAGCATAATGAGCACGATCCGCGTTTCTCCGCGGACGGGCGCTGGATCTATTATCTGAGCGACGCCTCCGGCAGCGACCAGCTCTGGCGCGTCGCCGCGGCGGGCGGCACGCCCGAGAAGGTCACCGCCTTCTCGACCGACGTCGGCGGCTATCTGCTCGCGCCGTCGGGCGATCGCGTCGCGATCTGGGCCGACCGCGACCTGCGCTGCGCGGACATCAACTGCACCGGGCTTCCCGCGGCGCCTACGGGCCAGGGCAGCGGCCGCGTCTTCGACCAGACCTTCGTGCGCCACTGGGACACCTGGGCGGTGCCCGGCCAGCGCTCGCGCATCTTCACCTTCCCGATGGTCGACGGCCGTCCCCAGGGCGTTGGCGCGCCGGTCGCGCCCCGCCTGGTCGGCGATTCGCCGTCCAAGCCGTTCGGCGGGCCCGAGGAGCTGGCCTGGAGCCCTGACGGCCGCACCCTCTATTTCACCCTGCGCGAGGCGGGCCGGCACGAGCCCAATTCGACCAATCTCGACATCTTCGCCGTCCCCGCCGACGCCAGCGCGGGTCCGCGCAACCTGACCGCCGCCAGCCGGGGCACGGACACTTTGCCCGCGGTCTCGCCGGACGGCCGCTGGCTCGCCTATGCCTCGATGGCGCGCGCGACCTACGAGGCCGACCGCCAGGTGGTCCAGCTCCGCAACCTCGCCACCGGCGAGACCCGCGCGCTGACCCAAGACTGGGATCGTTCGGTCGGCTTGATCGCCTGGGCGCCCGACGGGCGCAGCCTGCTCGTCACCGCCGAGGACGTTCTCGACAATCCGGTCTTCCGGATCGACCTCCGCACCGGCCGCCCCACCAGGCTGACCCAGGCGGGCAATGCGGGCAACGTGCTGCCGCTCCGCGACGGCACCATCCTGTTCACTGTCAACACGCTGCAATCGCCCGACGATCTCTGGCGGATGAACCGCGGCGGCGAGGCGGTGCCGATCACCGCGGTCAATGCCGACAAGCTCCAGGGGCTCGACCCCGTCAACGTGCGCCGCTTCCATTTCACCGGCGCGCACGGCGACGCGGTCTGGGGCCAGATCGTCCTGCCCGCCGCCAATCCGTCCGAGCGGCTGCCGACGCTGCTGCTCATCCATGGCGGGCCGCAGGGCACCTTCGCCAATGCCTGGTCCTATCGCTGGAACCCCTGGGTGTTCACCGGCCCCGGCTATGGCGCGGTGACGATCGATTTCCACGGCTCGACCGGCTACGGCCAGGCCTTCACCGACGCGATCAACCATGATTGGGGCGGCGCCCCGCTCGAGGATATCCGCCTCGGCCTCGCCGCCGCCGGCCGCGAGGAGCCGCGTCTCGACACCGCGAATGCCTGCGCGCTCGGCGGCTCCTATGGCGGCTTCATGGTCGACTGGATCGCCGGCCACTGGCCCGACCGGTTCAAATGCCTGGTCAGCCATGACGGCATCTTCGACCAGCGCGCCATGGCCTATGAGACTGAGGAGCTCTGGTTCAACGAATGGGAGTTCGGCGGTCCCTATTACGAGCCCGCGGCGGCCGCGATCTACGAGCGCAGCAATCCGATCAATTTCGTGCAGAACTGGCGCACGCCGATGATGCTGATCCACGGCGAGCGCGACTTCCGCATTCCCTACAGCCAGTCGCTCGGGGCGTTCAACGCGCTCCAGCGCCGCGACATCCCCTCGCGCCTGATCGTCTTCCCCGACGAGAATCACTGGGTGCTGAAGCCGCTCAACTCGATCCAATGGTATCGCGAGGTCCATCGCTGGGTGGACCAGTGGCTGAGGAGGGAAAGGCAGGCACCGGCGCAGCCTTGAGCCTCATGACGACGGTAGAAGCAGGCGCGCTCCGCCGGATTCCTGTTTGTTGACACCCACGGCCCCTGGGCCCTTGGATTCTGCGGCCTCTGCCCGTTAAGGGCATCACCATGACCGAGCTGCCCAAGACCTTCGACCCGGCCGAGATCGAGGCGCGCTGGTATGCGCGCTGGGAAGGCGAGGGGCTGTTCCGTCCCGACCGGCCCGATGCCGAGCCATGGACGATCGTGATGCCGCCGCCCAACGTCACCGGCTCGCTCCATATCGGCCATGCGCTCGACATCACGCTGCAGGACGTCCTCACCCGCCACGCCCGGCTCCAGGGGAAGGACGCGCTCTGGGTGGTCGGCACCGATCATGCCGGCATCGCCACCCAGATGGTGGTCGAGCGGCAATTGAGCGAGCGCCAGCAGAAGCGCACCGATTTCACCCGCGAGGAGTTCGTCGCCAAGGTTTGGGAGTGGAAGGCCGAGAGCGGCGGCGCGATCACGGGCCAGCTCCGCCGGCTCGGCGCGAGCTGCGACTGGGCCAATGAGCGCTTCACCATGGACGAGGGCTTCTCGAAGGCCGTGCTCAAGGTGTTCGTCGACCTTTACCGCGACGGGCTGCTCTATCGCGACAAGCGGCTGGTGAACTGGGACCCGGGCCTCGGCACCGCCATTTCGGACCTCGAGGTCGAGACCAGTGAGGTCCAGGGCAAGTTCTGGCATTTCAGATATCCGCTCGAGGACGGCAGCGGTTCCATCTCGGTCGCGACCACGCGGCCCGAGTCGATGCTCGCCGACATGGCGGTCGCGGTCCATCCCGAGGATGCGCGTTACGCCGCGTTGGTGGGCAAGCAGGTCCGCCTGCCGATTACCGGCCGGCTGGTGCCGATCGTCGCCGACGAGCATGCCGATCCCGAGCTCGGCTCCGGCGCGGTGAAGATCACGCCGGGCCACGACTTCAACGATTTCGAGGTCGGCAAGCGCGCGGGCTTCAAGCCCGCCGAGATGCTCAACATGCTCGACGGCGCGGCGAAGGTCACCCAGACCGCCGACGGCCTGATCCCCGAAGAGCTGATCGGCATGGACCGGTTCGACGCCCGCAGGCGCGTGGTCGAGATGATCGATGAAGCCGGCCTGCTCGAGAAGGTCGAGGAACGGCTGATCGCGACGCCCTATGGCGACCGCTCCGGCGTGGTCATCGAGCCCTGGCTGACCGACCAATGGTATGTCGACGCGGCGACCCTGGCGAAGCCGGCGATCGAGGCGGTCCGCTCGGCCGACATCAGGGTCGTGCCCGAGACCTGGAAGAAGACTTGGTTCAACTGGCTCGAGAATATCCAGCCCTGGTGCGTCTCGCGCCAGCTCTGGTGGGGGCACCGGATCCCCGCCTGGTACGACGAGGAGGGCAATGTCTTCGTCGCCGGTACCGAAGCCGAAGCCCGCGCTCAGGCGGGGGAGGGGGTGGCGCTGCGCCGCGATCCCGATGTTCTCGATACCTGGTTCTCCTCCGCGCTCTGGCCATTCGCCACTCTTGGCTGGCCGGAGGATACCGACACTTTGCGCCGCCATTATCCCAACGACGTCCTGATCTCGGGCTTCGACATCATCTTCTTCTGGGACGCCCGCATGGCGATGATGGGCTTCCAGTTCATGAAGGAGAAGCCCTGGAAGACGCTCTATCTTCACGGCCTGGTCCGCGATGCGCAGGGCCAGAAGATGTCCAAGTCGAAGGGCAATACGGTCGATCCGCTGGGACTGATCGACCGCTACGGCGCCGACGCGGTGCGCTTCACTTTGGCCGCGATGGAAAGCCAGGGCCGCGACATCAAGCTCGACGAGAAGCGCGTCGAGGGCTATCGTAACTTCGCCACCAAGCTCTGGAACGCCGCGCGCTTCTGCCAGGCGAACGGGATCGGCGCTTCAAGCACGACCGAGCCGCCGGCGGCGACGATTCCGGTCAATCGCTGGATTGTCGGCGAGACGGTGAGGACCATCCAGGCGCTCGATCTCGCCTTGGCCGGGCTGCGCTACGACGAGAGCGCCAACGCCATCTACCAGTTCACCTGGGCGACCTTCTGCGACTGGTATCTTGAGCTGATCAAGGGCGCGGTCGACGACGAGACGAAGGCGGTCGCGGCCTGGGTGCTCGACCAGATCCTGGTCATGCTTCACCCGTTCATGCCCTTCGTCACCGAAGAATTGTGGAACGCGATGGGCGAGCGGGCGACGCCGCTGATCCACGCCAGATGGCCGGTGCCGGACGCGCGTGCGCTCGATCCCGAGGCGGGCCCCGAGATGGACTGGCTGATCCGGCTGGTGAGCAGCATTCGCGCGGCCCGTTCGGAGCTCTCGGTCCCGCCCGGCGCGAAGCTTGCCCTTCACGTCCAGGACGCCGGCGCGGAAACCCTGGCGCGGCTCGATCGCCACCTCGGAGCGATCCAACGCCTGGCCCGCATCGAAAGGATGGACGGCGGCCTGCCGGGCGGAAGCGCAGCGCAGATCGTGGTCGACGAGGCAATTTTCTTCCTGCCGCTCGAAGGTGTGATCGACGTCGCAGCGGAGAAGGCCAGGCTCGCCAAGGCCGCCGAAACCGCCGAGAAGGACCGCGATTCCCTCGCGGCGCGGCTCGCCAATCCGAGCTTCGTCGAGCGGGCGAAGCCCGAGGCGGTCGAGAAGGCGCGGGCCGACCATGACGAGCGCGCGTCCGAGGCAGAGAAATATCGCGCCGCTCTGGCCAGGCTCGGCTGATGGCCTCGCATCCCGGCCAGCGCGACCTCACAAACGGGCCGATCGGCAAGACCCTGCTCGCCTTCGCCCTGCCCACTCTGTTCTCCTCGATCATCCAGTCGCTGAACGGATCGATCAATGCGATCTGGGTCGGGCGCTTCCTCGGCGAGGACGCGCTCGCCTCCACCTCCAACGCCAACCTCGTCATGTTCCTGCTGATGGCCTTCGTGTTCGGCTTCGGCATGGCGGCGACGATCCTGATCGGCCAGGCCTTCGGGCGGCGCGACCTCGACGGCGCGCGCCGGGTGGTCGGCACCGCGATCGGCGGCTTCCTCCCGGTGGTGGTGGGAATCGCGGTCCTGGGCTGGCTGTTCGCGCCGGCTTTGCTTCGCCTGCTCGCCATGCCCCCGGATGCGATGCCGCTCGCGCTCGCTTATCTGCGTGTCATCTTCCTCGCCATGCCCGCGATCCTGATCATGATCGTGCTGATGATGGGCCTGCGCGGCACCGGCGACGCGCTGACGCCGCTCTGGTTCATGATCGTCGCGGTCCTGCTCGACGCCGGGCTCAACCCGGTCCTGATCCTCGGCCTCGGCCCGGCGCCGCGGCTCGGCATCGCCGGCTCCGCGACGGCGACCGTGATCGCCAATTACGGCGCCCTCATCGGCCTGCTTGCCTATATCTACCGGCGAGACCTGCCGCTGCGGCTTCGTGGCCGGGAGCTTCGCTATCTGATGCCCGATCCGGCGATCCTGACCACGATCGTCAAGAAGGGCCTGCCTATGGGCCTGCAGATGATCGTCGTTTCCTCCTCTGCGCTGGCGACGATCGGCCTGGTCAACCGCGAGGGCATCGACACGACCGCGGCCTTCGGCGTGGCGATGCAGCTCTGGACCTATGTGCAGATGCCGGCGATGGCGCTCGCCGCGGCGGCGAGCGCGATGGCCGCGCAGAATATCGGCGCCGGCAAGTGGGACCGGGTGAGCGCGATCACCCGCAGCGGCGTCGTCCACAACCTCGTCATCACCGGGCTGCTCGTCGTCCTGCTCGCCGTCGCCGACCGGCCGGCTCTGGCTCTGTTTCTCGGCGGCGACAGCCCGGCGCTACCGATCGCCCGCCATATCCAGCTGATCGGCACCTGGAGCTTCATGATGTTCGGCGTGACCATGGTGCTGTTCGGCACGGTCCGCGCCAATGGGGCGGTGATCGGCCCGCTCGTCATCCTCGCCATCGGTCTTTATCCGGTGCGGTTCGGCTTCGCGCTCGGCGCCTATCCCGGCCTTGGCGCCGACGCGCTCTGGTTCAGCTTCCCCGTCGCCTCCTTCGCCAACATGGCGATGGCGGCGGCTTTCTATCTTCATGGCGGCTGGCGAAAGGCGCGCATGCATATCCCGCCGCCCGCCGCCGAGCTGGTCGAGGAGGCGGAGGCCGATGCCGAGCCCGGCGGGAGGATCAGTCCCGCCGGCTGAAGCCGTGAAGCTACATCACCGTGTCGGCGAGATTGGATCGGTACTTGGTGTTGGTCTGGCGGTCGTTGATCTCGATATAGATATAGCTCGGCGGCACCTGCCCCTCGGGCAAAGCGAACCAGATCTGGCCGAGATTGCTGGGATTGCCCAGCGCGCAGAAGCCGTAAAGCCGGCGTCCGCGCTGGTCGAAGAAATCCACCCAGGACCGCGATGAATTGGTGTTGCTGCCGCAGGGCGGCAGGTTTGGCGCGGGCGCGAACATGTCCGCCGGATATTGATCCTTGTTGAACACGTCGTAGCGGTAGCGGAGGAAATTCTGGCCGTTTACGGTGTAAGGTTCGATGACGGTCAGATAGAGAATCGGATTTGGCGGCACCGCCTGCGCCGGCATGGCTCCGAGCCCGACCATGGCGACAAAAAAGATGGCGAATACAACGCGCAGCTTGATGAGTTTCATCGATCGTCCTTTCTTCTTGTGGTGAAGGACTTGAAGGCGTTTTAGCTCCCCCAGGGCCGAGTCTTGTTCGGCGGGCCCGACGATGCCATTATTCCGTTCCCGTATCAACCAAGCCTCCGCCGAAACAAACCGTCCGCGCAGACACGCTTTTCGCCGCTTTGCAGGCGGGGTGACGCACGCTAAGCCCTGCGGCGTCATGCCGGTCGCTCCCTTTCCCGCCCTGCGCCTGCGCCGCACTCGCGCCTCCGCCTGGAGCCGCGCCTTGGTCGCCGAGACCGTGCTCACCCCGTCCGACCTGATCTGGCCCCTGTTCGTCACCGAAGGGGAGGGGGTCGAGGAGCCGATCGCGACCTTGCCGGGCGTGTCGCGCTGGTCGATCGACCGTGTCGGCGCGCGCGCGAAGGAGGCGAAGGCGCTTGGCATCCCCTGCCTGGCCCTGTTCCCGAACACCCCTCCCGCCCTGCGCACCGAGGATGCGCGCGAGGCGCTCAACCCCGGCAATTTGATCTGCCGCGCGGTGAAGGCCTTGAAGGATGCCGCACCCGAGGTGGGCGTGCTCACCGACGTCGCGCTCGATCCCTATACCGCGCACGGCCATGACGGGATCGTCGACGAGGCCGGCTATGTGCTGAACGACGAGACCAGCCGGATCCTGGCCGACCAGGCCCTGGTCCAGGCCGAGGCGGGCGCTGACATCATCGCCCCGTCCGACATGATGGACGGCCGCGTCGGCGCGATCCGTTCAGCCCTGGAACAGCACGGCCATGTCAACGTCCAGATCATGGCCTACGCCGCCAAATATGCCTCGGCCTTCTATGGCCCGTTCCGCGACGCGGTCGGCTCGCGCGGCCTGCTCAAGGGCGACAAGAAGAGCTACCAGATGGACCCTGCCAATGGCGAGGAAGCTCTGCGCGAGGTCGCGCTGGATCTGGCCGAGGGCGCGGACACCGTCATGGTCAAGCCGGGCCTGCCCTATCTCGATATCATACGCCGCGTGAAGGAACGCTTCGAAGTTCCTGTTTTTGCTTATCAGGTCTCAGGAGAATATGCGATGATCGAAGCCGGGGCCGCGGCCGGGGCAGGGGACCGCGATGCCTTGGTCCTCGAGACCCTGATGGCCTTCAAGCGGGCGGGATGCTCGGGCGTGCTCTCCTATCATGCGCCGGACGCGGCCAGGCTGCTCGGCGCATGAGCGATGAAAAGTTCGTCGCGGCCGCGGCGCCGGCGGGCCGCGTCGGCGAGCGTTTCGCCCGGCCGCTGTTCATCCTGACCATCGTCACCGGCTCGTTCCTGCTCTTCCTTACCCAGCCGATGATCGCGCGCATGGCGCTGCCCCGGGTCGGCGGCTCGCCCTCGATCTGGAACAGCGCGATGCTGGTCTACCAGCTGCTGCTGCTCGGCGGCTACGCCTATGCCCATTGGCTGGCGCGGCTGCGCCCGCGCATGCAGGTCGGCATCCACCTCGTCCTGCTCGGCGCCGCCGCCTTCTGGCTGCCGATCGGGCTCGCCGCCATGTCGCCGGCGCCGGACAGCGAGCCCGCGCTTTGGGTGCCGGTCTTCCTGATCGCCTCGATCGGGCCCCTCTTCTTCATCGTCTCGAGCCAGGCGCCGCTGATGCAGCGCTGGTACGCGCTTGAGACGAGCCGCGGCGAGCCCTACACGCTCTACGCCGCCTCCAATCTCGGCAGCTTCGCCGGCCTCCTCTCCTATCCCCTGATCGTGGAGCCAGTGACGGGCCTTGAGCAGCAGAGCTGGCTCTGGACCGTCCTTTACGCCATCCTCGTTCTGCTGGTCGCGGCCTGCGCGCTGACCATGCCCGGCAAGGCGGTGGAGGCGTTGCCCGAGGAGACTGGACCGGCGCCGACCACGCGCCAGATGCTTCACTGGGTGATCCTCGCCGCGATTCCGTCGGGGCTGATGCTCTCGACGACCACCCATCTTACCACCGACATCGTCGCCATCCCCCTGCTCTGGGTGCTGCCGCTCGGCCTCTATCTGCTGAGCTTCGTGATCGCCTTCGCCGCGCGCCGCGGCACCGCCAATTTCCTCATCATCGTCGCGCCCCTGGTGATCCTGATCGCGGGCGGGCTCGCCTTCACCAACGGGATGAACAGCCCGCTCTTCTCGGCCACCCTAGGGCTGCTGCTGCTGTTCGTGATCGCGGTCGCGCTCCATTCGGAGCTGTTCCGCCTGCGTCCCGCGGTTAGCCATCTCACCCGCTTCTACCTCGCCATGTCGGTCGGGGGCGTGATCGGCGGCTTCTTCTGCGCGATCATCGCCCCCCTGCTGTTCGACTGGGCCTATGAGCATCCGATCCTGATCCTCGCCGCGGCCGTGCTCACCCCGGGCTATCCGCTGGTGCCCTGGCCCGCGGGGGCGAGGCGGGTGCTGCCGTTCGTCCTGCCCGCCCTGGCCTTCGTCCTCTCCTTCGCGACCGACGCGCATCTGCTCGGCGGCTCGGCGATGGCGACGATGGGCGGCTCAATCGCCGTCTCGCTGATTGCCCTGGCTTGCCTCGGCCGGCGCTGGGCCTTCGCCGCAAGCCTCGCCGCTTTGATGCTCAGCTATGGCGGCTGGGGCACCCTCTACCAATCCTATGCCGGCTCCCGGACCCGCTCCTATTTCGGCATCTACCAGGTGTCCGAGCGGTTCGATCACAGCGCGCGCGTGCTCACCCACGGCACCACCGTGCACGGCATCCAGAATCTGCTGCCGGGGCTGGAGGCGGTGCCGACCTCCTATTACGCCCGCCGCTCGGGCGTGGGCCTCGCGATGACCAACGCCGATGCCCTGTTCGGCGTCCATCCGCGGATCGGGGTGGTCGGCCTCGGCAGCGGCACCCTCTCCTGCTACGCGCGGCCGAACCAGGCCTGGACCTTCTTCGAGATCGACCCCGCCATGGTCCAGGTCGCGCGCAACCGGTTCAGCTTCCTCTCGCGCTGCGCGCCGCAGGTGCGGATCGTGCTCGGCGACGCCAGGCTCAGCCTTGCGCGCCAGCCCGCCAATTCGATCGACATCCTCGCGGTCGACGCCTTCTCCTCGGACGCGGTGCCGATGCACCTGATCACGCGTGAGGCGCTGCGCGTCTACGGCCGCGCGGTGCAGCGCGACGGCATCGTCCTCTTCCACATCTCCAACCGCTATCTCGATCTCCAGCCGGTCGTCGCCGACGTCGCCCTGCGCGAGGGCTGGAGCGCCGAGATCCTCCAATATGTGCCGGACGAGCAGGAGGAGGTGCTCAACGCCACCATCTCGGTCTGGATCGCCCTCTCGCGAAACCCGGCCACGCTCGAGCGGCTGAAGGCGCTGAGCGGCGACGATTCGGTCAATTGGGAGCCGGTCCAGCTCCGCCCCGGCTTCGCGGGCTGGAGCGACGATCACGCCTCCATCCTCCCGATCATCAACTTCAGGTCGATGCTGCCGCACCCATGATCGAGACCGAACGGCTGATCCTGCGCCCCTGGCGCGAGGAGGATGTCGAGCCATTCCTCAAGCACACCAACACGCCGGCGGTGATGCGCTGGCTGGGCGGGGTGCGCAGCGAGGCCGAGCAGCGCGAATCGATCGGCCGGATCATGCGCTGGCAAGCGGAGCGCGGCTTCACCTTCTGGGCGGTCGAGCGCAAGACGGACGGCGCGATGCTCGGCTTTTGCGGGATCAAGATTGGCGACGCGCCGGGCAGCCCGATCGAGGGCCTGCACGAGATCGGCTGGCGCCTGCGCGAGGACGCCTGGGGTCAGGGCTATGCCAGGGAAGCCGCGATCGCGGCGCTCGATTTCGCGTTCCGGACGATCGGCGCCGAGCGGGTGGTCGCGATCACCTTCCCGCCCAACGCACCGAGCTGGGGGCTGATGGAGCGGCTCGGCATGACCCGCCGGCCCGAGCTCGATTATGACGATCCCCGCTTCCCGACGCTCAATCCGACCATCGTCTACGACATCCGTCCGGGAGAACTGAAGAGATGACGATCCTGAGCTACGAGGGCAAAACCCCGCGCCTCGATCCGACCGCCTTCGTCGCGCCCGGCGCGCGGCTGATCGGCGACATCGAGATCGGGCCCGAGGCGAGCATCTGGTACAATTGCGTGCTGCGCGGCGACGTCAACGCGATCCGAATCGGCGCCCGGAGCAACATCCAGGACGGCTCGGTGATCCACGTCGATTCGCCGCGCCCCGGCCACGAGGCCGGCTTCCCGACGATCATCGGCGAGGAGGTGCTGATCGGCCATCTCGCCATGGTCCATGGCTGCATTCTCCACGACCGCGCCTTCGTCGGGCTCGGCGCGATCGTGATGGACGGCTGCGAGATCGAGGGGGACGCGATGCTCGCCGCCGGGGCGATGCTGACCCCGGGCCGGCGCATCCCATCGGGCCAGCTCTGGGCCGGCCGACCCGCCAAATATGTCCGGGATCTCAGCGAGGCCGACGTCGCCGGGATGCGCGCCGGGGTTGCCCATTATGTCGCTCTGGCGAAGCGCCATGCCGCCGCGCTTGCGGGCGGGTGATCGGCGCGTGCCGGCTTTTGCCGGATCGAAACACAGGATAGAAGGGCGGGGGGCATCCAACGGAGGCTCGAATGAAGCGCAGGATATTGCATGGTTTCTGCGCCGTCGTGCTGGCCACCGCCTCGGCCGTCATGGCGCAACCTCCCGCGAGCGGGGGCGGCGGCGCCAAGTCGGACGCCAACAAGCAGATCTGTCGTGCCGGGACGGACGTAGGAAGCCGGCTCGCCCGGTCCCGCGCCTGTCATACCGCCCAGGAATGGCAGGAGCTCCGCCGCCAGACCAAGCAGAATGTCGACCATATCCAGGCTGCGAGGGTGGTCGGCTGCCCGCCTTCCTGCTGAGTCCCGCCCCGCCGCCCCGCCTCAGCGGCGGTTGACCCGGTCCATCTCGCGCTGCTGGCGCTCGACGATCGCCCCGACCTCCCCGATCGCGGCGTCGAGTGCGGCGAGATCGGCCGCGCTGGTCGGCCGCTCCGCGCGCGCGAGGCGGAGCTGGTGAAGCTCGGTCGCGGCCTCGTCCGTTCGGCCGCGCGAGGCTTCGAGCCGCGAGATCGCCTGCTGCGCCTCGATCCAGGCGTCCGATTGCTCGGCGGCCTGACGGACGGTGGCACGCTCTGCGGCCGGCAGGTCGGCTTCGAAGGCACGGGCGCCCGCCTGCGCTTCGGCGACCAGAGCGGCGATTCGGGTCCGCAGCGCCGCGTCGTCCGCCACCGCCGGCGCGGCATGCGAGGGTTCCTCGCTCCAATCCTCCCGCTCGGCGGGCCGCGGCGCCAGCGAGGGGAAGGGGCCTTGCGACACGCAGCCGGCCAGGCAGGCGGCGAGGGCCGCGCAAAGAACCGGGAGACGCAAGCTCATCCGCTCTCCCTATGCGCCGCCGTCCCGCCGGGCAACTCTCGCTTCCGCCCGTGCGGGCACCGGCCCGCGCCGGTGCGCGCGCCGGTCCGGAGCCCGCGCAGGCAGGGCTTGCGTGCTCATGCCCCAACCCCTATGTCGCCCCTTCCCGCGCGCCCGTAGCTCAGCTGGATAGAGCACCAGACTACGAATCTGGGGGCCGGAGGTTCGAATCCTTCCGGGCGCGCCACGATCCCCGACACCTCACCTGTACCCTCGATGCGGACGGCCGTCCGCGCGGCCGCGCAACCGATGGCGCATTTCTCCGTTGGAGCGGATGCCGCTCCTGCCTGGCGACCGGACGAAGCGGCGAAACAGGAGGACGATCGTGACCGACAAGAAGACAGACTCGCCCGAGGAGCGCCGGCGCGCGGAGCGGCGCCAGCAGCCGGCCCGGGAGCTGCCGCAGAACGAGGAGCGGCGGAAGACGGATCGCCGCGAACCCGAAACGGATGCCGGGTCCGGCAGCTGACCGCGGTCCCATCCGACGGCACGGCGGCCTTCGCGGCTCGCCTTATCGTCCCGCGCTCTGGTTCTCCGACCCGCCGCCCCGGCAGCCGGCGAGCGAGGAATCGATCTGGTTGGCATCCAGATCGTTCCGCTGCAGCAGCCGGTCGATGCAGTTCATTTCCTCGCGGAGCGGATCCACGACATTCTCTTCGGCGGCGTTGATCGAGATCGACGCCGGTCGGGGCTGGCCGCGCAGCAGTACGAAGGCGAGCGTCCCGCCGAGCAGGAGGACGAGCACGCCAAGCAGGATGATGAGATTGCGCTGCATGATATTCCTTCGCGCTGCTTTTGCCGACCTTCCATGATCCGGCCCGCCAGATCAACCTCGCCATTCATCCTTGCTTCATTGCATTTACGAAATGTCCGCAGCGTCGGGTTATCATGGGGACCGACGAGTGGAGGGCGGGATGAATCGCATCGGCTTGGGGACGATCTTCGCGGCGGCGATCTCGGTGGGCGCGGCGTCGGCCTACGGGCAAAATGCGCCCGCGCCGCAGCCGCTCGCGATCGGCCAGAGCATTTCCGGCGAGCTCAGCACGAGCGACGCGCAGCGCCGCTCCGGCAAGTTCGAGGACGTCTATCGGATCGAGGGCCGCCGCGGCCAGCGCGTCCAGCTCGACCTCGGCTCGGAGGCGTTCGATTCCTATCTGGTGGTGACCGGCCCGGAAGGCTTCAACCTTGCCAATGACGACCAGGACGATGCCGAGACGACGAACAGCCGCCTGGTCCTCCAATTCCCCGCCGACGGCGCCTATCGCGTCTCGGTGACCAGCTTCCGGCCCGGCGAGACCGGCGCCTACCGGCTCCAGGCGTCCGCGCCCGCCGCCAATGCAGCGGTCACCATGCCGATCGCGGCCCAGCCGATCGCGATCGGCGCCGCGATCAATGGGCGCCTGGCCCAGGGCGACGGCCGCCGCAGCGACGGCAGCTTCGAGGATCGCTACCGCTTCCACGCGGTGCGCGGCCAGCGGGTCACCATCTCCCTGAGCTCCGACAAGATGGACACCGTGCTGCACCTTTCCCGGCCCGACGGGACCGAGGACGTTAGCGACGACATCCACCTGCCGAACGGCCAGACCTCGACCGACAGCCGGCTCGACACCGTGCTCGCCGAGGACGGCGATTATGTGATCACCGCCACCTCTTACCGGGCCGGCGATTCCGGCGATTACCGGCTCACCCTCGCGCCGAGCCCCGGCCATCCGCGCCAGATCGGCGTGCCCGGCGGCGCGCGCGTCATCGCCCTGCTCGTCGGCGTCTCCGATTATGGCGACCGGATCAGCAACCTGCCCAATACCGACGACGACGCCCGCCAGCTCTACAACAGCCTGAGGAGCTCCGGCCTGCTCCACCCGGCGAGCATATTGCTGACCAACGAGCAGGCGACGAGCAAGAACGTGCGCGACGCCTTCGTCCGCGCCGCGGCCGCGGCGGGGCCCAGCGACACCTTCCTGTTCTTCTTCTCGGGCCATGGCGACCAGGTCGACGTGCCGGTCAGCGCCGCCGAGCTCGACGGCCGCGCCGAGACGATCGAGCTGCGCGACGCGGCGATGCGCGATTCCGAGCTCGCGCCCTTGTTCGCCAGCGTCCGCGGCCGCCTCTCCATCGTCGCGCTCGATTCCTGCTATTCGGGCGGCTTCCGCAATTTGATCAACCGGCCCAACGTGTTGGGCCTGTTCAGCTCCGAGGAGGATCTGACCAGCCTCGTCGCTACCCAGTTCAAGGCGGGCGGCTTCCTCGCCTACTTCCTGCGCGAGGGCCTGACCGGCGCGGCCGACGACGACGGCGACCATATCGTCACCGCGGGCGAGCTTTCGACCTACATCCGCCGCCGCTTCCGCCGCGAGGGCGACATCCCCGCGACGACCCGCGAGGACGAGAACAATTACCAGAACATCCTGGTCGAGCGCGGCGGCCTGCAGATCGAGGACGTGGTCGTCCGCCTCGCCGGCGGCGCCCAGTTCGCCGCCGCGCCACCGCCGCCGCGCCCCGCGGTCCAGCGCCAGCCGGAGCCGGCCAAGCGGCGCTGAGTGCCTCCGGACTCCTGTCCGCACTTGGTCGAAGGCGGCGTCGATTCGTCGAAGCGAACGCGACGATCGCCCGTCTCGACCCGATCCTTCTGCGGCATGACGCCGCGACTCATCGTCCTGATCGGCATGGCCGTCCTTTGCGCCCAGCCCGGTGCCGCGCAGACGCTTGTCCTGAACGGCGATTCCGGGGCGCGACTGGCGTGGCTCCGCATATTCGCCAGCCCGCAGGATGACTGGATCAACGATATCGTGCCGATCAGCGGGCGCCGCTATCTGGCAGTGGGCTTTCTCGGCCGCAGCGATGGCGTTGCGGCGCCCGACTGGCGTGCTCTGGCCGTCGCCTTGCGCGCGGACGGGACGATTTTGCGCCAACGCACCTACGGCCAAGCCGGCGGCATCGACGCCTTTTGGAGCGCGCGCGAGTCGCCCGATGGGCGCCTGACCTTTGCCGGCTTCACCACCCGGATCGGCGCCGGCGGCATCGACGCATGGGTGCTGAACGCCGCGCCCGACGGTCGCCTACTGCGCGAACGCGCCTTCGGCGGCGCCGGCTATGACCGCTTCACTTCGCTCGCGCCCGCCGGGGATGGCTTCGTCTTCGTCGGGCATAGCCAGCGCCCCGGCGAGGATCGCCGCCGGCTCTACGCGGTGCGCACGGACCGCGAGGGCGCGCCGGTCTGGGAGCGGGTCATCGAGAGCGAAACGAGCCTCGGCGGCCTCTATGTCGAGCCGATGCCGGACGGCGGCTTCGTCCTCTCCGGCGGGATCGAGCAGGATGGGCATGACGACATCATCGTCCTGAAGCTCGACGCGGAGGGCCGCGAGCAATGGCGCCGGATCCTCGGCGCGCCCGAAGCCGAGGATACGAACCACGGTCTGGCGGTGCTTCCCAATGGCAACATCGTCGTCACCGGCTACAGCCAGAGCTGGGGCGCGCGCGGCAACGATATCTTCGCAGCGACCTTGTCGCCGGAGGGCGCCGTGCTTCGCCAGGCGATGATCGGCGGCGCGGACGACGATCGGCCGATCCTTGCCAAGGCTGACGCCCAGGGCCGGGTCTGGGTGGTGGGCTACACGCGCAGCGCGGGTGCCGGGGGCTGGGATCTCATTTTCGTGCGGCTCGATGCCGCCGGCGCGTTCGAGCCGGGCGCGATCACGCTTGGCGCCGCCGGGGACGATCAAGGGACGGCGGTCCGGCCGCTCGCCGACGGCTCGGTCCTGGTGGGCGGTTACAGCGACGCGCTGGGCGGCGGCGGGCAGGATGCGTTCGTTGCGCGGATTACCGCGCCGTCATTCGCGCACGCACGGCCGGATTTCGACGCGCGCATCATCCGCTAGCAGGCTTTCCTTTGACGGGCTCAGTCGCTGACATGCTCGGGCTTGCCCTTGCGTTTCGTCGAGGCGAATTCCTCAAGCTCCTTCTCGGTCATCGATTCGACCATGTGGCGCGAGGCGCCCTTCAATTCGCTCTTCGGGGTCTCGCCCCGCTTGGCGGAGAGGGCGGCGCCGGCGGCTTTCTGCTGCGCGGCGGACTTGGCGGGCATGGTTCAGTCTCCTTCGCGGGAAAAACGGGCTATGCTCGGCGCCGGTTCCGGCGGGAGAGGAGGGTCGCATGGCTAAGGGATGGACGCGCCGCGCGCTGCTCGCGGCGGGCGCGGGGGCATTCGCGGCGCCGCTCATGGCCCAGGCCGCCCCGGCGCGGCGCAGCCGGCTCGTCCTGCTCGGCACCAAGGGCGGGCCGACGCCCTCGCGCTTCCGCGCGACGGCCTCGAACCTGCTCGTCGTCGACGGCGCGCCGTTCGTGATCGATTGCCCCGACGGGGTCGCCGAACGGCTGGTCCGCGCCGGCGTCCGGCTCGATTCGCTGACCGACATCTTCATCACCCACCATCATTCGGACCATGTCGCCGGCCTCGGCGCATTGCTGAGCCTCGCCTGGGGCTCGGGGTTGAGGACTCCGGTCACGGTCTACGGGCCCGAGCCGATGGCGCGGGTACTGAGCGCCCAGCTCGCGGCCCAGGCGGTCGACGTCGAGCTGCGCATGCACGAGGAAGGGCGGCCGCCGCTGGCGCCCTTGATCACGCCGCGGCAGGTGAGTACGGGTTCGATCCTCGAAAAGGCGGGCGTACGGGTTCGCTGCACGAGCGTCGACCATTACACCGTGCCGGCCCGCGCCTATCGCTTCGACACGCCCGACCGCTCCTTCGTCTTCTCGGGCGACACGCGGCCGAGCGACGCGTTGATCGCGCTCGCCCGCGGCGCCGACGTCCTCGTTCACGAGGTCATGCTGGTCGAGGCGCTGGCCGGGATCAGCGATGGCAACGCCCCCAATCTGATGGACCATCTCCTGCGCAGCCACAGCACCAGCGAGGAGGTCGGCCGCGTCGCCGCGGCCGCGGGCGTGCGCACGCTCGTCCTCAGCCATCTGGTGCCTGCGCTGCCGACGATCACCGACGCGATGTGGGCCGAGGGCGCCCGCCGCCATTTCCACGGCGAGATCATCGTCGGCCGCGACATGATGGAGATCTAGAGCAGGCCCAGGCGCCGCGTGCATTCCTTGACGCCCGCCTCGACTCCGACCTGCTCGTAGAGGTCGCGCGCTTCCGCCCAGAACGGCCGTGCCGCCTCATGCTGGCCTTGCGCCTCCTTCAGCAGAGCCATCGGCCGCAGCGTGTTGGCGAGATCGAGCGTCCGCCTGTCGTCCCGGGTGCGATAGAGCGCCAGCGCCTCGTCGTAGAGAGGCGCGGCCAGCTCGATCTGCCCATCCTCCATGTGGATGTCGGCGATGTGGCGCAGCCTGTGGGCGAGGGTGAGGATATCGCCCTCGCGGCGGGCGAGCTCGGCCGCCTCGCCGTAGAGCGCGATCGCTTGTGCATAGCGGCCGGCCTGGCGCTCCGGCTGAGCCTGCTGAACCAGGACCCGGCCCCGTTCGGAGTCTTCGGTCGTCATCAGCAAAGCTCGTCCAGGTCGAGCAGTTTAAGGAGCGCGCGCCGCGCCGCCTCGATCTCCCGGGCGAGAGCGGGTTCGGCCAACGCCGCTGGTGCGATCCGCTCCGGCCAGCTCTCCGCGACGAGCGCGGCGATCCGGTCGAGCTTCGCCTCGTCGACGAGGAAGCGCGGATCGACGGTCGCGGGCTCGGCGACGACGCGAAGGCGAAGGCAGGCTGGGCCGCCGCCATTGGCCATGGATTCGCGCACGTCGACGACGCAGAGGCGCCGGATCGGGCCATTGCCGGCGGCAAGCTCCTGGAGCCAAGCCCAGACCGATGGGGTCTCGCGCGCTTCCTCGGGCAGGATCAGGGCCATCCCGCCCTCGGGCAACGTCACCAATTGGGCATTGAACAGATAGGATTTGACCGCGTCGGCGAGGCTGACGACGCGCGCCGGGACCTCGACGATTTCGACCTCCGGCAGCAGGCGCTTCAAGCCGGCGTAGAAGCCGGCCTTGTCCTCAAAAGCCTGCTCGTGCGCGAACAGCACATGCTCGTTCGCAACCGCGACCACGTCGTTATGGAAGGCGCCTGCCGCGATCGCCGCTTCCGCTTGCTGCACGAACAGGGTCCGTGCCGGATCGAGCCCGTGCCGCCGCGCGACGGCGCGCGAGGCTTCCTCATGCTGGCGCGCGGGGAAGGGGCCGCCGCCGAGGCCGTAGACGAAGATCTCGACCCCCGGCGCGCCATGGCCGGCGCAGAGCCGCATGTGATTGGCCGCGCCCTCGTCGCCGAACGTGGCAGGCACCGGCGGATGTACCGCGAAATGCGCCACGTCGGCGAAGGCGAGGCGGAGCTGCGCGAGCGTTTCGGGCCATTCGTGACTGCGGTGCGCCATGGTACGCAGATTGGCGACGCTCAGATGGCAGCGCCCGTCCTCCGTGTCCGGCGCGGGCGAGACCGTCGCCGCATTGGCCGCCCACATCGCCGAGGCCGAGAAGGCGGCCGCGCGAAGCGTGTCGCTCGCTTGCCCAGCGTCGGTGCCGAGCGCCGCGAGCCAGTCCCGGTTCGGCCGCTGGTGGGGCAGGAGGATGCCTTGGGCGAGACCGAGGCGTAGATTGTGGCGCATCTTCTCGACGCCCTGGAGCGCCGCGGCGCGCGGGAACGAGACATTGCCGGCATTCAAGGTGGCGGCGAGATTGCCGAGGCTGAGCCCGGCATAATTGTGGCTCGGGCCGACCATCCCGTCGAAATTGATCTCAGCCAGCGCCACGGACGCTAACGCCCGATGGCGAGCAGGCGGTCGTCCGGCCTGATGCCGAGCAGCCGCGCCGCCGCCGCGTCGAGCGTCGCGCCGCCATCGTCGGCGATCGCGACATGGCCGTAGCCGCAGGCGAAGTCGTGCAATTCCCCGGCGGCGAGCATCATCCGCTTGCCGCCGACATCGTCGGCGATCGCGGTCAGGACCAGCTCGCGCGCCTCGCGGATGGTGCGGATCTCGTCGGTCCGCACCGACATGGTCGGCCCGCCGTCGAAAATGTCGACATAGCCTTCACCGGTGAAGCCTTCCTGCTCGAGCATCCGCATCGCCGCGCGGCCGGAGGGGTGCGGCACCGACATGATCGCCCGCGCGCTTTCGGGCAGCATCGCGGTGTAGATCGGCGTCTTCGGCATGAGGTCGGCGATGAAGCGGGTGCCATGGGCGCCGTTGAAGGCGTCCGCTTCCTGGAAGTTCATGCCGAAGAAACGGCCGGCGATCGCGTCCCAGAAGGGCGAGCCGCCGGCCTCGTCGATCACGCCGCGCAGTTCCGCAAGCACCTTGTCGGCGAAGCGCTCGCGGTGGAGCTTGATGAACAGGTAGCGGCTGCGCGCGAGCAGCACGCCGAGCCCGCCCGCGCGCTCGTGCGGATGGAGGAACAACCCGCCCACCTCGGAGCTGCCCTCGAAGTCGGTGCAGAGGGTCAGCATCTCGGCGCGGAAGGTCTTGCCGAGCTCGGGCGAGGTCTGGGTTAGGGTGCCGATCCGGTAGGAATAGAAGGGCTCGACCATCCCGACCTTGCTGAAGATCTGGCAGGTGCCGCGCACCTGGCCGGTCTCCGCATTCTCGAGCACGAAGACGAAGAGATCGCCGTCGGGGCTTCCCGCGTCGCGCGCGAAGGCTTCCTCGGAGCGGGCCAGCTTGGCGACCAGGGCGCCCTTGTCGGCGGGCAGGTTGGTGAAGCCGCCGCCGGTCAGCTTGGCCATCTCGTAGATCGCCTGGAAATCCTCGTTGCGTGCCGGACGGACCCTGAAGCTCACAGCGCCTGCGCCTCCCCGTTTGCGAGGCGCAGAATGGTCAGCGCGGACAATCGCGCGCGCTCCGCCAGGCTCTCCACGATCAGATATTCCTGGTCGGAATGGATCGCGCCGCCGCGCGCGCCCATCGTATCCACCACCGGCACCCCGCAGGCCGCGATATTGTTGCCGTCGCAGACCCCGCCCGTATCGCGCCAGCCTATCTCCTGACCGAGATCCGCGCCGCTGCGCCTGACCAGCTCGAACAGTTTCCGGGCCCTGGCGTCGAGAGGCTTGGGCGCGCGGCCGAAACCGCCATGACGGCGGATCGTCACGTCGTGCGCTCCGGCGACGGCGGCCATCGCCTCGTCGAGCGCCGCCTCGGCGCGGGCCTGGTCGTCCGGCGTTTGCGGGCGCATGTTCACCCGCAGCACGGCATTGTCGGGCACGACATTGTTGGGGCCGCCGCCATCGATCCGCGCCGGATTGACGCCGAGCCCCGGCCGCTTCAGCGCCGCGAGCCGGAGCGCGAGATCGGCGGCGGCGAGGAGGGCGTTGCGTCCTTCCTCGGGGTTGCGGCCGGCATGGGCGTTGCGTCCCTCGACCAGGAGCGAGAAATTGCCGCTGCCGGGCCGCGCGCCGGCCAGAGTTCCGTCGGGCAAAGCCGAGGGCTCGTAGGTGAGCGCGGCCTGCTTGCCGCGCGCCGCCGCCGCGATCAGGGCCGCGGAGCCCGGCGAGCCGACCTCCTCGTCGCTGTTGATCACCACCTCATAGCCGAGCTGCGGCGCGCCGACGCTCTCCACCGCCTTGAGCGCCGCCAGCATGATCGCGATCCCGCCTTTCATGTCGGCGACGCCGGGCCCGCCGAGCACGCCTTCCTCGCGCCAGAATACCTGCTGGAAATCGTGGTCGGCGCCGAACACCGTGTCCATGTGGCCGGTCAGCAGGAGCTGGACCGGCGCCTCCGGGCGAACGATGAGGTGCAGGTTGCGGCCATGCGCGACCTCGACGAGCCTGCCATCGGCAGCCACGGCTTCGACCCGCGCGGGTTCCTCGAGCTTCACCTCGCCCGGCAACGCGGAGAAGGCGTCGGCGAGCGTCGCCGCCGCCCATACGAGCCCCTCGAGATTGCGCGATCCGCTGTTCACCGCCGCCCAGTCGCGGACCTGGTCCAGCATCGCGTCGCGCTCGCAGCGCTCGATCGCGTCCCTCTCGATGTTGGAAAGCCCGGTCATGGCCCGGGCTCTAGCCGCACTGTTGGGCCAAAGCCAAGGGCGCGCGCCGACGGTCCGTGGAGGGGCGTCCGGCCCGATGCACCCGCGATTCGCCGTTACACGCGGCCGCCTGCAACGTAGCGGCGGCCGAGCGGGTCGATGAGGCCGGCGTCGATCAGCGCCAGCTCGTGGTCCAGCAGACCCTTCGCCAGGCCCGGCCGTCCATCCGGGAGCGAGGGCAGAAGATAGCGGAAATAATAAGCCGAGCTTTCCGTCCTGACCGTCTCGGCCTGCGCGCGCAACGCGGCTTCGATCGCACCGGAAGAATGGAGGTGATGATCGTGCGCCTCGGTCGGCGTTCGGCCGAGCACCTCGGCGAGATGCCCGCTCGGCTCGGCGAGCAGCCCGCCCTGGTCGAGCAATGCAGCCAGGCTGGCGAACCAAAGCTCGCTTCGGTCGCTGCAGCCTTCGGCCATGAAGTCCTCGACGATCAGCCGGCCGCCTTCGGTGAGCGCGGCGAAGGCTGCGGCCACGCTTACTTCCAGATCGTCGACATGATGGAGCGAGCGGGTGAACAGGATCGCATCGAAGCGTCCGTCGGAGAAATCGGGCCAGGTCGCGCTGCGCGCGTCCACGCCCCGCGCCTTGGCTTCGTCGACCTGCGCCGGATCGCTGTCGATCGCGACGATGGTGAGCTCGGCCTGCGCGAGCTCGGCGGCGAGGGCGCCGGCGCCGCAGCCGATCTCCAGCACGCGCTTCGCCGCGGGCGGCAGGGCCGAGAGGATGAAATCGCGCGTATAGGCGGTCGCGGCGTCGGTCACAGCCACTCGGCGAAGACCTGGAGCACGTCCCTGTAGAGCTGCTGCTTGAAGGGAACGATCATCGCCGGGAGCTCGGCGGGCTCGGCCCATTTCCAGGCGCGGAATTCAGGCTCGGGCGTGGCGATGTTGACGTCCTCGTCCTCGCCCAGGAAGCGCATCAGGAACCAGGTCTGGCGCTGGCCGCGCCACGGCTCCTTCCAGACCTTGCCGATCAGATCCTCGGGCAGGTCGTAGCGGAGCTCCTCCTTGGCCTGGGCGAGGATCTCGACGAGGGTGCGGCTGATCCCGGTTTCCTCCTCGAGCTCGCGATAGGCGCCTTCGCGCGGCTCCTCGCCCTCGTCCAGCCCGCCCTGCGGCATCTGCCAGGCCTCGAGGCTGTTATCGAGCCTCTGGCCGACCCAGACCTTGCGCGCGTCGTTGATCAGCATCACGCCGACCGCCGGACGATAGCCATAGTCCTTCATCGGCGCGCGGTCTCGTCGAGCAGCAGCTTGAGCGCGGCGACGCAGCCCTTGATGTCGTTCTCGGACGAGGGGATTGCCTTCCTCAGGCTGATGAAGCCGTGGATATTGCCGCGCGCCTCGCGGAAGATGGTCGGCACGCCAGCCTGGATGCAGGCGGCGGCAAAGGCCCGGCCCTGGTCGCGAATCGGATCGAGGCTGGCGGTGATCACCAGGGTCGGCGGCATGCCGACCTGGCTCTTCACCAAAGGGTTGTAGCGCCAGTCGCGATGGTCGGCCTGGTAGCAATCCTCGAACCATTTCATCCCGGGCTTGGTCAGCAAATGGCCCTCGCCGAAATCCTCGAAGCTCGGATGGCCCTTGCCGGGATCGCTGGCCGGATAGATCGGCCATTGGGCGAGCACCGGCACCTTCGCCGGCGTGTCGCGCAGCGCCAGGGTGACGATGATCGCGAAATTGCCGCCGGCGCTGTCGCCGCAGGTCACGAGGCCGGTGACGGTCCGGCCGAGCGCTTTCGGGCTTGCGGCCGCCCAATAGGCCGCGGCGATCGCGTCCTCGACGCCTGCCGGCCAGGGATGCTCGGGCGCGAGCCGGTAGTCGACCG
>Ga0070686_100000384_pt1 | contig 28245 bp, 26 predicted proteins | sample KBSS23LmetaG_FD_65654 | JGI IMG/M metagenome (GOLD analysis project Ga0070686, IMG submission 65654) | Switchgrass rhizosphere microbial communities from Kellogg Biological Station, Michigan, USA - KBS S2-3L metaG | ecosystem: Host-associated > Plants > Roots > Rhizosphere ... | reverse complement strand
ATCATCCCCGATTCCGCCAAGGAAAAGCCGACCGAATCCATCGTCGTCGCGCTGGGCACTGGCAAGACCGATGACAACGGCAAGAAGGTTCCCTTCGAAGTCAAGAAGGGCGATCGCGTGCTCGTCTCCAAATACGGCGGCACGGAAATCAAGCTTGATGGCAAGGAATACAAGATCCTCAACGCGGACGATATTCTCGCCGTCATCGAATAACCGAACCAACCACTTTTAACCCCAGGAATAGCAAAGATTATGGCAGCAAAACAACTTATCTTCGACGAGACAGCTCGTCATTCACTTCTCAAGGGCGTGCAGAAACTCGCCCGCGCCGTCACCGCGACCCTCGGCCCGAAAGGCCGCAACGTGGTGCTCGACAAAAAGTTCGGCTCCCCCACCGTCACCAAGGACGGTGTGACCGTGGCCAAAGAAATCGAACTCGAATGCCCCTATGAAAACATGGGCGCCCAGATGGTCCGCGAAGTCGCCAGCAAGACGAGCGACGCCGCGGGCGACGGCACCACCACCGCGACCGTTCTGGCCGAAGCGATCTTCCGCGAAGGCTTGAAGAACGTCACCGCCGGCGCTTCGCCGATCAGCCTCCAACGCGGCATCCAGAAAGCCGTTGACGCTGCTGTCGATCACCTCGCCAAGATCGCCAAGAAGGTCAAGGACAAGGAAGAAATCAAGCAGGTCGCGACCGTTTCCGCCAACTGGGACAACACCATCGGCGAGATCATCGCCGACGCGATGGACAAAGTCGGCAAGGACGGCACCATCACGGTCGAAGAAGCCAAGTCGATCGAAACCACCCTCGACGTCGTCGAAGGTATGCAGTTCGACAAGGGCTATCTCTCCCCCTACTTCGTGACCAACGCGGAGTCGATGGAAGCCAAGCTTGAAGACGCTTACATCCTCAATTACGAAAAGAAAATCAGCAGCCTCAAGGACATGCTGCCGATCCTCGAGAAGGTCGCCAAAATCGGCAAACCCCTCTTGATCATCGCGGAAGACGTCGAAGGCGAAGCCCTCGCGACCCTCGTCGTGAACAAGCTCCGTGGCACGTTGAACGTCTGCGCCGTTAAAGCGCCGGGCTTCGGCGATCGCCGCAAAGCGATGATGGAAGACATTGCCATCCTCACCGGCGGCAAATGCATCACCGAAGACCTTGGCATCAAGCTCGAATCGATCGGTCTCGAAGACCTCGGCCGCGCCAAGTCCATCGTCATCGACAAGGAAAACACCACCATCGTCGAAGGCTTCGGCAAGCCCGGTGAAATCCAGGGCCGCGTCGGCCAGATTCGCCGCCAGATCGAAGAAACCACTTCCGATTACGATCGCGAAAAATTGCAGGAACGTCTCGCCAAGCTGGCGGGCGGTGTGGCCGTCATCAACGTTGGCGCCGCGACCGAATCCGAAATGAAGGAAAAGAAAGCCCGTGTCGAAGACGCGCTTCACGCGACCCGCGCGGCGGTTGAAGAAGGCATCGTCCCCGGCGGCGGCGTCGCTCTCCTCCGTTGCATCGGCGCCATCGACGCGTTGAAACTCGAAGGCGACGAACAGATCGGTGTGGACATCGTCAAGCGCGCCATCGAATCGCCCCTCCGCTCGCTCGCTGCCAACGCGGGGGTCGAAGGTTCGATCATCGTCCAGGAAGTCAAACGCCGCAAAGGCAACGACGGTTACAACGTCGCCACCGGCGAATACACCGACCTCGTTAAAGCGGGCGTCGTCGATCCCAAGAAAGTCACCCGCACCGCGCTGCAAAATGCGGCGTCCACCGCGGGCCTGCTCCTGACCACCGAATGCCTCATCACCGAAGTTCCGGAAAAAGAAAAACCGGCTCCGGCAGGCGGCGGCCACGGTGGCCACGGCGGTATGGGCGACATGGGCTACTAAGCCACCCTTAAATCGGGCGGAAGATGCACCTTCCGCCCAGCGTCCCAAAACACCCATTCGGGAACAACCAAGGCCGAGCGAAAGCTCGGCCTTTTTGTTTGCATCTTAGGTCGCAGATGACTTACTTCCCTTCGGTAGCTCCATTTCGCATATTTTTACTGAATGGATCGCATATTGGGAAATCCGATTTCGTGCTTCGCCTTTATGTGGGCGCAGGCTTCCTACTCTTTCTTCCGACGATCATCGGCAATTTACGCCGCATTCGATCCCTCAAATTTCTTGTTTCCCTAAATATCCTCCCGATGGCATTGCTCAAAGAAGTGGTCTCCAAAAGCGTGGAAAATAATTCCCACATAAAACACTTGACGCATACTAACTCTTCAAACACACTCTCCCCGGAAGCCGGGACCGCACCCGTCGTGTGACAGCCCGCCCATCGAGGAACGATTTTCCGAGTCCCCAAAACGACTCCGAAAACCCTCCCTCCAGGTAGCCGCCATTCGCGCTGCGAATGGCGTTCATGCCCGTCTCGCACGCCCCCGCGTGCGCTTCCATCACCGCCAACAACGCACAACCAACGACACAAGGCCAAAACCGTGCCCAAGCCCAACCCGATTCGCCAAACATTTCCCGCCCATCCGGCCCATCCGACGTATCCGACGTATCCGACCTATCCGTCCCATCGGACCTAAAGGCCCCATCCCCCTTTCGAGTGCCACCGCCACGCCTCCCTCGCCAAAAATGTTGTCAATCCCCTCAAAACCACGCAACTAACGGGAAACCAACGCTCCCGTGGCGGGAAAATGGCGGGAAGAACGCGAGAAATACCCGGGAAGATGCCGGGAAACAGCCGGGCCGATGGCGGGAAACAGCCGAGAATTCCCGCCACCCAGGTAGCGTTCGTCGCGCTGCGACGAACCGCGCCCCGGCTAGGGGCGCGTCAAACTCCCGCCAACCCGCGCCCCCACCCCCCAAAAAATAATTTCCGCAAAAAACCCGACGCAAGTGACGCAAACCTTCATGCCCAACCCTTTACATGTGACGCACACCCGACGCAGAAGCGAAGCGCTGCCGAAGCAAACCCGAAGCGCCCCGCCGCAATACCCGACGCAACGGAAGCGCCGAACACCCCCGACCCCTCACCCCTTCGAACCGTCCACGGCTTTCAATCCCGCCGCTCCGTCCTTTCCGCATCTTGTTCATCGTGTTCTGCCATCGTGTTGATCATGTCAAAAATCTGTGCCGTCGTCAGAACCCGGACTTTGCGCCCTTGCTCCGATTTCACGCCCGCGATACTCTTTCCGGCCATGAATCCAATTTTTTCCGCGGCCTTCGCCATGCTTCTCGCGGCCAACCTTTTCGCCGCCGAAAAATCCGCTGGAACCGGCCCAAGCTTCAAAGGCCCGCTCGGCCTCCAGATGTATTCCCTCCGTTTTTATTCCCCGTCAAATTTTCTTGGCAAGCTCGACAAGGTCCATGAATACGGCCTCAAAACCATCGAAGGTGGCGCGCCCGGACGCGGCATGTCCAACGAAGATTTCTTCAAGGAGCTCGACAAACGCGGCCTCAAACTCGTCAGTAGCGGCGCTGATTTCGCTCGCCTCAAAACCAACCCCGACGCCGTTGTTCAACAAGCCAAATCCCTCGGCGTCAAATATGTCATGTGCTCCTGGATTCCCCATGACAAAGGCCATTTCTCCGAGAAAAACGCGCGCGAAGCGATTGAAGTCTTCAACGCCGCTGGGCCGAAATTCAAGGAAGCCGGAATCATCTTCACCTACCATTGCCACGGCTACGAATTCCAACCCTTTGGTGACGGCACCCTCTTCGACCTCATCGTCAAAGAAACCAAGCCCGACTCCGTCTTTTTCGAACTCGACGTCTTCTGGGCCCAACAAGGCGGCGCGGATCCTGCAAAACTTCTCCAGAAACACGGCTCCCGTTTCAAACTGATGCACGTCAAAGACCTGCGCAAAGGCGCGGCCAAAAACTCCACCGGCGGCGCGCCCGACGAAGACAGTGTCCCCTGTGGCGAGGGCGAAGTCGATTGGCCCGCCGTGTTAAAGGCCGCTCAAAAGGCCGGCGTCGAACACTACTTCATCGAAGACGAAGCCAAAACCGCCGCCGACCAAATTCCCAAGACGTTGCGTTACCTCGAAAGCGTTAAATGGTAATCGCGCACGTTTGACCGAGGCCAAGCGCGCATTGACGCTGAGAATCCCAGTGTTTATCTTAGGGATTGTGATAGAAGGAACGAAAGAGTCCGCGAATTGGCGGAGTTATGTGAGCGCGCCGTGGCGAAAGTCCCGGATTTGCGCCCGCCTCATCCTTCATCCCCAACTGACCGATCGACCGCGCTATCGAAAACTCGCGGCCATCCTCACCAGCGATCCGGACGTTTCCAACCGTCTGATTATGCAGGCCATCTGGCACCTCAAGGGCCGGGCCTACCAACGCAGCCTTGCTAATTAATTGGGACACACCAGCCGGTCGCGCCTTGAGGAAACTTGCCGCTGCCCTCAAAGCGAAAGGCATCGTCCCGCAGGAGCCAATAACCGTCTTCGGCTCCGCGCCATTGCAGTTAGCAGTCGATCCTTTGATATTGAGCGGCGATATCGACATCTCCGTCTCCGATCATAACGAGCGAATCAAGGAAATCATTGAGGAGATTGGCTTCGCCAAAGGAAAAGCCGATTACTATATCGAAGTGGTGCCCCGCTACGTTTTTCGGCCCGGCGAAAATTGGCTCGGTCGCGCGAACATCGTCGAGTTGGAGGGGGTCCAATTTCGAATTCCCGACCCGCTCGATATTCTTTTGGCAAAGCTTCGACGCCTCGATGTGAAAGATTTGCGAGCTTTCGAAGCCGTGAGGCGAAAGGTTGGTCGGCCGACCGAGGAGGAATTTGTCTCTGAGCTTCGCGCCTCTGCGGACATTTTTTACATCCAAAAGGACGGCCAGAAGAGCGTCCTGTGGGAGAACACCGAAAAGCTGTGGCTTCAATTCTTTGGCAAACCGATCGACGTTCGCGAAACCATTCTCAAGCCCGTGATCGACGCCATTGCCGAACAAAACGGCGACGTCGAATACATCCGAGAACTGCGCGACAGGCTCGGCTTGTAAGCCGTCGTTCCTAACGCGACGACGCGTGGCGTATTCATTTGATTCCGCCATTTCCAAGCGGTATCTGTTAAACCGAACGCGAGGAGTTTTTCGTGACCAACGACCCGATCGATATTGCCGAGCCTGAGCCCGCCCCCGTGAAGCAGACGCTTTACCACAAAGGCCGCGGCGCGCTGGCGAATCCAATTGGGCGTTTCGAAAAGATCGTTCACGAGCGGGACATCGATTGGAATCCGGAGGAGGATTCTTCGCCGAAAACGCAATTCCTCAAGGACACAACGCAATCGATCATCGCCTACAACAACAGCCCGGATGTTGGCTTTAATGCCAGCATCAATTCGTATCGCGGCTGCGAGCATGGCTGTGTTTATTGCTTCGCGCGACCCACGCACGAATATCTCGGCTTCTCCGCCGGCCTCGATTTCGAATCGCGCATCATGGTCAAGGAGGACGCGCCCGAACTGTTGCGCCGCGAACTTTCGGCGAAGAAATGGAAGCCGCAGGTTCTGGCCATGAGCGGCGTGACCGATTGCTACCAACCGATCGAACGCAAACTCCAAATCACCCGGCGCGTGCTCCAGGTCCTTGCCGAATTCCGCAACCCCGTCGGCATCATCACCAAGAATTTTCTGGTTACCCGCGACATCGACATCCTACGCGAACTGGCTCAGTTCAATTGCATCGCAGTTAATATTTCCATCACCACGCTCGACGCGACCCTGACCCCGAAGCTCGAGCCGCGCGCGGCATTGCCCAAGGCTCGGCTTGAAGCGGTGCGGCTTTTGAGCGAAGCGGGCATCCCCGTCGGCATCTTGGTCGCGCCGGTGGTCCCGTGCATCACGGATCATGAAATGCCAAAGATCATCGAGGCGGCCGTCGCGCACGGAGCCAAATGGGCGGGTTACGTTAATTTGCGCCTGCCGTACGGTGTCAAAGACCTGTTTGAACAATGGGTTCGCGAACATTTCCCGGATCGCGCCGAAAAAGTTCTGAACCGCATCCGCGCGATGCGCGACGGCAAACTGAACGAATCCAAATTTGGCGAGCGCATGCGCGGCCACGGCATCTTCGCCGAACAAATGAACCAGATGTTCCACGCCGCCTGCCGCCACGCCGGGCTCGATCCCAATGCCAGGACCGAACTTTCCACCGAGCACTTTCGCGTCCCCGAAAAGCCCGAGGCGCAGCTTAAATTATTTTGAGGCGGTGTCGCTGGAGTGTTGGGAGGGTTTTGAGCGGTGGTCGGATTTTGGGCGGCGGCGGGGAATTTCAATCGGGGGCCTTGGGGAGTGAGGAGGCCGTGGACAGGTGAAACCGATGGGCTTCGGCGCGGCGCGCACGGAGTGACGCACGCCACCCTTGGGCTTCGGGTTAGTTGAAGGTGGATTGGATGGGGGTGTTCGTGGCGGGAGACACGGGGGTGAGTTCAGGGGCCTGGATTTGGCGCGGGGATTTTTCGATGGCGGCGACGGTGTCGATGTCTTTGCCGGTGGCGGCGCCGAGTTCTTTGAGTTTGCGCGCGGTGACGAGGACGCGGGTTTCGAGGGAGCCAGCGGCTTTGTTGTAGGCGTTGACGGCGCCATCCAGTTTGTCGCCCACGGAGGCGAAGTGTTCGGCAAGGACGCGCATGCGGTCGTAGAGGTCGCGGCCAAGATCGCTGATTTCAATGGCGTTTTTGGCGATTTGTTCCTGGCGCCATCCATAGGAAACGGCCCTGAGCAAGGCGATCAAGGTGGTGGGGGTGGCGAGGATGACTTTTTGTTGCACGCCGGACTCGATGAGCGAGGGGTCTTGTTCAAGGGCGGCGCTGAAGAAGGTTTCGCCGGGCAAAAAGAGGACGACGAATTCGGGCGCTGGGGTGAATTGGTCCCAGTAGGATTTGGTGGCGAGTTTGCTGACGTGGGTGGCGACTTGTTTGGCGTGTTGTTTGAGGAAGGCGAGGCGGGTGGGTTCGTCGGTGGCGGAGAGAGAATCGAGGTAAGCCTGGAGCGCGCACTTGGCATCGACGACGACATTCTTGTTGCCGGGCAGGCGCACGATCATATCGGGCCGAAGGCGGCCGTCTTCGGTGGTGACGGATTCTTGTTGGTGGAAATCGCAATGGTCGATCATGCCAGCCATTTCGACGACGCGTTTGAGCTGGATTTCGCCCCAACGTCCGCGGACCTGGGGCGCGCGCAAAGCTTTGACGAGGTTGGCGGTCTCGCCTTGCAACTGGGTTTGCGCGAGAGCCATCGACTTGACCTGTTCGGTGAGCGTGGCGTAGGAAGCGGTGCGCGCGGTTTCGATTTCGCCGATTTTGCCGCTGACTTTTTCGAGCGATTCTTTGAGGGGTTTGACGACTTCGTCGATGGCTTTTTGGCGGGCTTCGAGGTCGGATTGGGCGCCTTGCTGGAAGCGTTTCAACGTGCTTTCGGCGAGGTCCAGGAAGGATTGGTTGTTGCGGGTGAGGGCGTCGGAGGAAAGAGCTTTGAAGGCGTCGCTCAGCTTTTTTTGCGCGTCGTTCAAGAGCGAAAGTTTTTCTTCAGCGGCTTTTCGTTCTTCTTCCATTTTCGAAGTGAGCGAGGCTTGCGCTTGTTTTAATTCGTTGAGTTCGCCAGAGACTTTTTCGTGTTGGGAAATTTTGGCGGAGAGGTCGGTTTTAATATCTTCGATCTGCGCGTCGCGGGCGGCCAGGGTAGCGGCGAGGCTGGCTTGCGCAATTTTGGCTTCGGCGGCGGCCGTTTGGATTTTCCCGCGGAGCGCGAACCAGGCCGCGAGCGCTCCAACGACGAGCCCGATAACGAGCATGACGTATTGCATTTGAGGTCGGATTTTAGTCCGAAGCGCGCGCGCGGTCCATGAAACGTTTCGTCTCGGCAGGGTCGTGTTGCATGCGAATGCGCCAGAGCAGTTCCTCGGGCGCGACGACGCGGATGGAATCGGGCAGGCGTTCGGCGCACCAGGTCACGGGGGTGTAACCGCGCTCGCCTTTTTCGCCGGGTTGGAGATTTTCGGCGTCTTCATTCGGGCCTGGCGCTTTTTTGAAATAGGACCACGCATGCGTGATGACCCAATCGTAACGCGGCTCTTTGCCGGCGGCGGCTTCGCGGATTTCGCGCGCAATTTTTGCGGGCGTGCCGGACCGGGCGCGCTCGTTCGAATGTTCCCAAAGCGCGTATCGCGCCGTGACGACAGGTATTTCGTGGCCGGTGCGATCTTTGACCCAAAACGTTTTTCCGGCGCCGCCTTCGTACGGATAATATTGAAAAACAAGAATGCCGAGCAGACCGGTGGTTTGTCTGGCAAAGATTTCAAAGGCTTTGCGCGCGTCGGCGGAATCGTGCTGGATGACGTTGAAGGCAATGATGCGCGTGTGCGTTTTTTTCATGAGCGCCCAACTCCGCGCGGCGTGGCGCGCGAGCAAATCCCAGCGATCGCTGCGTTCGCTGGCGAAATGATCGGGATAATAATAGCCGCCGCCCCATTCGAGAATGGAGTCGTTGGCCGTGCGGGTTTCGAGCGCGTAATCGATGGCGGTGGGACAGAGTTGCGTGAGTTGCGCGAAGCAGCTCGACCAGCCGAAGGGAATTTTTCCGCGATTGGTGTTGCTCCAATAATCTGGGTTGGCGTGAAAGAAATTGCCTTCCATCCATTGGACGTTGTCGCCGTCGGTTTGGATAAAACTGACCGCGCTGCGATGATCGTTCCAATCGATTGCCGACGCGGAGAGGCGATTGGTGTGTTGCACTTTTTCGCTGCCGGCCATAAGAACGGGAAGATTCATGCACCAATCGGTCGCGGTTTGGATTTGGCCGAAGCGCGTGGAGAGATCGGTGGTTTTGAATTCGTCGCCGCCGTTCCAACCGAGAATCGGCGAGAGCGGTTGCAGCCATTTCATCGCGGTGGCGAGCGGTTCGTCGGCGCCATAAAGGGTGAAAGCTTTTTGCGCGATGGCGAGGTCGCGGACATGCGGTTTGCGCGGGTCCTGGGTGCAAAGCAGGCGCGGATTGAACTGGTCGCGATAGGTTTCGAAACACCAGGCCTGAGTTTTGCCGCGCGCATCGACCAGCAATTTGAGGCCGTGTTCGCGCGCCGTTTTTTCCAAGGCTTCATCGATGATAATTCCATCGAGCAAACCGGCCAGACTCGTGGCGACATTGACGGAGCAATCCATGTTCGGGCGATAGGCGTTCACGTCGCCGATGGAAGTATCCGCGCGATATAAGATGTAGCCTTTGATGACGCCGCGCTGACTAAAACGATCGACCAAATCCCACGGCCCGAGCGTGCCCGAAGCTTTTACGTCCAGATGTTTCGCGAACCAGCGCGCGAGCCAATCTTCCAAATCGACGTTGCCCGTATCGACCCAGACCAATTCGTCGCCGCTGCCTGCGTTCACGGCTTTGGCGGCGAGCCCAGCCATCGATTGCGCGAGCATGTCGTGGGCGAATCGCGGTTCGGGAAAATCGCGCGTGGTTCGAACGACCGCTTTTGGAACCGCTTGAAGCGGCCACCAACGATCCGCGTTTTCAGAGAAGGCGCTCGCGGCCAACGCGCAGAAGAGCGCCCATTTGGCGAAGCACTTAATTGACGGTGCGAACGGTGTAGCCGCCGGATTTTTCATCGGCATCCAATTTTAAGATCCCGCGTTTCTCGGCTTCGGCCAGGAGATCGTTGAAGGAACGAAATCCGTAGGCGCGTTCGTTGAAGCCGGGGTTTCGACGTTTGATGGCCTGCTTGATCATCGAGCCCCAAATGTGATCGTTCTCGCCGCGTTCTTCGGTGAGATCGTCGAGAGTGTCCGCCAGGAGGTCGAACGCTTTTTCCAGGGAGGGTCCGCGGTTGACGTCTTCCGCGGTCCGGCGCGCGGCGGTGGTGGTTGGAGCGCTCGCGGGGGGACGTCGGCGAGCTTTCGCGGGGGCGGAGCGCACGAGATCGTCGTAATAAATGAAGTCGTCGCAATTATTGAGGAACAAATCCGACGTGGAATTTTTGACGCCGATGCCGATGACCGTTTTGGCGTTCTCGCGCAATTTGCTCACGAGCGGCGAGAAATCCGAATCGCCACTGATGATAACGAACGTATCGACATGGCCCTTGGTGTAACAAAGATCCAGCGCATCGACGACCATGCGAATGTCCGCCGAATTTTTGCCGCTCTGGCGCACGTGGGGAATTTCGATCAGTTCGAAAGCGGCTTCGTGCAGGCCGCGCTTGAAGGTCTTGTAGCGGTCAAAATCGCAATACGCCTTCTTGACGACGATGTGGCCCTTGAGCAAAAGGCGTTCGAGAATTTTGTTAACTTCGAAGTCGGGGAAGTGCGCGTCGCGCGCGCCCAGGGCGATGTTTTCCAGGTCCAGGAAAACCGCCATCGTCGCGTCTTCGTTGCGATCCTTTTCAGCCGGGTTAGCCATCGCATCCAACCGTCCCAAAATAGCGGCGTCAACGCAAGGCATGAAGCGCCCCAGGCGGCTCAGCGGTGCGACCGAAGCGGCGAGATTAAACGACCAGGCGGGCCTTATTGGAGCGCATGGCCTCGGCGAAATTGGGGATCGATTTCATTTCGATCGGACCTCGAATCATGCCGGTCTTGAGAAACTTGTATTGGACGAGGGTTTTGCCGACCTGCACGATTTCGGCGTGGCCGCGTTCCATCTGCCATTTCTGGCCGGCGACGAAAACCGGCATTTTCTTTTTTGAAACTTTGGGCATCACAAGGACTGGTTCGCTCGGGAAAGCATTAAATGTTGCGTCACGAAAACGACTCTATCATCCCGCTCGGCATTTAACAGCATCCTTCTCGAAAAAACAATCTTTTCGACGCAGATTCGTCGAAAGGGCCCAAAATCCCCATTTCCCGCGCGAAAAGGCCAATGGCTCGCATCGGACGTTCCGAATCTGTTTGCCCAGACATTTGTCGGTGGCGTAAAATTCGGCGCGTTCGGCTCGGAGAAAAAGAATTCCGCCGACTTCCGGAGTGCGAGAGGTGTGTTACACTTTTGCCTGCGGAACAGTAAAGCCAGTTTAGCTCAGTGGTAGAGCAACGGTTTTGTAAACCGTCGGTCGTCGGTTCAATCCCGACAACTGGCTCCATCTTCAAACCTTTCAGCTCCAGGCTTTTGCGATTCGCGGAAAGCGGACTTCCAGTAGAAGTTCCAGTATTCTTGCGGATTCTCAAAAGGCGGGTGCAACACCCGCGCAACGCCGCCGAAACACCCTCACAGCTTTGCTCTGGGTTTCCTTAACCTGAAAGGAAGCATGAAAGCGAAATATCGCTTGTTTGAACGGGCCAGCGGGGTGTTTTACATTGAAGACACCGACACCAAGCGGCAAGAAAGTCTCAAGACCAAAGACCGGGACACGGCCCACCGGCTCTGGCACGCCAAGAACGAAGCGCACGAGCAGCCGGCCGTAAACCTGCAAATCGCCCGCGCCTATCTGACGGCGAGCGATCCCGAAGTAACCAAGCGCACATGGCAACACGTCATGGAGGCGATGAGCCAGGGCAAGACCGGCTCGACGTTGGAGCGGTGGAAACACGCCATCCGCGACAAGGCATTTGATCTCATCCGAAACCTTGTGGTGCTCGAAACCAACTCCGGCCATTTTCTACGCGCCCTTGCAGCGGGGACGGTGGCGACCAATGTTTTTCTGCGCCGTATCCAGAATTTCGCGCTCGGCATGTCATGGTTGCCTTGGCCGGTCCTGCCAAAAAAGCAGTGGCCCGCTGTCCGTTATGGCGACAAGCGGGCAGTCACCGCCGATGAATATCGGCGCATTATCGAACGCGAGAAAAACCCAGAATGGAACGCGTTCTATCAAATGTGCTGGCATTTGGGCGGCTCGCAAAGCGACGTGGCCAATTTGCTCGCCACCGACATCGATTGGCAAAATCGCCTCATCACCTACCGGCGCGGAAAGACCGGCAGCCCGGTGCAGTTTCATTTTGGCGAACTATTGAAAACCTTGCTCAAAACGCTCCCCATCGATGGCCCGCTTTTCCCGCGCCTCTCGCAATTGCATGAAAAGCACCGCGCCAAACTGTTCAATCGCCGCTGCAAATTGCTCGGCATCGTCGGCGTTACGCTTCACAGTTTTCGCTATGCATGGGCCGAACGGGCCAAAATCGCGGGCTACCCCGAACGCTACGCCCAACAGGCCCTTGGACATCAGTCCAAGGCCATTCACCGCGCCTATGCGCGGCATGCATCGGTAAAATTGCCAAGCCTGGAGGAATTTGAAAATGCTCGAGCCTGAGGAGGCCGATATCGGCAATTGCACTCCGATTCGGTTAGGCCTAGACGGCAATTCCGAAGCATTTATGAGGAACACAGAGTCGGGACGCGTCGAAGGTTCGGGAGAAATCGAGGAACTCGCCCAATCGTGAACTTGATGGTTAATGCGTTTAATCGTTGCACATACCCGAAATTCATATTTAATCTCTAACTGAAGGTGATCTGAATGCATATCGAATTCGTTGAAATTCAAAACTTCCGCAAACTGAAGTCAGTTCGAGTCGATTTTTCGGTGGAAACAACCGTATTTGTGGGGGCGAATAACAGCGGCAAAACGTCCGCTATGGGAGCACTTCGCCATTTTCTTGTAGACCATTCGCGCTTTACAACCAACGACCTCACTTTATCAAATTGGTCAGCGATCAACCTGTTCGGTAAACTTATTGAATCGGCGGAAAATGATAAAGCAGTTCAGATACCAACTCTTCAGGACTGGTGGAAACTCGTTCCCAGCTTGGACATTTGGTTAAATGTCGAAAACGATCAAATCCATTACGTTAGCCATCTCATACCGACACTGGACTGGGAGGGTGGCATGGTTGGGGTGCGGTTGAGTTTTGAGCCGAAAGACCTCGGCGAATTGTATAAAGAGTTTGCCTCTGCCAGAAAAGCTGCCAGAGAAACGGTGGATGCTGCCAGAATGCAAAGGAAAGAGGGCGGGGATTACGGTCTCAGTCTTTGGCCTGCCGATCTGTGCGATTTTCTCGAAAAACGTCTGCTCAGTCACTTTGAAGTGCATGCCTATTCACTCGACGCAAGCAAGTGTAGAAGTCCTTCGCTGGGCACTGCCCAGCCGCAATCCTTAACATCGAATGTCGAACAAATAGAGGGCGACCCACTTAAAGGATTAATTCGCGTTCGGATGATTGATGCACAGCGAGGATTTTCAGATCCTGAGCCAAAGACAAGATCGAATTCGGATTCTGACGATGATGGGGAACCTGCACAAAAGGGAAGGCTTTCTTTGCAATTGCAGTCATATTACAAGCGCCATATTGATCCCTCAGAAATGCCGGAGGCATCTGATGTTGAAGCCCTGGAGGCGATTCACCAAGCAAACAGGCAATTTGAGAAAAAACTCAGCGAAGGATTCAAGGGGCCTTTCGATGAACTTCAATCTCTCGGTTATCCTGGAATAGCGAATCCAAAGCTCGCTATATCCTCGCAGCTCAAAGCAACGGATGGACTAGCCCATTCGTCTGCACTCAAATACGAAGTCATCTCTGAGTGGGAGAAGGACAAAAATGCTCCGTGTCTTCCAGAGCAATACAACGGGCTGGGCTATCAAAACTTAATTTCGATTGTGTTTCGTTTGATGAGCTTTCGCGATGATTGGATGAAAGTTGGAAAGGCAGGAAAAAGGACGGTATTGAAAATAGGCGAAACCCTATCTCCGCAGCCGCTTCATCTGGTGCTCGTGGAGGAACCCGAAGCTCATCTTCACGCCCAGGTTCAACAGGTATTCATTCGACGTGCGTATGCGGTTTTGAGGAACCATGAGGATTTGCGTAATAACGCGAGATTACGCACGCAGCTCATCGTATCAACACATTCCAGTCATATCGCTCACGAATGCGATTTCGCGCATTTACGATATTTTCGCAGAAAACCTGCAACGGCGAGAGGCGAGGTTCCCACCTCTTCAGTCGTGAATTTAAGTGAAGTGTTCGGCAAGGGGAAAAGCACCGAGCGGTTTGTTACGCGATATCTCAAAGCAACCCATTGCGATCTATTTTTTGCGGACGGTGCCATTTTGGTCGAGGGTCCCGCGGAACGTTTGCTCGTTCCCCACTTTGTCAGACAGCATTACAAAAGCCTATGCGAATGCTACGTGACAACGCTCGAAATTGGCGGACGACACGCGCACCGCCTCCGGCCTCTGATTGAACACCTTGGTTTAAATACTCTGGTCATAACTGACATGGATGTATCTGAGATTAGGAACAAGAAACTGTATTCAGCGCACCCCGCCAGGAATAAAAGCCTCGTTACCGGAAATTCAACTTTGAGAACTTGGGTGCCACGACAAAAATCCTTCGATCTTTTGCTCGATTTGCCTGAACCGTCCAAACTTGCGCAAATCGATGATTACAGCTCTGTTCGAGTCGCATACCAGTGTCCCGTAACTGTTACTTTGGAGGGAAATGCCGAACCGACAGAGGCTCTCGTCAACACGTTCGAGGATGCCCTTGTTCTATCAAACCTATCGTTTTTCAAGACCCTTAAAGGTCGGGGCCTCATTAAGACTTTTCGTGAAATCATCGGAGCATCAACAAACACGGATGCTCTCGTTTCTGGGATAAACGAAGCTTTAGAAAAAGGGAAAAAAGCTGAACTTGCTCTCGAATTGTTGCTTCTGCCGGATCGAAGCGAATTAATCCCGCCGGGATACATCGCTGATGGCCTGAGTTGGCTACAGGATCAATTAGTAAGGAAGCAACTAGATATCATCGTATCCGAAAGGGAAATTCTGACTGCGACGAAAAAGGAGTCAGTGTGAGTGATACGGTGTTGCTTGCTGAGGAACATGCTGATGACGCTGCAGACGCTCAAATCGCTGAAGCGCTGTCGCTCGATCAACCGAAGAGCTTTTTTCTGTTTGCCGGAGCCGGTTCGGGAAAGACTCGATCATTAGTAGAGGCTTTAAAGAAAGTACGTGACGGACAAGGCAAGAGATTGAGATTGCGCGGGCAACGGGTCGGGGTGATCACGTACACGCGAAATGCTCGTGATGAAATTAAAGCCCGTTTACAATTCAGTGACCTAATTGAAGTCAGCACCATACACAGCTTCGTGTGGACTTTAATATCTACATTTCATGCCGACATTAAAAAGGTTTTGCTGATGAAGTTAAAGCGAGATATTGCGGAGTTACAAGAGGCAGAAGCGAATGGCAGAACTGGAACCAAGGCGTCGATTGATCGACAAAGCAGTATCCAGGAAAAAACTGATCGCATTGAAACTCTAAGTGAAATCGCAAAATTCACGTATAATCCAGACGGAGAGAATCGAGGCCGAGATTCTTTGAATCACAGCGAGGTTATCGAAATTGGAGCGGTCTTGTTGGCGGAGAAAGAGACAATGCAAGCCCTACTTATCAACAGGTTCCCAATTTTGCTTATCGACGAAAGCCAGGACACCAACAAAATTCTCGTGGAATCTCTTTTTGTGGTCCAGGCAAAACATAAGTTGAAATTTGTGCTCGGGCTTTTTGGCGACACGATGCAGAGAATTTATGCGGAAGGCAAAGCGAACCTTGGTAAAAACATCCCCGAAGATTGGGCGCTTCCTGCAAAAATGATGAATCACCGTTCCGCCAAGAGAATCGTCACGCTAATCAACAAAATCCGGTCAGCGGTGGATGACCAACAGCAAACGCCCAGGAGCGATAGAGGAGATGGCTTTGTTCGCCTTTTTATTCTCCAAAATAATACCACTACGAAAATGGAGAAGGAAAAGTTCGCCGGTGAGCGCATGGCGATGATTACTGGCGACACCTTATGGACCGGAGAGGATGTCAAGGTTAAGACGCTGATATTGGAACATCACATGGCAGCGCGCCGAATGGGATTCTTGGACATGTATGAGCCATTGTACAAAAACGAGAATCTCAAAATCGGACTTCTGGACGGTTCACTGCCAGGCCTCAAGTTGTTTGGCGAACTGGTGCTGCCTGTCGTAAAAGCCAAGGAAGACCCATTTGCAGTCGCTTCTGTTCTCCGGAAGCATTCGCCCCTGCTCAGCAAGGAACGGCTCCAGGCTGCGGGGCCAAATCAAATTGAACAGATTAGAGCGACGCGTTTGGCTGTCAGTCGATTAAGGGATTTGTTTTCGGATGGAAAGGTCCCTCGTTTCCTTGATGTGCTTCTCTGTCTTTATTCGAACGATCTTTTCGCCCTCCCAAACAACCTGCGAATAATTGCAGAACGCACTCAGCAGGTGCCGAAACCGGAGGAACAGGAAATCGAGGCCCAGGGTGACGACGGCGGAGCCGACGGTGATTCTTCAGCGTTTGATGCTTGGGACAAATTTCTCGCCGCACCATTTCATCAGATTGAGCAGTATATGAAGTATATGGACGACGAAGCGGACTTTGACACGCATCAAGGAGTGAAAGGATTGGAATTTCCAAGGGTTATGGTGATCATTGATGACACCGAGGCAAGGGGATTTTCTTTCAGTTACGAAAAGCTCTTTGGGGCACGAGAAAAAACAAGAACGGATTTGGAAAACGAAAAGGAGGGCAAGGAGACGGGAATCGATCGAACACGTCGCTTGTTTTACGTAACATGCAGTCGTGCTGAAAAGAGCTTGGCGATTGTTGCCTATTCTGAAAATCCTCAGAAAATCAAACAATTCGCAGTGACCCAAGGATGGTTTTCGAATGACGAGGTCGAAATTCTGTGAATCGGTTCATTTCACTACCCTTTAATCACTTTCTCAAACATCTTGCCCGGCAAGAAGCTATTACAATGGTCAAGCCGCAAGCGGCTGTTCAAGGATTCCCGCCGTCCCTGCCGTGCGTGACCGATTCTTTTTCCGCCACGATTCATGAATCGCATTGCTTATTTTGTTGAGCCACGATTTGTCGCGGCTTAGTTCCAATACTTCATCCGCCGCAAATAATTTCCGTGCGTTCGGCGGCGGATTACCGAGCGGCTTGAGCAACCGCGCCCGCACCAGCACAGGCACATCATGCGCCTGGCACCCCAGCAGCCATGCCACTTGTTCGACATCGAGCCGGGCAGGACCTTTCCCCAGGAGCGACAGGAAGCGGAATTCATCATCTCGCATACGCCACTCCAGTCGCGAGTGCTTGCCATAACTGAACGGAGATTCGCAAAAAGTTTGTGCCGACGAATGCGGCAAAAAGAAAGCCGTTCCTCTTTTGAAGAACGGCCACTTGCTGCGTCGGTTTGGAATCTTTGCCGGGGTTACGCGCTTCGCTTGCGCTTTTCTTGAATGATCAACATCGCACTGCCGATCACAATCGATGCGTAGGTAGAAGGCTCAGGAACAGCGGTAATCTGTCCGCGAATCTCGCCATTAGGGAATCCGGGAGTGATGACGTTCACCCACCAGAAACCTGACGCCACATCGCTTGCTTCCGAAGGATTCAAGGTTTGTCCCAAGTTGTATTGTCGGCTTCCGGGATCGTCCGGCCCTGGATTTACGATTCCGCCGGGGGTAAAATCGTAAAGACGGGTTCCAAGAGCTGCCTGGCTCGTGGAACGGAAAACCGTAACCGAGGTCACGTCCAGATAATCCACGAGTCCCACTGAGCCGGAAAAGAAAAGGCCGGTGGTAAGGGTGAATGAGCCCCCGAGGGATTCACGGGTGCTTGCATTGGGCGGCACTGCATGCGGCCCATCAATGACGGCTTGAAACGATGTTGTGCCTTGCCCAATGGTCGAGAATGCAGTCGCCCAGGCGGCGGCGAAGAGGGTGATTAGTTTCACTTGTAATTGGTTCTTCGTTGCTTTCGCAGCCCAAAAACCGCTCCCCATTTTTTGGAAAGCGTTTGGGCGACTGGGGTTTGAAGTTTTGACTTCTATGCGTTTTGCCTGCGCTTTGCCAGCATAAGCAATGCGGCAAACCCCATAGTCAACAATGCGTAAACAGACGGCTCAGGAACAGCCGTAATCTGTCCGCGAAGCTCGCCATTAGGGAATCCGGGAGTGATGACGTTTACCCACCAAAAACCCGACGCCAGATCGCTCGCTTCTGCGGACGTTAAGGTTCGGGTAAAATCAAATTCTCGGCCACCGGGATCCCCAGGGCCGGGATTACTGATAAGCCCAGGGGTGAAATCGTAAAGATGAGTCCCTACCGCCGATTGGCTTGTGGATCGAAAAATGGCGACCGAAGTAACATCTCCCCAGATTGTCACTCCCATCGACCCTGAAAACAACAAGTTGGGCTGAAGAGTAAAGGTCCCATCCTGGGCCTCGCGAGTGCTCGAATTGGGCGGCACTGCATGCGGCCCATCAATGACGGCGTGAAACGATGTTGTGCCTTGCCCAAAGGCTGAGAGGGTCGTCGCGTAAACGACGGCACACAGGGCGATTGCTTTGATGTTCATGTTGGAATCTTTCGTCGCTTAATAAATCGAGCGGAAAAAACGGATGGGATAATTGGTTGACACAATGTTTGTGTAACTGAACGACGATGTATTCGTGGTGAGCGAAACCCAGTTTGTGTAGTCAGTCGTTCCTTGCACGATGTAATTGTAGCCCGGAATGCCGGTGACCGTGAACCTGAACTTGTCGCCGGTGAGGTACGCAAGCCCATCCATGATTGCAGTAGCGGACGGATACACCGTCACTTTTGCAATGCCACTCGTCAATGAGCCAGACGAATTGCTTGCCACCACCGTGTAATCGTAAGCCGTCGGTGCATTCGTGGTCGCCGATTGCGGGTTTGTATTGGTGTAGTTTGCAAACGTTGCCCCGGAAATATTCACATTGTTCGTTTTCCACTGATAGGTCGGCGCGGGCTGGCCGATGGCAACCGATGTGAGAATGAGCGTATCTCCCGCGAGAATGTCCTTATCAAACGGCTCCGCAGCAAATTTTGGCGGGACCGACTGATTCCAAATAAGCGTAATAATGTCCGGCACTTCGACACTCGCGTCCTTTGCATCGACCGCGATGTGGTAGGTTGTCCCGGCAGTCGCATTGAAATAGACAAAGCTCCTGGGTCGGAATCGGTAATCGTCATTCGGTGCAATGGTCGTCAGCGAATTTGAGCTCACGGTCGAACCGGTATAGACACCGATCATCGTATCGATTTCATTCGTGGATGATAGCGTGTCGAACGACACCCAGCCGTTGGTCGCCGGAGTCCAGTTAAACCAAATCGATCTTTTGCCAGGATCGCCTGCATGATAGGATTCATCGGCTTCCTTAGTGGCGCGGAAAAGCGTTGAGATGTTAGTTCCATGCCAGTTGGTCAGCGTTGTGGCATTGGCAAAATCGTTATTAGCCGGGGTCGAAGCGACTACCTTTCCCCACCAGACGCCAAAGCGGCCTGAGCCGTTCGCGGTGACATCGCCAATCGCATCGGCCGCATATTCTTGAACGGTCCAGAAATCAGTATCGTTCGCTGGATCAACCATGGTTGCGCTGAAATCGCCCCAGCGGTTGCGCCCGCTAGTGCTCTGCTTATAGTAAATGTCCAACCCTTCCTTGAGCGTCACCTTTGTGCGCATCGTGTTGATGTTGTCGGAGAAGGCGTGGAATGAATACTCGGCGGACGCGTGACGGCTAGATGAAAAAGATGAATAGCCGATAAGCACGTCGAGAAACTTGTTAACCCCAATCGATGGAAAAGCATGATAATTAACGCCCGCTTGATCATCGATCGTGCCTACCTGCTGAACGGCCCCGGAGGTTGCTATTTGCCACCACTGGATGGAACTGCGGGTCGGCGCAGTGTGCGGATAGAAAACTGTCTGCACGGTAAAAAGAAAATTGCTCCGGTAGATGACATTTTGGAGCCTTGAGTCATTGTTGCTTATCTTCACCGATGAGCCGGTCTGAGGTGCGAAATTCGCCGTATCGGCCTGCGCCGCCCATCCCGAGGTTTCAGGATAATTTGCCGTCGGGGTAAGTAATGCTGCTCCGGCGGTCCCGGTTATGGTGTAGAGGCGGAGTTGCCCTTTCACTTGGCTCGCGTAATTAGTGTATTTATTGTTCCATTCCTGTAGGCAATAAAGCGTAGAAACGCTATTGTCGAACGTGATGGCGGGCACAATCGTTGCACCCAGCGTCGAGGCATTGCTGATCATGGTTCGCGTCGTACCGTTGGTGTATGCATTCATTTTGTCGAACACGTAGATGCGGCTGTGGGAAAATCCGGACGGAGAAGCGTTGGTAAATATGTTGAAACTCACCGCGATCCAGGTTTTGTTGAAGCCAATGCTCGGATAATCGGCCCAAAGTAGATTGTTCGAATCTGCGTCGATCTTTTGGTAATACCAACTACCGCTGGGATCGCTGGTTTGTGAAACCGCCAGCAGGATGGCCGAAGTTGCCAGCTTCTGATCTGCGCATGCCGTTGCGATCCATCGATTTTGATAAGGGTCATACACAACCTTTGAATCAAATACACCCGTGTAGGTTCCAGCATTCGTCCACCAATCAAAGGTCGTTTTGGTGAGAATATTTGTAAGACCGCTGCGATCTTGAATGCGCACTTGGGTATTGAGCATCGTCATCACGTGGCTGGGGCCGACGGCCCCGTGAGTATCAGGCGGAATTGTCGTGTTTAGGTCTCCCAAGCCGTTAAAGTTGGTGGAAGGAGATGGCGAGGTCTCTACAGCCTCTTCACTTGGATCACTCGGGTATTCAGCGACAGCGTAAGTGACGCTGTTGGTATCGATAGCGCCCGAGGGAGAAATATCCTGCCACGGTGCAACATCTTGACCGCAAACCGTGAGTGCGCACCAAAAAAGTGCGAACGCGCAGACCGAGACTTTGAGTTTCATTGATTTTTTTAAAAAGCAGGTCGCCACGAGGCAAACTGCGGGGCTGTTTCTTCCTTTATTTGGATTCCCACGGAACCCGATTCTTTATTAGTCCGGTAGTCTTGGTAACAGTTTGTCGAACCCTCGCAAGAACTATCGTCATATTTCGCAGCCGAAAAGTCCAATTGCCTGCATTCGTTGGTCATTTGAAGGTATGACGGGAAGAGCCGTTGTCACTATTCGCCGAATGCAAGCCTCACCGATCTATAGGGCGTTCCACTAAAGTTCTCCTAATCCGCCTTTGGTATTGCTGATGGAGTCATCGAATCTGGCGCATCAGAATCTCCTTTTCCTGAGTGTCCCCCACCCGCACCGCACGGGCCTATGCGATGGCACTTTGAAGCCCGAGCCAGGCCGCTCAAGTAAAAAATCGGCTCCCCCTGAAGGTCTCCCCCAATTTTCCCCTTGCCCGGTAAAGCTCCGCCCCAGCCCCACGATCTTCTTTTTCAGCGCCATCGGCCCGCGATGGTCGCGAACCGAAAAACCAAAAGGAGAATTTTATGACTAACGAAAACACCAAACAATCAAAGGCCCCCAGCTACATCGCCTACACCGTCGATCAACGGAATCACGATGAAAGTTACTGGACCAAAATCGGAGCCGCATGGCCGCACGAAGACGGCAAAGGCTTCACCATCCAATTGGATGCGCTGCCCCTGAGCGGAACCATCACGCTCCGCCAACCGAAGCCGAAAGAGTAATCCTCAACCGGGCGAGCCTTTTGGCTCGCCCATTTTCAATGGAGAATCCAAATGCCAATTTATGCAAAACTCCCCGTCGCTCCGCGCAACGCCAGCCCCGTGCCGCACTTGACCAGCCTGTATCATTTCAGCCGGGCGGGTGAGTATGGCGACCGCAGCTATCCCGGCAATTGCGGCGGCAATCTCATCCGCGATTTGCTGCGCTTCTTCCAGCCAACGAACGTCTTCGACCCCATGACCGGCAGCGGCACATGCGGCGATGTCTGCCGAGAACTCGCGATCCCGTGCGACTCCCGCGATATCCGCACCGGCTTTGACGCCACCGACCCAGGAAGTTTTCGGGCGCTACCCGAAGGCGCGCGCTTCGATTTCATCTGGGCGCATCCGCCGTATTGGAGACAGAAGCTCTACAGCAAAAACCCCGGCGATCTTTCCCGCACGCAGACGCTGGAGGAATTTCTGATCCACTATTCTGCGTTTATTGAAAATTGCGCCGGAGTGCTCGCGCCCGGTGGCAAGCTCGCCATTCTCATGGGCGATTATTGTGACCGTGAAGCGGGATTCGTTCCGCTGACCCACCACACCAAGCGACTGGCCTTTGCCATCGGGTTGCGCCAAGCCTGCACGGACATCATCCGGTTCAGCCACGGCGCATCGAGCAGCCGAAAAACCTACCGGAGCAGTTTTATTCCCGGCCTGCACGACACCTGCATGGTGTTCGAGGCAATGAAACGGTGATCGATGAATCCGTGCCAGGATGGGCGCGGGTGTTTCCACCGCGCCCATCGCGTCATCCGCAACGGAATGCTGAAACCAACAATGCAACGGCAATAATGAGCCTTGCGACGGTGTTGATAATTAGCGCGAGTAAAAATGCTTTCATGGGTTTTCTCCTTTGTTCTACCAGCCTTCATTGGCTGACCGAACAGGTGAACCCCCGGAGTCGAAGCAACCCGCAAGGCCGTAAGCCGCGAAAGCGGGTGCCGCTGCACAACTGCAACGCGGAAGCAAACGCCTTGTGGATGGCGGCGAGTTCGGTCAACACCCAGGTCAGCACACAGCCAATTGAAGCGCGGAACGAAAATCCGTGAAAGAACCAACCGCGCTATTTCACGCTGAACAGGCCCCGTTCATTTTGGAATTTCGGGTCCTTGCCGTAGAGGACGACGCCCAGGGAATTAAGCGGGTCGTCGGTGGAAAAGACGTAGCCGCCGGCAATCACGGCGTCGAGAATCTCGTGCTTGGTCATGGCTTTGCCTTTGATCAATTCGAGCACGGTATCCTTGAGCGATTTATGGTTACGCGGACGACCGGCGGCGGTGCGCGGCCCGAAATAGCTGTCCTTCCCGCGAATTCCCATTGCGCCCAGGGCCGCATCGATCTCGCGCAAACGGGTCAGCATGGTTTCGCGCTCGGTAGCAATGGAGTCGCGGAGTGATACAAATTCTTTTAAGGCATCGGTTTTCATTCAGGCCAGCCTATCCAAAAATGTGCCGAGCCGCCAAGTTTTTAGATTGATTGCACTATGGGGCAATAATTAGGCTTCGAAGCAATGGACGAACTGATTTGCCTTGTCCGCACCTACCGTTTCACCAGCGGGATTGCCGAGCGTCTGCGCATCGTTGAACAGGTCATCAACCTGATTGGCGCGGAATTGCGCTATTTTGTTGCCGGTGCCGTTCCGCAGGACGCGGCCCAAGATGCGCTTCAGGAAATTCTCAAGGCGATTGCCCTCAGCCTGAAAACTTTCAACGGCGACACCGCGAAAGAATTCTGGGGATGGTGTTACCGCATCGCTCGCAACAAGCTCAACGACTATCACCGAAAGCAGACCAGCAGCCGGACGCTTCCGCTGCCGCCTGAGGAGTTGCTGGCGTTGATCGAGGCGACTCCCGGTGATGCGCCGCTCACCGCCCAGAATCGCCACGACCTCGACTATGCGATGAAACTGCTGACCGCCGCCAAGCCAGAATGCGGTGAATTGCTGTGGCAGCACTACGTCCTCGGCTTCGACTATGCCGAGATCGCCGAGGAAAGGGCCTTGAAATACGATGCCGCGCGCATGAAGATCAATCGATGCTTGGAAGACGCCAAATCGCTCGTTTCCTGATATGGCAAAACTATCCCTAAATGCCGAGTTCGCGCTGCATGAGTTCAGCGTGCGATACCGCGCTGCCCTTGCCAAGCAACCCGCCGTGGCCGATCACGTCATGGGCCAGGTGAAAGACGCCGTTCGCGAGCAATATGAGCAGGAGCGGCAAAGTCGTGGCCCCGCGATAGAATCTCCGGCGATCGAAGCACCGAAAATCGAAGCCCCTTCCGTTGAGGAAGCAAAAATCGAAGCTCCCAAGATTGAACCGCCCAAAATCGAAGGCCCGGAGCCGGAAATTTAGTTTTTAGGCGTTGCAGCCTTATCCAGGTAATCCGCCCACCACTGCATCATCTGACGCCTCTGTGGCAAATATTGCGCGTGATTGTAAGCAGCCCTCACCTCGTTGCGTTCGGCATGAGCAAGCTGCCGCTCGATAATGTCCGGCGAAAAGCCGTTTTCGTTCAGGATCGTGCTTGCGGTAGCCCTAAAGCCGTGACCTGTGGCCCTTGAATGGTATCCCATTCGATACAGCGCATAGAGCATGGTGTTTTCGCTAATGCATTTGGATGGTTGGGTGCGGTTGGGAAACAAAAGCTCCCGATGCCCTGTTATTCCTTGCAGCTCCTTTAAGGTTGCAATCGCCTGCTTCGACAAAGGAACAATATGAGGGCTTTTCGTTTTCATCCGTTCCGCTGGAATGCGCCATAGTTCCTTATCGAAACTGATCTCTTTCCATGCCGCTCCGCGCAACTCTTTGGTTCGGACAAAAAGCAGAGCCAATAGCTGCAATCCGAACTGCGTGGTGCGCTCGCCATCATAATTGCGGAGTTTTTCGAAGAACTCCGGCAATTCCTCTTCCCGCAAATACGCGTTATTGTTCCTCCTAACCGGCTTAAGGGCTCCTTTCAGTTCAATCGCAGGGCTTCGCGTTAAACGATTCGTCACAACCGCGAAACAACAAACTTGATTGATGTTCCTCAACAGCCGGTGTGCAGAGTCATGAGCTTCTCGTTTTTCGACCTTGCGGACGACCTCCAAAATCTCGGAGGGGGATAGCTCTTTAATCGCCCGCCCGCCCAGCTTCGGAAAGGCATCCAATTCCAACTGCCGCAATATTTTTTTGGCGTGAGAAGGAGCCCACCGCCCCGATTGATTTGCATGCCACTCTCTGGCAACTGCTTCAAAAGTATCGCTCTGATCGAGAATCAACTGTCTCCTGGCTTCCTGTTTGGCCTGCGAAGGGTCCTTCCCGGACGACAACAATTTCCGCGCCGCCAAGTGCTTTTCTCGGGCTTCTGCAAGACTCGTCTCGGGGTATGAGCCAAGGGCAAGAAGCTTTTCCTTTCCAGCAAAGCGATATTTGTATCGCCACAGCTTTGTTCCGCTGGGTTGAATCAAAAGATACAATCCGCCGCCATCCGAAAGTTTCTGGGGGGTTTTGTTAAGTTTGCATCGACGAATAGCCACATCGCTAAGGGGCATGGGGGTATCTCCTGTTGGAGTTGAAACGATACCCCCAATAATACCCTGAAATACCCCCGAATGTCAACGTCCATGGCCGGGCGGTCCCGATCACATTCTATCCATTTTTTCCGTCCAAAGCCCCGTTCAGTCTTGTTTTTCGGACGGTAGCGGACATTGGCGATAAGGAAATTTGGTGATCCGGGCGGGAATCAAATTGAGCCAATAAAGTGTTGATTAACAGCCAATGACTGACACTTGAAAAACAACCATACCCCCGTCGATACCCCCACCTGTTTTTACAGCATTTCGACCCGTTTCGAAGTCGGGCGATTCTTGCATATCACAGACGACCCTATTCTTCAAGCTCAACGCGCTCCCAAGCATCTTTCGAGTAAGATCGAAGCTGGCTCACGTTGGACCGATTCAATGGATCGGGCAGGTGGAAATCGAGAGCAACCGCCATGGAGTAAGTCAGATACTCTCTCAAAGCACTATGCACTACTGGAAGTATCCTTTGCTCCGGTTTTTTCGGATGGGTCAGGGCCATTCCATTCTCAAGAATTGCCGCGCCAACCCGGATTAAAAATGCATTCAGGCCGGGAATTGCCAACGTGCTGGGCAGCAAATAACCGACGGCGATATGGAGGCGACGTAGATGTTCATAAACGGGCCGATCTTCTGCCACATCAAAATAAAGTTCATGACCCAAGTTTGAGTATTTCCTGAATCGCTCGAAATTTTCAAAAGCGGTTCGAATCCGATAAACGTAATCCTTTTCCCTTTCTGGAAGCAAAAGGGCATGAACTATATCTTCAATAGCCGACAAAAGCTCAAGACTCGCGCCATGCGTCAATTGATGCCCGCCCTGGAAAAACGTGACCATCGCGGACAGGAATCGCTGCGCATCTTTTCCTTCTACCATCGTATCGAGCCGGTGCAATAAGGGAAGCGTTGCTTCAAGAGTCTGCACCATATCCACAATTTCATTTCCGGTCCGGAAATGCACATTTTTCGGCAGATCAACAACCGGGACAAAAGACCCGCCTACCTTTCGTTTAACGGACCAGGACTTTCCGTTGGTCGCGACAACAAATTCCGCGCCAATTTGTTGGGGAACACCGTAGCTGATTGCCTGCTCAAGCGCGGCCTCCATATCAGCGTCGTCTGGCTCCTTGCACTCGACCACGATCCAAGGTTGTTCTTCTTTTAGGACAAGAACGTCGATTCGATACTGCTTCGACCCGACACGAACAGTCCGTTCAAATTCGATGTCGGTGATGCGGAAGCCGTAAGCCCGGATCAATTCGAAGGCGCACCATTGTCGCACTGGCTCTTCCTTTTGTTTACGGCCCCCTTCACGAGTCGAAATTGCAGGAAACAAATAGGCATCGGGCTTTATTTCGTGAAATGGCCAGCGATTCATTCGGCGCGACGATAAATGCGTCCAAGTTCGCAGCCAAGTTCAATTACAGTCCGGTCCGTCTAACCAAAATATTGGACCTATTCGTTCGGCTCCCTCGACCGGTCCAACACCTTCCGAACTTCCTGAGCGAATTGCATTCCTGTAAAAATATCATTCTCTCTCGTTTCGGTCGAAGGCCGGGATTGCTCCGCAATCTGGTGGATCAACAGATGAATATCTTCCGCCCGCCACGCCGTGCAGCGTTCCGACAATTTCACCGGCTTTGGATATCGTCCCGATTTCACGCCATCCCACCAGCAGGTTTTGCCCACCGGTATCACCGTTAATACTTGAGCCAACCGGACGAAGCCGGTTTCTGGAATTGTAAAATACATAAAAAGCCTCCTTTGCTGTTAATGTTTTGTGCCCATGTCCGCTGAACTTTCGTCCAGCGTCTTGATGTCAATCGATTCAATAAATGGCGCCGCCGCGTCCTTCGGCTTTTGCCAATGCCGCGCATCAAATTCCTGAATAAAATCCGCCAGCTCATTCTCGACGGCAAAAACGATGTTCTGCAAATTCCGACCCCGCACCAGGACGATCAGCGTGGTGAAAACCATGATGAAATGCGTGCCCTCGCGATCGTAAACCACATTGAGCAACATCCGATAACGTGGCGAGTTGATCGGGGCCGCTCTGCTTCGAATGCGCAAGCAGCACACTTTGTCCTTGGCCGCGAAGGCCTCGTAATCCTCCGCCATCTGTGGAGGCAGTGCGCCACCCATCGAAGGCGAGGCGGTTTTGCGATAAGGGGCCAGAGGGTCGTTCGCCATACTCATCGCTCCGGCTCTCGGTCGCGGTCGGGCGAAGTCGGTTCGGGCGTGCGATTGAATCGCACGTTTTGCAGCGACCTCCATGTATCCATGACGGTTTCCCGAACCTCGCGGCTGGCCGCTCGCGTCGCCTCGCGGGTTTCCGACAGAATAATCAGCGACCGTTCCCACCAGGTCTTGCCAACACCATGCTGATTCACCTCGCCTGATTTCTGAATGGCGTTTGTCCAAACCTTGGCGAAATTGAGAGACTTCACCAGCCTGACGGCTTGGTGGCGCAACGTGTCAATCCCCCGGCGATGCATGGCCGTCGCCGCCACGCCAATTTTGGGCTCCGGAATTTTGTCGATCCCCTGGTCTTTAAGCGACCGGTGATCGACGCGCTCATCGCGGCCCGCTTTTTCCAAGGCGGCATTGACCGCCTCACCCCAGGATTTTCGCCAATCAAGCAGGACTGGTGTCTCGTTCCACTCCCGCGCCTTTTTACCAAACTTATCGCCTTCGAATTTCCGAAGCGTGCATAATATATGCACGTGCGGATTCTTGCCGTCCTTCGGGTTGTGTAGAGAAATTTCAGCAACCATGCCTTTACCGACGAGTTCCTTTTGTGCCCAGCCCACGGCCAAACCCCATTGCTCTTTGGCGTCGAGTTCGACCGGCATTGCCAAAACGAACTCCCGCGCAAGCTGGGCATCTTTCCGCTTCTCGCATCGCTCGACGTTATTCCAAAGTGTGCCCGGATCGGCCGCCCATTCGGGCGAGTCTGCCGGGCGAAGGATAACGGTTTCGATTACGCCTTTGCTGCGCCGCGTATAGTCACGCGTTCTTTCGCAGCGTTCATCCTCAATCTTGCCACCCGAGCGATATGCGCTTGCGGCAACTACGGAACGACCTCGATTTTCCCTGGCGATAATCTTCGCCTCCAAGCGATA